>Ga0213840_1000144_pt1 | contig 164507 bp, 123 predicted proteins | sample SWPATP22_FD_160132 | JGI IMG/M metagenome (GOLD analysis project Ga0213840, IMG submission 160132) | Coastal seawater microbial communities from Marineland, Florida, United States - SWPA TP2 #2 | ecosystem: Environmental > Aquatic > Marine > Coastal | place: USA: Florida | collected 2016-08-14 | reverse complement strand
CCACTTTGAGGGGCGAACGTGGCGCGGAATTCACCACCACGTCGCGCTTGTTGCTGCCGCCCACGCATTCCTCACGCTCCGAAGAGCGCTTTCCCCCCCAGGCGACGACGTTCCCGTCGTTTCGCCGCGTACTTCAACAGGTTCTGCTGCGAATGGTGGGGCATTGCCCTCTTTGTCGACGACAAATGCTCGCCAGAGCTCCGCCTGAAAAAGTGATCGAGTAGTCCTAGGCAACGCTGTCGACGTTGACACATGTTCTTTGACCCGTGCGTCCGCTTGATGTGGATGCGTGAATGGGAACCTGGTTTTGCTCCAGGGCTGTTCCCGCAGTGGCATTTGAGGACGACCTCCGACACATGCACTCGCAGAAGCGGGAAGCACGAACTGTAGGCCCGCACCATTTGATGCGTTTTCATCAGCCCAAGACCTGCCCGCAACCGACGACAATGCATTCGTCGGACACCTCCTGCGCTGCAGGTCAACAGAGCGAGTGGCTCTGTGGAGCAAAGCGTAGGGTACGTCGTCGTGGTGGGACTCGACGCGCATGGCAAACCGACCACCATTCGCCTCTGACCCGCAACGGGGACGACGACGTGCCCCAGTGAAATGGGTGTTCACGATGCCGTGGAATGCGCAGGCGCAGAATCACCCGTTCGGGTGATGCGATTTCACCCGTTCGAGTGACGACCATCGTCATCGCTCTGTGCACCCTTGGGTCCACGTCGTCGACATCGAGTCGGCCACGAACAGGAGTCTGACAGATGTCGGTTCAAAAGTACCTTCGCGTTCCTCCCACCACCACCGGCGCCCTCGGCGATGGCTGGGGGTGGACGTCCATGACGACCATCGAGAGCCCGTTTCAGAAGGCGCCAGCGACCTGGGACACCGGGGCCGCCACCTCTCACGCCACCAAGGGCACGGCAAAGACGGAGGGGGACTACGAGCAGCTCTTCGAAGTCACGGCCAAGGCGAGCGGTGAGCTCTTGGGGCAAAAGGCCAGCGGCGCCGTCAGTTTTTTGCGCAGCCGCAAGGGGACGCAGCTCGACGTCCACTGCGTGGGGCGGCAGTTCATCGTCGTCGGTGATGAGAAGCTCGACGAGAAGAACGCCTCGCTGAAAGAAGCAGTCGGCAAAAAGCGCGTCACGGCGCAAGACGCAGAGGAATTCGTCGAGCGCTACGGCACCACTTGCGTCACCAGCGTGCGGCGTGGCGGCATCTTTCTCTACGACTACCGCTTCAGCTCCACGACGATGGAGGCCAAGAACAAGTTCTCGACGGAGCTGGACGTCGTGCTGGCTGCGGCCGACGGCGCCACGGGCGACAAGGCCAAGGCCGAGTTTCACAAGGCCATCAAAGGTCTGCTGAAGAGCAGCGGAGGACGTGTCGCACAGAGCGCGGAGCCCTTCTTCGCTGGCCCCTCGGTCGACATGAGCGAGGGCGACGTCACCGACCACTGGTTCACGCTGTCGACGCTGCAAGACCGTTTCCGCGCCGCGGTCGAGGGCGAGGGCCAAGAGGCGTTCAAGCTCAGCTTCGAGACCACGCCGTGGCACCTCATCAGCAAGGTCACCGACGGAGCGGAGCCGGCCTTCCGCCAGCGGCTGAAGGAGATGTGCATCCCGCCCGTCACCACGCGAGTGGCGCGCCTGTCGGAGGCTGAGTGGAAGATGGAGCGCACGCACGACGTCATGAACGACCTCACCTGCTCTGAGATGCTCTACGGCGCCAACGCGAACGCCGAGAAGAAGAAGCTCGTACGCGCCGACCAAGCGAAGGCCGACCAGCTGTTCGCCGAGGCCAGTGATTGGGCCACGCTGAAGACTGCGGCTGGTGGACAGCTCCTCGACCGCTGCTTCGCCAAGCTCGATGACGCCCAGGCGGTGCTGCAGCCGCTGCTGGTGCAGGTGACCCCGCCGACGCGGGTGCATGGGACGGCGGTCGGCAGCGCGACCTGGGGCGGCAACGGATTTCACACGCAGCAGGCAGCGCTGAAGGCCATCGCCGGTGGCAGCCGCACCGACAAGGACGCGGGCAAGAAGTTGAACGACTGGGGCAAAGACGACGGCTCCAGCCTGCAGGCGCGGGTGAAGCTCCGCAACGGGAGCAGCTCCTGGATGAAGCTGGAGAGCAGCCTCGCTGTCATCGACGGGCGCATGGTGGAGTTCGGCAACAATGAGCTCCCTCAAGATCTGCCCGACGTCATCCTTCCCGGTCAGATCGGCTGTTGGTTGATGGTCAACCGCGACTGGTCCCGGTACGGGCCCCAAGCTGCTGCCCAGTACAAGCTGCACTCCAGCTCTGGGGCGCCCATGTACCTGTGCATCGCGTGGGATGTCTCGGACACCGGGACCAACGGCGTCGACGTGAGCCTTAGCAACAAGCGCAAAGACGACAAAGCGCTGAAAAAGTTCGCCAATGGCGTGGGGACGTCTCTGCGCAAGACCGTCACGGAAGGCGGGCTGCGCCTCAAAGGAAGCTGCGGTGACGGCGACGTCTCGACGTACACCTACACCGCTCAGTGGAGCGGCAACTGACGTCGCGCCGCGTCGTCAACAGGCTCTTCCTGCGCCTCTGAGACCTGCACGCAGCGAAGAGTCACCGACGCTTGGCATCCGTGGGGGGCGACGTGGACCGCCAGCGTCGCCCCCAGCTCCCCTGCCAGCGCGTGGGCGATGCCGAGACCCAGGCCGTCGCCCGGAGGTCCCGCGCCCCAGGCCCCGGCGTTGTGCACCTTGAAGTGCGCGACGCCGTCCTTCGACGACAACTCCACATGAACCGTCGACCCCGACGGCGCTGCCTGCACCGCGTTGCCCACAAGGTTCGACAACAGGCGGCCGAGTGTGCGCGGGTCCGCCTGCAGCAGCGCGTTCTCGTCGTGGTGCAGCTCGAGCTGCACGCCCTGCTCCGCTGCGAGCAATGCATGTGACGACGAGAGATCGCGCAGCACTGCATCCGCAAGACACCAAGGGGTCTTGCGTCCTCGCTCCAGCGCATCTTGAACCGTCCCCCGCATGCGCTTCGCCGCGGTCTCCAACATGTGGGTCAGCTGCGCCACGTCCGCGTTCGGCAGGCGCATCAGCTCTGCGATGAGGCGCATGGCCTCGATGGGCTGCTTGAGGTCATGGCTGGCGCGGGCCAGCGCGTCGTCGGAGGCCTGCTGCACAGACCCCATCCACCACTGGAACAGCTGCGGCACTTGCCGCTCCATGGACGCCGTGGCTCCTGCACCCAGCTCCCCTGGGCCTCGCATGACGAGGTGCAGGTCGTCGTTCAGGTTCAGCCACAAGCAGCCGCTGAACTCTGCAGGGCGGTCGTCGTGGAGGTGGATGGAGTCAGGGAAGCAGGCTGCTGCTGGCGCCTGATGAAGGCGCGTCGCCGTCGCCTCTTTCGCCCGATAAAGCGCTGCCGAACGCATGTGAAAGGTCGCCACGCTGACGTGGACAAACATCGCCTCCATCGACGAGGGGCTGTGCGCGGTGGCCAGCGCGTCGACCACACGCGTGGCGCGCAACTGCGGGATGGCGAACCGATGCTGCAGCAGAGGCCAAGCGAAGAACGCGGTCGTCCCAGTGAGAACACAAGCGATCCCGACCGACCACGACCGCACTTCGTCGGCGGGGGTTTGCGGAGGCAGGAGGAGGCCGACCCAGGCGTCGGCCGACGCATGGGCGCCCAACAGCAACACGAAGTACGCCACCGCCAGCTGCCCGCTCTCCCGTGTGGGCACCAAGTCCGTCGACGACAACGCCAAGAGAAAGAGGACTGGCGTCGCCGCGGTGGAGGCGTACGCCAGCTGCAGAAGTGGCTCCGCCAACGCTGGGAACTGCGTCGTAGCGACGGGCAACGCGACAAAAGGAAACTGCCCCACGAGCAACGCTGCAAACACCCAGCGCGTCCCTCCGCGGGCGTCGCGCCGAAGAGACGCCACCAAGAACACGGTCAGAAAAACCAAGACGACGGCGGCGTCGCACACTTGGAGTACGGTGTCGTCATGAACCGGAGCTGCCGGAGGGCCCGACATCGTCGCCACCGCTCGCCACAACCGTGGGCCACCGTCGAGAATCGTCACCACCACGGCGAGGTGGCCTGCATGTCGGAGCCCGACGCGCGTCTGCTGAGTGAAACAGAAAAACAGCAGCCCGACGCTGACGCTGCCGACGAGGTCAATGACAGCGCGCAAAGCAGGCTGGCGGACGCCCAGCAGCTCCGCGAGGGCGAGCCCCATCATCGCAGCGACGAGGTGGCCCACCTGGCGCACCTCTGCTGCTGTCCACAGCAAGGCGACAGACGACAGCACCAAACCTGCGGCGAACACCACACGTTCGTCGAGGAGCGCCGCCTCGAAGACGACGCCTGCCCACACTCGGACCGCCACGAGGGAGGCGCCGAAGAGCACAACAACGCCGGCAATGCTTGCCTGCCTCACTGATGCGCTCTCCACAGCATCGCTGCCGCGGTGCGTGTGTCTACATCGAGTTCGGCAAAGATGTGGCGCAGGTGAGTCTTCACGGTGTTCTCAGAGATGAACGCTGCGCGGGCGATGTCTCGGTTCTTCAGCCCCTGCGCGACGAGCGCCAGAATCTCCTTCTGCCGTGGGAGCAGCCGATCCACTTTCGAGTGCGTCAGCGGCGCCCCTAGAGGAAACGCTCGTCCTCCTCGCATCACCGTGGTGAAACATTGCGCCATGTCCGCCGCCGATGCGCTCTTGTCGAGGTATGCGGCCGCGCCATAAGTGTCGGCGGCCCGCACCTGGGCGCGGTCGGTGGAGGCTGAGATCACCACTTTCTTGGCGGGCGTGTGCTGCTGTTCTGCCAAGACATCCAAGCCGGACCCGTCAGGGAGAGCGAGATCGAGGGTCAAAAGGTCCGGGGGTGCCAGCGCGCGCAGCGCGTCGATCCGGTGGCACACTTGAATCGTCGCTTCTGGAAACGTCGACGCGACCACCTGCTGCAATGCCATGCAAAAGACGGGGTGATCGTCGCAGATGATGACATTCAAAGCCCACTCCCACTTACAACAGCTTACGCAAGCTTGAGGAAAACAGAAGCCCTGTGTCGGCTCTTCTCGCTGTTCTGGTGGCCGCGATGTCAACGACACAGAAGCCGACAGCTTTCCCCCAGCCAGCGGTGCTTCAGAATTGAAGCGAGGCGTCGCGAAAAAGAGTTGGGTCGTTTTCGACGTGGCAACAGCAACTTGCGTGAGCACGTGTGCACCCACTCGGTCGTCGTCGTTGACAGCGTTGTCGTCGACAACGTACGGATGGGGCGTGGGTGTGCGTTGCGTTCGCTTGCGATCACAAAGCCTGAATAGGGAACCTGGTTCGACTCCAGGGCTGCCCCGCAGCGGTATTTGAGAACGACCTCCGACACGGCACTGGCACCAGCTGGGAAGCCCGGACAGTAGGCCCCGCACCATCTGATGGTGCTTGCTCATGAGCCCGAAGACCTGCCCACGACGACGTCGGGAGACATCCGACGCGTTCTTCCATGACCTCGTGGGCGGGTTGGTGGCAGTCGGACGGCTTCGTCGTCCTGCCCCTCTCCATCTGTCGTCGTCGTGTTCACCTTCCCCGTGGGGCGAAGGCAAAGCGCAGGGAGCTGTGTGGCGTCTTCGTGTCGGAGTCGCCCATGACCGCAGCCGTTGCACCCGAACCATCCTTTGTCGACCAACTGTCCACGCTGACCACCGAGCTGTGCCACGACCTCGCCGACGTTGACGTCGACGCCTTCCTCCATGCCCAGCGTGGCCGGTTGACCCATGCGTCCTCCTTCACGGAGGTCCTCGACGTCGTGGTGCGCGATGCCGCCATGAGAACGGCTGAAGAACCCGCGTTTGCTCTGTTGGCAGGTCGGCTGCTGGCGCGGCGCATCCGCCTCGAAGCGGCCACCGAAGGCGCGCACGACCTGTTGTCGTCAGTGACGTCGGCACACGGCGCGGGCCTCGTCACCGACGAGCTGTTGGGATTTGTGCGTGACCATCACGTCGCCCTGCACGACGTCGTCGACGACGGGCGCGACGACCTCTTCGCGTACTTTGGTTTGCAGACGCTGTACGACCGCTACTTGCTGCGCCACCCGACGTCGCGTCAGGTGCTGGAAACGCCGCAGACGTTCTTCATGCGCATCGCCTGTGCCTTGAGCGATTCCGTCGACGAGGCCGTGGCGTTGTACGCGCTGCTGAGCCAGTTCAAATACATGCCCAGCTCGCCGACGCTGTTCAACAGCGGCACGCGGCATCCGCAGCTGTCGAGCTGCTTCTTGATGGACTCACCGCAAGACACCCTCGACGACATCTACCGCACCTACGCCGACGTGGCCCGGCTGTCGAAGTTCTCAGGCGGCATTGGCCTCGCCTTTCACCGTGTGCGCGCCCGAGGGTCGCTGATCCACTCCACCAACGGCAGCTCCAACGGCATTGTGCCCTGGCTGAAGACGCTCGACTCGTCGGTGGCGGCCGTGAACCAAGGCGGACGACGCAAAGGCGCCGCCTGCGTGTACCTCGAGCCCTGGCACGCCGACATCGAGCCGTTTTTGGAGCTGCGCGACAACACCGGCGACGAAGCGCAGCGCACCCACAACCTCAACCTCGCCAACTGGATCCCCGACCTGTTCATGCAGCGCGTCGCCGACGACGCCGAGTGGAGCTTGTTCGACCCCAAAGACGTGCCGACCTTGCCCGACCTTTTTGGCGACGCCTTCAACGCAGCCTACGTCGACGCTGAGCAAAGAGGGCTCGCCGTCAAGACGCTGCCGGCCCGCACGCTGTACGGCCGCATGATGCGCACCCTGGCGCAAACCGGAAACGGCTGGATGACGTTCAAGGACGCCTGCAACCGCACCTGCAACCAGACCACCGACGACGACGACGACAAACGCACGGTGCACCTGTCGAACCTCTGCACCGAAATCGTCGAAGTCACCGACCACGATGCCACAGCCGTCTGCAACCTCGGCTCCCTCAACTTGTCGCGTCACACGGTCATGGACGACGACGGCCAAGTGCAATTCGACTTCGCCGCCTTGGCGTCGTCTGTGGCCATCGCCGTGCGTCAGCTCGACGCCGTCATCGACCGCAACCTCTACCCCATCGACAAGGCGAAACGGTCGAACATGAGCTGGCGCCCCGTCGGACTCGGCTTGATGGGCTTGCAAGACGTGTTCTTTCAAATGCGCCTGCCCTTCGACGACGAACGTGCGCTGACCCTGTCGAACCGCATCAGCGAGGTCATCTACTTCGAAGCGTTGAAGGCCTCGTGCGCCCTCGCCCGCGAACGAGGCAAGCACCCGTCCTTCGACGACACGCGGGCTGCTCGTGGCGAGCTGCAGTTCGACAGCTGGGGCGTCACCCCCACCCTCGACGGATGGGAGGCCCTGAAAGCCGACATCCAAGCACACGGCCTGCGCAACTCCTTGCTGTGCGCCATCGCACCGACGGCCACCATCGCCTCCATCGTCGGATGCGGCGAATGCACCGAGCCTCAGGTCTCCAACCTCTTCAAGCGCGAGACGCTGTCAGGTGATTTTTTGCAGGTGAACCGCTTCCTCGTCGACGACCTCAAGGCCGCGGGCTTGTGGACCGACGCCACCCGGCAACATCTCAAAGAACACGAAGGCTCCGTGCAACAACTCGACGGCCTCGACGACGCGCACAAGCGCTTGTACCGGACCGCCTGGGAGTTGCCGATGAGGAGTCTCATCGACCTCGCTGCCGGCCGCGGCGCCTTCATCGACCAGAGCCAGAGCCTCAACCTCTTCATGGAAAGCCCCGACATCAGCCGTTTGTCGTCGATGTATTTCTACGCATGGAAGTCGGGGCTCAAGACCACCTACTACTTGCGCTCCCGCCCGGCGACGCGCATTGCCAAAGCCACCATCGACCGCAGTGCATCGACGATGACGACGTCGTTCTCGCTGCTGCCCATGTCGGCCGGGCATCGCTCGGCCGACGCCCTCGCCTGCTCCCTTGAAAACCCAGAATCCTGCGAGGCCTGCCAATGACGTCGACCGCTGCCCCCCTGCCCCCCGATTCCTCGACGCTGACCACCCAGGTGGCCCGGCCCCAACGGCTGCTCGACCCTGGTCTGTGCCTGACGTTGCGGCCCATGGCCTACCCCCAGTTTTTCGAGATGTACAAAGACGCCATCAAGAACACCTGGACCGTCGACGAGGTCGACTTCTCCACCGACGTCGCCGATCTCCACGGCAAGTTGTCCGACGCTGAGCGCCACCTGGTGCAGCGCTTGGTGGCGTTCTTCGCCACCGGCGACTCCATCGTCGCCAACAACCTGGTGCTCAACCTCTACCAACACCTCAATGCACCTGAAGCCCGCATGTACCTCTCGCGGCAGCTGTACGAAGAGGCGCTGCACGTGCAGTTCTACCTCACGCTCCTCGACACCTACGTGCCCGACCCCGATGAACGCCATGCAGCGTTTGCCGCCGTCGACAACATCCCCTCGATTCAAAAGAAGGCCGCGTTCTGCGCCAAGTGGATGGACAGCATCCACGACCTCACCGCCCTTGAGACCCGTGCGCATCGCCAGCAGTTTCTGCTGAACCTCATCTGCTTCGCCGCCTGCGTCGAAGGATTGTTCTTCTTCGCCGCCTTCGCCTACGTGTACTTCTTGCGCAGCCGCGGTTTGTTGCAGGGGTTGGCGTCGGGCACCAACTGGGTGTTTCGCGACGAGAGCATGCACATGGCCTTCGCCTTTGACGTCGTGCAGCAAGTGCGCGCCGAAGAGCCCGACCTCTTCGACGACGCGCTCATCGGCCAGGTGCACGAGATGCTGCACGAGGCCATCGAGTGCGAAACCCAATTTGCCGAAGACCTCCTCGGGACGGGCGAGCACGTCGTCACCGGACTCAGCGTCGACGACATCCGGCAACACTTGGAGTTCTGCGCCGACCAACGGCTGGTGACCCTCGGCCTGTCGAAGGTGTACGGCAGCCCAAACCCGTTGCGCTTCATGGACCTGCAAGACGTGCAAGAGCTCACCAACTTCTTCGAACGCCGCGCCTCCGCCTATCAGGTCGGCGTCAGCGGCGAAGTGGTGCTGGATGGCCCCTTTTGACGCTCTCGTCGACGAATGGGGGGTTTTCTCGTCGGCTTGGGTGTGCTGAAAACAGCTGAACGCAGGAGAAGCCATGTCCGCTGAATTCAACGCAAGCGATGTGCACGTCGACAACGACGCCGGCCACCTGAAGATCGACTGGGAAGACGGCCACGTCTCGACGCTGCCCTTTCAGCTCATCCGCTCGTATTGCCCGTGCGCCGAATGCCAAGGCCACGGCGGCGGGCCGCTGATGAAGATTGAAAACAGCGTCACCGGCGTGTTTGGCGCCGAGCTCGTTGGGCAATACGCCATCAACCTGCAGTTCTCCGACGGGCACAGCACCGGCATCTTTCGCTGGGAGTTCCTCCGCAAACTCGACCCCACCGAGCGCGACAAGTGGGGCCCCCTCGACACGGCCCTGATCGACGTCTGAGCCGACCTCAGTTGTGAATTCAGCGCACGCCCCGTTGACGACGACGGCAACTGCGCTTTGATGCAGCGCGTAGAAAGGGTCCACCTATGCTTGACCTCAAAGCCCAACTGCTCGGCGCTGGCATCGTCTCTGAAGACCAAGTGAAAAAGGTCGAAGAGCAGCAAGCCAAAGAGCGCGAAGAACGACGCAAGCGTCGCCAAGCCCGCAAAGAGGGCAAGCCTTTCCCCGGCAAGGGCAAAGGCGCCAAGGGCGGCGGCCCCAAGGGCAAGGGCCCCAAAGGCGACGGCAAGAAGGGCCCGGTCATCGGCCCCGACGGCAAAAAGAAATGGCCGAAAAAGGGCCCCAAACCCGACGACAAAAAGGGCGGCAAGAGTGCCACCTCCGACGTCGACGCCGACCGCTGGCGCAAGCGCATCGCCGAACTGGCGGAGGCGGGCAAAAGCGAGCAGTACGACGTGGTGCGCAACTGGGTGCGTCGCACCCGGCTCGACGACGCCAAAGCCCTGCCCACCGAAACGGCAGAACGCTTTCACTTCACCAAATACGACGGTCAGATTTCGTGGTTCACCATCGAGCCCGACATGGCTGAGAAGCTGAAGAACCGCGAAGCCGGCATCATGGCCTACATGGGTTACAACGGCCTCGAGCACTGCATCGCCCCCGTCGACGTCGTGCAAGACGTGTCGAATGTGCGTCCGGAGTGGGTGCGCCACCTCGAAGGGTGGACACCACGCTCCAAAGAAGAAGACGACAAGCTCGCCGCCGAAGAAGAAGCCAAAAAGGCGGCTGAAGCCGAGGCCAACGGCGAAACGGTCGAAGCCAAAGCTGAAGGCAACGACGACGGTGAGCCCCAGGCCGAAGCGGCTCCTGAAGCAGAAGCCAAGACAGGCGAATCGGCTCCAGCTGAAGAAGCCAAGACAGACGACGCTTGAGCTCGTCGACGTGCACAACGAAAACGCCTCCCTTGCGGGAGGCGTTTTTTGGTGTGGGCCAAATGCGCGCCCTACTCAGCAGTCCCTGCATCCGTCGTCTCGACGGGCGTAGGGTCAGCTCCTGCATCATCTGCCGCTGGGTGTGTGACCGGCGCCTTCTTCACAAACGTCGCAACCGCATCAATGACTCTGTCGTCGACGTAGGGCCCAATCTCGTCTTTGGAAATCTTCTGGTGGTCAGGCTGCGACACACAGTTCAGTGCATGCGTCACGCAGTCGAACTCGACGTACTCGACGTTGGTTTTGCCCTGCAGGTGGGCCTTCCAGGCGTTGAGTTCTGACGACGGCACATTCCAATCGTACCCGCCGCCGACGAAGAGCATGGGCTGCGCCACGTCGAGGGCCGCCTGTTTTTTGCTGGCGTTGAGCGACATGGTCGACTTCCAGAAGGTCACCGGCGCGCCGCCGACGGGGCCTTCTCCCTTGTAGGTGCCAGCGGCAATGGCTTTGGTGTCGTCGACCATCTCCTTCAGCGGCTTGAGCTGTTTGTCGGCGAGAAACTCGGGCAGGTCGAGCTCTTTGAACATCTTGGCGCTGAACTCGTATTGCATCTCGATGAGTTCATGCATGGCGTTGAAGTTGCCGGCGAGCGAGACGCCGCCAGCAAGCGCAGGGTCATTTGCCAACACTTGCGGCATGAAGCCGCCCCCTTGGCTGTGCCCGACAACGAAGACGCGCTGGGGGTCGATGTCAGGCAAGGAGCGCAACATCGCCGCAGCGGCGTTGGCGTCGTCGACGAAGGCGTTCACGGTGAGTGTGTCGGGCGGCTTCGGGTGTTGGTTGTCGGGGCAGTTGCTGAAGGGGCCGCAGGTGCGCTTGTCGTAGCGGTAGGTGGCCACGCCACGTTTTGCGAGGCCGTAGGCGATGTCGCGAAACGCGCTGAGCTTGAAGCCGAAGCCCATGTTGAGCTGCCCTTGCAGCACCTCGTCGCGGCCGTTGGGGCCGGAGCCGTGCACGAGGACGACGACGGGAAAGGGGCCTTTGCCGGTGGGCACGGTGAGTGTGCCCTCGAGGGTGGTGCCAGCTGAAGTGAAGGTCAGCTCACGCTCGGCGCCCACCAACGGAGGCGGCTCTGGCGTCGACGAGCAGGCCACGACAGACAACAACATCAAAACAGCCGACAGCGTCGACGACAGGCGAACGGGTGCAGAGGCGAACATGGGCGCTCCGAGTGGGGTCTGTCTGGGTCTACGTCTGGGGCGACGTGGCATTCCCCAACGTCGGTCGAATTCAGATCTGCCTCAGCCCGCAAGCAGGCTGAACACCAGAATCAAAAACGCCATCAGCGCCATGCCCACAAACATGGCCGCCACCAACAACACCGGCAGCGGGATGGGCTTTTTGCCAGCCGCTTGCTCGACAGCAGCCGACCGCACCACCTCGGTGGGGTCAATGAGCGTCTTCTCGCCGTCGTCGGCCAGGCTGGTGCGGCCGTGCAAACTGCTGGGGTCGAGAAACGACGGATCGTCGTCGATGAGGGTGGCGTCGGCTTCGGAGTACGACGTGCGCGTCGGCAGGTCGGCGGGGGCCACCTGGGTGAGGTCGGCTTGGGCCAACGTCGTCGTCACCGCCCGGCTCTGCTCCATGTTTTGCCGCAGTGGGCCGAGGTCATGGCTGAAGCCCTGCAAGATGGCCTTTTCGCGGGCGATCTCCTGCTTGAACAGGCGGGCGACCTCTTGGCGCACGTCGCTGCCGCTGCAGCTGGGGTTCATCTCTTTCAGCTCAGCCATCACCGCCCGGCGAAAGGCCGCGCAAGACGGATACCGCTTGTCGAGTTCTGGGTGCAGGGCCCGCCCCAAGATCGTCGTCAGCGACTTGGGCAGGCGTTTGAATTTGCGGGGCACAAATCCGCCGCGGCCGACGACATTCCAGATGTCGTTCATGCCCATGCCCTCGTAATACCGCTCGTTGGCCAACAGCTCGTACATGATGACGCCGGCGGCGAAGAGGTCGGCACGTTTGTCGATGGCGTCACCGCGGGCCTGCTCGGGCGACATGTACGCCATCTTGCCCATGACGACGTTGGGCTGGGTCTTCTCGAGCTTCAGGCGCGACTGGGCCAGGCCGAAGTCGATGAGCTTCACCGTGCCGCTGTAGGAGATCATCACGTTCTGCGGCGAGACGTCGCGGTGCACCAGCTGCAGGGGTTCGCCTTCTTGGTCGGTGCGCACGTGGGCGTAGTCGAGGGCCTCCAGCAGTTCGGCGACGATGAGCAGAGCGACGTCGGTCTTCATCGGCTGCTGGCGGTGGCGGCACTTGTCTTGAATCTGCCGGATGTCGCAACCCGACACGTACTCCATGGCCAAGAAGTACTCGTCGTCGACCTTGCCCACGTCGAGCACGCGGCAAATGTACGGATGCTCCAAGTGCACGACGACGCGGGCCTCGTCTGAGAAGCGTCCGACGTATTCGCTGTCGCGCGTCAGCTCCCGGCGCAGCTTTTTGAGAATGACGAACTCGTTGCCCACGATGTGTTCGGCCGACGCCAAAAACACCTCGCCCATGCCGCCGCGCGCCAGCAGTTTGCGGAGCATGTACCCGCCAAACGCGCGGGGCAGGCGGTCTTCTGGCAACAGGGCGCTGTCGGCGTCAGACATGGGCGGTCAGCATATCCTAGGTCGGCTACAGAACGCGGCGAAGGCCGCGGGTGTGTGTCGGTCGTTGTTCTCTTGTTCAACCGAGGCCGCAGTTTTGGCGTCGTGGGTCTTTATTTTGCGGCGGCGGCGTCTGCCAACAGCTGGGGCAGCTCTTCGAGGCTGCGCACGATGGCGTCGGCGCCGAAGGTCTGCGCCCGCTGCAGCTGGGCGTCGGAGTACGCCACCACCACCGCCACGGCGCCAGCGGTGTGTGCGGCGCGCACGTCGCGCAGGGTGTCGCCGATCATCCACACCGTCTTGGGGTCGACGTCGAGGGCCGCGCAAGCGGCGAGCACCACGTCTGGCTCGGGTTTGGCCTTCATGCCGGGGTCGGTGCCTTGGATGTGCTGCAACACACCTTTCAAGGCGGTGTGTTCGACGTGAGGCACGGCGCGGTCGGTGGGCTTGGTCGTCGCCACCGACATGGGCAGCTGCAGGCCCTGCAACACATCAAAGGCGGCCTTCACGCCGGGCAGAAGCTCGGGGTGGGCGTTGGGATGCTCGTCGTGGGCGGCGATGAAGGCGTCGCGAAAGGCGATGTAGGCCGGCGACTCCATGCCGACGCTGTCGTCGACAAAGATGTGAAACAGCTCCAACAGAGGCGCGCCAAGGTGGTCGGCGACGTCGAGCGGGTCGACCTTCACCCCCTGTGCCGCAAACGCCGTCGAGGCCGCATCGCAGATGGATTGTTCAGAGTCGATGAGGGTGCCGTCGAGGTCGAACAGCAAAGCAGACGGAGACATGGCAACAGGCATGCCTTCGCCTAGCAGCTTTTGCGGCAGCTGGCAGGCACCGACGACGCGAAACGGTCGTCGACGCGCCTACGAGCGCAACACCATCACCAACACGTCGTAGAGGGCGTGGGTGTAGACGGCGACGGCGAGGCCGCGCACATGAAAGATCGTCGCCAACAGCACGCCTGCAAAGAAACGAAAGGCAAACGCGCTCAACGTGAAGGCCTCCCCCATGTTGCCGACGTGGTGCACCGCCGAGAACACCAGCGACGACAGCAGCAGGGCCAACAGCGCGCCCCCCAGCTTCGGCAGGTGCATGACCTTGGCGAACAGGTGGTAGAGCCCGCCCATCAGCAGCAGGCGAAACACCAGCTCTTCATACAGCCCGGCGCCGATGCTCATGACCACTTTGTCGACGAGGGAGAGGGATTTGGCGGCCCCCGCTGCCAAGGCCGGCAGCGTCGTGGTGTCGGTCAACCACGACGCACGCAGCAACCCTTCGAGGCCGAGGGCCCGCATCATCAACGCCACCGCCGACGAGAAGAACAGGGCGTAGACGAAGCTCTCCAACAGCAAAAACGGAAACAGCCGGCCCGAGAAGCGGCCGCGTTTGCGAAAGCGCCACACCACGAACAGCAGCACCAAGCCGACGAGGAGGTTCAGGGCCAAATAGGCCACCAACACCTGCCCCTGCGCGGGCGCCTGGCCCTCTGCCGACACCTGCAGCACCAGGCGAATGCCCGCCAACATCAGATCGGTGACGAAGTCGGCGCCGTTGCGCACCCCGCCCGAGAACAAGATGCCCACCTGGTAGGCGACGAACAGCGGCAGCACCAAGACGATGCTGTTTTTGAGGTCTTTGCTCTGGTGCAGGTACGACTGCATGCGCCGATGTTCACGACGCTCGGCCTCGTCGGCGCGCTCTTTCAAGCTCTTCTTAGAAGTGGCCCGACGGACGCCCATGCGGTCTCCTGCCAGTGGCTGACCTACTCGAAAAACACGCTGGCGCCGACGAGAGCCAGCCCGCCAACAATGAACACGCCGCCTGCTGTGCCCGAAATGATGGCGACGAGGTTCGACTGCTCCTGCGCCGCTTTCAGCTGGTTGGCGTAGTCGGTCTGACCGTTGGCGGTGGCCTCTTCGATGCGGGGCGGGGTGATGACCTGGGCGTCGGCCACGGCGACGGCGGTGACGATCAAGCTCAGCATGCCGACGGTGGCGGCGCCGGCGCCGGCGTACAGCAGCGCGGGGCCCACGAAGCTTTCTTCAGGAGGGCGCTCGGTCTCAGGCAACGCCAGCGCGTCGACGTCGGCGGGGGCCGCCGTCGCAGGAGCAGGAGCTGGCTGCGGCTGCGCGGTGGGCGGAGTTGTCGGCTGCGCTGGCGACGTCGTCGTCGACGGTGCTGGCTTGGGCGCGGCAGCGGCGGGCGCAGGCGTCACGGCCACCGGGGCGGGTGTTGCTGCTGGAGTCGGCGCAGGTGCAGGCGCAGGCGCGGTCGCTTTGGCTTTGGCGGCCTTTTGTTTCGCCGCCGTCATCCACGGTCGCAGCGTCGGCGCTGCCTCCCGCGGAAGCTGGATGGTGCCGTCGAGGACGGCCGCGTCTTCAAGCGCTCGCTTCGCAGCCGTCTCGTCGCCGACGCCCGCGTAGCACATGGCGACCCACACCAGCGCCTGGGCGCGATCCGACGCCGGGGCCGAGGCGTCCAGGGCGGCCTTCTGAAAGCGAAACAACGCCTGCTCGTATTCGAGCTCCATGTACAGCGTCTTGCCTTGGGTGAAGTCCGGATGCGTCGACGCCCATGCACCGGTTGTCGTCATCGCCATCATCAGCAGCAAAAGCCACGTGCGCATTCTTCCTCCAAGCCCAGACCACTCATATGCCTGCCGGGGCACAGACCCGGCGAAAGGCGACGCTACAAAGGTCGGATGGGTTCTGCCAAGGGGTGGCACCGTCGACGGAGACCCCAGGCGACCCGCAAAAAGACGCCGCAATTCACATGCAAAGCGGTAGGATCCGCCCATGCGCGCGAAAACATCATTCACCCGCCGTGTTCTGACCTCTGCCTCGACCACTGCGACGGCTGCGCTTTTGCTGCTGGCCCCGTCGACGGCGGCGCACCCGGCGTCGCCCGCGCAGGTCGCCGACGTCGACAAAGCCATCGCGTTTGTGCAGGCAGAAGGGCTGTTGCCCCCCGACGCCTTTGTCGGCGACGTCGACGTGAACGAGCGTCGGGTGCGCGTGCGCCTGATGCAGACGTCGTCGTTGGCCGAGTTTCAAGAGCTGTCGCCGTCGACGCTGGAGCTCCATCGCGACCTGCGGCGTGAGACGCTAGCAGGTGCGTGGTTGGCGACGTCGTTTGACCTCGGCCTCGCCCTCGAAGTGCAACGCGACGGCGAATGGGTCGACATCGACGCCCTCGTCGACGAAGTCGAGAGCGCCCCCTCGTTGACGCCGCCGCCGTCGGCCCGGGTGCACACCCCCATCAAGAGTGCACGGCTGCCGTTTGGCGGCGCCCTCACCGGCAAGCGGGTGGCGTTGTCGGCGGGGCACGGCTGGGTCGACAACGGCAATGGGTTCGGCACCCAGCGCTCGCGCATCGCCTTCGACGGCTGCAACGGCTGTCGAGGCATCACCGAAGATTTCTACACGGCCGAGACCGTCGGCCGGCACCTCATTCCCCTGCTGCAGAAGATGGGCGCCGAACTCATCGTGGTGCGCGATCCCGAACACGACGACCGCGATCCGGTCATCCTCGACGACGGCAGCGCCGGCTACAGCGAGATGGGCAACTGGGCCGACGGCACGTCCGCCGGCGGCTACCTCGACACCTACCGCACCAACAGCCCCGAAGACCAAGGCTCCGCGCACTACGCGTTGGGTCTCGCCGGCGGCGGGCGCAACCTCCCGCGCATGGTGTCGGTGCGCTGGCGCGAAGGCGGCAACCGCACCCCCTACGCCATCGCCGAAATCACCCACGTTGGGGGCGTCACACAAATCCCCGTCGACCAGACCCTCCCCGGCAACCACTGGATGCCCCTTGGACGTTTCGTCCTCGACGAGAACTCCACGTTGTCGTGGTTTCACGGCCCCGCCGACGGCTACCTCATGGCCGACGGCGTGAAGGTCGGCGGCGGCACCTTCGACGACGCCAACAAACCATGGTGGCAGATGTCGGCTGAAGAATACGTTCCCCACGCCACGGCGCCGTCGAGCGTGTTGTCGTACGGCGACGTGTCCATCCGCCCGGCGTACATCGAGAGCGTCGGCGCCGATGCCTACGTGTCGCTGCACTCCAACGCCGCCGGCGACAGCACCGTCGACGGCATTTCGACCTATCGCTACAACTGCCAGATCGACGGCACGCGCTTTGGCTCGCACACCAACCCCGCCCTCGACGGCTGCGACGACCCTCCCGGCTCCCGCGATCTCCTCGACGAAGTGCAAGGCGCCATGGTCAGCCGCATCCGCGGCGAGTTCGACGCCGAGTATTCCGACCGCGGCGGCCGCGTCGCCAACTTCGGCGAAGTGCGCACCCTCGACGACACCCCCGGCATCCTCATCGAGTCGGGCTTTCACACCAACACCACGGCGCCCACCGACGGACGCGCCGTCGCCGACAACCGCGCCCTGCACAACCCCGAGTTTCGCGAAGCCCTGGTGCGCGGCATCGCCGAAGGCCTCGCCCACTTCTTGGCCCCCGGCACCGGCCTCCCCCCCGATCGCGTCGACGGACTCGTCGTCGAGAACGACGGCGGCGACCTCGTGCTCCGCTGGAACGCAGCCCCCGGTGCCACCGGCCACCACGTCTACATCTCCCAAAACGGCCGTGCCTTTTCCGACCCCATTCTCGTCGAGAACGGCACCTCCCACCGTCTCACAGGCCTCAACGCAGGCGCCGTTCGCTTCTTCAAAGTGGCGCCGCTGTCGAGCAACGGCGAAGGCTTTGACTCCGCCGTCGTCGCCGCACGCACCCCACCCTCGCCCACGGCCCACAAGGTGTTGGTGGTCAACGCCTACGACCGCCGCGATGCTTGGGTGCAACAAGTCGACAACGACTTCGGCTACGCCATCGAACACGGCACCGCGATCGCGGCCGCCACCGACGACGTGTATTTTGACGGCGCCCTCGACGAGACCCTGCTCGGGGCCGGCGCCCTCGACCTCGCCGACTACGCCGCCGTCGACTTCATTGTCGGCAAAGACTCCACCCAAGACCGCCCCGTCTCCAAAGACCAACAAGGCGTGCTCACGGCGTACTTGCAGCAGGGCGGCAAGCTGTTCATCAGCGGCGAAGAAATCGGCTACGCCTTGGTGCAGACGTCCAACGACGCCGACGACCAGGCCTTTCTCGAAGACGTGCTCGGCGTCGAGTACGTCGCCGACGACGCCGACACCTACGCGGTGGGCGGCGTGAGCGGCACCGATTTTGCCGACGTGGGCGACGTGTTTTTGAGCGACGGCACCGACGACGGCGCCTACGAAGTGAAGTACCCCGACGTCGTGGCACCGTCCGGCGACGGCGTCGTCGGCATGGTGTACGACGACGGCACCGCCGCCTTGGTCTACACCGACGACGTGGTGTTTTTGGGCGCTCCGTTGGAGGCGCTGTCGACGTCCGAAGAGCGCACCGCGGTCATCGGCGCGGCCCTCGCCTCATTGCTCGACGGCGTGGCCCCGCCGGATCCCCCAGACGAAGACGCAGGTGTCGTCGACGCCGGCAGCCCACCCGCAGACGCCGGCACCGACGTCGATGGGGGCATGGCCCCCTCTCCTGAGCCGACGCCTGAGCCGACCCCTGAGCCCACCCCCTCGCCAGGGGTGGTGCTCGAGCCCGACGACGAGCCCTTGCAGCCGTTTCACATCGAGCCCGAGCCTGCGTGTGGATGCGACACCACCCCGACCTCGTCGTCGTTGGGCGGCGGGGTGTTGGCGTTGGTGGCGCTGGTGGGTCTGCAACGGCGGCGCCGGCGCTGAGGCGGATCACAGCCTGCGCCGCGATGGCTGCGTGTTGTGGCCTCTGAGGTCGGATCGCGGACGCATGCGGCTTTGCCGCCTGTCACATTCTGGATCCGCGGGCGATCGCGCCGATGGGGTTTCGACCGCATCTTTCATGTTTGTTTTCAAATAGATGCAGGCAGAACCTTCGCGATTCGCTTGAAACAGCCCTGCAACAGGCGCGTGCAGGGGCTGTCGCATGAAGGGATCCGGTGGATCCATCGGATTTTTCATGCTTTCCTTTTGCCAGTGGCTGACGATTCCCCTACGGAGTGCAACAGCAAACCGACCGAGGTCCTCATGGCACGGCGAAAACAGACCAAAGCGATGGAGCAGCTGTCCCTGCCTTTGCAGCCGCTGCTGTTCCCCATCCCCAACGACGCGGTGCAAAAGCCTTATACGGCCGTCCCGCAGTCGAAGTAGCCACCCGGTTCACGTCGTCACGCCCCGCACCCGCGGGGCGTTTTGCTTTGCAGCCTCGCCCTGCCCTCTCCCCCAACAAACAACCAACAGCAAACAAAAGGCCCCGCTCGTCGTGAGCGGGGCCGCAATCGTCGCCCGTGGTGGCCGAGAGGGCCTATTTGGCGTTGGCTTTGGCGCAGCCGTATTTGCCCTTGTAGGCCTTTTCGCCGGCCTTCATGGCGTCGTCGACGGCGATGCGGGGCAGCCACACCGGTGAGCCGGACCCTTTGATGGCGGAGCCCTGCACCGGCAACCCCAACATGGAGCGCAACGCGTTGGCGCCGCCCCGGCTGACCTTCACGTCGGCTTCGGCTTTGTTGCGGTCGATGAGGATGCGCGAGGCATACAACGTCGCCCACTCTTTGGAGACGGGCACTTTGATCTCGGGCGAGATGTTGCCCTCGCTCTCGTCGGTGAGCTCTTCGGCCTCGTCCTCGACGTCAGCGAGGGCAATGCGCGTTTGAAACTCGTTGTAGTCGGCCTCTTTGTTGCCGACGATGATGTTGTGGGCCAGCGTCAGCTTGCGGGCCTTGCGGATGTTCTCGACGCCATTGCGGTCGGCGAAGCCGAACACGTTGTGGTGCACGTTGCTGCGGGTCATGTTGTCGAACTCAATGGAGTTGCCCGAGAAGCTCGATGCCATGCCGTCGTATTTCCAGGTGAACAGCACGGTGTTGTTCTTGACCTCAAACATCGGGGCCTTGGCGGGCTCGCCCGCGTATTTGCTGCCCACGAAGATGCCCACGCCGGTGTTGTTGACGATGAGGTTGTTCTCGATGAGCACCTTGCTGTCGGCGTAGGCGCTCACCGACAACGCACCCTGCGTCGGCGCAGCGTTCATGACGACGCAGTTGCGCACGGTGATGTCCCAGGTGTCTTGAAAGTTGCCCGTCTTGCTGGCGACGATTTTCAGCGCGCCCATGTCGGGGGTCGGCATCTGCCCGGTCTTGGGGTTGGCCTTGCGGATGATTTCGTGCTGCTTGTCGGTCTTGTACCGGTTGCGCGGGGCGTGATCGATGATGAGCCCGTCGAACACCATCTTGGGCATTTCTTTTTTGCGGTACAGGTTGAGGTCGATGAACACCCGCGGCGTCGCCTTCCAGTTTTTCGACATGTTGTCGCCGGTGAGGATGGTCTTGTGTTTGCCCCACGGGTCTCTCGTCGAGAAATCGTCGCTGTAACCACCGATGATGCTCACGGGCACCTTGATGACGGCGGTGCCGTTTTTGCCTTTGCCCTCGTAGACGCCCTCGGCCATGTGGATGGTGTCGCCCGGTTTGAGCTTCTTGATGATGTTGCCGAGTTGTTTGGCGGGCTTTTTCTTCGTGCCCTTCTTGCCTTTGCCGCGGCCGACGTTGACGTACCAGTCTTTGGCGATGGCCGACGACGAGCCCAGCAGGCCCGTGGCGACAACGAAGGCCAAGCCCATGACGCGGGCCGATGAAAAGAAGCGGTTGAGGTGCATGCATGCTCCGGGGGTGGCCGACGCAACAGTGACGTCGGAAAATCGTGTCCTCTCTGTGCTAAATCCGGCCGCGTGGCGGTGTCAAACCTGAGGCACGACACAGGCTGTGTCGCAGCGCAAGATGCGCGTTTTCCGACGACAAATGACGAAATCGACGGCCAAACGCACACGTCGGCAGCGATCCCTCACCCAGATTTGACGATGCGCAAGACGTGGAAATGTCAACGGAAAAATTTGCGCCAAACACGCCCTAAGCACTCGTATTTAAAAGACTTTTTTCTTTTCTTTTTCGACTCTTGCCCTTGACCGACATCCGCCACAGCCGTAAACGAACGCTTCCGTTTGAAGTTTTTTGCGACGGCTTTTTTGTGCCCGTGACGACGTCACCAACCTCATTGTTGCGCACGCTTTGCCCCCAGCCGGACGCCCAGTTCCCCTGAAGGAGCCCCCATGAGCGACAGCCCTCAGTCCCACGAAGGCGAGATCCTCGACGTCAACGCAGACGCCCCTGACACAGCAGCGGGCGGCGAAGGTGGCGGCGGCCAAGACTTGCCTCCTGCTGCAGGTGGCGGTGACGACGGCGCCAGGCCCGCGTCGACCATCAACATCGCCGACGAGATGCGCGACAGCTACCGTGACTACTCCATGAGCGTCATCGTCGGCCGTGCGTTGCCCGACGTGCGCGACGGGCTCAAGCCGGTGCACCGCCGCATCCTCTACGCCATGTACGACGAGGGATTGCTGCCGTCGAAGAAGCACTCCAAATGCGCCGGCGTCATCGGCGAGGTGCTCAAGAAGTACCACCCCCACGGCGACTCCGCCGTGTACGACGCGCTGGTGCGTTTGGCCCAACCGTGGAACATGAGCGCCCCCCTCGTCGACGGCCAAGGCAACTTCGGCTCCGTCGACGGCGACTCCGCAGCCGCCTACCGGTACACCGAAGCCCGGCTCGAGAAGGTCGCCGAAGAACTCCTGCGCGACATCGAGAAGAACACCGTCGACTTCGTGCCCAACTTCGACGGCTCGCACAACGAACCCGTGGTGTTGCCGTCGCGCATCCCCAACCTCGTCGTCAACGGCTCTGAGGGCATCGCCGTGGCCATGGCCACCCGCTGCCCGCCCCACAACTTGGGCGAAGTGCTCGAAGCGCTCATCGCCATCATCGACGAGAGCCACTTCGGTGGCGAGGTGGTCGACACCCGCAAGCTGATGACCATGATGCAGGGCCCCGACTTCCCCACCGGCGGCATCATCCTCGGACGTGGCGGCATCAAGTCGGCGTTTGAAACCGGCAAGGGCAGCATCAAGATGCGCGGCAAATGCCGTGTCGTCGACGACGAGAAGCGCAAGAAGACGCAAATCATCGTCGACGAAATCCCCTTCCAGGTGAACAAGGCCAAGCTCGTCGAGAAGATGGCCGACCTGGTGCGCGACAAGAAGATCGAGGGCATCAGCGAAATCCGCGACGAGTCCGACCGCACCGGCATGCGCATCGCCATCGACCTCAAGCGCGACGCCGTCGGCGAGATCGTGCTCAACCAGCTCTACAAGCACACCCTGCTGCAGAGCTCGTTCCCCGTGAACCAACTCGCCATCGTGCAGGGGCGTCCGCGCACCTTGCCCATGCGCGAGCTCTTGGAGCACTTCCTCGACTTCCGTCGTGAAGTGGTCACCCGCCGCACCCGCTACGAGCTCGACCAGGCGGAGAAGCGGTTCCACCTCGTCGCCGGTTTGCTCACGGCCCTCGACGACATCGACCGCATCATCACCATCATCCGTTCGTCGAAGACCACCGAAGAAGCCCGCACCCGTCTGTGTGCCGAGCAATTCGAAAACGCCCCCAAGCTCGGCTTGTTTGCGTCGGCCCCCACCAAACAAATCGGTGGCTGGCTCGAACAAGGATACGCCCAGCTCGACGAGGTGCAGGCCCAGGCCATCCTCGACATGCGTCTGGCCCGCTTGGTCGGCTTGGAGCGCGACAAGCTCGAGGGCGAAGGCCAAGAGATCCTCGAAACCATCGAACGTCTGCGCGAAATCTTGGCCGACCTGCAGGTGCTCATGAAGCTCATCAAGAATGAGTTCACCGAGGTCAAAGAGAAATACGCCACCCCACGTCGCACCCTCATCACCGACGACATCAACGACCTCAGCGTCGAGGATCTCATCGCCGATGAAGAGATGGTCGTCACCCTCTCGCACAAGGGCTACATCAAGCGCGCGCCGCTCACGACGTACCGCGCCCAAAAGCGTGGCGGCAAAGGCCGCACCGCCGCCAAGATGAAAGACGAAGACTTCGTCACCGACGCCTTTGTCGGCTCCACCCACGCCTACCTCATGGTGTTCACCAACATGGGCAAGGTGTACTGGGTGAAGGTGCACCAACTGCCCGAGGCCGGCCCGCAAGCGCGCGGACGCCCCCTCGTGAACCTGGTGCAGCTGCAAGACGGCGAAGACGTCAAAGCCATCCTGCCCATCAAGAAGTACCCAGAGAACGCCGGCGAGGGCTACATCATCACCTGCACCAAACGCGGCACGGTGAAGAAGACCGACCTCACGCAATACGCCAACGTGCGCGCCTCGGGCCTCATCGCTTGCGGGATCGACGACGGCGACGAGCTCATCGGCGTGCGCATCACCAACGGGCAAAGCGACATCATGCTCACCACCAAGAGCGGCCAGAGCATTCGCTTCTCTGAAGAAGACGTGCGCCCCACGGGTCGTCCGTCGGTGGGCGTCAAAGGCATCGGCCTGCGCAACGACGACGAGGTGGTCTCCATGGCCATTGTCGACGGCCGTCCGTCGGTGCTCACCGTCACCGAGAAGGGATACGGCAAGCGCACCCCCATCGGCGAATACCCCCGTCAACGTCGTTCGGGCATGGGCGTCATCACCATGAAGACCACCACCAAGAACGGCGGCGTTGCGGGCTCCATCCAGGTCAACGACACCGACCAGCTGATGGTGCTCACCGACGGTGGCACGCTCATTCGCGTGCGGGCGTCCGACGTCAGCGAGTACGGCCGCAACACCCAAGGGGTGCGCGTGCTCAACGTCGACGACGGGCAGAAGGTCATCAGCATCTCGCGCATCGCCGAGCCTGAAGACGACGCTGAAGAAGAAGAAGCCGCCGACGGCGACGCTCCTGCGGCAGAGGCTCCCGCCGAAGGCGACGCCCCAGCACCTGCCGCCGACGACAGCAGCGACGGCGAAAGCTGAGTCGGCTTCGCTAACAACGAACAGGCCCCTGCTTCAGCAGGGGCTTTTTCGTGGGCGTTTCGCAAGAATCTGCCGGAGCGCCTTTACGTGTTTGGGTGACGGCTGCCACAGCGAAAACGGAGGCAGCGCTGAATCAATCGCGTGGCTGGCAAGTCCATCCTGCAGACCTGACTCCGAAGGAGACCTGCATGATTCGCAAGCCACACCTCGCCGCTCAGACCAAGCACACGGGCGCTTTGTCGGCCCTGAAATGGGCCCTCCCCGCCCTCGCCATGGGCCTGATGATCTTCGCCCCCGACGCCAGCGCCCACCGCAAGAAGCACCGCCAACAAACCCGCTGCGAGACCGCCCGCGATGCCCTGCAGATGGCCCGCAACGAAGGCCTCCCCCTGCGCCCCTTCAAGAAGCTCAAGCGCCGCATGTGTGGCCAGGCGCAAAACGGCTACGGCCGCGATCACCGCGACGGCAACCGCACCAACCACGTCGACCGTGTCGCCTATGAGCGCCAAGCCGACTGCCGCAGCCTCGACCTCGTGCGCGACATGGCCCGCCACCGCGACGGCTTTCGCGACGACTTCCGCGCGCTGTCGCGCCGCACCTGCAACGGCAGCCTCGTCACCGGCACGCAGTACTACCGCAACGGCAACCTCGCCGTGACGTCGGGCGGCACCTGGTACTACAAGAACGGCCGCCTCGCGAAGACCTCCAGCGGCACCATGTACTACCCCAACGGAAACCTCGCCGTGACGTCGTCAGGCACCGTCTACTACCCCAACGGCAACATCGCCTACAACGGACGCGACCGTGCCTCTGCCGTACGCGACGCCATGGCCATGGGGTACCACGTCGGACGGGACGCTCACGACGACGACGACCGCGACCGACGCCGACGCCGCAACCGCGGCTGATGCCCCACGAACAAGGCCTCCCATCGGGAGGCCTTCTTCTTTGCCTGCAGGTGCAAACGACCTCTCAGTCGACGATGGGCGTGGGCAGAGGCGTCGGCAGGGGCTCGCCCTTCAACACCGCAATGCCGGCTTCGACGGAGGCTTTGAGCACCGTGCAGTGCCCCAAGCTGTCGCCCACGCCAGAACCGGCGCTGTTGTCGGTGTAGGCGGGCCAAGTGTAGGTCTGGGTGTCGCCGGTGAAGTTGTAGTCGGTGCAGCTGCCGGCGGCTTCGCAGACGTGGTCGATGCCGTAGTACGGCCCCCCGGGAGACCCCGACGAGCAGTCGTTTTTCTCGTCGGTGTGGCGAAAACTCCAAAAGTCGATGACGTTTTGCGGCACGAGAAAATCGTCGGGCGGGGGAAGGATGGCCAACGTCTGGAAGGGGTCGATGACGAGCATCTTGTGCACCCACTTGCGGTCGTCGTGCACGGCGTCTGAGGCGAGGAGGTCTTCGGCGACTTTGGCGCTGTTGAGACCGCCCCAGGAGTAGCCCGCGATGTGCAAACGGCAGTCTTCGTCGTCGAGGTCGACGTCGCCATCGCCGTCGGTGTCGAGGGCGTCGATCACGTGCTGGGTGAGATCTTCGGTGTTGGCGAGGAAGTTGCCCCACGACGAGTAGCATCCGTCGCCGGGGGGGCAGTACGGGATGATGGTCTCTTGGATGCCAGGCGCGTCGCAGAGGTCTTCAAAGGCGGCGTTCCAGCTTTCCCACGGCTGGCGGGCGCCCGTGAGGCAGAAGGTGACCAAACAGTCGCTGGGTGGTTCTACGTCGGGATCCGCACCGGCATCCACGGGATCTGGCTCGGTGGATCCGCCGTCGTCGACCACGGGATCTGGCTCGGCGGATCCGCCGTCGTCGACCACGGGATCTGGCTCGGTGGATCCGCCGTCATCGACCACCGGATCTGGCTCGGTGGATCCGCCGTCGTCGACCACCGGATCTGGCTCGGCGGATCCGCCATCGGCGGGATCCGCGTCTGGCTCTGTTGCCGCATCCGGGGTGGGGTCAGGCTCGGGGCCGACGGCGCCCTCAGGGCAAGCAGCCGTTGACAGGAGCAACAACAGCAACAGACTCAGACGAACAGCAGGGATGCACTTCATGGCGTCTTCGTACGACGTCATCCGCGCGAAACAAGTGGGGTCACGCAATCGTGAACGCCACTCACCCATCGCAACAGCAGCGCCCAAACGTGTGAAACCGGTGTGAAACACACCGGCAACACAAGATGCAGCAAACTGCAGGACCCGTTCTCGGGCGACGCGTCAGAACAGGGCGACGATGGAGCCGACGGTCATGCCGACGGCGGCGCCTGCGAGGACGTCCAGCGGGTAGTGCACGCCGAGGTACATGCGCGCGAACGCCACGACGATGGCGAGGCCGATGGCGATGGGGGCCAGCCATGGCAACACGCCGAACATGCTGAGCGCCACTGCGAAAGCGGCGGTGGTGTGGCCCGAGGGAAAGCTGAAGCGGTCGGGCGGCGGTTGGTCGTGCAGGCTGGCGTCGGGACGGTTGCGGCGCACCACGTATTTGACGATGCCGACGACGACAGAGGCCACGATGAGCGCGATGCCGGCGCGGTCGCCAATCTTGGTGAAGGTGCCGCCGGCCATGACCAGCATGACGATGAAGAGAATGGCGATGTCGGGGTCGAGCACGCGGCACATGGCGCGCATCAAGAAGGCCGGAGGCGCCTTGCGGGTCTTGACGACTTGGCGCAGGAGGTAGTCGTCCATCTCGACGAGACGGTCCATGGGGGTGAGCTGGTGGGGCTCGTCGCCACGCTGCATGCGCGGACGCTCGGCGCGACGGCGACGAGGGTCAAGGGCTTCACCGATGGCAGGCGGGCGCAGGCGGGACATGCGTTGCCGAGCGTTTTCAGAGAAGGTGGACATGGCTCACTCCAGGAGGGCGGACGACGGGCAGCCGAAGGTCGGCTTGTTCTGTAGCGTGTGGTCGTCAGCTCCATTCAACACAGACGTCAGGCGTGTGAAACACGTGTGCAAACCCGCCACAGCGGGCGTCTGTATAGGGAACAGCAAAAAAGGTGCCATCTGGCGTGCTGCCAAGGTCTTTGCGTCAACCGGCCCGCCATGAAACAACACCGGCATGACGGTGCACCCAAACGTTGACGGTGGGATTCGGGTCGACACCACCCTCGGAATGTTCGACCACGGCCCGTGGGGCAAAAGCTGCAATTTGGCGTTCGGGCCCGACGACATCGTGCAGATCCCCGTCGGGATTGGCGCATCGTTTTCTGCGGCTTTGCAGTGGAGCACGACAGGAATGTCCACCGCCACCGTCGAAGCCCCCTCCACGATTGCGGTCGCCGACACCCACGACAAGGGCTGGGCCCGGCATCGCATCCGCGACCTCGCCGGCATCGACGTGCAGCAGACCTTCGGCCGCAACATCGTGCGACTGCGTTTTCGCGACGGACGCAAGCCGGTGGAGTACCGCGCCCTGGTGCGTGCGTTGACCCCACAGCTGCGCCTTTTGGCCAAGCGGTACCCCAACCTCGTCGACGAGCACGGCTTTGAGGGCCTGCTGGGATGGCTGCGGTCGCTGTAGACAGTTGCCCTCCTTTGAAGTCCACGCCATGGTGCAACGTCTGACTCTCCTGTCGCGGTTGTCGACAGGAGAAAGCGAATGGGCATGACTGCACGTCCTTTGAACTCCGCACCCTTGACGCTGCCGGCGCTGCTGACGACGCTGACCTCGGCCTTGCAGGCCGCAGGCGGACGTCCGGTGGTGGTGGGGGGCGCCGTGCGCGACCACATGCTGCACAAGACCCCCAAAGACTTTGATGTCGAGGTCTACGGCTTGTCGCTCGACGACGTCGAGGCCGCCTGCGCCCGGGTGGGCAAGGTGCATGCCGTCGGCCGCAGCTTTGGTGTCTTGAAGGTCACCCTCGCCGACGTCATCGACGGCACTGACGTCACCGACACCTACGACGTCGCCCTGCCCCGCACCGAAAACAAAGTCGGCCAGGGGCACCGCGGCTTTGTCGTCGAGAGCCAGCCCGACCTCACCTTCGCCGACGCCGCCACCCGTCGTGACTTCACCCTCAACGCCATGGGCTGGGACGTCGTCGACAACGTGTTGCTCGACCCCCACGGCGGCCAAGCCGACCTCGCCGACGGGGTGTTGCGGCACGTGTCGGACGCCTTCGACGAAGACCCCCTGCGGGTGTTGCGCGGATGCCAGTTCGCCGCCCGGTTCGACCTCGTCATGCATGACGACACCGTCGCCAAATGCCGCTCGTTGCAGAGCGAGTTGTCGACGTTGCCCAAAGAACGGCTGTGGGAAGAGTGGAAGAAACTGTTGCTGCAGGCGGAGCGTCCGAGCGTCGGGCTCGACGTCATGCGCGCCACAGGTGCGCTGGTGTTGTTTCCGGAGTTGGAGGCGATGATCGGCTGCGAGCAAGACGTGCTGTGGCATCCCGAAGGCGACGTCTGGGTGCACACCTTGATGGTTGTCGACGAGGCCGCCCGCATTTGCCGTGAGGCCGGTGTCGACGACGACGAGCGCCTGTTGGCGATGTATGGCGCCTTGCTGCACGACGTGGGCAAGCCCGACACCACCCAGTTCGAAGATGGCCACATCCGCAGCCGGGGACACGAGGCCCACGGCGAAGTGGGCACGCGGTCGTTCATGGAGCGCATTGGCGCCCCCCACGACGTCACCGACGCCGTCGTGCCCCTCGTCAAAGAGCACCTCAAGCCCCATGCGCTGTATGGCGAGCGCGACCGGGTCTCCGACGGCGCGCTGCGACGTTTGGCGTTGCGGGTGCCCATCGAACGGCTGGTGCTGGTGTCGCACGCCGACTTCTGCGGACGCACCACCAAGGAGGCCCTGTCGAGAAACGACCCCAGCAAGGCGTGGCTGCTGGAGCAGGCCGAACGCCTGCAAGTGCAACGCGATGCTCCGCAGCCGTTGCTGCAGGGGCGGCACCTGCTGGCCTTGGGCATGACGCCGGGCCCGGCCATGGGCGACATCCTCAAAGCGGCGTTTGCCGCGCAGCTTGACGGCGCCTTTCACGACGTCGACGGTGGCGAAGCTTGGTTGCAGGCGCATTTGGCCGAGAGGGAGAAGGCATGAAACGCTGGCTGCTGTGGGCCTTTGTCGTCGCGGCCGGCGCGTCTGCCGTCGGCTGCGACCGTGAGGCGAGCGTGCTCTTCAACTTGCAAGGCGAGCGCGAAGTCTTTGTCGACTTGTGCTGCGAGTGCTTGGTGAACACCGACCCCCGTCCGCTGTTTCCCGACGCGGGCGCCCTCGCCGACGGCGGCCTCGACGACGACGAAGAAGAAGCCATCGCCATCATCAACGAAGACCGCGAGGAATACCCCGACGACACCTGCTACGTGCCGTACATCGGCGGTGTCCCTGCCAACAAAGAGTGGTGCATCGACGACATGGACAACGACGGACTCTTCGTGTGGGGCGTGTGCGTCGAAGAAGACGCGCCTTGCTACGAGTACTGTCACGACGTCCTCGCCTACTCCGAAGACCGGTAGCTCGGCTCCCCCAAGCACAGCGTTGGCTGCGTTGCTCTGGGATTCCCTCGGTCACGTCCCTCAAGGACGCTTTCTCCGTCCAGCGTCGTGCACGACGTGGGGTGCCCCGGATCTCAACATGGCTCGCATCGGCGTCTGTCGTCGGGCAAGGTCGGGCCAGAGGTGTGGAGGCAGCGAATGCGCTTGTGGCTGGTGTGCGGCTTGTTGGGCCTGTTGTGTGCGGGATGTCCGTCTGGAAATGGCGCCGAGCCTGAGCCGGTGCCGTCGCCAGATCCCATGGAAGACGACGGGTCGATCCGACTGACGTCGTGGGACAGCGACGGCGAGTGGGACGACGTCACCGATGACGCTGTGGTGCCGGTGGTGGCAGGGTTTCAAGGCGGCTACATGCTGCGTCCCATGTTGCGGCTGCCCGAAGACGGCCCCTACGCCGAAGACGACGCCTTCGTCGTCACCGTGCGCCACAAGCCCCACCCCGACGACACCGAGCCATTCTACGTTGCAGGCGTCTACCAAACCCAACGGTTGGAGGCGTTCGCCTACCGCATGAACTGGAGCGAAGTCGAACCCGGCTTGGTCATCGGCCCCCTCGACGACCTGCTGTCAGACGAGCCCCTCGACGACAAAGACCTCCTGCTCGAAGTGCAGGTGCAAAACGTCGACGTCAACATGACGTTGGTGCGCCAAGTGCACCTGGTGGGGGAGATGTTCTTCGACAGCCCGTGCCTCGCCTTCACCGACAACGCTGGCGACTCGTGTCCCGTCGCGGTCGTGCCGCAGACCTTCACCGTCGACCGCCTGACGCCGACGACGCACGCCGCGTGTGCCGACGCTGTGGCCGTGACGGCGACGCCCGCGCGCGACTACCACCCGCATGACTGCTCCCAAGACGTCGGCGCCGACGTCGATGTCGGCGCCATGTGGAGCCAACAAGACTGGCCCGACGTCTTTTCGGCCGGGTGCCTCGCCACGGCCGGTGTCGACGTCGGCAGCTCCGTTGACGTCGACATTGCATTGTCGTGGTGGTCGGATTGCGCAGCGCCCGCCCCCCGCACGCGCTACAGCGTCGACGTCGACGCTTGTGTGTGTCGCTAAGCTGGCACCTGGGTCGTGTCGAACTGCAGCGTCATGTGCGTGATGCGGCCGTCGTGCACCTCGAACCTCTGCACGACGTCGAGGTCGGCGCGGCCTTCGCCCTGCAAAACGTAGTGCACCGTCGTCGTGGCCGCCTGCACCGTCACCTGCCGCACGTCGACGTGCAACGGCGGACGAGGCGTGTCTGCAGCCAGTGCCGCCACGTAGGCGTCCACGTCGTCGACCGCGAGAAATGGCCCCCGCACTTGCACGTTGGCGTGCAGAACAGCCCGCATGTCGTCGAGGGGACGACGTGCGCAGAAGACATCGAAATAGGTCTGCAGGAGGGGATCGAGTGCCAACGCCATGCCCCAGCCTACGCCCGGGACGGCCAGCGCCGAAAGGGGATGCGGCCGTCGTCGAACTCGGGCACACTGCGGGTGTTGTTTGCGTTGGAGACTGCTGTGATGCGGAGCCCTTTGTCGTCGTCATGGATGCACACCTTGAGCGCGCTCGTCGTGGCCGGCCTGTTGAGCGCCTGCCCCTCGGGCACCGGCGACCCCGACGGAGGCGAACCTGACGTCGGCCCCGTCGACGGCACCGAGTTGTTCGACCTCGTCATGTGGGACAACCAAGCCACCGCCTTTGACGTCGTCGACGACGCTGAGGTGCCGCTGGTGCTCGGGTTTCAGGGTGGATTCATGCTGCGCCCCGTCTTCTATGTGAAAGACGACGCTGGCATCGACGAGGGCGAGCAGTTTCGCATCACCCTCACCCACAGCGCCGACCCCGACTTCCCCGATGCCTTTCACGTCGAGGCGCAATACCAGGAGACCTCGTTTGTGGTGCAGACCTTCATGGACGACGCCGCCGGCCGGTTGCGCATGGGTCCGCTGAACGACTTGCTGTCGTTCGACTGGCTGCCCGACGAGAGGATGATCATCGAAGCCCGCCTCACCAGCGACACCGTCGACGCTGTCATGGCCTACAGCATCGCCCTCGTCGAAGAAGACTTCGGCGACCACCCTTGCGTCGACTACGCCCCGGGTCTGGGGTCTGACACCTGCGTGTATGCCACGACGCCTGCGACGTTCACGGTGACGTCGACGATGGCCGGGTCGGCGACGGCCGACTGCGCCGACACCTTGGTGCTCACCGGCGACCTCGGTCTGCCCGCCGACAATGCCGACGCCGTCGAGGCCTGCGCCGAAGACACCATCGCGGGCAACATGTGGGGCACGTCGATGACGTCGGACGTGTCGTTCAACCCCGCTTGCTTGTCGGCTGCGGGCATCGACGTCGACAGCGTCCTCGACATTGAAGTGGAGTTCGAAGTCGAAGGCACCTGTGCCCCCGGCCCTTACCTGCATTTCACCCAGCCGCCGGCGCAAGCGTGCCTGTGTGGTGTGCCTTAGCCTGCCTTGGCGGGGCCGCCGAACGTGCACATGTTGTCGTGGTGGCGGTAGGTGTCAGTGAACACGGCTGAATCTTCAGGCGACGCCACTCGTCTCATTGGATGTCGCATCGGCCGGCGCCTTGGCCGTCGACGACACCCACTCCAGACTTGGAGTCCACTTGCCCGCCACCGACGAAGACCTCGGCCGCATCATCGAACGCGCAGCACGCCTGCAGGCGCAACACACCGGACTCCACGAAGACGCACTCGACGACATCGGCGCCCAACTCGGCATCGACCCCAGCCACCTCAGCCGCGCCCGCGACGAAGTGGCCGCTGAAAACGCGCGACGTCGGCAACGGCGCACCTTGGGCTGGGTGTTCGGCAGTTTGGCCGCCGTCGCGGTGCTCGGCGTGGGCGCCACCTTCGCAGTGGGCTGGCTCGTCGTCGGCGCCGTGCAGCCCGCGCCCCGCAGCGTCTCCGTGCGCACGTCGTCTGCCCCCTTGGACGCCGCCTTCGAACGGCAGATCGCGCTGGTCGAGGAGGCCGCGCCGTACCTCAGCGACAGCAACTGGACGGCCCTACAAGACGACATCGCCGCGTTTCACGCCGCCGACACCCAAGCCCGACGCGTGCAGCTGATGAAACGGGTGAACTCAGGACTGAAGTCGGCGGTGTTCTTCAAACGCCGCATCGGAGACGCCAAAGCCGACAGCATTCTCAGCGAAAACCGCGACCTCAAGACCCAGTTCTTCTTCGCGTCCGCGCCGGTGAACGGGTTTGACCTGCTGGTGCAATAAGACGCCCCCTCGACAACGCCGCCGCCACCCGCGACGGTGCACCAAAGACACCAGGAGGGACCGTGAAGCTGCTGCGCGCGTTGTGGGCTGGATTCATCATCACCACGCCCCTGCTGGGGATGTGGCTGGGCTCGTCGCTGGCCTCGTATTTGGGCGGCCCCCGCTGGGTGGCCATCGCCGGCGGCGTGTTGCTGTTTCCCGTGTTGCCCCTCGGGTGGGAGCTGTGGGCCCAGCGTCGTCGCAGCAAGGCCAACGCCGAGCGCAAAGCGAAGGGCAAGGAGCCCAAAAAGGCGTGGTTGACGACGTCCGACCGCCTGACGCTGCGCACTTTGTTCGTCAACTTGAGCTTTTTGACGACGCTGGTGTTGGCGTTTCCGCAGCAGACCTTTCCGGCGTTGAGCACGCGCGGCGCTTGGTTTCTCGACGGTGAAACCGGCGACAACGTCGAGCTTGCCCGCAAGGTGTTGTTCACGGCGGCCGAAAAACTGGAGTGGCTGTACAAGCTGACCCACCCCAACCCCTACGAAGGGCTCGGCGAAGGCGAAGACGCCAGCAAGGTCAAACCCGACCCTCGCCCAGATGACAAACCCGACGACAAACCCGACGACACCAAGCGTAAGCCCGACGCGAAAAAACCCAACCCCGACGACACACTGCCCGACGTCGCCCGCAAAGACCCACAAGCCTGGCCGCAGTCCGACAAGCCCCATCCGTTGGCCACCAGCGTGCCAGCGACGGCGCTCACGTCCATCCAATCCCTGGGGATGCATTTCAAGCGCGCCGCCCCCGACCCCGTCGACCGACTGCGCGCCATGCACGATTGGGTGGCGCTGAACATCACCTACGACTACGCCGGCATCCGCGACGGGTCGTACAACGACAAGCAGGGCGCCAGCCGGGTGTTCAAGACGCGCATAGGCGTGTGCTCGGGCTACTCCAACTTGATGGTGGCGCTGGGCAAAGTCACCGGCGACCGCATCCTCTACATCACGGGCCACACCCGCGGAAACGACGGCCAGATTCAAGGCTCCGTCGGTCACGCCTGGAACGCCGTGTTCGTCAACGGCCAGTGGCAACTCATGGACGTCACTTGGGACAGCCCCAGTGCCCACGGCGGCAAAAAGCCCTTCCCGCCGCTCGAGAGCACCTACTTCTTGCCCCCTCCCGCGGTCATCGGCCTCGACCACTTCCCCGACCAACCCCAATGGCAGTTGTCGTCGTCGCCCATGTCGCGCGGCGCCTTTTTGCGCCAGCCGCTGGTGGAGCCGGAGTTCGTCGCCCAGGGCTTCAACCTCGTCTCGCCTCCCACCGGACGTGTAGACGCCGACCGCGTGGCCAAGGTGCGCCTGTTCAACCCGCAGAAGAGGCACGTCATCGCCCAAGTCGCCCCCAAAGGCAAAACGCCCAAACACTGCAAGGTCGACGCCCGCGGCAAGTCGGTGAGCATCCGTTGTGAACTCGGTTGGACGGGCCGCAACATCATCCAGATCTTCACCAGCACCAAAACCGTCGGGAACCACGGCTACGTGGGCAGCGTCATTGTGAACTAGTCAGGGGCCCGCGCGCTTCGCGGCGCCAAGGCCCTGCCTTTAACGACCATTTGCAGTGGATGATGGCGTCTTTCTCTGCTGAATGGCATTTGACTGCAAATGGTCGACGATGCCTGTTTCTCATCCTCACCGACGTCGTCACGTCGTCGTCAAACGGAGGTTTGGGATGCGATCTAGTGTCGTCGGCAGCGTGGCTTCGCCTGCCCCTCGACGAGCCCTTCGCGCTATTTGCAGTGGATGATGACACCTTGGTCTGCTGAGTGGCACTTGACTGCAATTGATCGACGATGCCTGTGGCACGGCGTCATCAACGTCATGACGTCGTTGTTGCGCGGCACCAACCGAAATGAAACACTCCGTCCATGCGCTTGTGAATGTGTCTGCTGGGCTTGGTGCTGTCGTCTTGTACGTCCGTCGACGACGACGACGAACCGTTTGTGCCGCCGCCGATTCCTTGCGAGCGGGACGTGCTCATCGATGTCGCCCTGCGTGACGTCGACGCCCCTGGCTTCTATCTGTTGTCGACGTGGGGCGGCGACGTTGAGGACCGGAATGGGTGTGGCTCCGTGGGCCCGTACGACAATTGGGTTTGGATCGCGCCCTGGGATGGCACCGACTTCGAAACGGCCGTGCGAGCGGCTGACTTCACGGTCGTCTCTTCGTCGGTGTTGACCTTCGCTTCGGACGCCGACGGCCTGCTGATGTGCGGTCTCGTCGAAGGCACCTTTGTCTCATGCGCAGCCCGGCTTCGAGCCCCTGACGACGTGGTGGTGGCAACGGCCACCAAGGCCTTTGGCTTCGAGACCCACGTCCTCCCTCTTCTCCCTGAAGGTGGATGGGAAGCAGGCTACTTTGACGACGTCGAACTCGTCTTCGAGGAGGCACCATGAGAACGACACTGCTCCTGCTCCTTTTGCTGGCGTTGGGCTGTGCAGCGCCCGTTGACGATGTTGACGACGCAGGTTCCTGTCCGCGGTCGGCGTTCGACGAGGCCCTCGATGACGTCGACGAGCCCGGCTTCTATATGGTGGGCGCATGGTTCGGCGACTTCATTGGTGAAGACGGCTGCGGCAGCTCGGGCTTGATGTCGCAGACGGTGTGGTGGGCAGAGTGGCCCGGCGACATTTCTGACGACGCCGACCGACGCCAAGCTCAGTTTTCAGACGCGGTGGCGGCCGCCTCGTTCACAGGCATCGTCGTCGAAAACCTCACCCCTCTGACCGACGCGCGCGCCATTGTCGGCTGCTTGCCGGTGGGCGACGCTGAAGTCGAGTGCTGGGGCTTCCGCCGCACAGAGAGCGACCGAGCCGTGGTCATCGCCGGATCCGACGTCGGCGGCACCTCCCTCAGCAGGCTCTACATCCCTGCAGACTGGGGCGTGTTCACCGACGTCGAGCTGCCGCCAGCCGCATCTGATTGAGCTCCCGCTGTCGCTCTGCCTCTTGTTGCAGGGCCGTCCGCACATCTGCCGATGACGTCGTCACCGGCGCGGCGTACGGCACGTGCAACGGCGGTTGGTCGGCAAACAACAGCAGACGGCCGAGCAGGGTGCGGTCGCGCCGGCCGAAGGGGCTCGTCCAAAACGCGCACGTCGACAACGTCGGCAGCAAGTCGGGCCACACCGCCTGCAGTTGCGGGCACACCCCCCGACGGCGGTGGTTGTCGTCAAAGGCCAGCCAGTGCTCCTCGACGCTGACCCAGCGGTGGGCCGTCGACACCAACACCCCCAGGTGCACCACGTCGGCCCGCTGCTGCAGGCCCAACACCGCAAACCGCGTCGGCGGCGAGGGCTGCGCGGCAGGCGTGGGCGGCAAAGAAGAGGAGGCGACCATGGGGTTCTCGACGAGAAAACGGCGTTGTCGTCCTGACGGTCGACGACGAAGGATGGGGCGCATACCCCAGGCGGGAGATCCGGCAAACGAAAAGAAGACGCTGCCGACGGCAAAGATCGTCAAGAGATTTCTCAGCTTGATCCCAGGCGGATTTGCGCACGCTGATTTCTCAGAAGAGGCCACAGCGACGTCGACCGCCGCCAAATCCGCCGCATGACGGCAAGGACGGGCAGCCGCACGGGTGGATCCGCCGAAAAGCGCCCCAAACGGCCTCCCTCGCCGTCTGGAGGCGGGTGTGGCACATTCGCCACCAAAGCTTTGAGGTTCTCCATGCGCAACTGGCCGCTGTTTTGCTCCCTCGTCCCTGCGTTGGGCGCGCTGTCTCTGACCGCTGCTTGCCCGACCACCAACGACGCCAACACCTGCGTCGAACAGACCGACTGTCTGTCGGGTTACGCCTGCGAAGACGGCACCTGCATTGAAGACGGCACCGAGCCGGACGCGTCACCAGCGCCCGCCGATGCGGGCGGCGAGCCCGACACCCCCGTCGACGCTGGCGGCGAACCCGACGCTCCCGCCGACGCCGGTGGTGAACCCGATGCCCCAGCCGACGCGGGACCGGTGGTCGTCGACGCCGGCACCGACGTCGACGCCGGCAGCGAGGGCGACGGCGGCACCGAGCCTGAGCCCGACGCAGGCCCCGCCACCGAGCCCCCCGACGTCACCGCCTGTATGGCAGACCAACGCCTGCTTCTGGGGTCGAGCTCGTCGCCCATCTTCGAGGTCTTCGAGCGCTCGACGTTCGGCTGGCGCATGGAGAAGGCCGCCGAAGCCGGCGAGGCTCCGGGCCAAGGCGTGCAACATCTGTTTGTCGAAGGCGGTGACATCTGGGTGGGCACCGGGTTTGGCGTGCAGCGCGCCGACGCCACCACCCTCGCGCAGGTCGACGCCCGCGGCGACACCCTCAACTTGAGCGCCGACGCCAATGGCTTTTCGCGCGGCTACGTCGTCGAGATGGAGGGGTACGTGATGTACGCCGGCGCCGGCGCCGTCGTCTTTCACCCCACAGACACCACCAGCAGCGGAACCATCGAGTCGGCGGGCACGACCCAGTTCTATGGCATGACCGACATCGTTGATGTCAACGGCGACGACACCGTGTTCTTGTCGACCAACGAAGGCATCGCCGTGTACCAGGCGGGCACGACGGCGGTGCAGACCCTTCCCATCGAGGGCGGAGAGACCGGCGCCTTCAACGGCCGGCGGGGCATTGCCTACGACGCCAGTCGAGGCCAGGTGTGGGTGGCTGGGCAAGGCAGCTTGTGGCGGGCGACCCCCAACGGCGGCAGCGCCCAGGCGACCGAGTTTGACTACGCGGGCGAGGTGGTGGGCCTCAACGACGCCATGGCCAGCGAAATCTTCATCGTCGGCGACGAGGTGCACGCCTTCTTCGATGGCGACGACGGTGGGCACTGGTTGACGGTGGCCCCCGACGGCACGTTGCTGTCGTCGCGGAGGTGGACCGAAGACTCGTTTTCAAACGCCACCCCCACCGGAGGCGCGGTGATGTGTGGCCGCTACGTGGCGTTGGCCACCGCGGGCAACCTCTTTGCCAACCCCGACATTCGCATCATCGACTTGGTGACCGAGACGGCCGTGGCCGTGACGTCGAGCGTCCAAGGATGGCCCGGCGACGTCGTCGCGGTGCACCGCAGTGTGCTTGGCTTGTAGGCCAAGTCGCAACGGCGTCGTCGACGTGTCTGGTCGTGTCGACGCCCTCATGCCCCATTTGAACATTGAACAAGGGCCCGTCGAAAGACGGGCTTTTGGTGACGGCGACAGTGACCGCTATGCCGTCTGGTGTTGCTCGGCGTCTGGGCTCAGCAGCCGTTGAATGGCGTGCACCAGCATGGTGCGCATCACGGGCTTCACCATGTAGGCAGACGCGCCCAACTCGAGCCCGCGGTGGGCGTCGTCGCGGCTGCCATACGCCGCGGTGAGCATGATGACCGGGATGTGTTTCGACTTCTCCGACAGGCGCATCATCTGAAAGACCTCGTGGCCGTCCATGCCGGGCATGTTGAGGTCGAGCAGCACGAGGTCGACGTCGTGCTCTTGCGACATCTTGAGGCCATCTGCGCCGCGGTGTGCGGTGAGCACAGAGAACTCTTCGGCCTCCAACACCTTGCGCAAAAAGCGCAAGGAGTCGCGGTCGTCGTCGATGACAAGAATCGTAGCCATGGGAGTGTGTTAGAGACCGCGCCACCCGGGCTCAAGCCGACGGCGACACACTCGACCGCTCTGGCCTGACCCTCGCCGTCTTCGCTGCCGTGAAATGGCAATGGCTCTTGTTGGACGTGCCAATTCATTGGGCTTTTTCGATGTCGTTGTCGTCGAGAAACCGCCGCTTGCCGTGTTTTTTGCCACAGGCAAAAAACGCGCGGTTGTCTCGGCCCAAGTCGATGTCCTGCCCTCGCCTGCCAGCTTTTCGCCGTTGGTCACAGCACCTGGACGTGACGACCAGGCAGTCTGCAAATGATCTTCACTTTGCAAACCGACGTCGCACTCTGAGAAACGTCGCACGCAAAAGAGAAGCCTGGTTCATTGTTGTGAACCAGGCTCGAGTGCGGGCGCGCTCGTCGACGACGTTAGAACCGCTCGATTTTGAAGTCGCCGGTGTTCTGCTGCTGCGTTTGCGGCTGCTGGGTCGGCGCCGGAGCGGGCCGGGCCTGCTGCGCTGGGGCCCGTTGCTGTTGCTGGCCAGCAGGCGGAACCCCCGCGTTGGGCGTCGACTCGAAGTTGTCCCACGAAGAGTCGGAGGTGCCGCCGATGCCCGACACCCGCAACGCGAAGTCGTCGGGATTGGTGGAGTTGCGCAACGCCTCGTCGTAGGTGACCAACTTCGCCGACAACAGCTGCATCAGCGATTGGTCGAAGGTCTGCATGCCGTACGACGTGTAGCCCTGGCTGATGGCGTCGTTGATTTCTTTGGTGCGCTCTTTGTCTTCGATGAGTTCGCGCACGCGGGCGGAGGCGCGCATGACCTCGACGCAGGCGGCGCGACCGCGGCCGTCGGCCTTGGGCACCAGGCGCTGCGAGATGACGGCGCGCAACACACTCGCAAGCTGCAGGCGGATTTGCTTCTGCTGAAACGGCGGGAAGGCGGCGACCACCCGGGTGATGGTCTCGGTGGCGTCGAGGGTGTGCAGCGTCGACAACACCAAGTGACCCGTCTCGGCCGCGGTGATGGCGATTTCGATGGTCTCAAGGTCGCGCATCTCGCCCACGAGAATGACGTCGGGGTCTTCACGCAGCGCACTCTTCAGCGCGCGGGCAAAGCTGCGGGTGTCGACGCCGACCTCGCGCTGGTTGACGATGGAGCGCTTGTCGCGAATGAGGAATTCGATGGGGTCTTCGACGGTGAGGATGTGACACGTGCGGTGGGTGTTGATGTAGTCGATGAGCGCCGCCAGCGTCGTCGACTTGCCCGACCCGGTGGTGCCGGTGACCAAGATGAGGCCGCGTTCTTCACAGGCGATTTTCTCCAACACCGGCGGCAGCCGCAGGTCTTGGATGGTCATGATCTTGAACGGAATCACCCGGAACACGATGCCGACGGTGCCGCGCTGCATGAAGACATTGACGCGAAAACGGCCGAGGCCGGGCACGCCGTAGGCGAGGTCGATCTCGTTCTCGCTCTTGAACTCCTCTTTCTGCACGTTGTTCATGATGGAGAACGCCATGCGCCCGATTTCTTCAGGGGGCAGACGACGGGCGTCTTTCAACGGCACCAAAGAGCCATCGATGCGGAACATGGGCGGCAAGCCCGCCTTGAGGTGGATGTCGGAGGCACCACCTTTGATGGCCACGGTGAGAATGTCGTTCAGTTCCATGATCACTCGCTCTGCAGCTGGGCGACTGCGCTGCTCCACCGTCGACGGCGGAGCCTCAGCATAGTCTCAAGCAGGGGTGTAGGAGCAAATCTGCGTCACTTGCGACGCGTCATTTTGGCCCGGCGTCGTGAAGTTGTTTCACGTCGAGGGCAAGGGGGCTGACGTCGACGTCCCCCGGTGTCTCCGCCACATTGCTTCAATCCGCTTCAACCCGCTTCAGTCGCCGCTCAACAGCGCTGCCTCTTCTTGTGCCAACAGAGCCCGAATGCGCTCTTCGTCGGCAGAGACGGGCTTGGGGGCCCTTGTGGGACGGGGCGGAAACACCGCGTCCAACAACAGCACGCTCATGGTGGCGGCGTGCACCCCCGCCTCCTGGCAGACCTGTTCGGCGAGATCGCGGATGGACACGCCCTGCGCCAAGAGGCTCTCCAAGTTGCCGGGCCCAGACGGCCCCGGCACGAAGCCGTATTCTTCGAGTTTGCTGAGAAATGCGTCGTGAAGGGCAGGCGTGACGTGCATGGCCAACTCATCGGCAGCACCGACCCGCACTCAAGGGGCGTTCCATCCCTTGTTGCTTTTTGCCCAATTTCCAGCCGGGATGGGTGGCCCGAATGGTCTGAAGCGAGATCGGCTCCTGCCCCTCACTTCGTGGCCAGCCAGGCCTTCGCAATGGCCTCTGCCGCATCTTGGTTGCCTTTGGGCGAGGCCGTCACCCGAACCACCCAGCGAGCTCCCGCGTACCGGAGCTGAAGGCTCTGGTTGGCCTGCGCAAAGAACCCACGCGCCGTGTTCGCACCGATGGCCATCTCGACCGGCACGATGAGCGGCGTGGGCAGCAGAGGCTTGTTCTTCTTCTTCAGCCTCTTGTTTTTGCGCTCCCCTCGCTTTTGCAAGAACGCCTTGGCGTCGTTGTCGAGTGTGTCGAGAACGGCGGCAGGGCCGGTCTCGCGCATCAGCGACACCAGCGCTTTGCCTGGCTTGGTCGTCCGAAACACACACGTCTTTTGCGCTTTGTCGTATGTGACCTTGGCCGGCCCTCCCAACACGCGCTCCACCTGGGCGACGGGAAGCCCATCGCAGGGAGCGGCGTTGGCCGCGGCAGTCGACAACAACAAAACGGCGATCCACACCCCGCGCATGACGGCCTCCTCAGTCGAACAGCCGTCATGACACATGAAGCGCGAAAGCCAAGCTTCTCCTGCGTCTGCTGGCCGACATGGACGGCTGCCTACTTGGGCTGGAAGACAAACGTGTTGCTCAACGTGACCTCGCCCTCGGCAGCAGGCGGAAACACCACCCGCGCCAACGCCTTCGTCACGCAACGTGCGACGTTGCTTCCCGCGAGGTCGTCGCGCACCACGTCGACGTCGACGACCCGGCCACGTTCACCGATGGTGAAGTCGACCACCAGCTTGCCCGCCAAACCCCGCTGCAACTTCAACGCGGCCTCATAGCAGGCCTGAAAGGCCGCCTGTCGTCGACGAAGACGCTTGCGCACCGCCCGGGTGTCGATGGTGCCGTCTTCGACTTTGATGTTCTCGGCGACTTCGGCGCGCACCTTCACCTTCACCCGCTGCTTGGCCTTGCGCTCGACCTCGGGGGGCGGCGACGCCGTCTGCCACTGTTGTGGGACGAGGTCGGCCGGCCCCGTCGTCGACGATTCGCCTCGCCGCTTGACTTGGGTGTCGGACGACGGACGCACATCGACGCCCCCGCTGCCGGCCAAGGCAGCAGTGAGGTCGTCGCTGAGGGCGGTTCCCGACGAGAACACGGCCCCGATGCCGTCGCCCCCGACGCCACTGCCGATGACCTGCAGCAGACCTTTGCCCGCGACCTGCCCCCGCACTTGCCGACGTTTGCTGGCCGATGCGGGCGCCGTCGACGCAGGCTTGGATTGCTCTGTCTTCGGCGGCGGCGGCGTTTGCGTTTTCGCTTTCACCTTCGGCTCGGTCTTGGTGGCCGTCTTGGAGCTTGGCGTTTTCACCGGTGGTGCCGCCGGCACCACGGGCCGTTTGGTGCGTTCATAAAACCCCCGCAACTCGTCTTGAAGCTGGCCTTGGCTCATGGGCGGCGGCGGCTCCACGCTGAACACCAAGATCGACATCATGGCGTGCACCATGAACGACCCCGCCAACACCGACGTGAAGATGGGCTCGGCGCGCTTGACCCATCCCCCTTTCACCGACGACGGCAGCAGCGGTTTGGTGGCGGCCGGTGGTGCGTTCACGAAATGAAACAGCACCACCGTGTCGTCGCCCATTTGCAGGCGGCCGCGCACTTGGCCGTCGGGATTCAGCGGGAGGTCATGGTCGACGTCGGCCAGGTCTTGGAGGGTGCCGTCTTCGCGCAGCACGCCCGCGTCGACGGCAGACGCACACAGACGCACGCCCCGCCGGGTCACTTGAAACAGACGGCGGCGGCCTGAGAGGCCGTCGTCGGGCACCCGCAAGGTGCATCCCGCGTCGCTGCCGAGGGTCACCGCGCCCGTGTCGCGCAGCAGCTTTTCTTGCAGCACCTTGCCGTCGACGACGACGCCCACCCGCAACACCCGTTGGGCGGATGACGGCGCTTTGGACTGAGAACGTGAACCTTGCATGACAGCCTCCACCGCTGAGACCGCACGCAAAGGAGAAGGTTCTGTGAATCTGGTGGCGTGGCGTACGCCGGGTCACATTCGACGTCGTCAGGTCATGTCGCGTCAGCGGGTGAGGGTGCGCAGCAGGTCTTCGACGCTGTGGGCCACGTGGGCCCGAAAGGCAGCGGTGTCGTCGTGGGAGGGCGCCTTTGCCGCCAACGACGCCCCTTGGTGGGCGGCCTCGTCGACGAGAAACTTGTTGTTGGTTTCGAGTTCGACGGCGACGTAGTCGGTGCCGGCGAAGCGTCGGCGCAACCAGGGCTGAAAGCCGTCTTGCACCCCGGTGTAGGGATAGTTGCAGCGCACCCGGTAGCCCGGCAGGCGCTGGTGCAGGTGATCGCGCCAGCGATGGGCGGTGGGCTTGTCTTCGCGGGAGGGGTCGTACAACAAACCGAAGGCACAGTTGCGCTCGACGTCGTTGAACACCGGCGTAAAGCTGTGGATCGACAGGTGCACCACCTTCTTGCCCGCATCGAGCCCGGCCTGAATGTCGGCCATGACGCGATCGCGGTAGGGATGCCAATGCACGTCGAGAATGTGCTGCTTGTCGTCGGGTGGAAGCGACTTGGTGAAGCGCGAAAACAGCCGGGGGTGACGGGGCGACCGGTTCAACTCCACCAGCAGCCGCGTCATGTGGGAGTCGTGCAACGAAACGCCCACGGCATCAGCGATGTCGTGGGCGAGGTCTTGTGCGCCGAGGTCGTAGCCCTCGTGGGTGCGCAGCAGATTGTCTTGGCCAGCAAAGCAGTGCGCGAACGCATCCGGCACGACGTGGCCGCCGTGCTCGCAGGAGATCACCACATGCAGTCCGGCCCCCCCAGGAGACGTGACGCCAGGGGGCATGGCGGGCCTACTCGTCGCGGCCGCGCTCGTCGTCGTCGCCGCCGAGCACGTCGTTCACCGAAGGAAACCGCTTGATCTCTTTTTGTGCGATGCGCCAAGCCTGCTGCACGATCCAGCTGAGGCTGCGGTCTTGGCGGTTGGCCTCGGTTTGGATCTCTTTGAGCATGTCCTCAGGGAAGTAGAGGGATTGTTTGCGCTTGTCGGCAGAGGCCATGGTCGCTCCGGGTGCCCCAAGTGCACAGGTTGTCTGGCGAAGTGGGCTGTTGGGGTGAGGTGTGGTGAAGGCTACGCCAGCCCCAAACTGAGAGTCAAAGTGCGCCATGGGTGTGTCCATGCAGACCGCGTGGGGCCGGTGTGCCGCGTTTTGCAGCCCGCGCAGGCCGCCCCCGCCGGCGCAAAAGAAGTGGCATTGGCCCGCAAAGGGAAGTCAGGCAGCACCCACTCCTGGTACAACGTGGTCATGTCTGCGATTTCTGCTGCTCGTCCCCCTCGCCCCTCCCCCGCCCGCGGCCCGCGCCGTCGGGGATGGCGGGCGTTGCCCGTGTTGTTGGCGGTGCTCGCCCTCGTCGACTGCAACTGCGGTGAAGAGGTGCGCTCTGTCAACGGCGCCATCGTGGTGAACCCCACCTCCGTCGACTTTGGCAACGCCTATGTCGGCCGTCTGAACACCACGCTGGTGTCGGTGGGCAATGAAGGCGATGCCGCCCTGCGCATCGAGGGCATCGACGTCGCCCCCCTCGAGAACGCCGGCAGCGTCGACATTCCTGGCGGCGACGCCAGCTGGATCGACACCACCGGCTCCGCCTTCTCGGTCATCGAACCGCCAGAGCAGATCCCCGTCGACGATGAGCGGCCGCTGACCATCGGCTTCACCCCGCCCGAACAAGGGGCCTACGGCGCCACACTCATCATTCACTCCGACGACCTCGACCAGCCCGAGCTGAAGATCAACGTCGTCGGCCGGGGCGGCCCGCCCGCCATCGAGGCCAACCCCACCGCCGTCGACTTCGGCGTCGTCAACGAAGGGCCGGGCCTCTCACGCATCGTGGTGCTCACCAACGTGGGCCATGATGTGCTGCACATTGACGACCTCGTCGTCGAGGGCTTCGACGCCGCTGGCAACGCCATCGACACCATCGCGTTTTCACTCGCCGAAGACACCGCCACCGATGTCGACGTCGAGGCCGGCTCTGCCTTGCAGGTCGAAGTCTTCATGTACCCGTCGGCCGCGTCGGTGGCCGCCGCCATGACCGACACCCTCGAGGCCCGACTCAAGGTGGTCTCCGACGCCGACAACGCCCCAGAGTTGTTTGTGCCGCTCACCGGCCAGGCGAACTTGGCGCCCATCCCCGAGGTCGTTGAGTTGCTCACCCGGCAGAATGAGGTGAAGGTGTCGCTCGGCAAAGAGGTCACCATCGACGGCAACGGCACCACCGACCCCGAGGGCGATGCCATCAGCTTCAGCTGGTCGATCGCGGAGTCGCCTGAAGGGTCAAACGCGTTCTTGCTGTCGGGGCCTCAAGGCGACAACTGCGCCGACGACAGCGCGTGCTCGGTCGACGACGGCTACCGCTGCATCGGCGACGCCAACGCCCGCTGCCGGCAGGTGGCCCGCACCCGCATCACCCCCGACGTCGTCGGCACGTACAAGGTGCGCTTGCGCGCCACCGACGCCCGCGGCGCTTGGGCCGAAGCCGACGCCACCATCCTCCCCCGCGACTTCGCGGTGGTGCTCACCTGGGCCACCGACAGCGACGCCGAATGTCAGCAGCACTCCGAAGAGTATTGCGATGACCTGTCCATCTCAGAGCGACAGTTGCAGTGCTGTGGCCAGACCGACCTCGACCTGCACTTGTTGCAACCCGGCGGCACCCTCGCCGACTACGGCATGTGCCCTGTGGGCTGCACCGTTGACGACGTCAGCCTGTGCTCCGAAGACACCGACGACAACGTCGACATGTGCCGGCAAGCGGGCACCGATTGCTCCTTCGCCAACCGTTACCCGGAGTGGGGCAACCCCGGACGCCTCGACGACCCGCGTCTCGACATCGACGACATTCGCGGCGGCGGCCCCGAGGTCATCACGCTGAACAACCCCTCCGACGGCGAATACCAGGCCATCGTGCACTTTTGCACCGACCGCATCACCGAGCCCACGCTGGCGACCCTCGACGTGTACGTCAAAGGCGAACTCGTGCACACCGCTGGGCCCCAGCGCATCGACGTCGAGGGCAGCGCGTGGATCGCGGCCAACATGATTCGCGCCGGTGGCGCCGAAGACGGCACTTGGACGTTCGTGTCGGTGCCCAACTTCTTCGACGACTCGTCGTCGGTGGCGGTCTGTGACCCCTAGTCAGGGCCCGCCGCTTCGCGGCGCACGGCCCTGCCTTGAACGACCATTTGCAGTGGAAGATGGCGCCTTGATCTGCTGAATGGCGTCTGACTGCAAATGGTCGACGATGCCTGTCGAACGGCATCATCAGCGTCATCAACGTTGTACGTCAGGCATCGACGACCCATCTGCCGCGCAAATGGTCGATGTCGTCTGAGAGTCGACGTCGTCAACGTCTCTCCTTTCGAGCAAGCGGTTGTCCCTCGGCTACACCTTCAACATCGACGCTGCCGTCGTCATGGCGGCGTTGCGCAACGCCATGAACCGGGGGTCGGCGAAGCGAAACCACATGGTGTTCATGGCGTAGCCAAAGCCCAGCTGGTGGTCGGGGTCGGCGAACCCGACGCTGCCTCCCGCGCCACCGAAGCCAAAGGTGCGCTCGCCGGTGCCGAAGGTGTTGACGACGGAGGCACGGGCAAAACCGAAGCTGAAGGCGTTTGTCTGAAAGAGCACTTGGTCTCGGCTGGATGCCTGCTCTGTTTGGATGCGCTGCCAGATGTCGTCGTCGATGAGGCGCTGGCCCTCGACCACGCCGCTGCCTGCGAGCTGTCCGTAGAGGCGGGCCAGCTCGCGTGCGTTGGTGAAGCCGATCGCCGATGGCAAACACAACTTGCGCGCACGGGGGTGGTTGAAGTTGTCGACGTCACCGGGGCTCAGCGGGGGCACGCATTGCATGGCTTTGTAGGCGCGGGTCCACGGAAACTGGCTGCGCAACAAAAACGGGAGTTCGGTGCCGACCTCGTCGTCGAAAGGGACCTTCAACAAATACTTGGGCACCCGCTCGAGAATGGCGCTGGTTCGCGGCATGTGAATGCGTGCGGTGCGGGGGATGTGTTCGTCGGGCAAACCCATGTGGTACTCGATGCCCAGCCGGTCGCGCACCTTCTCGTGAAAATAGTCGTTGATGGGCTTGCCCACCAACCGCCGCAGCACTTCGCCGACGTACATGCCTTGCGTGTAGACGTGGTAGCCGACCGCCGAACCCGGCTCCCACAGGGGCGCGACGGGGGCGATGCTCTCGGCCAGACGGTCGAAGTCTTCGAGGTCATCGAACCCGACCTTCGGCACGATGGGCAAGCCGCCCTGGTGCTCGAGGAGTTCGCGGATGGTGATGCCGCCTTTGCCGTTTTGCGCAAACTCGGGCCACACCTCGGCGACGGGCATGTCGTAGTCGAGCAGGCCTTCGGCATGAGCGATCGCGCAGCACAAGGCGGCCATGCCCTTTGTCGTCGAGAACACCAAGCTGAGGGTGTCTTCTTGCCAAGGCTGTTGGGTGTTTTCGTCGGTGACGCCAGCCCACAAGTCGACGACGGTGTCGCCCTTGAAGACGATGCTCACGCTCCCCCCACGCTCGAAGCGTTGGGTGAAGTTGTCTTCGAACGCATGTTGCACCGGCTCCCAACCTTCTTTGCAGAAGCCGTGCACCTCAAGGGTCTGTCGCATGCTGGCCGTTTACCGAACGCATTCGCCTCTCGCCAGCGGCTTTGCGCACCGCCGGCGGAGGCGTCGGGCGCGCTCCATCAGGTCTCAGTGTCTTCGGCGGCGTTGTCGTCGACATCGGCCGACTCTGGGAACATCTGCTCCAGCCGGTGCTGCTCGCTCTCTTTCACGTTGGGCGACAGCCACGCCAACACCGCCGGCGTCATCACCAAGTCGAACACCAACGCCATCGCCAAACACAGCGCCATCAACATGCCGAAGTTGCCGAGCGACGACAGCATCGACGGCAGCAACACCAAGAAGCCTGCGACGAGCACGATGGACGTCACCACCAAGGCGCGGCCAATGCTCACCATGACGTCACGGGCTGCGTCTTCGGCGTTGTGCCCGCGTTCGCGCAGACGGCGGTAGCGTGTGCCGATGTGAATGGTGCCGTCGACGGCGACGCCGAGCGCGCCGACCGCGATGGTGGCGGTGAGGTAGTCGACCCAGCGTCCTGTCCAACCCATGAAGCCGTAGGTCACGAAGATGGGCAGGATGTTGGGGAACATCACCAACAAGCCCAGCCAGGGGCTCTTCAAGATGAACGCCATCAACAAGCTGATGATGAACACCGCCAACAAGAAGCTCTGCACTTGGCTTTGCACGACGTACTCGGCGAGGTGCACGAAAAGCTGGGAGGTGCCGGCGAGGGTGACCTTGGCGCCTTCGAAGTCGACGGGGGGCGCTTTGGTGGTGACCTTGACGGCGACAGGCGCGGCCGCTTCGGGCTTGGCCTTGTTGCCTGCCTCGTCGCCATCGTCGATGACCAGCGTGTCGTCGTCGTCGTCGTCGATGATGAGCGCGTCGTCGTCGTCGTCGTCGTCTTTGGCGACCTCTTGCGACGTGACTTGGGTGGGCTCTGGACGTTTCCAGTCTTTGAAGATCTCATCGGCTTTGGCGAGGAGGTCTTGCTCGAGCTTCAAGTTGCGGTTGTTCGTCGCCAAGCGCAGCCGAATCGACATGCGGGCCCGACGGCCGAGGGTGTCGGAGATGAGGCGCAGGTCGCCTTCGCCGCTCTCGTAGAGCAACAACAGCTGGCCGACTTGCTGGCGCGTCTCGGGCAAGGTGCGGGTGCGGCTGACGGCGAACTGAATTTCGCGCAGCAGGTCGACCATCGACAACGTCGCCGCGGCAATGTCGCCTTGGGTGTTCTTCACCCACGTCTGCAGCTCGTCGACACGGCGGATGAACTCGGGGTCATAGATGCCGCGCTCGACGCCAGTATCGATGACCACCTCCACCGACGTGGTGCCGCCGAGGGTGTCGTCGACCTTCTGCACCGCCTGGCGAAAGGGAAAGTCTTCTCTGAACTGATGCAGAGGGTGGCTCTCGACGTAGAGGTCTTTGATGCCGATGCTGGTGAGCACGGCAAAAGCGAGGAACCCCAGCGTCACCAATTTGCGGTTGCCGACGACGACCTCGGCCAACTTGCCGAAGGCCGCGTTGAGTTTCTCGTCGAGGGCGGCCTCTTTTTGGTCGCCCTTGGTGGTGGCTTCGCTGGCGGGGGCGTTGTCGCCGTAGGCCAACAACGCGGGCACCACCGTCAACGACAGCACCATGCACACCATGATGCCGATGGCGATGAACAGGCCCAAGGTGCGCAAGGGCGCCACCGGAGCGGTGAGCATGGCGAGAAAGCCGATGGCCGTCGTCACCGACGTCATCAAGCAGGGAATGCCCACCTCGGGCAACGTCTCGATGACGCTCTCACGACGGGTTTTGCCGAGGCTGCGCTGGTGGCGAAAGCCATTGATGACGTGCACGCCGTCGCCGAGTCCCATGATGACGATGATGAGCGGCAGGATGATCGACACCAAGTTCATCTCGGTGCCGGTGGCGGCGAGGATGGCCAACGTCCACAACACCGACAACGTGACGACGAGGAGGCAGGCGATGACCTGGCGCTTGCGGCGGAACATGATGAACAACGCCACCAACGCCACCAACAAAGCCAAGCTGCCGAACATGGCGGCTTCGGTGATGGTGGCGGAGTCGATCTGCTTTTTGAAGATGGGGTTGCCGACGAGGATGGCGCCTTCGTCTTCGAGCCCGCTGTCTTTGACGACCTTCTCCATCTCGTCGGCGATGGCCGACATATAAGGCACGTCTTGCCGGGCGTGGAGGGTGCCGACGACGGCGGCGGCTTTGGCGTCTTTGCGGATGAGCAGGCCGGCGTAGATGGGATGGGTGGTCAGCGTCTTCTTCGCCTCGGCCAGCTGCTCGGGCGTGGCGTTGGCCATGTCGTCGACGAGGGCGCCAATCTTCAACTCGCCGATGGCCTCTTTCATGACGGGCGCGTTGTACGGCGAGAGCACCGTGGTGAAGAGTTTGTCGTCGTCAAACCTGAGGGCCTCCATCTTTTGCACGGCGGAGACGAGCTTTTTGTAGGTGGGCTCGGCAAAGGGGTCGCCCTCGACAAACAGCAGCACGAATTCGTCGGAGCCGAAGACCTCCTGAAACTTCTTGTGCGCCACCAACAACGGGTCGTCTTCGACGAAGAAGATGTCGTTGGCGTTGTTGACCTTCAGCTGGGCGACGCCGAACAACGCCGCCAACGACACCAAGGCGACGACGCCGAGCACCAGCGTCGGTTTGTCGGCGATGAACGCGCCGATCTTCAGAAAGAATCCGCGGCTGCGTTCAGACGACCCTGGAGGGTCATGGGGCGCGGCGGATGGGGTCTGGGCAGGGCTGGCGTCGGACATGGAAGAGTCACTAGCGTCGACGACGCCGCTTGAGAATCCCCTGTGGAGAAGGCGGCCGTTCGACGCGGGTTCGGTGTGATTTGGGTGTGAATCGGGCATGGCAGGTGAGACCGACGTGAGAAGGGTGTGAGGCACCGGCAAAAAGGGTGGGCAAATTCGCGGCGAATTCGCTTTGCCGACGCTGGCAATCTAGATAGGAAGTCCACGTCCAAGAGTTGTGCCGAGAAACGCCCTTTCGGTGCCCCATGCCAGGCTGCGCGCTTGGCCGTTTGAGGAGACCCCCATGCCTTACGTCGTCACCGACAACTGCAACGGATGCCGCTTCACCGACTGCGTCGAAGTTTGCCCTGTGGACTGCTTCCACGGCGACGAGAAGATGCTGTACATCGACCCCAGCGAGTGCATCGACTGCGGCGCCTGCGAACCCGAGTGCCCCGTGCAAGCCATCTTCGAAGAAGCCGAAGTGCCTGCCGACCAGCAAAACTGGATCCAAATCAACGCCGACAAAGCCCCCGACCTTCCCGTCGTCACCGAGAAGGCCGACCCGCTGCCCGGCGCCGACGAGAAGAAAGCGTCTCTCGGCCTGTAGGCTTCGGCCACAGCTGCAACGAAGGCGCGGGTTCACCTGCGCCTTCTGCAATTGCGCTGCTGGATGACGTCGTGAAGACCCTTCCCATCGACCTCAAACACCCAACGCTGTTGGCGCCGATGGAAGGCGTCGGGCATCCGACGTTTCGCCATGTCGTCGTCGACAAAGGCGGCGTGGGGATGACGTGCACGGAGTTTGTGCGCATCACCCGCCTGGGTGTGCACGAAGAACGCGTCGAGCAGGCGGTGGTGAAGTCGGCCGACACGCCGTTGTCGGTGCAAGTCATGGGACGCGAGAAAGAGCACATGGCCACCGCTGCTGCCGTCGTTGAACGCGCCGGTGCCGACGTCGTCGACATCAACTTGGGATGCCCGTCGCCGAAGGCCGTGCGGGGCGGCGTCGGCTCCGCCATGCTCAAAGACCTGCCGCTGCTCGCCGACGTGCTCGGCGCCATGCGCGAAGCGGTGGGCGGGCTGTTGAGCGCCAAAATCCGCGCCGGCTTCGACGACAAACAGCACGTCGAAGACATCGCCCGCTGCGTGCAAGACGCTGGGGCCGACTTCATCGCCGTGCATCCCCGTCGCCGCATCGACCGCTACCAAGGTGTGGCCGACTGGCGCATCATCCGCCACCTCGTCGACATGCTCGACATCCCCGTCGTCGGCAACGGCGACGTGTGGTGCGCCAAAGACGCGCTGCGCATGCAGCAAGAGACGGGTTGCGCCGCCGTCATGATGGGACGGGGAGCCCTGCGCAACCCTTGGCTGTTTCGCCAGGTGAGTGAGCTGCGGCCGTTGCTCGACGACGACCTCGAGGGCGACGTCGACGACGACGCCGTGTTTCGCCCTTCGGGCGACGACCTCGCCGACCACTTCGAGCGCATCCTGCAGCTGTTCACGCCGGAGTTCGGGCACAAACAACGCACCCTGCTGGGCAAGATCAAAGAGCTGTGGGGCTGGTCGGCGCGGGCCCTCCCTGACGACGGCGCCATCCGTCAGGCGGGGCTGCGCACGCAATCGGTCGATGACTTCGTGGAGGTGGTGCAAGCCGTGCGCGCCTTCTCCGCGGTCGAACTCGACTTTGCGCCTGACAGCTGCCGCAGCGAACGCAGTGGATGCGTCGACGCTGCGTAACCCTCCACGTCGCAAGCTGCTATGAAGCAGGAGCCTTTGTCGTCGAGGACACCATGACCCGCACCTTCAGTGACTCCCAAAACGCCGCCTCCGCCATGGAGCTCATCGAACGTTTGCAGCGCCGGTTCGCCGACCGGCTCGAGGCTGTGGCGCACAAAAACGGCGACGACACGGCATTCAGCTCCATCGAGTGGCTTCGCGACGACGGCAAGCACGGCGGTGGCGCCCGCCTTGGTGTCGTCGAGACGACCGTGTTCAACCGCGCCACCATCAACGTCAGCCACGTGCATTACGACGACATCGCCGACAAACGGCTGCGCTCGGCCAATGCGTTGTCGACGATCATCCACCCGCAACATCCGCAAGCCCCGAGCGTGCACATGCACTTCAGCTACACCGAGTTGCGCGACGGCAGTGGCAGTTGGCGACTGATGGCCGACCTCAACCCCAGCCACGCCATCGACGACGACACCGAGCGCTTCAAGCACGCACTCGCCTCCGTCGCGGGCGACGCCTTCGACCACGCCGTGAAGCAGGGCGACAAGTACTTCGCCATCCCTTCGCAACAGCGCACCCGTGGGGTCTTTCACTTCTACCTCGAAGGCCACAAGGGCGACTCCTTTGACGACGAGAAGGCCTACGTCGAGAAAGTCGCCACCACGGCCATCGACACCTACACCGACTTGCTCGGTGACCGCCTGGTGAAAGCGTCGCCCACCGTCTCCGACGACGAGAACGCCCACCAGCTCCGCTACCACACGCTGTATGGCTTTCAGGTGCTCACCCTCGACCGCGGCACGACGTCGGGCCTGCTGGTGCACGACCAAAACGATGTGGGCACCCTCGGCTCCATCCCCACCTACGTCGACAAGCCCTACATGGCGTCGTTGAAAGAGAATGTGCCCGACGCGCAGCGCCCCCTTGTCGACGGCATCGTCAACGCCCTCGACGACGCCCACCCGTCACCGGTCACCGACGCCGTCCGCGCAGAGCTGGCGCAGGTGCTCCGTCGTCACTACCAAGCCCACCCCGACGCCCTGCAGCTGCAAGCGTCTGGCTTTGTGGTGCCGCCCACCGTGCAGAACCACAAGGCTTAGCCTCGTCGAGAACGTCGTGTTCACCACCGTCAGCGAATTCTGCCACCACATTTTGCAGAGCGGCTCCCTCGAGGCGAAGCTGCAGGCACCGCTGGGGCCCGACGGGCAGCCGCTGGTGTTTGACGTCGTCAAAGCCGTCGACGTCGACGCCCCCATTCGCGACGACGTCTTGCAGATGCACGACGGCAGTGAGCGTCTGCCCAAGTTGCAGGCGCTCAAAGACGCCCACGCCCGTGCCTTTTGTTTGGAGCGGTTCGCCGGACACGAGCTACAAGCCGTCGAGTTGTTTGCCTGGGCGCTGTTGGCGTTTCCAGATGCGCCGCAGCCTCTCCGACGTGGTTTTTTGGCCGCCCTCGTCGAAGAACAGCAGCACCTGCGCCTGTACCGCGACCGGCTGCAGGCCCATGACGACGACGTTGGCACCCGGCCGATGTCGAACTACTTCTGGAAGCTCATGCCCCGCGTGCGCCAGCATGCCCAGCCGTTGCATGCGTTTCTCGCCGTGATGGGGCTGACGCTGGAGCAGGCCAACCTCGACTTTGCGTTGATGTTCAAAGACGGCTTTTTGCGCGCCGGTGACGACGAGAGCGCCGCCGTCATGCAGCAGGTGCACGACGACGAGATCGGTCACGTGCGGCTTGCCGCCGTGTGGCTGCCGAAGCTCACCAAAGAAGGAACGTTGAAGGCGGCGTACGACGTGAGCATTCCGTTTCCGCTGTCGTTGGCCCGCGCCAAAGGACGCCAGCTGCACGTGCCGTCGCGCAAGAAGGCCGGCCTCGACGACGCCTTCATCGATGCTGTGCAACATGCCGTGCCCTACACCGACTCCAAGGCGAAGGCGCCGAAAGCACGGCTCAACGTCCGCGCCAACTTTGGGGGCGAAGAAGGCAAAGACCCCTCCCCTGCTGTGCGCGCCAAGACCACGACGCTGCGCACGGCGTTTTCGCTGCTGTTTGCGTCTGACCTCAGCGTCGACCACAAAGCTGCGGCGCACGACGACACCAACGTCGTCGACGCCAAGTTCGGCGCGCCGTTTGCGGCACCGGTGTTTTCGTTCTTGCCGACGACGGGACAAACGGCGTGGTGGCCGGCCCAACCCCAAGACGGCGGCCCCGGCATCGACGTCTTGCGGCGGGTGCACGACAAAGGGTTCGCCGTGCGCAGCCCTCAACCCAGCTTTGCCCACGCGCATTTGCCGTTTGTCATCGACAAAGACGGCTGCCGACTCGACAAAATCCTCGACGCCACCCGCGGCTGGCCCAGCTGGGCGCAACAACAGGTGCACATCAAACCCAGGTGGTCGACCAGCACCCGCGGCCACCTCGTCGTCGCCGGTGGTGAGCTCCCGCCGAAGCAGCAGCGGCAGCTGTTTGCGCAGGGCCAAAAAGGCGGTGTCGTCGTCGAGCCCCACCTCGATGTCGTCGACGAGCTGTCGAGCTTGTGGTGGGTCGGCGAAGACGGCGGCGTCGAGTTCATCGGCAGCACACTGCAACACTTCTCCAAGCGTGGTGCGCCCATCGGCCACTCGGGTGTCATCGTCGACGACGCCTTGCGCTCGGGCCACGACGTCGACGGCGCCTTCGTCGACGCCAGTCGAAGCCTGGTCGAACGCGCCCGCGACGAAGGCTTCACTGGCCCTTGTGGCGTCGACGGATTCACCTACCGTGACGTCGTCACCGGCGACATTCAGCTGCGCGCTTTCTCAGAGTTCAACGCCCGCTTCACGGCTGGGTGGGTCGCGCTTGGCTGCGTCCGACGTGCATTGGCGTCGACGTCGACCGCAGCCCGTGCTTGGCGCGTCGCGTTCACCGCAAGCGAAACCCCCGTCGCCTTTGTCGTCGGCGAAGGGGGCGTGGTGCTGCGCTGACGTCCGGTGGAGTCGTCAGTTGTTGTTGCCTTGCACGTTGGTGGGCAGGATGCGGCCGCCAAACTGAGCGTTGTGCAGCGCGTCTTTGTCGGCTTCGACGTTGCCTGTGTCGGCCCCCGTCACGTTCGCCGGATTGAGGCTCCCGGGGGTGCTCAGTTCGGGCTGAACCACGCCGCCCCCGTCGCGCGAGAGGGGATGCACCACACGTCCTGGCGCATTGGCGTCGCCGTGGTTTTGCATGTGGTCTTGTTCTTTGTCGTAGTCCATCACCGGGCCATTGCCGACGTTCTGCTGCTCGACGGGCTGCACCTGCACGCCGGGGATGTGCTGCTCCTGCTTGTCTTGCTCTTGGATGAGCTCGATGGCGGGGCGCTCCGTCGGGAGGTCGGGCGTGTTGTTGGCAGTGAACAAGGCACCGCCCCCGACGAGGAGCGATGCGCCGATGGCGAGGGCGATGGCGCCGGTGCGAATGCGACGTCCCAGACGGCCAAGGGCCCCGGCTTGCTGGCCGGCTTGGGCCCCGCTGGTGGCGTTGCGCGACGGATTGGCCTGGGTGTTCTGCTGGCCGATCATCGCGCCCATGCGCGTCGACAACGGGCTGCTGCCGCTGTTGGTGCGGGACTGGCCCCCTTGCGACGCTTGCAGCGTGCTGCCCATGGAGCGATTGACGTTTTGCTGATGGGTGTCTTGGCGCGCGATGACGTTCTGCAAAACGGCATCAAGGGCCGCGACGTTGGGCTTTTGCCCCTGCAAGGTGCCAATGAGTTGGTCGACGACGGGGCCCGTGAAGGTTTGGGTGTCGCCGGTGGCCTGCATGATTTCGGCCCGCAGATTGCCAGCGTGGGCTTGCGGGTTTTGCCGGATGTCGTCGAGGCTCACCTGCGAACGCTGGGCGTATTGCGAGATGGCAGAAGCGACTTGGTTGCTGGCTCTCATCGGCGTCTCCGAGGACGGGTCTCATGGCAGCGGGTCATGGGCATGGGCCCGCCTGTGCAGTGTATAGCGCTGGCATCAGGGATTTGGCGCGGGCGCTGGATCCGACGTCTGTGCCGTTTTCGCGACAGGCGATTTGCGCAGGCGGCTGCCCTCGCCGTCGGCGTTTTTCACCAGCACGAAGTGGTCGATGTCAACGCCGTTCTCGTCGATGGAGCGGGCGCGGATCTCATCGTGGCCGACGTCAAAGAACGTCAACGACCGCACCTGTTCGCTCTTGTGCAATTCGGGGTTCTCCACCACTTGCACCCCCATCACCCCGCCGGTGGCGCCGCCGGTGAAATAGGTGATGCCCCGGTGCACGCTGCGCTCCAGCAGGTGCACATGGCCGGCCAACACGAGGTCGACGTGGTGGCGCTCGAACAACGGCACAAAGTGATCGCGAAACACCTGGTGTTCGCGGGTGATGGCCATGGGATGCATGGCCAAGCCCCGGCTGTAGATGGCGTGGTGAAAGAGCACCCACTTCCATCGGGCAGTCTGGGCCAACGCCTCTTCGGCGAACCGGCGTTGGCGACGCAGCGACACCTCGTCTTCGATGGTGGCGCTGTCGAGCACGACGACGAGCACGTCGCCCAGCCGCACACTGTAGTGACCGTGGCCCCGGCCCATGCCCAAGTAGCGTTCCAGCTGCACGCCGGGTTTGTCTGAAAAGAAGCCGTGGTTGCCCGTCGTCGGAATCAACACCCTCGACGACAACGCAGGTGTCAGCACGCGAAACAGGTCTTCCCATTGGGAGGCGCGACCGCCCCGCTGCACCATGTCGCCGCCGTGCAAGACAAAGGGGGCGTCGCTGTCGTCGAGAAACTGCGCAAACTTCGCCACCAAGTCGACGTTCATTTGCGTATCGGTCATGAAGGCGATGGATTGCGTCGTCGACGACGAATGCGGCACGCAGGGCAGCGTCGAAAACGGCTTCGACCACGGGCGCTCCTCGACGCGGTAACGCCAACGCTGGCCACAGGCGTCGGGCACAGACACGTGGTGCACTCCATCGACTTTGCGGCTGTAGCGCACGACTTCGCGCCCGCCGTCGTCAACGAAGGTCACCCGTCGGCTTTGTTGCCAGGTGGGGCGGGCCCCATCTTCGTCGCCAGGCAAGAACGACAACATCAGTCCGGCGCGAGGTGTGATGTGCAGGTAGGGCTGCACGCGAAACCCCACGTCGTGGGCCGATGCCGACGTCGTCGCCAGCAGCAAGGCCCACAGCCCAAAGGCAAAACCGCGCCCAGCAGTCGGGCGCGGTGGGCGGTGTTGTCGTCGACGAGACGTCATCAGTATTCGGGATCCCAGTCAGACGCGGGGAGGATTTTCCAGCCGGAGTCGTAGGCCTTGGTGCGGATGCGCAGCACGCGCAGCGGCCAGATGCGTTTTTTGCCGCCGTCGCTCTCTTCGATGGAAAAGCGGTGCATCTCGAGTTGGTAGCTGCCTTTGTCGCCGAGCTTCTTGACGACGGCACGCCAGGGGTTGGCCGGGTGCCAAAAGACGTCTTTGCCGACGCGGGCGACGTACGCGAACACCGGGTATTTCTTTTGAAAGGCTTCGGCTTTGCGCTTGGTGGGCAGCAGCATCTTTTCAGCCTGCTCTTGCGTGATGTGCAGCATGGCCTCTTCACCGTCGAGGTTGACGATGGAGTCGAGGGTTTTGCGGCCCACAGCGTCGAGTTCTTTCATGGCCTTCACGGCTTCTTGAATCGGCCGCTCCTCCTTGAGCACCTTGCGGTCGACGATGCGCCAGTTGGGGATGGTGACTTCTTCAGCGGTGAGGGTGAGCCCGCCCAGCAGGAGATCGCGCGCCGCGTCGTCGCCTTTGCCCGACAGCGCCTTCAGGTAGTCGAGCGCGATCTTCTTCGGGGTGTTGGCGTCTTGCCCGGCAACCTTGCGCTCCGTCGTCGACGACGGCGCAGGTGCTGTGCCCGGGGTGGCCGCAGCAGAGGCCAGGCCCAAAGCGACGACGCCACCGACGGCGAGCCAACGACGGCGGGATCCGGAGAAGGAGAACGAAAAGCGCATAGACAACTCCTGGCCACCACACGGGCGGCGAACGCAGAGCTTTGCAGAGTCGGCCGGTGTTTCGCAAAGCGAGAAGCGTGACCCGCAACGCGAGCGCACGTCGACGACGCGGTTCGACACCTGTCGACGTCTGTCGTCACCGCGGACACTTTTGCAGCGCAGTCGCTCCGTCTGCGAACGTCGACGCGAAGGGCCCGGCAGACGCTGGGAAGGGGGCGAAATGCAGTCAGTGTTGTTGCGGTCGTTTGTGCAGACCCGTGTCGTCATCGGCAGTGTCATCATGGGCGCGTTGGTGTCGACGCCGTCACCTGCATTTGCGCGCGGCAAGCCGTACTACGAGCAGACCGGGACGGCATTGCAAGCGCGCACCCTCGACAACTTCAAGAAAGCCGACGCCAAAGAGCGTCTGCGGCAGGCGAAGAACGTGCTCAAGCGCAAGCGTGCCAAGGTGCTGCAAGCCAAACAGCCCGACGGCAGCTGGGCCGTGGTCTTTGACGGCGCTGGCGACCACCCTGACAAGCTGCCGCGTGAGGCCGCCCTCGCTGTGTTCAACGCCGCCAGCGTCGGCAAGCCCGGCCTCGAGGCAGATGTCCTCGTGAACATTGGAGACGGCGGTGTTCCCGTCTCGGTGTGGTGGGACGGCGACGTCGTCAAAGTTGAACAAGGCAAGCGCGACGCGGTGAAGCTCAAACAGGGCGCCACCGTCGACTCCATTCAGCAGGCCCACCACGTCGTGCTTCGAGAGGGCGACGCCCACTACTCGGCGCAAGACTTGGCCATCGTCGACAAGGCCCTGGCCCTGCTCGACGACGACGAGAAGGCTTATTTGAAGAATGTTCCCTTCGTGCGGGTGAAGGCGCCGGTGGGGTCGGTGGCCCGCATGCACGGACGCCAAGTGATGCAGGCGTTGTATGTCCTCGACGACAAAGGGCCGCGGGTGGAGGTGTACGACGCGCTGCAGTTGATCGACGACAAGAGCTTCTCGGGCCCGTTGCACGCACCACTGCCGTATTCGGTCGGCGTGGTGCTGCATGAAGCCCTGCACGCCATCGCCAAAGACAGTTTGGTGCAGTGGCGCAAAGTGCTCGACGACGAGAAGGCCGCGTATGAAGCCATGCTCGCCGAACGCAAGACACTCAAGGCCGACTACGACGTGAAGAAGGCCGCGTTCGACAAAGACCGCACCCAAGCCAACAAAGACGCCGTCGAAACGGTCATCAAACAGCTCAACGCGCTCAGCAAGAAGGCGCAGGCGGCGGGCAAGGCGTACTCCAAGCACATGAGCAAGCTGAACCGGGGCTCGTCGTCGGCGACGCCGTTGGAAAAGGCCTTCACGCGGGTCGTGCGCCAAAACGACGCCGTCACCGTCTATGGGCGCACATCGCCAGGGGAGTCCATCGCCGAGGCGTTCAAGCTGTTCAAAGTCGACCCCGACGCCCTCAAACGCATCGCGCCCAAGGCGTTTTCGTTCTTCGCAGACGGCAAGCACCTGGCGTTGGCGAAAAAGCCTGCGGGCAAGTAGCTGCAGGCGCAGGCCTGTGGGGTGTCTGCAGGCGCATGCCCTCGCCCCCAATTGCGCAGCGCCCTGCGCAAATTGCCCAGCGCTTCGCCCCGCAGAACGCCCTCCAGGCCCACCTGCGGCTGGTGCGGTTTGTGCTTTGCCTCCAGCATGCCGCTCACCACCTCCGCGTCGCCAGGGCCCGTGCCCACCTCCCGAGCCCTCACCGTCCGCACAGACCCGAGTTCGCCTTTTTGTCCCGACGACGTCGGCCCTGTCTTGTGGGCCTGGCGGCTCGCCGACCGCCTCCAAGGCGTCGGACACATCGGCATCGGTCTGATGTACATCGCCTTTCTCTCTGGGTCGGGGCCGCCGCTGTCCATCGTGAACGTGCTCGGCGTCTCCGCGCTGTTGTTGGCCGTCATGCTCGGGGCCCAGCTCGGCACCAGCTGGTTGAAATTGAAAGAAGCGCAAGCCCTCGGTCTGACGCCGGCCCAGAGCCGTCGCCTGTTGCGCGCGTTGGTGCTGCAAGGGCTGCGTCCTCAGCTGCGGGCGCCTGACGACGACGACATGCACCGCTGGATGTGTGCACAGCTGCAAGACGACCCCGCACAGCGATGATGGCGCTGGCAGATGCAACAGGCCCTTCCGGCCGGCGTCGGTTGTGCTACAGCCCTGTCGTCGCCATCCGCGCGACCAGGAGGGCCACCCATGGGCGCAGAAGTCATCACCGTGCACGTCGCCGAAGGCGCCAAAGGCGAGTCGGCCTTCAGCCTCGTCGACGCCATGATGCAAGCCGGCCCCGTCGGCATCCTGGTGCTGCTGTTGTTGGTGCTCTTTTCCATCGGCAGCTGGGGCATCATCGCTCACAAGTTCATGCTGCTGCAGAAGGCGCAAAAGCAATCGCTGTCGTTTCTTGAAACCTTCTGGACGAGCAAGCGCCTCGACGAGATCTTCGACAAAACCGAGCAGATGCACGACAGCCCCGTGGCCCAGGTGTTTCGCGCGGGCTACCAAGAACTGGTGAAGGTCAAACAACGTGAGCAAAAGGCGTCGGGCGACCAAGTGCACCTCGGCGGCGCTGAGAACGTCGAGCGCGCCTTGCGCCGCGCTGCCACCAGCGAGATGACCAACCTCGAACGCCTCGTGCCCTTTTTGGCGACGGTGGGCTCCACGGCGCCGTTCATCGGCCTGTTCGGCACGGTGGTCGGCATCATCAACAGCTTCACCGACATTGGCGCGCAGAAGTCGGCGTCGTTGGTGACGGTGGCGCCCGGCATCGCAGAAGCACTGGTGGCGACGGCCGCCGGGTTGTTGGCCGCGATTCCTGCGGTGATGGCCTTCAACTTCTTCAACAGCCGCATGAAGGTGTTGGCCGCCGAGATGGAGAACTTCTCGTCCGACTTCATGAACATCGTCCGCCGCCATTTCTTCTAGCGAGAGACCGGTTGCAAGCGCGCTGGGGCAAGCCTTGGGCGTCGACGCGAGTTGCCGTAGCATCGGCGGATGCAGCGTCCACCGCCGTGCCCTGACGACGAGCCGTATTGGCAACTGATGGCCCAGAGCCTTCCCGGGTACGCCATCCTCGTCGACCGCCAGCGGCGGGTGCGGTGGGTGAACCGCATCCACCCCTCCCACAACTGGGAAGACGTGCTGCAGAGCACCGTCGACGACTACAGCATCGGCCGCCCCGACGCTGCGGCCGCCGCCATCGAGTCGTGCTTTCTCACCGGACAACCCCAGCGCTACCTCGCGCACTACGGCCTGCAAGAAGACGACGAGCGCTTCAGCGAAGCTCAGGCCTTGCCCGTCGCCGGCCGCGACGACCTTGTGCTGCTCCTCGTCAACGACCGCGAAGCGGCCGCCCATGTCGTCGACCGCACCGACCGCCTGCAAGAAGCCCAAGAAGCGGCCGGCGTGGGCTACGGCGAGTTTGACGTCGTCACCCGCAGCATGTGGTGGTCGTCGTCGTTGAAGCGGGTCTTCGGCCTCGACGTCGACGACGACGTCGACATGGAGCGCTACTTCGCCCTCATCGTCGACGAAGACCGCGACCGCGTGCGCGACGAAATGCACCGCCAAGCGCAGCAGGAGCAATGGCATGTGGGGTATGGCATCCGCCACCCCAACGGACGCCGGCGGCAGGTGGTCACGTTCTTGCGCCAAGACAAAGACGCATCGCGGTCGACGGTGTTGGGGGTCACTGTCGACGTCACCGAGCTCCGCGAAGCCGAAGGGTCGCTGCGGGCCGACCTCGCCACCAAAGAACTCCTGCTGCATGAGCTGGCGCACCGCGTGAAGAACAACTTGCAGCAGGTGCTCAGCCTGGTGCGGCTGTACGCCCAGCGCAGCGACGACGAACACGTGGTCAGCGTGCTGCAAGAATTCGAGCGCCACCTGATGGCCATGTCGATGGTGCACTCCAACCTGCTGCCCGCGGCACAGGGGGAGCGGGTGGGGCTGCGGTCGTACATTCAGGAGCTCGCGGGGCGCGCGCAGCAAAGTCTGCCGCGTCTCGGCGTCGTCGACGTCATGGGCGACGACATCGACCTCGACATCGACGCCGCCATGCTGTGTGGCCTGGCGTTGAACGAGCTTCTCACCAACTGTGCGAAGCATGGCGCAGACGACCGTGCGGTGCTCGTCCAGGTGCGGCTGCTGCGCGAAGACGGCCGCCTGGCCATCGACGTCGTCGACGACGGCAAAGGGTTTCCGCCGTCGTTTGCGCTGCGCGATCCCGTGCCCCAACGCCGCAGTCTGGGGCTGGTGCTGGTGCGGGCGCTGATGGACCAGATCCGCGGTGACCTGCTCCTGCCGCCCCAGCCCGACACCGGCGCCCAGGTGCGGCTGTGGGTGAACCTGACCGACCCATAGCCACGAACGGCTGCGCTGCTCGCGCCCAGTGTGTTGTCACTCACAGATCCCCGTGACGGATCCCCCTGCCCGCCGCCAATCCCCCTGAAACCCCAACCGTGGTGGAGGCGCCGTGCTCGCTTTGTCTTCTGTTCTGTTTTCTGTGTTCTCTTCTGACGTCGTTCGTCGTTCGTTGTCTGTGGTGTCGATGGCCACAGCCTTGGCCGTCGTGCCCGCCTGCAACGTCGAAGAGGTGCTGCTCGACGAGCTGATGGCCGACGACTACGGCGAAGCCATCGACGTGCGCGCTGAGTCCCTCCAAGGCGACATCGGCGACTTCCGCGTGCCGCAACAAGAGGGCCGCGTGCAAAACGCCTTCGGCTACTACGACTTCATCGACCTCGAAGTGCACGGCGACGCCGTCGACACCGCCCGAGTGCCCGGCGAAGACGACGCGGCCGCCATGTTGTGGATCAGCATGGAAGGCAGCGTCGACGGCCTCGACGAAGGCGACCGACTGCAGCCCATGTACAACGCCGAGATGGGCGACATGGACGACGTCGACGATGGCGCTTTCGATGACATCGACGACCTCCTGGGCGATGGCACCAACCGCATCGACGTCGTGGCCTGCAGCGGCGAAAGTGAAGGCAACTGGGACGTCGACGTCCCCGCCGAAGACCTCGACGCCACCGTCGTCGAAGTCACAGACGAAGGCGTGGTTGTCGAGGTCGACGCCACCGTCACCGGAGTGCGATTTGACGTCGTCGACGACGTCGATGCCGACGACGTCGCCCCCAGCGCCGTGGAGCCGACCCAAATCCGCACGCGCTTCTTCATCGCGCGCTGATCCAGCAACCCGTCGACGACACACGACGCAGCCTCGGCTGCGTCGTTTGCGTTGGGGCAGTGGCTCGGCGGCCAAGCTGACACAGGCGCCGCGCCCACGAGGACAAAGTGCCACACCCCACCGTATTGCGGCCCTTCGGCGTCGATGCCACATCCTCCACAAGGAGTGCGCATGTCGACGTCATCGACGAAGAATCCCACCACGGGCTGGACCACGGCTGCCGCAGGCCTGCTCTTGCTGATGCTCGGCGCCGGATGCAGCCAGCCTGTGCCGACGACGCTGCAAGTGCAGCCGACCTACAAGGGCGCACCTGTGGGCTGTGGCGACGTCCTCTCCCTCGACGACAAGCGGCAGTTTCGGCTGACCGACTTGCGGTTGTTCGTGCACGATGTCCGCGTCGACGGCGACAAAGTCGTCTTTGCATCATCAGACGTGGCCCAACCCCACGTCGCTTTGTTGACGCCGCTGTCCGCCCCCTGTCCGACGACGGCGTTGTCTCCCCAGCTGCAACTGCCAGCTTCTGTCGTTGGCAAGGCGGCCAAGTTGCAGCTGACGGTCGGGGTCCCCTTCGACGACAACCACGCCAACCCCGCCATCGCGCAACCGCCGCTGAAGGGCACGGCGATGCATTGGAGCTGGCAAGCGGGGTACAAATTTGTGCGACTCGAAGGCCACATTCTCGACGACAACGGCCAAAAGACGGCGCCGGCTCGCGTGCACATTGGCAGCACAGCGTGCCAGGGCCCCATGAGCGCCGTCTCCCATTGCGACCAACCCAACCGGCCGCGCGTTGCACTCGACGTCGTCGTCGCCAAAGACGCACCGCTGGTGCTGCAGCTGCCGCTCGACCAACTGGTGGTGCCCACCGCAGGCGACCCCAAGCCGGGATGCATGGGCGGCGTCGACGACGTGGGCTGCCCCCCCGTCCTGCAAGCCGTTGGCCTCGACGTGCGCACGGGGCAAGCGTTGACGACGTGGGCGTCGACCCAGGCCGCTTCCGTCGGGAGGACACCATGACCGACCTGCACACCCGCATGGCATTGATGGTCGGCGTCGTGGCCCTCGTGGCGACAGGCTGGTGGGCCTTCGGCCCCAAAGAGCAAGGGTACGTCTTTGATGTGCCGCAGGGCATTCCGCCGCCGCACGTCCCCGACGACAACCCCATGACCGACGCCAAGGTCGAGCTGGGTCGCTACCTGTTTTACTCCAAGCAACTCAGCATCAACGGCGAGCAGTCGTGCGCCAGCTGCCACCGCCAAGAACTCGCCTTCACCGACGGACGCCCCACCGCCGTCGGCACCACGGGCGAGGTGCACTTTCGCGGCAGCATGACGCTCACCAACGCAGGATACGCGCAACGTCTGACGTGGGCCTCATCCCTCGTCGACGACCTCGCCGCCCAAGCGTTGTTGCCCATGTTTGGCGAGACGCCTGTCGAGTTGGGCTTGGCCGGCAAAGAAGACGTGTTGATGCAGCGGATGCGCGACGACCAGGCGCTGGCCCCCCGGTTCAAGGCCGCCTTTCCCGACGACAAAGACCCCTTCACTCTGCAGAACCTCACCCACGCCATCGCCTGCTTTGAGCGCACCTTGGTGAGCTTTGACAGCCCCTACGACCGCTACCTGCAAGGCGACTTCAAGGCCCTCACCGACGAAGAAAAGAAGGGCATGGAGCTGTTCTTCTCCGAGCGCACCGAGTGCCATCATTGTCACAACGGCTTCAACTTCTCGGCCTCCACCGACCACACCGGCGACATCGCCGTCGAGGAGGCCTTTCACAACACCGGTCTGTACAACGTCGACGGCAAAGGGGCGTATCCCAAAGTCGACCCCGGCCTCTACGCCGTCACCCGCAAGCCCGCCGACATGGGCCGCTTCAGAGCCCCCACCTTGCGCAACGTCGCCGTCACCGCGCCGTACATGCACGATGGCTCCATCGCCACGCTCGACGACGTCATCGACCACTATGCCAACGGCGGACGGCACCTGCAGTCGGGCGAGCACGTCGGCGACGGCAGCAAGTCGCCGCTGAAATCCGACTTCATAGTGGGCTTTGCCTTGAAGGCCAGCGAGAAGAAGGCGTTGCTTGCTTTCTTGCGCACGCTCACCGACGACACCTTCTTGAACGACCCGCGGTTCGCCGACCCCTACGCAGCGACGTCGACGTCAGCGGCCGCGAAGTAGGTACACCGGAACCGCCACAAGCTCGCGCACGAAGCTGTAGCCATCGCGCGCCTCGACATACGACGGCCGCGCCACTTGGACGTTGGTGAAGCCAGCATTCTCGAGGCTGAGCTGCACACGCGCGAGGTGAAACCACTGGCTCACGCCGATGACGGGCGACGTCTTGTCTGCCAGCATTTGCGCTGCATTTGTCGACGTGGCGTGGGTGGTGTTTCCCTCTGGATCGACGAGGATGTCGGCGTCTTTGACCGCGTGGTCGAGCAGCCAGGTCCGCATGGCGACCGCCTCGTTGTGTCCGCTCTTCCCTGTGCCGCCGCTCACCAGGATCTGGGTGGCCTGTCCGTCGAGGTAGAGCTCTCTGGCGCGTTGCATGCGCGCCTCGAGCCTGGGGCTCAACACCCCGTTTGCGTCGACGGCGTTGCCGTACACCACCGCAACGCCACGCCCTGCAACCCCCGCAGATACCGGGTGAAGGACGACGTAGACATCGACGCTCAATGCCGTGGCCAAAACGAGGGCCACACCCAGAAGTTGTCGTTTTCGTCGTCGAGAAATCGGATGGCGCATGCGCTGGCAACTGCTGGCATCGACGACCTATTTCACTGCGACGAGGAATAGGGCTCTGCCACCCAGTTGGCGACGACTTCACGCAGCCTCTCGACCTCATAGGGTTTGTCGAGCACCTCGTTCTTCACGACGTTGAGAAACGCTGCGTTCTCCTCGTCGTAGGCGCCGCCCGTGAGAAAAACGAAGCGCCGGGCTTGTTCGCCGTCGAGTTCAAGCACCCTCTGAAACAACTGCGAACCGGTGAGGTGCGGCATCATGAGATCACAGAGCACGACGTCATAACGCTGGCCGCTCTCAAGGTCTGACCACGCAAGCCGCGGGTCACTCAACGCCGAAACCGAGAAGGTCTTCTGCAAAATGCGTTTCAGGGTGCGGGTGACCGCTTCGTCGTCGTCTACGATGAGCACTCGCCCTCGCTGCGCCACGGCCTTCGGGCGTGCTTTGTCGTCGTCAGGCACCTCCGCAAGGGGCAGCACAACGTGAAAAGTGGTGCCCTGTCCTTCTTCGGTGTCGACTTCGACGCGACCTTGGTGGGCGTGCACGATCGTGTGGGTGATGGACAAGCCCAACCCGGTGCCCACGCCAACCGGCTTGGTGGTGAAGAATGGGTCAAAGATGCGACTTTTGACGTCGAGAGGCATACCGGGCCCGTTGTCGCTGATGCGGATACGCACAAACCCAGACTCTTCGTGAGCCTGCATGCGGATGACGTTGTGCGCTGGGTCGCTGCGCTCGAACGCCTGGGCGGCGTTGACCAACAAGTTGACGAAGACCTGCCCCAATCGCGAAGAATCGGCGATGACGACGGGAAGCTCGGCGACGTCGGAAATCAACGTGGCCCGCTGGCGTATCTCGTGCATCGCCATATGCACCGACATGTCGAGTACGTCTTCGATGCGGGTGGGCACCATCTCGCTGTCTTCTCGGGCCAACCCCTTCAGGCCCCGTACAATGCGTTGGATGCGCACTGCTCCTTCTTTGACGTCGTGAAGCATGTCTTCAAGTTCACTCAGACGCCCAGATGGAGATCCTCCGGCGATGTCGCGAACCTCCTCGAGAGCCAGGTGTGCATTCGACAAGATGTACGACAGCGGGTTGTTGATTTCGTGGCCGACGCCGGCCGCCAACGTTCCTGTGGTCACCAACCGCTCCTGGCTCATGAGGCGCTCTTTGAGCTGCTGTTGCTGGCGCTCGTCGGTGATGTCGCGAAAGGTAGACACCACCGCGTAGGGCGTGGGAACGCCGTCCTCCTCTGCCCGGCTGCCCTCGTCGTCAAACAGTGGGACGGAGTTGATGCTGAGCCATGTCAACGCGCCGTTGGGCTTGTGAACCCCCATGATGTCGTTGGTGATGCGCTCCCCCGAGCGCAGCGAGCGCATCGATGCGTGCTCTTCACCAGGGTAGGGAGTTCCGTCTGCATGCACAGACCGCCAACGTTCGTCGACGGAGGTGCGGCCGCGCAGCTGGTCGCCAGTGAGCCCAAGTACCTCTTCGGCCGCGGCGTTGTTCGCCACGATGGCGCCCGATGCCGCCTGCATGACGACGCCTTCCCGCATGCCCTCGAACACGGCGCGGAGGGTGCGTTCGCGTTCACGCAACGTCTCCTCTTGCTCGCTTTGTGACGTGATGTCGCGCGCCACGGCGTAGACCTTGCCGCGCGCCGCGCGTGCCGACCACTCAAGACGAACAAAGCTGTCATCATCGTGCTGCATGCGGGTGCGAAAGACGACGACTTCAGAAGGCTCGTCGTCGGCAAACAGCTGCAGCAAACGCGACCGCACTTCGTCGCGCTCTGCCTCGACGATGAAGTGGTCGAGGGGCCGGCTGCGCAAGAGGCCCAACGGAATCCCCAACGTTTGCTCCCAAGCAGAATTCGCCAACTGCAGTCGAAGGTCATCACCGAACGTGCACATCAACTCGACGCCGAGATTGAAAAAGCTCTGAAAGTCGAAGGTGGCTTCTTTTTGTTCTTCGAGTTCGAGTGCTGTGCGGCGCAGCTCAAGCAGCTGCACAACTTGGCCGGCGAGCAGCTGGATGACCTCGGCTTTCTCCGGCGCCAGGGTGCGCGGCGTTGAGTCGATGGCGCACAAAGTTCCGAGGGTGTGTCCGTCGGGGGTGCGCAATGGATAGCCCGCGTAGAACCGAATGTGCGGTGCGCCGTCGACCAGGGGGTTGTCGACGAATCTGTCGTCTTCTTTGGCGTTCTCGACGATGAGCGGGGCGTCGGTCTCGACGACATGGCCGCAGAAGGATATGTCGCGTGGCGTTTCTGGGGCATCGAGACCATAGCGCGACTTGAACCATTGGCGGTCGGCGTCGACGAGCGACACCAAGGCGATGGGTGTGTCCAGCAAAGACGCCACCAGCCTGGTGATGGCGTCGAACTGTGACTCTGGGTCGGTGTCGAGCACCCGCAGACGACGCAACGTCTGCAATCGCTCTGCTTCATTTGACGGAGGGAGAGGCGCTTTCAAAACAGCTCCGAAACGTTGGGGCCCGCTGAAGGCAGCCCAAAACGGATACAGTTGCACGAAGCAACGGGCGCCCACCACCAGAGCCAAAAACCGCCATCGCAGAGAGTGCGCCTGACACATCCACCCGCCGTCAACCGCCGGTGACGACGTCGGTGGTCACCGTGAAGAACACCACCCAAGGGATGATGCCCACGGCAGTGCCGACCACATTTTTCGCCACAGGCACGCCCGCCAACGCCAACGCTGCATTGGCGGGTGGTGACGCGAACAACAAAAAGCGCACCACCAGAACGCCGACGACGGGGCGCTCGCGTGCCAGGCGCATGGCACGTTGGATCCTGCCCTGCTTGTCGTCGGCGCCCGCCTGAAAGCCGCCCACCTTCTGCACCCAAAACACAGCGATGGTGCAGCCCAGCAGCAAGCCAAGCCAGCTGAGCGACGCGCCCATCACCGGGCCGAAGGCGACGACGCCACCGGGGATGAACAACAAGCCGGGAATGCCGACGCTGACGCCCGCGGCCGCCAGCAACATGAACGCCACCGGCCCCCAGGGGCCCATGCGGGCCACCCCCTGCTGAATGCCGTCGACGCTGATGTGCGCCAACAGTCCGCTTTGCCGCACCAGCACGGCGAGCCCCACGACGAGGAGCAGCGCCCCCCACGTTCGTGCACGGCTGGGCGACGGGGCGTCCGCTGGGCGGGGCTCGGGTGAAACAGAGGGCTCAGACACATCCATCAGCATGAACGGCCCGACGGCATTTGCCCAGCCGACGCACCTTACAGACGTGGATTGCGCAACAGGCACTTGCTGGGGGGTGCCCGTCGTGAAAGGGCAGTGTCGACGACGCTTCGCCGAGGTTCAGATGTACAAGACCCACCGCTTTTTCGACGCCGCCATCAATCTGCCAGAAGCGTGGATGAACCAGACCACGGTGATGTTCATCAGCCCGCAAATGCGCATCGCATCCGACGACGACAGCGCCCAAGACGACGACGCCACCGTCACCCAGGCCAGCCTGGCCTGCCGTGTGGTCGACGGCGATGCCATGCCCGGCGCCGACAGCGACATCGAACCCGACCAACAGGCCAAAGCGCTGCTGCTGCAAGAAATCTCAGGCATGGCCACCCAGGTGCAAGACATGGCCATCGACCACCCCCCCGAAAAGCTCAACACCGACGATGACCGCGCGCTGTGGTTTGCGTCGGTGAGCGGCACCATGACGCTGCCGGTGCGCCAAGTCATCGGCGTGTTGGTGCACAAAGGGCGCGGCATGGTCATGGTGGGCACCTGCACCCAAGCGGCCTTCGCGGCCGTGCAAGACGAGATGGTGCAAATGCTTCACTCGGCGCGACTGGTGGTGTGAGCGGTCAGTTGATTCTCGTCGACAACCCCGCCGTGTCCGCTGTGCAACGGTTTCGTGGCAGAGGGTGAAACAGATGGATCCCAACTGTCCAAAAACGGATGCATCTTGATAGAGACAGCAACCCCGCGCGTGCCCGCCTTGTTCGACTGGGCCGCGCCAACAGGTCTCGCATGCGCCTTGGTTCGTTTTTTCGCCGTGTTGCTTCTTACGCCGTCCGCACGTTGGTCGGCGACCCCCAGCCCGCCACCCAGTCCACGCCGCAAAACGCGCCCCCCACCGACGTCGACACCGATCGGTTTCACCGGCAAAACCAGCAGCAAGCATCCGCGCAGGTGACCGGTGCCGACGTCGTCACCACGACACAAACCACGACACAAGCCGCGACACAGACCACGGCGCAGTCCACCACGGCCGCCACTGCGCAGACCGCGCCGTCGGCTCCCGCGGCCAACGTGCTGCAAGCGCAAGTGCAAGAGCGTCAAGCGCCAGCCAACGCCAACACCGGCCGTTCTTCGTCGAGAACCAGCCGTTCGTCGTCGAGGAGCCGCACCCAACGCAGCAGCTGGCGCGGCCCCCGCGTCGATCTCCCCACCCACACCGACCCCACCCGCGTGCTCGACTGGACGCCGCTGCAAAAGGCCGACCGCGTGCGCCCGGCCGACAAGTTTGGCCAGCTCCCCGTCACCGAGCGATTGCAGGTCGGCCTCCCCGTCAAGGCCACCATCGACGGCCAGCTCGTCGAGGGCCGTGTGGGCGGCTGGGACTACAAAGGCCGCTGCGTCCTGCGCCAAGACGACGGCACCCGCCGCATCGTCCAAGACTGGGCCGACCTGCAGGTGCCCAGCTTCGCCAACGATGGCGCATCCGCCCTCGACAAAGTCGACGCCGAAAACGTCGTCAAAGCCCCCGACCAACTGGTGCGCGTGTCGGAGGCGGCCCTCGACATGGAAGTCTGCGGCACCCACACCGCACGCGAATACGTCGACGCCTTTCACAAGGCCGGCTACGAAGTGTTCATCGTCGGCGGCGCCGTGCGCGACGCCATCGGCCTCATGGCGCAAAAGGGCGGCACCGACGACGCGGCCATCCTCGACAAGATGAACGACATCGACATCGTCACCACGGCGCCCCCCAACGTCGCCCGCGAGATTTGCGAGCAGGTGGCGCCTGAGCTCAGCAAGGGCGGCGTGTGGAGCCCGCCCTTCGTCGAGCAGTTTGGCGTTGTTCTCGCCGGCGGCCCGAAAGCCGGGCTGCCCAACCCTGAAGGCATCGACATCTGCTCCATGAAGTCGCGCGGCATGAACACCGAGCAAGAGATGAACGCCGACACCGGCGAGAAATCGTTTCCCACCGACTTCGCCCACGACTTGCGCGCCGACGCCCACGCCCGCGATTTCTGCTGCAACGCTCTGTATTACGACCCCATCAACAAAGCCGTCGTCGACCCCACCGGCAACGGCATCGCCGACGCCGAGCGGCAAGTGCTCACGGTGCCCTCCCTCGACAAACTCACCGACCCGACGTTGTCGGCGCGCTTTTGGAAGTTCCGCAAGCGCGGCTACGGCACGTCCTACCGTGCGTTGAAACTCATCCGCCGCTCTGCCGAGCACCTCTTTCGCACCTCGACAGGCAAAGACCGCTGGCAGTTGACGTCGACCCTCGGCCGTTGCGCGCCCAAAGACTGCAAGACCGAACAAGACGTGCTCGACTGGTTGCAGGAGCTGCGGGCGAGCATGCGCGACGACGGCTGCGAAGACCTCTTTGACAAAGCCATCCGTGGCGGTGTGCAAAAAGGCGTGGTGCGTGAAGTGCTGAAGCGCACCAACCCCGACGCCCTGGCCACCCTCGACGGAGGCAACGGCCGTGGAGGTCGACGATGACCGCTCCCACCCCTGTGTTGCGCGTCGAAAAAGACGACGCTGGCAAATGGCAAGCCCAACAACCCGAGGTGTGGGGCAGCGCCGACGTCGACACCCTCGACGACCTCAGCCGTTTTCAAACTGAAGAAGCGTCCGTCGACGTGGCCGGTGAAGACCGCACCCTCACCGTGTACCTCGACGCCGACGAGGGCGGCTGGGTGACTTACGCCCAAGCCTATCCCGAGTCGTAGCCATGCCCTCGTCGCTTGGCACCTTCAACCGCGTCACGCCGTCGCTCCGACGCCGGGTCGCCATGGAGGTGTACGACGCCATGCCGCCTGGCCACATGATGTTTGGGTTGGTCGACGTCGACGTCACCGACGCCACGGCGTGGGTGCAAGCACAGCGTGACGACGGCGTGCGCGTCAGCTTGGTGGCCGTGTGGCTGCGGGCGTTGGCCGTGGCCCTCGCTGAGCATCCGGAGCTCAACGCCATTCGCGACGGCAACCAGGTGGTGGTGTTCGACGACGTCGACGTCAACTTGCCCGTCGAACGGCACACCGCAGAAGGCGACTTTCCCCACTCGGTGGTGGTGCGACGGGCGCAAGACAAGAGCGCCGTCGACATCTACGGCGACATCGAAGCGGCCCGGCACGACGGCAACGTTGACGACGATGCCAGGGTGTGGCGCGGCATGCGCTTGCTGATGGCGCTCCCCAAGCCGTTGCGCCGCTGGGTGCTGCGACGCCTGGCGTCGAACGCCATGCGCATCAAAGACATGGCGGGAACGACGTTCGTGACGTCGGTGAGCAAGTTCGGCACGGCGTCTGGGTTTGTCTTGCCGTTGGCTGCAGGGCCCCGCGCCGTGAGCATCGCGTTGGGCCCCGTCGTCGACAAGCCCGTGGTGCGCGACGGCGACATCGCCGTGCGAACGGTGATGGGTGTGACGCTGATGATGAACCACGACCTCGTCGACGGCGCCCCAGCAGCTCGTTTTGCCACCCGGCTGCAAGAGTTGATCGAGACCGGCCCCTTCGCTTGAGGCGGTGGTCTACGACGTCAAAAACGTCTTCAACGTGGCGATGGGCGCCGTGCGCTCCTGCGCGCCAAACGCGTTCAGCTCTTCGCGAATGACGGCGAAGGGCTGCCCCGCCTCCAGACGGTCGAAGATGACCTCGATGATGTCGGCCTTGGCGCGTCCGGGCCCGCCGCCCCACTCCTCGATGAACCACGACGCAATGCGGCCGGGCGAATCGCGCAGCGTCGTCGACGACGATTGGGGCCCAGCCGGCGACGCTGCTGTCGGAGCGGCCGGAGGCGACACTGTCAACTGCGCAGCCGGCTCCGGCGTTGGCTCCGTCGTCTGTGCAGCTGGCGTCGACGGCGCCGCTTGAATCGGCGTGCCCAACAAAGCCTCCATCGACGCCGAGCGCGTGCGCTCGTTGGGCGTCGACGTCGACGTCGAATGCGCCGCAGGTGTCTTGGATGTCGACGACGCGGCCTCCCGCGCGGCTTTGGCAAACGACACCAACGGTGCTCCCGTCGCCATGGTGCGGGCGGGCGCCACCTCGTCGACAGCTGTCGGTGTTGACGTTGGCGTTGGTGGCGTTGGCGTTGGCGAAGGGGCCTGCACAAGCGAGGCAGCCGACGGCGCTTCGACGTCGTCGACCACCTCGTGCGGCAAACACACTCGGTACAACGTGCCTTTGCGATTGCGGTCGACCAGCCGGACGTGGTCGGCGTCGACGAGCCCCGCCAACGCCGTGCCCAACCGCCGCGGACTCAACTGACACGATTGCGCCAACTGCGACCGCGACACCCGGCAGAAGTTGCGCCCGTGGGCGACGGCACGCTGCAGCAGATGCAGGTACACCAGCTGCTCCAGCGGCTTTTGCATGGGCAGCAGCCGGGTGAACACGTCGTCGGGAAAGCCGCCTTTTGCGCAGCTGTACAGCTCTTCGCCACGCACCACGTCGTGAAAACGGCCGTCGTGGGCTTCGAGCACCTGCAACTGCTCGACGACGTCTTTGCTCGACCGCAGCTCTGCGCTGCCGGGAATGATGGTGTAGCCGTGTCGGGTCTGCGTCATGGGCGCAGCATACACAACGCACGCATCTGTGGGTGACGTGACGACGTCAGACGCGGTCGCGCTCGAGACGACCGCCGGGGCCAAACACCGCCCACATCACCAGCAACGACCCCAGGCTCAGCACCGACAGCGTCGTCACCATGCTCTGCAGGTGCGGCCAGCTCGCGCCGGTCTCCCACACCCACAGCGGCGTGAGAACGAGACGCAGCACCTCACTGACGACGACACGCCGGGTGTGCCGATGCGCGTCTTCAAGCAGGCCGGTGAAGCTGTGGGTGCACCACATGATGAGCAGCCCGCCGATGACGACTTGGGTTTTGCTGAGGTCGGCCTTGAACGCCAACAGCGCCACCAACCCCAAGGTGGCGACGATGAAGTGCACGACGACGTAGGGCACGGCGAAGGGCGCCGACTTGGGCGTCCACTTTTCGTAGGTGGTGGCGTCGACGGGAGGAATCTCTTTGTCGCCTTCAGGCGTCCACTCGGGCGGCGCAAAGAACGCGTAGAACTTGTCGGTGAGGGACTCCCCCTGTTTGGAGAGCAGCCACATTTCTTTCCAATAATGCAGGTTCGCCCAAAAGGGGTCGCCGGTGCCCAGCGGCGTCACCGTGCCGTAGACGACTTCTTCGTTCTCCTCGACGAAGGTGCCGAACATGCGGTCCCAGATGATGAGGATGCCCGCGTAGTTTTTGTCGATGTAGTCGGGGTTGATGCCGTGGTGCACGCGGTGGTGCGACGGGGTGTTCAAGATCCACTCCAGCGGGCCCAACTTGCCGACGAGGCGGGTGTGGATCCAGAACTGGTAGAGCGTGTTCACCAACTCGCAAATGATGAAGACTTTGAGCGGCACCCCGACGACGGCGAGGGGCAGATAGAACAAGAACGAGGAGTATTTGGTGAACCATGCCTGCCGCAGGGCGACGGCCAAGTTGTAGTCTTGGGAGTGGTGGTGGACGATGTGCGCCGCCCAAATCCAGTTGGTGCGATGGCTGGCTCGATGCCACCAATAGTAGATGAAGTCGACGACGACACCGACGACGATGTAGGTCGCGAGCGACTCCTGAATGTCGAACAGGGCAAAGCGCTCGTGCACGGCGTTGTAGACGAAGCCGAGGGCGCCGAAGAGAAACAGCCCCGTGACTTGCGAGCCGATGCCACAGCTGAGGTCGCTGATGGCGTCGAAGAACCGCAGCACCTTGTGCCGTTTGACGGCCGACACCGCCCACTCCACGCCGATGAGAGCGAAGAAGACGGGGATGGCGAGTGCGATGATCAGATCTCCCAAAGCCGTCTCCCTTGTGAAAGCATGACCAACTGTTCACACCATTTTTGATTCGGCAATGGGCGTCGGTCAAATGCCCCCGTGATGCCGACTGCTGAACAGAGTACACCGTGTTCATGATGTTCTCAGACTCTCTTCGCCAGCTGGCGCCGCGCTTGTCGGCGGCGGCGCTGATTGCCGTATGTGTTCTGCCTGGCTGCGAGGGCTGTGACACCGAAGTGGCCGACGACGCAGGTGACGGGGGCGACGTCGTCGTCGTCGATGCAGGCCGGCCCGACGCAGGCCTCGTCGTCACCGATGCAGGCGCCCCCGACGCTGGCGTGGTGGATGCAGGCGCTGCTGAAGATGCAGGCATCGTCGAGGTCGACGCCGGCATGTCGATGATGGACGCTGGCGCCGACGACGAGCCCTTCAACTGGCAAGACCTCTTTGGCGACGCTGGCGTGCCTGAGGAGTTGGCCTGTTTGCCCGGGGGGATTCCGGAGTTCTCCCTCGAGGGACTGTTCGAACTGCTGGCCTTTCACACCTACAGTGGACGCTCCGAAGACGGCGTCATTTGCGGTGGCGAGCTGTGCGATCCCGGCGTGCCCTGCTGTGAGCTGTGCGGCTACGCGGAGTGTGCAGAAGTGCCGGCCGACGGCAGCCCCCCGTCGTGTCCGGCGTTTGTCCGCGCCGCCCATTGCGATGGCCCTGAAGACTGCGAAGACAACGGCGACGCCAACGTGTGCTGCTACTCGTTGTCGGGCACGGAGTGTCGCACCGAAGACCAGTGTGACTTTGAGTTTCCCAGCTTCTTGACCGGTGGCGGCGGCGGGCTGTTCCCGCTGGAGCCTCTCGCCGACGGCGGCCTTCCCCCGCCGGATGCAGGCGCCACAGACGACGGCGCCGATGCAGGGTCCGATGCAGGCTCCGATGCAGGCGCCCCCGACGGCGGTGTTGCCGCCGACGCGGGCACGGCCCCCACCGACGCCGGAATGTCGCTGATGGATGCCGGCACCGTCGACGCCGGTGACATGGACACCGAGGGCGTGTTTGCAGACTTGCTGCAGTCGGGCATTCCCGTGTGTCGGCGAACGCTCTTTCCCTACACCGACTGCGACCTCACGCAGGGGGAGCTGTGCTGCACGTCGGATCGCATCGTCGCGCTCGACATTGGGGTGTGCTTGCCGGCGCTGATGTGCCTGGGCGGTGCGATTCCGTAGGCCGTGGAAGGTGCTGTTTTTGTGGAGGAGGCAGGCGCCTGCACCTACCTGCGGGCGGGCGCCTGCTCAATAAATTCAGGCACTTGCGCAACAAGAGACGTAAGCCGCTGATTTCACGTGCAGGCAGGCGCCTGCACCCCAACAGCAGGCAGGCGCATGCTCAATAAATTCAGGCACTTGCGCAACAAGAGACGTAAGCCGCTGATTTCACGTGCAGGCAGGCGCCTGCACCCAACTGCAGGCGGGCGCCTCCGTCATGAATTCAGGCACTTGCGCAACAAGAGACGTAAGCCGCTGATTTCACATGCAGGCAGGCGCCTGCACCCCAACAGCAGGCAGGCGCATGCTCAATAAATTCAGGCGCTTGCGCAGAAAGAGACGTAAGCCGCTGATTTCACGTGCAGGCAGGCGCCTGCACCCAACTGCAGGCGGGCGCCTGCGTCATGAATTCAAGTACTTGCACAACGCAAGACGTAAACCACTGATTTCACGTGCAGGCAGGCGCCTGCACCCAACTGCAGGCGGGCACCTGCTCAGTAAATTCAAGCACTTGCACAACGCAAGACGTAAACCACTGATTTCATGTGCAGGCAGGCGCCTGCACCTACCTGCAGGCGAGCGCCTGCGTCATAAATTCAGGCACTTGCGCAGAAAGAGACGTAAACCGCTGATTTCACATGCAGGCAGGCGCCAGCACCCCAACTGCAGGCAGGCGCATGCACCCACCTGCAGGCAGGCGCACGCATGCGGTGGGCGTGAGGCAGCTCAACCTGTGGGCGACGTCGTGCCTCGCCCCCGAATGTCGCGCACAAGTCGGTCGTCAAGACTACAATGACCACCGTGAACACCCCCCCGCCCTCCTTGCGCAAATGGTTGACCTACGGCCCCGCCGCCATCGCCCTCAGCATGTCGCTGCTGCTGCACACCGGCATTGCCACCAGCGATCTCGGCAAGGTGAAGAAGGCCCAGTCGCGCACACAGGTCGAGCTCGTGTTCGCCCCTCCTGCATCGCCCGTCGAAGAGCCCGAGCTGCCACCCGAGCCGGAGTTGGACGAGCCAAAGCCCGAGCCCGAGGTGCAAAAGCCGAAGGTGAAGAAGCCGGAGCCGGTCGAACAGCCCGAGCCAAAAGACCCTGAGCCCAAAAAGCCGGTCGAAGCGCCCAAGCCCGAGGTCGTCAAGCAGCACAAAGACACCGAGAAGGCCGAACCCAAGGGCGACGATGCGGCCAAAGAAGCCCCCAAAGGCGACGTGCAAAAGGAGCGCAAGAAGCGCCAATCGCGAGACGCATTGTTTCGCAGCCACCGCGACCGCCAGGCCGAAATGAAAGACCGGCTGCGCCAGCTGCGCGAAGCCCGTCGCAAAGCCGCCCGGCACGCCAAAGCGAACCAACGCCGCTCGGGCAAAAAACCGCGTGGCAAACGTGGCAAGAAGGGGCGCGGCAAGAAAGCCAAAAAAGCCGCCGGCACCGGATACAAAAAGCTCGACCCAGGTGACCCTGAAGCCGTCTTCGCCTGCACCGACACCGACCGTGGCCAACAGGTGCACGTGCGCGCCGAGCGCGCCATGACCGACTGGGTGTCGCTCATGCCCACCGTGCTCATGCCGTTTGAAACCAAGCCCAGCCTCAGCGACTACCTCGAAGGCACCGGGCAGGTGGTCAAGCGCTACCGCAGTGGCATCAAGCGCACCGGCCGCGTCGAGTTCATCCTCCCGCAGGAGGTCTTGCAGCTCGAGGTCGAACGTCCTGACGACGTGCGCATCTCCGTCGGACGCCTCGACGCCCGCTGTTTGATTGGCGTGAACTTCAGCAAGCAAATCTTTCCGCTGGAGATGCGTCGTGCGCCCATCCGCATCCTCAACACCGACACCCTCGCCACCCACGATGCGCTGGTGAACATCACCCTGTACAAAGACGCCTCCTTCGACATCGAACTCGTCGACGACAAAGCGAAGCCGCTGCCCTTCACCTCGGGCCGCCTCAAGAACGCCGACGCCATCGAGCGCAGCATTCGCGACCACTACGCCGCTGCCGACGCGCTGAAATCTGTGGCGGGCTTCTTCGGCATCGACGTGGTGAAACTGTCACGCGACCGACGCAAGGAGCGGTTGGACGCCACCCGCGGTGGATCCGGCACGTCCAAACGCGCACAGCGCTGATTTTGCGCCGCTCCCGAACAAAAGACGCCATGAACAACACCCTGTTTTCAGGGTGTTTTTCGTTTTCGCCCCTACATTGACAAAAAAGTCAGCGCTGAAGGGCTGTCCGGGCTGAAACGACGGTGCGACGGGTGTATGCCCTGGGTGGATTTTTTGCGTCCACGCGTTGTGGACAATGGGAGAGAACATGAGCGTTCAAAAACTGCGCTTGCTGCAAGCCGGGCTGACCCTCAGCTTGGGCTTCGCTTTGGCGGGCTGTCCTGAGCCCCCGCCCGACAACGATGGTGGCACCGGCCTCGAATGTGGCCCCGGCACCATCGAACAAAACGGCACCTGCGTCATCGACCCCAACAATGAACCTGAGCCCACCGACGGCGGTGAAGACCCCACCTTGGAGTGCGGCCCTGGCACGGTTCCCAACATCAGCAACACCCAATGTGTGCCCGACCTCGACTGTGCCCCCGGCACCACCGAGAACGAAGACGGCACCGGTTGTGTGGCCGAGTGCAACGCCCCCTTCTCGTACGACACCGACGCTTCGGCGTGCGTGTGCCCAGAAGGCTTGCGTCCCACCGACGACGGCAGCGACTGCGAGCTCGACCCCGCCGCCTGTGCTGAAGGCACCGTCTACCAAGACGGCCAATGCCGCCCGGTGACCCCGCCGATGCCTTCTGACGACGAGACCGTCCCAGAAGACTTCGTCGAAATCATCCTCGAAGAAAACAAAGAGCTCGACCTCGGCGGCGTCATCGGCCCCGTCGACCGCGAGCTGGGCCCCGACTTCGACTTCTGGCGTTTCACCACGTCTGAAGACCTCACCCGCGTGCGCGTGCAGCTCAACAACTTCGGGCTGCCCAACGGCATGTACATTCTGCAAGGCATCGACGCCGACAACGAAGTGTACTTCCGCGCCGCGTTGCCTCTGCAAAACCGCCGCGCCATCCGTGAGTTCGTGCTGCCCTTCGCCGGCACCTACGAAATCATCGTGTCGGACGTCAGCAACTTCACCAACGGCCTCGCCGTCGGTGGCGACGACGCCAACTACCACCTCGTCGTCGAGCAGCTCGAATCGGTCGACCCCATCGTCGTCCCCGGCACCGGTGCTGAAGTCAACGGCAACATCGACAACGCCGACGCCTACGTCGCCGACGTCAACGACCACCCCGCCGGCGCCATCCTCTCGGCCCGTCTGGCGCAAGAAGAGCCCGACCCCGACTGCGACACGCAACAAGTGCTGTGGTTCATTGCCAACGACGGCAGCTACGTGGAGTCCAACGTTTGCGCGGGCGACATCAACACCCTGCTGGCGCAAGGCAACATGGGCACCCCCGTGTACGTCGACTACATCCTGCGCACCGGCTTCATCCCCGAGTACCCCTACCAGTTCCGCCTCAGCGCCTACGGCACCAGCCCCGGCCCTGTCGCCAACGACACCCCCATCGACGACAGCACCTCGGGCCGCGACAACGCGTTCTTCAGCATCGACGTGCAAGACAACCACGTGTACCGCGCCACGCTGCAACTGCCCTCGTCGTCGACGCTGACCGCCGACTTCGCCGTCACCAACGGCGACCTGCAAGAGCGTGACTTCGATGGCACCTCCTCCAGCGTCGATGGTCTCGACACCTTCGAACTCGAGTGGTTCGTGCCCGCTGGCGAAGCCGGCACCTGGTACCTGCAAGTTCTCAACGACGAAAACGCCGGCGTCTTCCAACAGCCGAACAACAACGTTCGTCTCGCCCTCGAAGAAGCGGCCGTCGTTGGCCTGCAAGAACTGAACGACGACACGCCCATCACCGAAGTGCTCGCCGCCCCCGCCGACACCGACGAAGATGCCTGGAATGTGCCGTGGACCATGGTGCGCCTCAACGCCTTCGGCGGCCTCGAGGTGAAGACCACCGACGACGTCGAATTCGACGTGTACAACCCCACCGACATGAGCACCGTGGCTTCGGGCTCCGCCGCCGCTGGCGACGGTGAATACGCGCGCAACTTCTTGTTGCTGCCCGGCGCCGAACTTCTGGTGCGTGCCCACACCGGCACGGGCACCGGCGACTTCACGCGTTCGTTCTCGGTCATCGAAAGCCCCTTCACCTGGGAAACCGAGCCCAACGACAACGCCACCTCTGCAGGTGCCGCTGACGCTGTGCCTCCTCCCTACGACTTCGGCGACACCCCCGCCGCGCAAGGCCACAGCACGGGCACCTGCGACGCGTCGGCTCCTGAAGTCACCGCCACCGGTCTGTACGAGCTGACCCTTGATGGCAACGAAACCGACGAGTTTGGCGGCGACTGCTCGCGCAGCGGCGCTGACGTGCAGGTGCGCATTCCGCAACAACCTGCGGGCACGCTGATGATCATTGAGACCCTCTCTGAAGGCGACAACGGCTCCAACGACACCGTCATCGGCCTCGTGCCCACCGACGGCTGTGACCCCGACACCACCATCTGCTTGGCCTACGACGACGACGGCGGCGACAGCACCCGCTCCAAGCTTGAGTACGTGTGGCGTGGCGACGAGGGCACCCTCACCGCCATCATCGGCCGCTACTCTGGCTCCTTCACCGCCGGCTCCTTGCTGTTCACGGCTGAATTCCGCGACGGCATCACCAGCAACGGCGTGAGCCAAGACGGCGACGTCGACTTCTGGCAAATCGACGTGCCTGAAGCCGGCTTCTTGCAAGTGAACGTGGTCGAAGGCCCCCTCGGCATCGACGACGCCACCTTGGCGCTCGAACTGCAAGCCGACGACGGTCTGTCGTTGGGCGGCACCGAAGGCGACCTCGACCTCGGCCTCGAAGGCTACGTCGAAGCCGGCACCTACTTCGCAGTGGTGTCGCACGTCGACGGCAGCGGCGCCGACTACACCGTGACCTGGGAGCTCGACACCACGCGTCCTGCGCCTTCGAGCTGCGACGTGCCCACCCCGATCACCGGCTCGGGCGAGTACACCGGCGACACCTCGACGTCGGTCGACGTCGTGAACTCCACCGGCTGTGTGGATGGCCCCACGACCCCTGATGACATCTACAGCGTCATCGTTCCGCCCGACTCGGTGCTGCAAGTGAGCATCGAAGGCGACTTCGACACCACGCTGCAACTCATCAACGCTTGTGACGCCACCAGCTGCTTGGTGGCCGATGACAACTGGTTCACCGACGGCGAGAGCATCGAATACCGCAACCGCACGCCTGACAACGAGACGCTGTTCATCGCGGTGTCGGGCTGGCTCGAAGTCGGCACCTACACCCTCACCGTCGATGTGGCTTCGCCGATTTGCTACCCCGGCTTCGCCCAGTGCAACGGCGACAACCTTGAAGTGTGCAACGACGCTGGCGACGGCTACGACTCGTTCCCGTGTGATGCGGGCTGCGCGTACAACGCCTTCGAACAAACCGCGGAGTGCAACGCATTCTGCGGCGGCGACACCGGACGTCTCGACACCATCTGCAACGGAACCGACCTCATGGTTTGCGAAGACGGCGCACGTTACGTCGTCGGCGAGTCGTGCATCGGCGCCTGCGAAGACATTCAAGACGAAATGGGCACGGTCACCGGCTCGACCTGCACCTTCGGCGCTTGCGGCGTGGGCTTTGGCCAAGCGGTGTGTGAACAGCGCAACATCGGCGGCTCCGACGTGTTCGTGTTCGAAGACTGCAACGGCGACGCCTCGGTCACCAACGTCACCAGCTGCGCCTACGGGTGCAACGGCGACCGCACCAACTGCGCCACTCAAGTGGTTCCTGTTGTCGACCTGAGCGGCACTGTGGCCAACTCCAACGGCGCGTGCAGCGACATGGCCAACGGCGACGTGGTCGACACCTCCGGCACCTTCGCTTTGACCCTCGACGGCAACGGCATCACCGACGCGAACCAATGTGGTGACGACGGCGCCGACGGTTACTTCCGCTTGGGCAGCCACCCGGCTGGCACGGAAGTCACCATCGACATCGACGCTGCCGACGGCGCTTCGGTGGGTCTGCTCATCGGCGGTTGCGCTGCTGGCTCTTGCACCGACCTCGACGTCGGCACCAACCCATCGGTGACCTACACGTTCACCGGTGGTGAAGACGTCATCGTCGTCGTCGACACCGAAGCGGCGCCCGTCGCCGACGGTGGCGTCGTCACCGATGGTGGCATCGCCGACGGCGGCATCGCCGATGGTGGCACCGACGACGCAGGCACCGATGCTGGCACCGACGCTGGCGCCGATCCGCTGCCCACCGTCGACGTCACCGTGTCGTACACCTTGGCGCCTGCCACGGCCGACGCCATCTGCACGCCCGACGAGACCGTCTGCGACAGCGGCAGCTCGTTGCTGACCACCTGCTCCGCAGATGGCCTCAGCGAGTCGGTCGAGTACTGCGACATGGGCTGCAACGGCACCAACGACGGCTGCTTGACGCAATGTGAAGCCGCCTACGCCATGCCCACCGCCATCGCCGACGGCGAGACGCTGACGTGGACGGTGAACCCGAGCGAAGGTCCCAACGACATCCTGCGCGACTGTGCGTCGGGCTCGACCGTCAACGAGGCCTACATTGTGCTGACGCCTGCCGTGAGCGGTGACCTCACCGTCACCATCGGCGGCGCCGACACGGTGCTCGAGGTGCGTGAAACCTGTGCGCAAGACGCCACGGTGCTCGACTGCGTGGATGACGAAATCTCGTCCGACGAGAGCATCACCATCGCAGCCGTGGCTGGTGAAACGTACGTGTGGTTGGTGGAGGCTTACAGCAGCTTCAACTCCAGCGACATTGACGTCGAAGCGACGTTGACCGCGGCTCCCTGAGCCAGGTGAACGATGATGTGAAAGAGGGCGGCCTTCGGGTCGCCCTTTTTCTTTGCCGTCGCAGCGACCCTCCGCCGTGTTTCGACGTCGGGTTGACGACAAGGCATTGCATCAGGACGTCAGCCGGGCACGGTGCGGCCATGGCCAAACTCAACGTCACCCAAGAAGACACCCTGCTCTCTTTTCTCGCGCAGTCGCTGCCGTCGATGTCGCGCTCCGCGCTGAAGAACAAGCTGCGCTATGGTGCGGTGCTCGTCGACGGTGTGGTGCAAACACAGGCCACCGCCCCGTTGGCGGCAGGCATGGTGGTGGAGCTGTCGCGCATGGGCGAGCTGGGCGGCAAAAACCCCGCAGGCATTCGGCTGCTGAAAGTGGCGTCAGATTGGGTGGTCATCGACAAGCCCGTGGGGCTGCTCACCGTGGCGTCGGCCAAAGAACGCGACCGCACCGCGCTGAAAAAGACGCAGGAGTTGCTGAAGGGCAAGGGCACCTTGTTCGCATGCCACCGACTCGACCGCGAAACGTCGGGGCTCTTGCTCATGGCACGGTCGAAGGCGGTGCAAGAGCACTTCTTCGCCACCTGGCAGAGTGTGCAGAAGGTCTATCTCGTCGTCGTCGAGGGGGAGATGGCCGACGACCGAGGCACAGTCGACGCCCCCCTGTGGGAAGACCCGCAATCGCTCTCGGTGTCGGTGCGCGAAGGGCCTGACAGCAAACGTGCGGTGTCGCACTTCAAGGTGCTGCAGCGTCAAAAAGGACGCAGCCTCGTCGAGGTCACCCTCCAGACCGGCCGCAAGCACCAGATTCGTGTGCACATGGCGCACCTTGGGCACCCCGTCGTCGGCGACGCTCGCTACAACCCCCACAAAAAGTCGGGCGGTCGTCTCGCCCTCCACGCCCACCGCTTGTCGTTCACGCCGCCAGGCGACGGCGCCGAACGGCAGACCTTCGAAAGCCCCATGCCGCCAGAAATGAAACGGCTGATGGGCATGGCCTCGAAGTTGGCGCCCGACGCTGGCGGCGACAAAAGCGGCGATGTCGATGACAGCGCTCCGCCACGCAAGGCGCGTCGTCGCAACACCCCGCCGGCCAAGTCGAAGAAAGAGAAAGCCAAGGCCAAAAAAGCCAAGGCCAAAAAGGCTGGATCGAAGAAGGCGCAGGCCAAAAAAGACAAGCGCGGCGCCTCCAAACGCTAACGCGGTGCCCGGAATGGTTGATCGCCGAATCGCGCGTTTGCAGGGCGAGGTTGGCAACGCGCGAATGGGCCCGCCCAACTCAGTCTGGGCCTCATGGCAATGACGCGCTGAGCAAGGCAGCCAACGTCGACCTGACCAAGCGAGGCGGTTTCAACCCTTCCGACCACCGCGTTGGGCCCCTCGGTTGTCGACGAGCGGCCCCGTGCGCACCTTCGGTGGGCTGGTGCGCAATCTTGACGACGTCATCGCGTGGACGTCGGCGACCTATGCTGCGCCACCGAGACCCAACAACGCCCGCGCCTCTTCGGGCGACGCGATGCCGCGCCCGGCGTTGGTGGCGCACGTCGCCAGCGCTTCAATGAGCGCGCCGTTGCCTGACGTTTTCTCCCCATTGGGCAAGTAGAAGGTGTCTTCGACGCCCGTGCGCAACATGCCGCCCAACTCTGCCGCCCGCTGGTGTGTGGCCCAGATGTCGCTGCGGCCGATGAGGGTGCACTGCCAGATGGCGTCGTCGCGCACCTGGGTGAGCAGCCACTCCAACAGGGTGTTGTCGACGGGCATGCCCGAGGCCACGCCCATGACAAAGTTGTAGTGGGCATGGGTCGACATGCCGGCGCGGATGAAGAGGTCGATGGAGCGCACGATGCCGACGTCGAAGCATTCGAACTCGGGCATGGCCCCGTGGGCGTCCATGGCGTCGAGCATCTTCTGAATTTTGTCGACGGGGTTGGCAAACAGCATGGGCGGCCACGCCCATTGGCCGTCTTTGCGCAGCTTCAGATAGTTCAGGCTGCCGGCGTTGCAAGCGGCCAGCTCCGGCTGCACCGCCTCCATGCAGGCGATGGGGCCGGAGACGTCGTCGTCCATCACGCCGGTGCTTTGGTTGATCAGCACGCCCGGACACGCCTGACGGATGGCGTCGCAGCACTCCTTGGCCACGGCTGGGTCCCACGACGGAAAGTGCCCCATGCCGTCTTCTTGCATGCGGAAGTGCACGTGCAGAATCGAGGCGCCAGCGTCGACGGCTTCTCGCGCCGACGCCGCCATCTCTTCAGGCGTCACCGGCACCGGATGCTGCTTGGGGTTGGTGAGCACGCCGGTGAGGGCGCAAGTCAGAATCGCTTTGTCCATCTGTTCTCCAGCTCACATCGACGACGACGTCGACGTCATCCTTCAGAGACGAGCCGTGCGACATCGTCTCCGGCTTCGACTTGTTGGCCCACCGCGACCGACACGTCTTCGACGGTTCCGTCGCGCGGGGCGCAGATGCGGTGCTCCATCTTCATGGCTTCGACGACGACGACGACGTGCCCGTCGAGGATGGTGTCGCCAGCCTTCGCATCGACGAGCACCACGCGTCCTGCCACGGGGCTCCCCATGGCGTCGGCATCTTCGGCGTCGACGCCGCCGGCTCGGATGCGGCGAAAGACAGCTGTCGTTCCGCCGCGTGCCAAGAACAGCTGCTGGCCATCGTCGTGATGCGTCCAACTCCAACGGCGGCCATCAATGTCGAACGACAGTGTCGTCGACGTGCGGACGACGTTGGTGACGGCGCCGGCAAGGCAGGTGCTCTTCCAACCGTCGTCGCCGTGTTGAAACGTGAGCCGACGCTCGTCGTTGCCACACTGCAGCCGGAGGTGATGTGCACGGGCCCCCGTCGACGACCAAGAGCCATGCAACGACACACCTGAGCCCGCCAACGCGGCGGCCCACCACCAGACGTCATCCACCGTTGACGCGGGCAACTCCAGCCCACCGTCGTCGAGGGTGCGGGTGCGGATGCTGCCGTCGCGCCACGACGACGACTGCAAGATGTCGATGAGAAACCGTTGATTGCAAGTGGGCCCCATCCACACCAGCTTCTGCAGGGCGACCTGCAGTCGGCGCGTGGCCTCGGCCCGGTCTTGGCCATGGGCGATGAGTTTGCCGACCATGGCGTCGTAGTGCGGGGTCACCACGCTGCCGCTGCGCACGCCCCACTCCAGGCGAATGCCTGCCAGCCCTTGGAGGGCGCCGTCGTCAAGCACATGCACAACGCCGGTCTGCGGGGCAAAGTCGGCGGCGACGTCTTCAGCGTACAACCGGGCTTCGATGGCGTGGCCGTTGACGACGAGGTCTTGCTGCTCGGCCGGCAACGCCGCCCCCTCCGCCACCTGCAGTTGCCACTCGACGAGGTCGACACCATAGACCTCTTCGGTGGCGGGGTGCTCCACTTGCAGCCGTGTGTTCATCTCCAAGAAGTAGTGTTGGCCATCGTCGTCGACGATGAACTCAACGGTGCCCGCGCCGACATAGCCGATGGCCTTGGCCAAGCGTACGGCGTCGTCGAGCAAGGCCGCCCGCGTCTTCGGCGCAAGCCCAGGTGCCGGTGCTTCTTCGAGCACTTTTTGCCGACGCCGTTGGGTGGAGCAGTCGCGCTCGCCCAGGTGCACGACACTGCCGTGGGTGTCGCCAAACACCTGCACCTCGACGTGGCGACCGCTGGCGACGAACTTCTCCAACAACACAGCGTCATCGGCAAACGACGACAGCGCTTCACGTCGGGCGCTGGCGATGGCGTCGAGCAAGTCGGCAGGTGCGTCGACGCGGCGCATGCCCCGCCCCCCGCCCCCTGCGACGGCTTTCACCAGCAGCGGGTAGCCGATGGAGGCCCCCGCCTGCACCCAGCCGTCGTCGTCGAGGTCGCCCTCGGCGCCGGGCACCACCGACACGCCAGCGGCTGCTGCTTTTTGCTTGGCCGCAGCTTTGTCGCCCATGTCGGTGATGACCTGGGCGGAGGGGCCGATGAACGTCAGCCCCGCCTCGGCCACGGCGGTTGCGAAGTCGGCGTTTTCAGACAGAAAGCCGTATCCAGGGTGAATGGCGGTCGCCCCCGTCGCCTTCGCCGCTTTGATGATGGCAGAAGTGTTCAAATACGATTCGGACGGCGCCGCCCCCCCGACGCAGACCGCGTCGTCGGCGAGGCGCACAAAGGGAGCATCGCGGTCCGCCTCGCTGTACACCGCCACCGACGTCGTCCCCCGTCGACGGAGCGTGCGCATGATGCGGGCGGCAATCTCTCCGCGGTTCGCGACCAACACTTTGTGCAACGCTTGGCTCATGCCCGCTCCCCAGCTGCGTCCTTCAAAGGCGAGGTCGGCTCCCACGACGCTGGACGCTTCTCCAAAAACGCAGTCATGCCCTCGACGGCTTCATCCGAAAGTGCGGCGTCGGCAAACATCTGGGCCGCCGCCGCAATGTCGTCTTGGTCGACGACAGCGAACCGGCGCAACAGCGTCTTGGTCAATGCGTTGGCCCGCGGCGCGCCGCGCATGATGTCGCGGCACACCTCTGCGGCGCGTTCGCTCACGTCGTCGCACACTTCGTGCACCACGCCGAGCGCCAGAGCTTGCGATGCCGACAAGCTCGCCCCCGTCAGCGCCAACCGTCGGGTTTGCGACAAGCCCAGCCGCTCCACCAAGAAGGGCGCGATCTGCGCTGGGATGACCCCCAGCGACGTCTCCGGCAGACGAAACCGCACGGTGTCGTCGCACAACGCAACGTCGGCCACACAGGCCAGGCCAAAGCCGCCGCCCATCACGGCCCCCCTCAGCTCGGCCACCACCGGCAAGGGCGACGCCGCAAACATCAACGAGATTTCGCCAAATGTCGCATTGAGTGCAGCCACGGCTTCGCGGACGTCGCCGTCGGCTTGCCGCGCCCCCGCCATGTCTTTGATGTCGCCTCCTGCGCAGAAGTGCGCGCCCGCCCCCCGCAAGCGCACCGCACGAACATCGGCATTCTGCTCCAACTCATTTAGAGACTTCTTCAACTGTTGCACCATGGCGCGCGACATGGCGTTGCGCGCCTGGGGTCGGTTGAGGGTCATGCAGGCCACACCGTCTTCGACGTCGACCAACACCAAATCTTCGCTCATGCGAACCTCACAGAGAGCATTGTCGTCGTCGACAACACCTTCGTGGATGTCTCATTTCTTCTTGCTCGACGGCAACGTGCCTTCGAACTTGGCGATGATGTTGAGCATCACCTCGTCGGCACCGGCGCCGATGGAGAGCAGGCGGTTGTCGCGGTACATGCGGCCGATCCAGCTTTCGGCGCTGTAGCCCATGCCGCCCCAATACTGCAGGCAGCTGTCGCCCACTTCGCGTGCAAGACGGCCGAACTTCAGCTTGGCCATCGAGGCAAGTCGGGTGACGTCCTTGCCGTTCACGTAGTCGTCGGTGGCGCGGTAGATGAGGCTGCGCAGCAACTCCACCTCGGAGCGCAACTCTGCCATGCGGAAGTAGATGGCTTGGTTCTCGATGAGGGGCTTGCCGAACACCACGCGGTCGCGGGTGTATTCGATGGTCTTGTCGATGGCCCGGTCGAGGCCGGTGAGGCAGTTGGCCGCGCCCCACAGCCGCTCTTCTTGAAACTGCAGCATCTGAAAGGTGAAGCCCATGCCTTCTTGCCCGATGACGTTGCGCTTGGGCACACGCACGTCCTCGAAGAACAGCTGCGCGGTGTCTGAGCTGTCCATGCCGATCTTGCGAATCTTCTGCCGGGTGACGCCTTTGACGTCGAGCGGCACGATGATGAGGCTCTTGTTGCGGTGGGGCCCGCCCTCTTCAGACGTGTTTGCCAACACACAACACCAGTCGGCTTTCATGCCATTGGTGATCCACATCTTGGTGCCGTTGATGACGTAGTCGTCGCCGTCAGAGCGCGCCCACGTCTTCACCCCAGCGACGTCGGAGCCAGCGTTTGGCTCGCTGACGCCCACTGAGGCGACAACGTCGCCCGCAATGGCCGGCGCCAAGAACTCGCGCCGCAGCTCGTCTGAGCCAAAGCGTGCCAGCGCCGGGGTGCACATGTCGGTTTGCACGCCGATGGCCATGGGAATGCCGCCACAGTCGGCGTAGCCGAGAGCTTCGGCGAAGGCGACGGAGTACGAGAAGTCCAAGCCGAGGCCCCCGAATTCTTCTGGGTAGTTGATGCCCAACAAGCCGAGGTCGCCCATCTTCTTGAACAACGCGTGCGACGGAAACTCCTCCGCCTTTTCCCACTCGTCGACGTAGGGGTTGATTTCGGTCTCCACGAACTTCTTGACGGTGTCGTGCAGTTGTTGGTGTTCTTCGGTCCACTTCATGGTCGACTCCTCTGCTCTGGTGGCGGCCTCTTGCGCGACGGGCGTCGACAGAGAGGCTGGCGGGGCGGCTACAGCCGGGCCACGCCGAAAGTGTTGGGATGCAAGGTGCGTTCTGCCGACTCGGCAATGACGTCGAGACACAGCTGCAACACACGTCGGGTGTCGCGCGGATCGATGACGCCGTCGTCCCACAGCCGCGCGGTGCCGAAGAGCACGTGCGACTCGTTCTCCAGTTGGTCTTCGATGGGCTGCGTCCACGCCTTCAGCGTCTCTGCGTCGACCGACTGCCCCATGCGCTCCATTTTGGCGAGGGTGACGATCTCCATCACCTTCGCCGCCTGGGCGCCGCCCATGACGGCGGTGCGGGCTGTGGGCCACGAGAAAATGAACGTCGGGTCAAACCCACGTCCGCACATGCCGTAGTTGCCAGCGCCGTAGCTGCCGCCCACGACGACGACGAGCTTGGGCACCCGCGCGTTGGCCACCGCCTGAATCATCTTCGCGCCGTGTTTGATGGCGCCGTCGCGTTCGGCGGTTTTGCCCACCATGTAACCGGTGGTGTTCTGCAAGAACAGCAACGGCGTCTGGCTCTGGTCGCAAAGCTGGATGAACTGCGCCGCCTTCGTCGACCCTGCCGGCTGAATGGGACCATTGTTGCCGAGAATGCCGACACGGTGTCCGCCGATGTGGGCATGCCCACACAAGGTGGCGCTGTCGTAGTCGGCTTTGAACTCCAAGAAGGCAGAACCGTCGACGATGCGGGCGATGACCTCACGCACGTCGTAGGGCTCCTTGGCCGACGCCGGAACCACCCCCATCAACTCCTCAACGTCGTAGGCGGGGGGCTCTGTCGACGACGATGGCTGCGCCTGCCAACCGACGTGGTCGAAGATCGACCGCGCCATCTCCAATGCGTGTTCGTCGTCGTCAGCGAGGTAGTCGCCAAGGCCGGTGGTCTGGGCGTGCAGGGCCGCCCCGCCCAACTCCTCGTCCGACGCGTCCTCCCCCATGGCGGCCTTCACCAAAGGCGGGCCTGCCAAAAACACCTTCGAGCGCTCTTTCACGAGCACGACGTAGTCCGACAGCGCCGGAAGGTAGGCACCACCGGCCGTCGACGAGCCGTGCACCACGGCCACCTGAGGAATGCCTTGCGCCGACAGCCGCGCCTGATTGGCGAACGACCGCCCACCGTCGACGAACAACTCACTCTGGTGCATGAGGTTCGCCCCGCCACTTTCGACGAGGTAGACGACGGGCAGCGACAACGTCGACGCCAGCTCCTGCACCCGCAGTGATTTCTTCAAGCCCATGGGGGGGACGGTGCCGCCTTTGATGCCGCTGTCGCTCGCCACCACCAACGCCCGTTTGCCGCCGACACAGCCGAGCATGGCAATGCTTCCGCCCCCCATCACGGCGGTCTCGCCGTCGTCGTCGTGCATGCGCAGCCCGGCCAACGTTGACAGTTCTAAAACTGGTGAATCGTCGTCGATGAGGTGTTCAACCCGCTCCCGCGGCAGCAGCTGCCCCCGCGCCTCAAACTTGGCGCGCTTTTTGGCCGACGTCTCCCGCACTTTCTGCTCGAGCAGGCGCACCTCGTCGAGCTTCTCCTGCATGGCGGCGACGTTTTGCGTGAACGACGACGACGATGGCTTCAACATGCTGCGCAGCTTTGGCATCAGCCCTCCCCCTCAGACGTCGACGCCTGCGCCAACACCTTGGGCGCTTTCGCGAGGTGAAAGCCTTGGTAGGGCTGTGAGCGGTCGTGGTCGGCTGTGGGGTACAGCGCTGTGCCCAGCGGCGCGCCGCCGTCGACGTTGACGCAGACGCCGGTGACAAACGCAGCGGCCGGACACAACAAGAAGGCCACCACACTCGACACCTCGGCCTCTTCGCCCAGCCGACGCAGCGGCACATGGTCTTTCAACGACGCGATCATCTGCTGCACCGGCCCGTCGTAGGTGTCGAGGCCACTGCTGGCGATCCATCCTGGCGCCACGGCGTTGACCCGCACGCCGCTCGCCGCCCACTCCACGGCCGCTGTCTTGGTGAAGTTCACCATGCCCGCTCGCGCGGCGCCAGAGTGCCCCATGCCCGGCATGCCGTTGTGCATGTCGGCGACGATGTTGACGACGCTGCCGCCGTGCTCTTGCATGTGCTGGTTGAAGGCCTCGCGCGCCATCAAGAAGCCGCCGGTGAGGTTGGTGCTGACCACCGCCTCAAACCCCTTTTTCGAGATGGCCGACAACGGCGCCGGAAACTGCCCCCCAGCGTTGTTCACCAGCCCATCGATGCGGCCTTCTGTCTCGAGAATGTTCGCCACGTTCTCGCGCACGGCATCTTCGTCGCGAATGTCGAACGCACGCGTCGACGCCGCGCCGCCGCCGTCGACGATCTCCTGCATCACGGTGTCGAGCTTGTCGGCTTTGCGGCCGGTGAGCACCACCTTGGCGCCCAACGCCGACAACTCGTGGGCGATGCACCGTCCGATGCCACTGCCGCCGCCGGTGACGACGTGCACCTGTCCGTCGAACAGGTCGTCTCGAAACACACTGCGATACCGGCTGTCTTGCGACATGGCGCTCCCCGCTTCCCTAGCAAGCCGCTAGCAGACGCAATATGCACTTGCTTTACGTTAACGTCAAGCCGTGTCAGTATGCGGAAAGATTCTCGGGTGAACGCAATGGCACGCACGTCGTCTTCTGGCTCTCCATCTCCTGGCACAGGCGCTGCCCAACAGGCCGCCCAAGACTTCGTCAACGCACACAAAGACGACGTCACCGACGAGGTCTACGGCATCGCCGACCTCGCGGAGCGGTTTGACGTCACCGCCCGCGCCATCCGTTTTTACGAGACCAAGGGCCTGCTCGCGCCCAAGCGCGTGGGCAACACCCGCATCTACAGCAAACGCGAACGTGTGCGCTTGCAGCTCATCTTGCGCGGCAAAGCCCTCGGCCTCACCCTCGACGAGATCAAAGAATACCTCGACCTCTACGGCGAACACGGCGAGGGCCGGCAGAAACAACTCGAACTCGTCGTCGAGCGCACCGGCACCCTCATCGACGAGCTTGAAGACAAGCGGGCGCAACTCGACAAGACCCTTGCCGAGCTCAAGCTCATCCGCGCCACCAGCGAAAAGCGCCTCCGCCGTCTGAAACGGGGAGGCGCCTAAGGCCCCTTCGACGCACCTGCGTCGGGTGCAAACCCGCCGACACGCGGTTCTCGCCGAGCTTGCTTCACCATCGTCGACGACGACGGCTCCCAGCTATTCTTCGTGGGCCTGGGCTCGGCGTTTGGCTTCTTCGTCGAGGTGGTCTTGCAGCGCTTTGCCGTGGGTGGCCACTGCGGTCATCGCCGCCGTCAGCGCCTCTTCGCTCGAGCCGTTGCCGCGAAACAGCGACTGCATGGCGTCGAAGAGCGTCTTCTCCAAGTCGACGGGAAACGGCAGGCGGTGTTGCTGCTTGCGCATCTGCAACAGCCCCTGCGCCAGGCCAAAGACCTCGATCGACACTTGGCTCACCTTGGCGTCGGCGCCGATTTGCCCCTGCTCTTGGGCATCGACCAAGCCCTGCACCAACGACGAGAAGGTGTGCAGCATCGCCTCTTTCACGGGCACGGCGTGTTCGTCGTCGAGAAACACCTGCTGGTCGGCCAGCGACACCGCCAACAAACCGAAGCGGTTGCGACAGGTCATCGACCAACGCCGATAGGCCTCGACGTGCAAGAACACCCGGGCCAAGGGGGCGTCGTCGCCGGCCAGGTTCGACGCAAAAGCGAACGCGTCTTGAATCTCTTGCAGCACCACCACGTTGAGGGTCTGCAGCAGCGCCTCTTTCGACGAGAAATAGCGGTACAGCGCACCTGGCGTGTAGTCGAGGGCGCGCGCCAACTTGTGCATCGACAGCGATTGCAGGCCGCCCTCGCCCACCATGTGCAGGGCGGTTTCGGTGATGCGGCGGAGGTTCTTTTGCCGTCGCCGATCCCGGGGACGGTCTTTCACAGGCTCGCTCATGGGCCACCGTCTAGGCCCGTCGGGGCGCGACGGCCAGACCTTTCAACGAAAAAGTGACTTCGAGCGGAGCGCCGACGGCCGGCTGCGCAATTCACTTCGCGCTTGGTGCAGATGGCACAGCTTGCTCGGCGGCGAAGGCATCGGCCGCCGGCGGCGTCACAGCGTCGAGGTCACCGCGCACATCCGCGTGGCCTTCCCAGCTTTCGTCGCCGTCAAAAGCGCCCATAAATCGGGTGATGAGCACGAACATCGGGGCGAAAAAGCCCAACGACGCGCCGGTCAACACCCGACGCCACCAGCCATAGCTGGCGTCCATGGTGAGCACCGCAGCGACGATGCCGACGACGGTGCACAGCGCAAACAGCGCGACGATGATGGGATGGTCAACCACAGCTTTGCGAAACACAGTCGGCTCCGAGCGCCCCCGCCGTTGTCAGTCTACGGTTTTGCGTGCGACTTGGCTGCATCTCCCCACAGTTGTTTCACTCTTGCGTCGCGTCCGCAGCCAGTGCGGTAGCGCTGATAGTGCGCGGGACGCTTCTTGTAGAAGTCTTGGTGGTGCGTCTCTGCGGTGAAGAACGTCGTCGCTGGCGTCACCTTGACGACGATGGGCGCGGAGAACGGCTTGGTCTTCGAGATCAACGCCTTCGACGCGAGCGCCGCCTTCTTCTGTGCGTCGTTGCGCGTGAAGATCTCCGGCCGGTACTCGTCGCCCACGTCGCAAAACTGGCGGTCGGCGGTGGTGGGATCGATGTGGTGCCAGAAGTACGTCAGCAACGCGTCGTAGGAGACTTTGGCCGGCTGAAACAGAACCCACACAGCCTCGGCGTGTCCACTCGTTCTCGACGACACCTGTTGGTAGCTGGGGCGGTCGACGTGCCCCCCGATGTAGCCGCTGATCACCGCGTCGACGCCGTCGAGCTTTTCGAAGTCTTTCTCCATGCACCAAAAACACCCGCCGGCAAAGATGGCCACGTCTTGGTGCCCCTGCACCGTCGGCAACACGGCGTAGCGGCCATCGGCGTCGGCTTTGCGTGGGGTCGTCGTCGACGGCTGGGAGGCGGCGCCGGGCCGTGACGCGGCATCTGAGGCCCCATCTGCGACCGGTTGCGCCGGGGCACACGACGCCAGGGCGGTCACGAACAACACGCCCCACCAGGGCCACGACGTCGAATGAGAGCTGCGGGACATGGGATCTCCATTTGCGGTGCTGTGCGTTCTACGTAGCAACCCACCGGCGGGTTTCACCGCCGCATGCGGATTGTGACCGCCGTACGACGTGGTGCGTCATGGCGGCGGCGCAAAAAAGACCCCACATCCGTCGTTGGACGGCTTGGTGTCCCCGCCTCTTTGAGAGTATGAGGGCGGCGTTCTCGCGGCGGAGTCGCCTTCGCCCCACCCAGCATTTGGAGCGGCGCATGCCCACTTCTTCGACCCCATCGACCTTCTCCGCTGAAGACGTGTTGGCCTTTGTCGCGCACGACGACGTCAAGGCCTGCGGCCCAGCGGCCGACGACCTGGCGCGCATCCTGACGTCGCCCGTGGGGCACACGTCTTCGGGGTTCCCCTATTTGCCTGAACCCAGCTGGGTGCGTTTTCGCGATTGGGTGCCGCACACGTTTGCCGACGGCGCTCGCACGTTGTCGACGTCGGAGGCGCTGTCCGACCTTGCGCAGACCCTGTCGCTGCCCGACGACCTCAAGAACAACATCTCCGAAGGCCACAAGGTGGTGCGGCAGGTGGTGATGACGGCACAGGTCACAGCCCCGCCCGACTGTTGGCTGTTGTTTCATGTGGTGCGCGGGCTGCACGCCCATGGCCTTTGCCAGCGCCTGCTCGACGGAGAGCGGCTGGATCCCGCGTCGTGCACCGGCGCCCATGGCAAGCCCCTCCTCGCCCACGAGTTGCAGACCGACCTCACCTTCCTGCTGTCACGTGGCCTGTTGCTGAAGACCCGCAAGGGATACCGCCTGGCCGACCACCAAGGCGCACGCGACGTCATGGGCCTCTTTGACGACGACAGCGCGGCCGCGGTGGTGTCATTGCCGTCGGGCTTGGCAGAAGCTTGGCGCCAGGCCTTCCTCGACGACAGCGTCGACTTGCAACCGTTGCACGACGCCCTCGCTCGGCCGTTGCCGCAAGCCCGCCGTGATGCCGGACGCTGGCAACCCACCGCCCATGACGTCGTGCTCGGCGCCCGCCTGGTGCCGTTGGTGTTGGGGTTGCGGGCCGCCGACCGCATCCCCGCCTTGCTCGACGCCGGACGCGTCGACGACGACGCCCTCGGCGCTGTGGCCCGTGACCCCGCGCTGTGTCAGAAAGTGCGCGACGTGCTCCGCGCATCTGGCGGGCTCGACGACGACGGCGCCTTCACCGTCACCGGACGCCGTGTGCTGGAGCGTGGCCCAGGCCCCTTCGGCATCATCGAGACCTACCACCCCTACTTGGCGCAGCTGCCGCGCATCCTCTCTGAAGGACGCTCGGCGGTGTGGGTCGAGCGCACCGCCAACGTCGCCGCCAGCCAAGATGCCAACCGCAAGACGTTTTTGCGGGCCAACGACGCCCTCGACGCGTTTTGCGAAGAGACCGGCTTCACCTACAACGTCTTCATTGAACACGCTCTCGGCAAAGGCGAAGCCACCCGCCAACGTTTTGAGCGCTCGCCGAAGCTCTCCTTCGTCGGCGCCGACCTCGAGGACGCCGCCATCGACGCTGCCATTGGCGAACAACAGCAGGGGCACCTCCCCAAAGACATGGCTTTTGTGCGCAGCGCCGACATTGGCAAACCCCACATCCTCCTCGACGGACTGCAGCAGGCCAACGTTGAGAGCGAAGGCGCCGTCATGATGGTCGGCAATGGCTTTCACGAGGTGCGCGGGCAAACCGACGACGTCATGACCGAGGTCTTCGCCGGCTACGAACGCGCGGGGCTGCTGGTGCTGTTCACTGAAGAAACCAGCCTCAGCGTCGACGATTTGCTGCAGACCGCGTTCAACACCTACCACGCAGGCTTCAAGTACGTGCACCAGCGCTCGGGCCAAGGGCTGCGTCCGGCCGTGCCCCGTCCGCCAAGTGTGCTCGAGGGGCGCCTTCCCCTCAGCTGGACAGAGTGCGCCGAACGCGCCGGATACGTGCGCCTCGACCGGTTCTCGTCGAGGAGCCGCACCGTCTACCCCTACACGCCCACCAGCGGCCACAACCCGTCGATCAGCGTGACCCACTTTTGTGTTCCCAAGCGCATCGCCGACAAACTCGGTCTCACCTGACGAACGACGGCCCCGCACGTCGGCGCGAAACAGGTTGTGCATCTGTTTCAGAGTGCCTATCGCTGACCAGGATCCCCTTTTCGACGACCTCCTCGCTGTCAGCGCGACGGCGTCGCCAACCTCAAGGACAGCCCATGCGCGCCTTCCCCCTTCGTTCTTCGTCCACCGCCTTGGGCCTCGCCTCGGTGCTCGCCTTTCTCAGCGCCTGCCCCACGACGGTGAGCACGGCCAAAGCGCCCGCCGCCGACGCGTCCAAAAAGAGCGCCGCCACCGCCGGCACCACCACCGCCAGCGCTGCCGACGGATGCGACAAGGCCAGCTTCATCCTCGACCCCACCACCGTGGTGGCCACGGTCAACGGCGAAAACCTCACCTACGGCGACCTCGGCCCAGAGGTCATCAAAGCCGAACAACAGGCCCTGCGCGACTACTGCAAGGCCGTCTACGAGTCGCGCGCCCGTGCCCTCGAAAACGCCGTCGTCGAAAAGCTGCTGTCGAAAGACGCCCAAGCCCAAGGCAAGACCGTCGACGACTACGTGAAAGCCATCGTCGACGACGCCATGAAGGCCGAGCCCAGCGACGCCGACGTGCAAAAGTTCTACGACGACAACAAGCGTGAAGGCATGCCGCCCCTCGAGGCCATCAAGCCCCAAGTGGCTGCAGCTGTGAAACAACAAGCCGCCAAAACCGCCGTCACCAACCTCATCGAGAACGCCAAAAAGGGCGCCAAAGTGGTGCGCAAACTTCCCGATGTGCGTCCGGCCCCGGTCGACCTCTCGCCCGCCGCCCACACCTTCGTCGCCGGCAACAAGACGGCCAAAGTGCAAGTGGTCGAGTTCGCCGACTTCGAATGCCCCTACTGCTCCGTCGCCGCCGACACCATGAAGCAGCTCAAAGCCAAGTACGGCGACAAAGTGGGCTTCTCCTTCCGGCACTTCCCCCTCAGCTTCCACCCCAACGCGCAAAAAGCCTCCGAATACGCCCAGTGCGCGGGTGAACAAGGCAAGTTCTGGGAGATGCACGACGCCATCTTCTCGAAGCAAAAAGCGATGACCGTCGCCGACCTCGACCAACACGTCACCGCCCTCGGCCTCGACGCCGCCAAGCTCAAAACCTGCATCGACAGCGGCAAAGGCGCCCAAGAAGTCGCCGCCGACCTCGGCAAAGGCAACGCCGTCGGCGTGCAAGGCACCCCCACCTTCTTCATCAACGGCCGCCAACACGCCGGCGCCCCCTCCGTCGACGCTCTCAGCCAGGCCATCGAAGCTGAGCTGAACTGAGACCAAACTGCGTCATCGGCTCTTCATGAACGCGGCGGCCATCGGCCGCCGTTTTCTTTTGACACACAATCAAAAACCGCCTAGGTCTTCTGTTTTGAAACAGGAGACCTCTCATGATTCGTCTTTCCTTTTTGTCTCGCTGGCGCACCTCTGGCATCGCCGTCTCATTGGCCCTGGCCGGTCTGCCCCTCATTGGATGCCCGGGCGTGACCGGCGACGGCCCCTACTGCTGCACCCTCATCTCGCGATCGCTGGATTGTGGCCACCAATATCCAAGCGCCTCCGCAGAAGGCCAGGCTTTGCTTGACCTTGGCCTTTTGGGTGACGAGGCCGCCTGTGAATCGGCCTACGAAGACTTGTTGCTCGACGAAGACTACAACTGCGCCGACCGCTCCCTGGTCGAAAACCACACCGTCTGCGACATCGCGCCCGGCTCGGGCCGTGCCGACTACGAAAGCTCCATGAGCCTGCCCGCTCCCGAGATTCCCGACGGTTTCCCCCAACTCGACGAAGTCGAATCGGCCAAAGCCGAGTTCTCCTCGCCCATCGGCGACTTCACCTATTTTGCATATGGCTACGGTGCCATCGACCGACGTCCCTATGACAACGAGTTCACCATCTTCGTGCTCGACGACGGCTTGGTTGGCAACTTCAGCGATTCGTTTTCGATCACCACCAACGCACTGTCGAACGGCACCTACAACGGCAGTGCCAACGGCGATCCGGCAAACATGCTGTGGGCCATTTCAGACACGTACTACGGCTCCGACCAATCGTTCTTCTGCGCCGATTCGTACACCAACATCACCATCGCCGGCAGCAACGAGCGGGCCTATTGGGGCTCATTCGAGGCGCGCCTGTGTGAGGCGTCGGGCACCACCCGCGACATCGACGGCACCTTCTCGTCGCTGCGCCCCGACGAGCGCTCGCTCTACGACCGCTGACCTTCGCTCGCGGGGCATTGCTGGCACCATCGGCTTCACAAAAGCTCTCCCGAAGCGGCCTTTCACGAAGGCCGCTTCTTTTTTGCGACCGCTACGACCAAGCCTGCGGACGACCGTCACAGAAAGCGCCTTCTCCCGTTGGTGGCAGACGGTGAACTGATAGACCGTGAAGAGGAGACCACCCGTGCCTGAAGATCGCCCTGTGAAACGCCAAGTTGGACTGCGCCTCGCCCTCGTGGCGGGCGGCGTGGCCTTGGCCGTGGTGATCCTCGGCGCCGTCATGCTCCTGCCCATGGAGCGGCGTGCGGTGCGCAAAAGCGCCGAAGACCAGGTCGCCCTCATCGCCGAAGTGGCGGCGACGACGTTTCAGATGATCGACGCCCGCACCCGCTCCCACAAGACGGGCGAGGTGCTCACCCGTCTGGGCAGCGCGCCATCGGTGCGTTCGGTGAGCGTGCTCGACGCCGCCGGCAAAGTGACATGGTCGACCGACCCGTCGATGCAAGACGTCACCCTCGGCCTGCAAAAAGAACTGCGCTACGTGCACCAAAACCACGACGACCTCGTCGTCACCATGCAGCTGCCCGCGACAGAAAGCTGCGTCGGTTGCCATCAAAAACGCAATGGCCCGTTGGGCGCGGTGCAAGTCGCCGTCAAACGCGAAGCCGTGTTCAGCGAGCTTGAAGGGTTTCACCTCTTCGGCGGCGTGTTCTTGCTGTTGGCGTTTGTCGCGCTGGTGTTGACGACGTCGTTCACCGCCGAACGCATGGTGGGCCGTCCCGTCTACAAACTCGCCCGCCTGATGGACAAGGCCCGCACCGGCGACTTCAAAGTGCGGGCACGCATCCGACGCGAAGACGAAATCGGCGCCCTCGCCCAGGCGTTCAACGCCCTGCTGCAGGCGTTGTCGTCGTTGAAAGAGGCCGGCATCGCCCGCGAGGCCGACTTGCAGGCGGTGCAAGAAGAGTTGCACCTGAAACAACAGGTGGAGGTCTTCGCCTCCCAACTCGAAGAGAGCAACCGCGCTCTCGAGCGACGCGTGAAGGCACAAGAGCTCCTCATGGACGCCGCCCACCAGCTCAGCTCCACCCTCAACCGTGCCGAACTCCTTGAGGGCCTCGACGAACTCGTCGCCTACGGGCTCGGCTGGGCCGACTTCGCGTTGTTTCTCATCGAGCCCGACGACGAGGGCGAAGCCCGCCTGCGCGCCGCCACCGCCAGCGGCAAGGCCGCCGTCCCCGTGCTCACCGAAGCCAGCCTCGCCGTCGGCGAAGGCATCGCCGGACGCGTCGCCGAAACCGGCGCCCCCTTTCACGTGCCCGACGTCAAAGCCTGGGGCGAAGGCGGCATGGAGACCGAGGTCCTCGACGGGCAAGGCGCGTTCTTGTGCATCCCCATGTTGCACAAAGGCCGCGTCGTCGGCGTCATGACCTTCTTGCACGACACCGTGAACGTATTTGACGACGACGACCTGCAGCTGTTGCAAGCCCTCGCCGCCCAAACCGCCACCGCCGTCGTCAACGCCGACCTCTACGAAGCCACCCGCGAACTCAGCGTCACCGACCCCCTCACAAAGCTCCTCAACCGACGCGCCATGGAAGCCCGGCTCGACATGGAGTTGGTGCGTGCCCAACGCTTCACCCAGCCGTTGTCGGTGCTGATGATCGACGTCGACCATTTCAAAGCCTTCAACGACCGCATGGGCCACCTCCTCGGCGACGAAGCCCTCAAAGCCGTGGCCAACGCCTTGCGCGACAGCGTGCGCAAGGTCGACGCCGTGGCCCGCTTTGGCGGCGAAGAGTTCTGCGTGTTCTTGCCCCGCGCCGACGAGCACGCGGCCATCGAAGTCGGCGAAAAGCTGTCACGGGCCATCACCGAGCTCGACATCGAGGGCGCCGACCAACAGCCGCTGGGGCATCTGTCGATTTCGGTCGGCGTCGCCGTGTACCCCGACGACCTCCCCGCCGTCGTCAAAGGCAGCCCCGGCAAAGGCCTCCTCGACGCCGCCGACCAAGGCGTGTACCGCGCCAAACACCTCGGCCGAAACCGCGTGGTCACCGCCGCTGAAGCCCAAGGCCGCGAACGGGCCCCCGACGTCGACGAGGTGGTGCGCAAAGAGGTGCCCGATCTGTCGTCCATCGTGCAGGCCGACAGCATTGACGACGACGCGCCCCAATCGACCGACGACGTCAAAGACGCGCACGCGTTTGGCGACGACGACGACACCAACGTCGATCTCAAAAAGAACGACGCCGCCATGGGCTGAACGGGTTTCCCGACATTGGTTGACGCCAAAACAGGATGTCCTATTTAAGGCCATGTTGTTGCGTCATGCCGTCGTCGTTCATCTCGTCGTTCTTCTGCTGTCTGGCTGTGCAAGCGGGCCTCATGTGGTCTTGCCCGCCATGCCCGACGAAACCGCCTCTGACGAGGTCAAACAAGCGTACGTTGATGCCCACAAAGCAAAACACGTCGCCGACGAGCACATCGAACTCGCCGATGGCACCGTCGTCACCCATCCCGAAGACCTCGCACCGATGGTGTTGCCCTCGAGCCCGACGGCCTTGAGCATTGACCGCTACCTCATCGCCAAACGCAACTTCGTCGCCGCCGGCATCGGCTCGGCGTCGTTTGGCGTGGTCATCGCCGGGTTGATCGTCGGTGTGGTCTTCGGCCCCGCGATGCTCTTCGCTGGCACCAGCCTGCAGACACAGTGGTTGGCGTTGGTGGGGACATACTGCGGTGTGTACGGCTCCGGCCTCTGCGCCTTTTTGACCTGCGCCGGCCTCGCCGGCACCGCCATTCAATACGCCCAGATGGTGAACGCCCGCAGCGAGGCATTTGAGGAGCTGAACCCGTCGTTGCGACGCTTGTTGCGCACGAACACGCCTGAGGTCCCCCCCGACGTTGTCGCTCCTGTCGACGGTGCCGATGTCGACGACGACGACGCCTTCGACGAAGGAACAGACGGCACGTCCTTTTGACGACGACGACACCAACTTCGATCGCAAAAAGAACGACGCCGCCGGCGAATGAGCCTGCGGCGTCGGTGGGTGGTCGCCCCCAAGCTCACAAGATGTATTTGCTGAGGTCTTCTTTCTCGAGGATGGGCGACAACCGCTCGTCGACGAAGCCGCGGTCGATGGTCACCGACGACCCACGGTTGTCAGACGCCGAGAACGACACCTCGTCGAGCAAGCGCTCCATGACGGTGTGCAGACGCCGGGCGCCGATGTTCTCTTGGCTCTCGTTCACCTGCGCGGCCACCTGGGCCATGGCGGCGATGCCGTCGTCTTTGAAGTCGAGGGTCACGCCTTCGGTGTCGAGCAAAGCGACGTATTGGCGCACCAAGCTGTTCTCAGGCTCGGTCAAGATGCGCACGAAGTCTTCTTCTTTGAGCGACTCCAACTCGACGCGGATGGGAAAGCGGCCTTGCAGCTCGGGGATAAGGTCGGTGGGCTTGGCGAGGTGAAAGGCGCCGGCGGCGATGAACAACACGTGGTCGGTCTTCACCGCGCCGTACTTCGTCGACACCGTGCTGCCCTCGACGATGGGGAGGATGTCGCGCTGCACGCCTTCGCGGCTGACCTCGGGGCCGCCGCCGCCGCGTCCGCCTTTGACGGCGATCTTGTCGATCTCGTCGATGAAGATGATGCCTGAGGTTTCAGCGCGCACCACGGCCTCTTGCTGGATGGCGTCTTGGTCGATGAGCTTTTCGGCTTCTTCGTCTTCGAGCAGCTTCCAGGCGTCTTTGACTTTGACCTTGCGGGTCTTCTTCTTTTTGCCGCCGAGGGCGTTGCTCAGGGCGTCTTGCAGTTGGTCGCCCATCTGCTCCATGCCGGGCTGGCTGAACATCTGCATGAAGGCGACGTTTTGCCCCCCGCTGACCTGCAACTCGAGTTCGCGGTCGTCGAGTTTGCCCTCGTGCAACATGGTGCGGAACTTCTCGCGGGTGCGGTCGTCGGTGCTCACCACCTTTTCGCCGGCGGGCACGTCGAAGGGCACGCCCCGCGACGGCGACGTCGGCAACAACAAGTCGAGGATGCGCTCTTCAGCAGCTTCTTTGGCGCGCACTTTGACCACTTCCATGGCCTCTTCACGCACCAGTTTGATCGACAGCTCGACGAGGTCGCGCACCATGCTCTCGACGTCACGGCCCACGTAGCCCACCTCGGTGAACTTGGTGGCCTCGACCTTCACGAAGGGGGCCTGGGCCAACTTGGCGAGGCGGCGGGCGATCTCGGTTTTGCCGCAGCCGGTGGGGCCCATGAGGATGATGTTCTTCGGCGTGATTTCATCGCGCAGTTTCTCGTCGACACGACGACGACGCCAACGGTTGCGCAACGCGATGGCCACGGCGCGCTTGGCGTCGTGCTGCCCGACGATGAAGCGGTCGAGTTCGGAGACCACTTCACGTGGGGTGAAAGAACGTTCGGAGGATTTCTCAACGGACATGGACAAGGTCTCGCCTAAAGGGTCTCAAAGACGGTGTTGTGATTGGTGAACGCGCAGATGTCGGCCGCGATGTGCATGGCCTTTTCGGCGATGAACTTGGCGTCGTGCTCGGTGTTTTCGCAAAGGGCGCGCGCCGCAGCGAGGGCGTAGTGCCCGCCAGAGCCGATGGCGTGGGCTTCGGCGTCGGGCTCCAAGACGTCGCCGGTGCCCGAGATGAGCAACGTGTGCTCTTTGTCGGCCACCAGCAGGAGGGCTTCGAGACGTCGCAGCATCTTGTCAGAGCGCCATTCTTTGGCGAGCTCGACGGCCGAACGCACCAGCTGGCCGTTGTGTTCTTGCAGCTTCGCCTCGAACATCTCGAACAGCATGAAGGCATCGGCGGTGCTGCCGGCAAACCCCGCGAGCACTTTGCCGCCGTGCAACCGGCGCAACTTGTTGGCGGTGCCTTTGACGATGGTGTTGTTCATCGAGACCTGGCCGTCGCCGGCCAAGACGACTTCGCCCTGGCGGCGCACGGCCAAAATGGTGGTGGCGTGAAACATGGGGTGATCCTCAAATGCGACGGCCGCGAAAAAACGCAGCCGGATCCACAGCGCCATTGTGCGCACACCACAAGCGGCGTCAACCAGCTGGGGTGACAAAGGCCGATCTGACTTTGTCGACGACAAACGCGCTGATTTGCAGTCGGGAATGCCGTGCAGCGCGCATTGGTTTGCGGGCGTTTGGAGCCAAAGGTCGCCAGGTGCATCCGGTGGAATCCGCAAAAAGACACGAGACGTTTTTTTGTGTCGGGGTGCGATGCCCTTTACGGTGGGGGCGTGCGGTGGCCGACAGGTTCCGCGCGCTGAAAACAGACGCTTGTCGTCGACAAAGGCGGCATTTGGGTGATGAGCAGCGCTCGCACCTGTCGGATGAGAACGCGCACCCTGTATCTACAGCTGGCGCCAACGCAGTGAGGACTCCACGTGAAATCTGAAAAGAAAAAGCAAAGCCTGTACTTCCCCGTCGAAATGCTCTCCGAGATGCAAGAAGAGGCCGACCGCCAAGAGCGTCCCCTCTCGTGGATCATGCAGCAGGCCTGGAAACTCAGCCGTGAGCGCATCCGCACCTACCCCGGCGTCGAAGACTTGTAGGCGCTGGCGCACGTCGCCCTCAAGCTGCCTTTTGCGACGACGTGAACCACGACCCCAACGGCCTCCCCTGTTGCAGGGCGAGGCCGTTTGTCGTTGCTGTCGACGAGCCCGACGGCAGATGCTGCACTCAAGTGTGGCTGATCTGTGGAGCCTCACCGACCCCGCTGGCGTCGACGACGTTGCCGCTTAGACTGTGGGCGCCCTTCTTCATTGGCCCATTTTGCCGGAGAACGCCCATGCTTCGTCTGCCGTTCACAGCCCCCTCTCTCGTCACTGCGACGCTCGTCGCCGCCAGCCTTGTTGGCTGCGCAGGCAGCGAAGGCGAGACCCCCAACCCCGACCCCGTCGACGATGGCGCGCTCACCTACGCCGACGACACCGGGCCACTGATGCAGCGGGCGTGTGTGTCGTGCCACCAAGAAGGTGGCATCGGCCCCTTTGCCCTCGACAACTACGACGCCGTGTCGGAGTGGGCCGAGGCATCGTTGGCCGCCATGCAAGCGCGCACCATGCCGCCATGGGGCGTGGTCGACGACGGCAGCTGCCGCGACTTCAGAGATTCGCGTTGGCTCGACGACGCCGACATCGAGATGTTTGCGGCGTGGATCGACGACGGCAAAGCACAAGGCGACGCCGACGCCACCTTCGACGACGAGACCCCGGTCTTGCAGCAGCTCGATGGCACCACCGCGTCGTACAACACGCCGACGTTCTTTCCCGAAGCCGAAGGCACCGTCATCGCGCAAAACGATGAATACCGCTGCTTTCGCATCGACCCCGCCCTCACGTCGACGCAGTTTCTCACCGGCTACGACGTGATCCCCGGCAACCAAAAGACGGTGCACCACGTGCTGGTGATGCCTGTTGACCCCGCCGGCATCGGCGGCGGCGGTCGCACCAACGACGAAGTCATGACCGACCTCGACGAGCAGAGCCCCGACCGCTTGGGTTGGCCTTGCTTTGGGGCTGCCGGCGACGGCGTGGCCATCAATGGCATTCCCGTCAGCTGGGCCCCCGGCCAAGGCGCGGTGAACTACCCCGACGGCACCGGCGTGCGCGTGGAGGCCGGCGAAGAACTCGTCGTGCAAGTGCACTACAACCTCATCGACCCCGCCGACGTGGGCAGCAGCGACTCCACCGAAGTGGTGCTCGAATGGGCCGACAGCGTCGAGAAAGAAGGCTGGTTCGTCTTGCCCGATGCCCTCTTGGAGAGCTTGGCGAACTTTCCGCTCATCGACCGCATCCCTGCCGGCGAGACCGCCTACAACTACAGCTTCACCCGGTCGTTCGGCGACATGATTTTCGGCAGCGAAGCCAAGCTTTGGGGCGTCATGCCCCACATGCACGAAAAAGGAAAAGCGCAGACCTTCGACGTGGTGCAAGCCGACGGCACTGAAGTGTGCGCCTCCCGCGTCGACCGCTGGGACTTCAACTGGCAAGGCTTCTACATGTTCGAAGAGCCCATCGACGTCACCACCGGCGACGAGGCCCGCATCACCTGCGTCTACGACACCTCCGGCGACACCGAAGACACGCTGCCCGGCTGGGGCACGACGTCGGAGATGTGCTTGGTCGTCATGTTCCTCACCGAGCCCTAGGCCGACGCCCCCACCAAGGCGGCCCCCCTTGCGGGGGCCGTTTGCGTTTGCAGAGATGCCTCATGCGCTTTGTACGACGACGTCAACACTCTAGAGCGAACGGCGCCAAGCTGGTGGCGGTCGCCTTGGGCCTGTGCCTGCAATGGGGGTGTGCTGCGGGCCCCGGCGACGATGGCGTCGAGCCCGAGCCCACGCCCACGCCGCTGTTCGATGTCACCACCTTCGCCATCGCCAGCGCCGACGACGACCCTGCCGACGACGTCCCCGACGAAGAGGCCTGCACGCTGGGGGTGCAAGAAGAGCTGGACGGCCTCGAAGTCGACACCAGCGCCTGTGACTACTTTGTGTTGCAGACCTCTCTCGACGTCGACGTCGACGAGGGCGACGACATCAACGTCTTCGCCTGGCATCAGGCGCTCACCAGCATTGAGCCCGCGCAAGGCCACCTCGCGGTGTTCATCGACGGTGCATTGCTGTGGGAGAAGCACGTCGACATCCCGCAGTCGGCCCAGGTCTTTGACGACGTGGTGCAGGCGCCCACGTCTGCGGCCGCTGGCTCAACAGCAACGCTTCACCTGCACAACCACGGCAACAACACCTGGCAGTTGCAGCGGGTCGAAAAGCTGCCGCAATAGGGCGAAACCCAGAACCCCTCGTCGTCGACAAGGGGTTGGTGTTCAGGCCTCGGCGTGCGCTGGTGATGTTTGCGATTTCTCGAACATGCGCCGGGCTTCGTCGGGGTCGATGCCGCGTTGTTTGGCCTTGGCGTCGAAATCGGGGTCGGAGATCGACAGCGGCTGCACCAGTTCGTTCAAGGCAGAAATGCCGAAGAGCACGTGGCCGGATGGGTCGCCTTCTTGGCTGCCCTCGACCTCTTCGTCGTCGACGTCGCTCGGCCACAGGTGAAAGTCGCACGTGCCAATGCCGATGCCCATGGACGGGCCGTGGTGGCGCAGGTCGTCTTCGTCGTCGTGCTGAAGGTGCAGCGGAAACCGGGTGCGGCTGCCGTCTTGGTCGTGTGCATGCGGCGAGTGGTACGACAGGCCGTAGAGGCCGGGGACGAGAACTTTCTCGTCGTCACGCCCATCGGTGTACGAGATGCGGGCCGCACTCATGAGCGACGCGCCGGCCACCATCAAGCGCGCAATCGACGCCAGCGGGATGAACGACACGCAGGTGGCCACCATGTCTTTCTCGTCGATGCGCACCACCTCCAACAGGCCCAGATGGGTCAACGAGGCGTTGCACAAACGGCCGGTGTGGTCGGGCGGACGGGCTTCGCTGCCGCCCCCGCCATGGCCGAGCCACGCCATGGCCGTCGGCACTGGGCTTTGGGGTTTGCCGTCGCACATCAAGGCGTCGCGCAACTCGCGCATGCGGTCGCGCTCGGGGCCATCGGGGATGTCTTCGTTCATGTCCTCGTCGTCGAGGCGGTTCCACATGAGGTCGATGCACATGAGGTGCAGCAGGCGCAGTTTCTCGTCGTCAGACAGCTCGTCGGTGGTCTTGTCGAGCAGCTTGGCTTTGGCGTCGGGGTCGGGGCTCCAATACGCCTGATGCAGGTCAACGGCGCCTTGCACCAAACCGGCAACCAGCTCGTCGTCGTGCACCTCGTCTTCGCTCGCCGCTCGCTCGGGGATGGGCTTGAGCGGCTCTGCCGTGTGGCCCTTCGAGAGGATGACGACGACGGCGACGACACCGACAAAAACAAAGAACGTGATGAGCATCAGGCGACCCTTGGAAGAAGCAGAGCGCCAAGGCCAACAAGGGCGCTCCGCACTACGCGTCTAGCACAGTCCCCTCCTCCACAGGAGGGTTTGTCGTCGCTGTTTTGTCTGCTGCGACGTCCACTTGTGTGGTGTTGGCAGCTGCAGCCGCTTGCTTTCGCCCCTCCAATAGAGTTGAAAACACCGTGTTCCCGTGTTCGCCGTCGACGACGTTGATGCGCAGGCCCTCGTCTGAAAACTGCAGCGCCGAAAAGCCAAGTGCGCCTTTCGAAAACAGCGATCGGTTGCTGGTGCCGACGTCGCGCCACTCGCCGGCCGCCCCTGACAGAAGCTGGGCGCTCTTGTCGGTGAGGAGAATCTGCTGGTCGTGCTCGTGGCCGCACACATAGAGGTCGGCGTATTTGTCGACGAGGGGCAGCAGCTTGTCTTGAAAGTGGGCTTGGTCGCCGTGGGCCCCGTCGGACAAGATGGGGTGGTGGCCCACGATGATGTTGAAGTCGGCGTCGCTGTTTTTGAGCGCCGACTCCAGCCACGCTTGTTGTTTGTCGTCGGAGATGAGGGTGTTGGTGTCGAGGGTGAAAAACTTCGCCGTCTTGTCGCCGAACGCGTAGCTGTAGCTGTAGTAGCGGCCCGGCATGGTGAGGGGCGAGTCGACTTTGCCGTCGACGGCGGCGTTGGCGTAGTCGACGACGGCCTGCACGTTGCCTGAGCCCTTGCTGCTGCCGTAGTCGTGGTTGCCGAGGGCGTAGTACACGGGCCGGCCGAAAGCGCCGTAGTGCTGGTTGATGCAGGCTTCGAACTTTGGATCGTGGACGCTCTGCACGCCGTTGTTGTAGATGCCGTCGCCGACGTGGATGGCAAAGTGCGGCGCACGGGCGTCGTCGGCGCTCTCGCGCAACAAGGTGTTGGCGACGGTGCGCTGGTCGTCGTTGTTGGTGCCGCTGTCGCCGAGCACGAAGACGCGCAGTTCGTCGCTGGCGACGCGGACGGGTGGGAGCTCCATGCCGCCTTTGGGGAGGGCGTCGATGTCTTGGGGGTGCACGAGCTCGCCCCAGGAGTCCATCAAGAAGGGTTTGCCCTGGTCGGGGGTGTGCAGGCGCATGCGGTCGGCGAAGCGCTCCACCCAGGCGGGCAAGGGGGCGTCGAAGCCCAGCTGCTGGGCGCGCGCTTGGAGGTCGTCGTGGCCGTGAAAGACGTCGCGCTGCGGCGGGACGGCGTCTTCATGGTTCTGTTTCTCGCCGACCGCGTCGACCTCTGCCTGGGTCGGCGTTCGCGGGCTGGACGTGCGGGGGGCGTGGGAGGCGGTCGACGAGGGGAGCTTCACGGACATGGGTGGAGTGTAGGCAGCTGGAGCGGCGTTGTATGCAACGGACTTTCGACGTCGAGGTGACGCTTGCAAGGGTCTGCAATTGCAGTGCTTGTGTGCGGACGTTTCTTTGCTGCGCGGTCTCTGTGTTGGAAGTGACTGTTTTCTTTGCGTTTTATAAGTGGCTAAAATTCCTCAGTTGGGATGCAGGCGCAGGCCTCGCTCCAGATGCAGGCGCAGGCCTCGCTCCAGATGCAGGCGCAGGCCTCGCTCCAGATGCAGGCGCAGGCCTCGCTCCAGATGCAGGCGCAGGCCTCGCTCCGGATGCAGGCGCAGGCCTCGCTCCGGATGCAGGCGCAGGCCTCGCTCCGGATGCAGGCGCAGGCCTTCCTCCACCGGTTCAGCAGCCGATGCCGCGATCCCCCGATCCCCGAATTCACCCAGCCACCTGTGCCATCACCAGCAAATGGCGCCACCTGACGTGTAATTCTTGCGCATCCCACAACCGACCACCGCCAACTTTGCGTCTCGGCGCACCTTTTTCTGTCTCGCATCCGCGCACAGCCGCAAGTTCAAGGCGGATCCGTACGCTGTAGAGGGGGACAGCAAAACCTGAGGCATTTCAACGATGTGCTGAAGTGTACGTGCTGTAGGGGTCACCCCGACACGGTGGCCCAATGAAAGGGTCCGACATGGGCATGAAAGACCGGATTTCTGCTGAAGGCTATCGGGTGGTGCGCGAGTTCGACGCCGGCGGCATGGCGCATGTGTTCTTGGCCGACGATCCCTCGGGCGAGCCTTGCATCGTCAAAACCCCTCGCGACGAAATGCTCCCCGCCAAGAGCCGCTTCTACGACGAAGCCCGCCTGGGAATGATGGTGCGCTCGGCCCACGTCGCTGAGACGTTCCACTTCTTTGAAGGCGGCGAACGCCCCTATTTGGTGGTCGAATACGTCGACGGAAAGAGCCTCGCCGACCTCCTGGCCGAACGGCCGTTGCCGGCTGCTGAGGTCGTGCAAATCGGACTCGACATTCTCGAAGCCCTCGACGCCATTCACAACGCAACCACCCACGACGGCGCCGCCTTGCACGCGGTGCACCGCGACGTCACCCCGCACAACATTCTCGTCGGCAAAAACGGAACCGCCAAGCTCATCGACCTCGGCATCTGCTCCTTCGCCACCCGCGTCACCCACGGCACGCAGACCGGCGCGGTGTGCGGCACCTTGCGCTTCATCGCCCCCGAAATGTGGGGCGGCAGCTCCTTCTCACCGCGCTCCGACCTGTGGTCGCTCGGCATGTGCCTGCTGGAGGCCTGGACCGGCACCAAAGTCATGGAAGGCGCCTTCGCCACCGTCGTGCACCAGGTCATGAAGGCCACCTATTGGGGCAAGCTCAAAGACGTCATCCCCCAAGAAGCCCACGCCGGCGACTTGCTTCGCGTGCTGCGCACATTGCTGCAAACCGACCCCGGCAAGCGGCCCGCGACCGCAAAAGACGCCAAGCTTCTCCTCCTGCAAGTGCAAGCCAAGGTCGGCAAGGTCGATCCCCACGCCGCCATGCGCGCCGACGTCGATGACGTGCTCGCCTCGTTCTTGGGCGTCGACGCCAGCGCCCCGAAGTCGGCCGCCGTCGACTTGGATGGCTTTGGCGCGTTGCCATCGAGCCTGCCCTCTGACGACCTCACCGACGAAGGCGAGCCGGTGTCGGACGCCGACATTGTCGACGTCGACATGGACATGCTCTTCGACGCTGGAGCCCCACCCCTCGACATTTCCATGGCCGATGGGTTCGACGACGAACGCACCGAAGTCCTCGACGATGTCGACCTTGACGTCGCCGTCGACGACGAAGCTTCGTTCATGGGGCTTCTTGACGACGATGACGATGGTGTCGACCTCACTGCGTCGGTCGACACCTCCACCTGGGCAAGCGCCAACGACGACGGCATTGCCGATCTCCTCGAGCCTTCTTCGCAGCCATCGTTTGCTTTTTCAGCAGCGCCCTCCACCGACGTGCGGGACGTCGAGGCGCGCCTCAAAGGAGGCGACGTGCAACTCTCGCTGCAGGAGCGCAACCTGCTCTACAACGACATGTTTCGCGCTCTCGCGTTGGGCCTGTCGCGTGGTGCCCAGAAGGTGGTGCCCGCCCCGGCCGCGCCGGTGTCGCATCCGTTGTTGCGCGATTACATCGCCAACTTGCGCGACTTGGAGCGCCCGCACGTCGACGACGCACCTCTCACGCGCGAGCGTGCAGCGTCGGGCATCTTGCACCAGCTCGAAGCGGGCATGCCGCTGTTTCCTTGGGAAGTCGGCAACCTGCCTGCCGCCAATGACGACATGGGGCGCCGTGCCGCCCCCATCGAATGGCTCATCCCCGAGACGGCGGTGTAGCTTTCTTGCGCGGTGCCAGCCGCAGGTCATCCGGCAGCAACACCGACGGTGTTGGTGAAAACGCCAAACAGCGCTCGATGACGTTGCGCAGCTCCCGCACATTGCCCGGCCAATCGTGGGCCAACAGCGTCATCACCGTGTCGCGATGCAAACGGGGGGCGTCTTCTCCGTCGGGCGTGAACCGCCGCAAGAAGAAATGCACCAGCGGGAGCACGTCGTCACGCCGCTCGCGCAACGGCGGAACAGACAGCGGCACCACCTGCAGCCGAAACAGCAGATCTTGGCGAAACGCGCCTTCCTGCACCATGGCGTCGAGGTCGCGATGGGTGGCGGCAACGATGCGCACATCCACACGTCGTGGGCGACTGGCGCCGAGCGGGTGCACTTCACGGTTCTCCAAAAACCGCAGCAGTTTGGCTTGGACGTCGAGCGGGAGCTCCCCCACCTCATCGAGAAACAGAGTGCCGCCGTCGGCATCGCGCACCACACCGTTCTGGTTGCGGTCGGCCCCGGTGAAAGCGCCTTTGATGTGCCCGAACAGCTGGCTCTCGACAAGGTCGCGCGGCACCGCCGCGCAGTTGAACGTCACGTAGGGGCCGTCTCTTCTCGACGACAACGTGTGCACGGCGCGGGCAACTTCTTCTTTGCCGGTGCCAGACTCGCCCACCACCAACACCGTCGCCAGCGAACGCCCCAAGCGTTGGAGGTCGGCGACGAGGTCGCGCATGACGTCGGACGCCGCAATGAACTGCGGGAGTTCTGGCGCCACCAGCGGAATCGCCGACGTCTTGGGGTCGTCCACGGCGCGCATGGCGTTGACCTCAAAGGCCAGCGACGCCGTCGTCACCAACGTCGTCACCTGGTCGAACGCCGCTGGCGCCAACCGCGACGGCACCGCCAGCTGAAAGCGACGTCCGCTGCCGTCGCCGAACTCGGTGGTGCGCACCTTCCCCTTCACAGGCGCGCCGGCCCAAACCTCCCCGGTGACGACGTCCACGACGGCGGCGCGACTGCCGACCACGTCGTGCACCACGTCGACCAGCTCGCGGGCCAAGGCCTCCGGCGACAACCCACGCACCGCCAGCCGCTGCACGCCGACGGCCAACGTTGCATGGGGACGCTCGCCCCCGTCGACGGGCCTGCGACGGCGACGGGCCGCGATGCGAGCCGCCCCCTCACGGGTGTGCAAGTCGGTCACCGGAATGCCCAACGCCGCCATCTCTTTGTCAGACGCCTTGAACAACGCCTCCGCGTCGTCGTCGTCGAGCACCCGCGCCACCACCGCCAACGACCGACGGGCGCGCGCCGTCTCGGTCACCTCGCCGCACAACTCCAAGGTGGCGATGGCGGTCTGCAGCGACTGCTTGGCGTCTTGGCCGCGATGTTCAGCGCTGCGCAACACGCCGACGATGTGGTTGCGCACTGCACTGAACCACGGCGAGGGCGTGCGCTCGAGGCTGCGGTCGAACCTCTGCAATGCGGCGCCCGCGTCGTCGAACAACGCATGGTACGCGCACGACGCCAAGGCCAACCCTGCCGACATGTGCTCCAGCCAGGGGCGCACGCCCGTCGCCACCGCCAAATCGTGCGCCTCCATGAAGAGCTTGGCAGACGTCTGCCCCTCGCCCTCCATCTGCTCGCACAACGCACGCAAGAACAGCACGCAGGCATCGATGGACGCACGGCCGAGCGCCTCCCACCTCGTCGAAAACGCCGTGGCCATGGCGTGCACACGCTCGACGCCACCGAGCTGAAACGCGAGCCGGCTTTGCACCAGCAGGATGTCGGCTGCAGGCCATTGGATGTGTTGTGATGTCCGCTCCACGTCGTCGACAATGCGTGCAGCGTCGTCAAACCGGCCGAGGCCGTGCAGGGCCTCGGCGTGCGCAGCCCCCGCCAGCAGGTCTGAAAACGACGGCTGCAGCTGGCCGCGGGTGCGCGCTTGTTGGTGGGCTTCGCCCAGTTGGCGCACGTCGTCACGAGGTGCTCCCGTGATGTGCGACGCCATGCACAGGCGCGCCAAGCAGCGGGCTTCGCCGACGTGAAAGCCGACCTCACGGGCCGACGCCGCCAACGCCTGCAGGCGACGAGAGGCGTCGGGCTGAAACCCGTCCAACGCCGACGACAACGCCAGCAGATGGTCGCGCAACAACCGCGGCACAAATGACGACGCCGACGCCAGGTCGCGCCGACGGCGCTCCAAACATGCCTGGAGCTCATGGCGTCGGCCGAGATGAAAACGGCACCACGCTTCGGCCACCGCCGCTAAGGCCCGGCTGTCGTTGACGACCTCGTCGTCGACCCCGTCGCGCACGGCGGTTGCATGGGCAAACACCTTCTCCGGCGCAAAGTGTCGACCGTCTGGCGTCGACGTCACCAACGCGGCCAACGCGTGCCCCCGCACGCGCAAGACATTGGAGATGGCGTCTGGCGCAGCGTCGACCTCTGCGAAGAACGCGGCGACGGCGTGGGCCGCTGCCGTGGTGTCGTTGCGCGCCATCAACGCCAACAGCCCCGTGCACAAGTGGGCGAAGGCACGTCCTCCGGCGTGGCGCAGCGCGCCTGAGCCGACGGCGTCGATGAGCGCGTTCTCGGCGGAGACAAACCGCGCGTTCAACACATGCCCCCAAGCAGCAGGAAGCGGCCCCATGGCCGAGGTGTACAACCCAGCCGGGCGCGGCTGTGTCCCGCGTGAGCGTGACAGCGTCGACGACGATGTCGTCGTCACCGATGCTGTCGACGGCGGATGGCCCGCACGACGCTGCAGCAATGCACGGAGCTTGCGCAGAGATCCCCGTCGTGGACGTCGCGCCTGCGGCGCCTCATCCGGGAGCTCCCAGCGATACACAGTCAACGGCGACACGCCGATGGCGCGGGCAAAGTCTTCGCGACTCTGCCCACCTCTCAGCTGACGAATGCCTTCTGGCGACACATCCAACCCATCCAACATGCATCCAAACCTATCACCTTTGGATGCCACCAACCCATCCAAACTTGACACCGGTGCAGTCTCCTCTGCTCCCCCTTGAGCAACAGCAGGGTTCCGCCCTGTTTTTCAGGCCACTACAGAGACCCCACAGGGTTGGCACGCAGCTTGGATGGTCTGTCCTCACACCGCACAAACGGCGGTGCCAACCCCACCACTGGAGACCGACATGTCCAATCTGCAACGCACCCTCACCATCCCTGCCCCTGCCGCCGCCGTGTGGAACACCCTGAAAGACTTCGGCGGCATCCACCGCTGGCACCCCAAGGTTGAACGTTCGCCGCTCCTGTCGTCGAACAATGAGGGCCTCGGCGCCGAACGCGTCTGCCACTTTCACGACGGCACCAGCGTGCGCGAAGAAATCGTCGAATACATCGACGGCCAGCGCATGCGCGTGTCGCTCAGCGAGTTCTCCATGCCTCTGGAGCGGGCAGACGCCATCCTCGAGGTCCGTGCGGTCTCGGCGACGTCGTCAGAGGTGACCATGACCATGGACTACGACGTGAAGTACGGCCCACTGGGTTGGGTCATGAACAACCTCATGATGCAACCGATGCTCGGCAAACTCCTCGGCCAAATCCTTGAAAGCCTCGGGGAGCACGTCGTCAGCGACGGTGTTTCTGCTCGCGCCGCCTGACCTCATCTCTCACTTTGGAGTTCCTCATGCGCCTCAACGTCGACCTCCCCGATCGTCTTTTGTCCAGCCGTTTTGCCTCCAGCCATGTCCGTTCACTTCCGTCGCTTCCGACGTTGTCGTCGACACCAAAGCCATTGCCGCTCGGCTTGCGGGCGGATCACAGCCTGTCGGTCGACGAGGTCGACATGTTGTCGCGCATTGAGCGCTACGACCTGTGGTTCGTCGAAGAGCGGCTGCGCCGCAAGGCCGTGCTCCCCGTGGCGCGATTGCCGGCGGCGCTCCTCGAGATGAAACGCTTTCTCGCGTTGAAAGCGCTGGGGTTCACCGAGATGGAGCTCGTCGACGACGATGCCGACGAGGTGTGGCACGCGTTCATCTTGTTCACCGAGCACTACCGGGTGTTCTGTCGTGACGTCGTTGGACGCTTTCTCGACCACACGCCGTTCACCAGCCGGTCGCCCGGCAACCCCTGGGGCAAGGCGCACTTTGCGCAGGCCTACGCCACCGTCTTCGGGACGCGACCGCCGCACCTTGGTCCACTCCCGTCGCTGGTGCCGACGCGACCGTCAACGGTGTCGCCTTCGCAGTGGGCCGCGCATGTCGGCCGCCGCTGGAGTCGACCGCTCCCCCGTCGGCAGCGCTAAATCGCTGGCGACAGGGTTGGCAGACATGTACGCTTCGACACGGCCTCACGTCGACGACGACACCTCGCGGTGGTCGGCGCAGCCACAGGAGCAAGCATGTCTGCCTCGCGCGCATTGTCGGTGTTGTCTTTGGGTTGGGCCGTCGCCCTCAGCGTGGGATGCGTCGGCACCAACGGAACCGAACCCGACGCCGGCCCCCCGCCGCCGAGCTGCACCACCAGCGACGAACCGACAGTGGCGTTGGGGCAAACCGACCTCGGCTATGTCCCCTTCGACGACTTCGCCACGCTCCGCACCTGGGAGCGCCCGCAAGGCGGCCTCGGCACCCGCTTGAACTTGGGCCTCTTCGGCGTGTCGCCCGACGAAGACTTCAACCGCGTCAGCGTTGTCTTCAACCGCATTCCCCCTGCGGGCGCTTCTGCTGGCGAAGAAGGAGGCGCCTGCATGACGCCCATGCCCTGCGACGACGTCGACGCGGGTCCCGACTGCATGACGCCCGAGTGCGGCGAGAACCTCACCTGCATCGACGACGTGTGCTTGCTGCAAATCACCGATCAGGGCAGCGTGAACTTCCCCAAAGAGTGTGTTGAAGACCAGGTGATGGTCGTTCCCGAGTGGCCCATCCGATTCTTCGCCAGCACCGGCCTCGAGCTCAACGACTACGAAGGCATGGAGGTCAACGTCATCGCCAACGTCGAGAGCGACACCCTCCCTGAACTCACCGTGAGCCAGCCGCTCACCCTTGAGGTGGGCGACTTCATCCCCCCGAGTTGGTGGTCCGAGTAGCCAACACGCCCACGCGGCCCCAAAAAAGCCCCTCCTGTGAGGGGCTTTTCTCGTCGACGAGCACGACAGTTCAGCGGCGTCCTTTGTACTCCATCATGTCTTGCATCACCGACTCTGCTTCGGCGCCAATGGCGTCTTGTTCTTCGCGAATCTCGTAGCAGTCTTCGCACAACTTCAGCGTGCGGCGCCCCACCTTCACCTTGGTGACCTCGTCAACGTCCTCTTTGCAGTCACTGCACTTCATCTTGGCCTCCGACGGATGCGTGTCGTCCCATCACGACGTCGACAACCGCTTCACGATGACAAAGTGCGGCCCAATCCCAGGAATGTCAAACGCGTCGCCGACCACGTCGTAGTCGAGCGCACGGTAAAACGGCAACGCGCTGCTGCGGGCGTTGGCCCACAACAATGTGCCCCCTGCAGCGGCGACGTCGGACTCAAGCCGCTGCATCATCGCTCGCCCCACGCCCTTCTTTCTCGACGACGGAGAGGTCGCCACGCCTCGCATCCGCCATGACGATGCCCGCTCGTCGTCGCTGGCCTCGACGGCCTCAGGGCCGGCCTCGGCAAACACGGAGCAACATCCGGCATCGACACCGTCGATGGTGGCGAGCAAGTGAAAGGCACCTTCAACGTCGTCCTCCGCGTATGCGGTCGACGAGTAGGGCTGGTGCGCCCGCAACACTTGGGCACGCATCGGGCGCACCTCCTCCGCTGGCACGCGCCGCACGCACAACCCTGTCGACGTTGGCCGCAAGCTTTGCCGCACCAGGTCGTCGATGGCGTCGTCCGTCATGCGTGGCCCTTGCACCCGTCGCCAGGCAAAGTCACCCACCACCACGCGATACAGCACCTCGGCGCGGGTGCGCGACCAAGGGGCGGGCACGCCCGCCTGCTTCAGCAAGTCGGCGACGTAGGCCACCCGCTGCTCGTCGGTCGAGGCCATCACCGCCGCGGTGTCGTCGTCGACGGCGGCCCACTCGCGCATGGACGCCTCCAGAGCGTCGACGTCGGTGGGAGCAAACACCAAGCCGAACAGTCGACGCAGCTTCTCTGCAGGCCACCCGCCTTTGGCGTCGATCTGCTGAATGATGGCGGCGGTGCCCTGCTCTGCCCACGCCCCCCGCATGGCATCCAACAAGGCCGCCCGGCTCTTGAAGTGATGGTAGAAGCTGCCCTTGGTGACGTCGAGAACGCGCGCCAGTCGCTCGACGCGCACCGCGCCAATGCCGTCGGCCATCAACGCCTCAAACGCAGCTTGAACCCAAGGCAGAGACTTCTCGGATGCAGGAGGGGGTCGGTGTGGATCCATCCCCCATGCTTGCACCATACGCTTGCGTATGCCACCTTCAGAGAAAACATACGCAACCGTATGGAGGCACCATGGAGTTCCTGCTGTCCCCCGCCATGCTTGGCGCCGCCACCCTCTGCGGCATTGGCGTGCTGCACTCTGTCCTCGGTGAAGTCGGCATTCTCCGCCCGTTGTTCGCCGCTGAATGGCGCACAGACGCCATCCCCCGCTTCGCGCTCGAACGCATCCTCCGCTTCGCGTGGCACCTCACCACGTTGGCTTGGGTGGCCTTGGCCGCCGTCCTCGTCGGCTCGCCTGTCGCCGTCACCTTTGCGCTTTGCGCCTTTGCCAGTGGCGGTCTCATCTTCGCTGTCTTGCGAGGACACCTGGCCTGGCCTCTGTTTGCGCTCGCCGGCATCGCTGCTTTGGCCTCAGCCAACCTGTTGCCCACGTCGGCGACGCGCGCGCTCTGCACCGTGGCGGCGTCGACTTCGTTTGTCTTGGCCGCCGTGCATGTCTTTTGGGCAGCGGGTGGGCGCACAGGATGGCAGGCCGCCCTCCCCCACGATGACAGCGCTCAGCCGCTGTACCGGCCAGGGCCCGGCGTCACTCTCGTCGTCGCTGCAGCCCTCGCCACCTGGGGGGCATTGCTTCTGCTCGTGCCCTCGCACGTCGGCCCCGACGCCCTGCGTTGGTTGGTGGCTTTGGGAGCGGCTGTGTTTGCCGTGCGCGCGGTGGGCGACGGCAAATACGTCGGCTTCAGCAAGCAGTTTCGCGGCAGTCGCTTCGCCGTACTCGACGACAACTTGTACACCCCCATCGTCGTCGTCATGAGCTTCGCGGGCGCCGGTGCGTTCATTCTGGGCTGAGTCCCGCAAACGACAACGTCGTCGGAGTCTCCTCCGACGACGTCATGTTGGGCGGTGGGCTGCATTTCAGTCGCGCATCAGTTTCAGCTGCGCCCAATCCTGGCAGTCGACGCTGACATAGTGGCCCTTCAGCTGCTCGTCGTGCGACGCCCACGTCAGGTGAAAACGGTCGTCGGTGCACGTCATCCATCCTGGCGATGGCGCGTCGTGCTCCACCGACGTCACCCACAAGGTGTAGGTCTCCTCGTCGACGTCGCCAGCGAGGTGAAAGACCGTGGTGCCGGCTTCGCCTTCAGAGATGCGCAGACCTCGAAGGTCGTCTCCTTGTCGACACAGATGCATGTGCATGAGCTGGGTGGGGTCGTTGCCGAGGCTCAGGCCCGTGAAGCTCTCACACTCGCCGTCATCGACGGCGAGGGTCTGTCCAGCAGGGCCAAAGGCGACGCCACCGATGAACAACGCAGCCATCAAGGGAGCCAGACGCTCAAGAAGGGGAGCCAAGAACAAACGCATACGACCTCCAGCCGACCCAGCGACGTGTGAAGCCCGGGTCTGTTTTGCCATCGGCCGAGCCGTGGATTCCTTGAGTGCGGCGTCGGACCGGGATCCAACATCGCCCACGCATGCGGCTCTCCGACACGAGCTGCGACCTCTGTCACAGCCAGTCTCCGGCCGGCACAGAACTTGAGTTTCTCGTCGACAACACGCGTGTTCGCCGCCGAATCACACCGATTCACACCACCAAAGGCGCCGCTTCACACGCTCAACAAGGACCCCATGCCCCGCTTTTTGTCTCACCGCCCGCTCCCCGTGTTCGCTGTGTTGGGCACCGCCCTCATCGGCGCCCTCTTGGTGTCTGGCTCTGCGTTGGCCGCAGAGAACCACCCCCCGCCTGCCGCCCCTGTCGCGCAAAGCCAAGCCGACCTCGACTACGACGCCGGCCACGACGCAGGCCGCGCCCTCGCCCGCGATGAGTCGCGCCTGCTCGAAATGGGGGGCGGCTTTGCCGTCGGCTTTCTCATGCCGCTGCCGGTGTGGGGCGCTGCCGCAGCCATCTTGGTGTTGGCCCCCGACATGCTTCCCGTCTCCAGCAAGGGCGAGGTCCGCAAAGGCAGCAAGGGCTTTCGCCGTGGCCACCGCGAGGGCTACGCCAGCGAAACCCACGACGAGCGCATGTGGTACGGCGTCGGCGGGCTTGTCGCCGGCGTCGGAACATCCATGGCCCTCACTGCGCTCACCACCCTCGCCGGCGCCGTGTTCTTCTTCGTCGTGCTCAGCGTCGGCAGCCCCTTCTCGGTGTGGACAGGCGCCACACCAGTGGGTGCGCCACCGTCGTCGACGACATCTGCAGCGGTGGCGTCGATGCGCGGCGGCCTCAACCTCAACAGCTTGGCGACGTTGGCGCGGGGCGCGCGAGAGTAACGCTTCAATCCAACGTCAACTGCAGCACTTCCTCGACGTCGGTGACCTCGACGTCGGGGATGGTGATGCTGCCCTCGTCATCGACGCGCACCACACCGGACTGCATGCCGTAGGTCCAACGCACCGACGCTCCCGCCCGCGGGCGAAACCGTTGCGCCCGACGTGGCGTGACGTCGACGACGATGGGCAATGACGACGTCGTGCCGTCGCCAACGGGGGGACGTCCAGGCCCGGCCGGCGCCGCCCCCGCGTCCACGTCCGCGTACAACGCCAGCTCCAAGATCCCGACCTCGTCGACGGCGCGGTTGCTGTTCCAACGCAAGTGACGGTTGCGCACGCCAGCGACGTCGCCGTCCCACCCGGTGTCGTTGACGACGCCGACATCGGCGGCGTACCCCGATTCCCCCTTGAACACGACGCTGCCGTTGCCGCCCCCTGTGCCTGGATCGTCGTCGAACGAACTCGACGTGTAGGCTGGGAACACCTGCCGCCGACGCAACCAAGCCGTGTCGTCGAACACTGGGTTCCACCCCGCCTGCCACCAGCCGTCGGCCAGCACGGGGTCGGGCACGCCATGGGCGCCTTCATCCCAGGCCGCGACGTGCGCCACGCGCAACTGCTGAAGCGCGTCGTAGAACGACATCCCCGTCGACGGGGACGCCCACGAAACGGCGCCGAAATGGATGATGGGGTCGTCTTTGCCGTGCTTCAAGAACACCCACTGCCCCCGCGCCCAACCGTCGTCGTCGTCGCGCAAGGCGCGCGTCATGTCTTGCCGCGCCCACGGCGACATCGGCTGGTCGTTGGCACCGCGTCCGTCGTCGACGGTGCCGTCGTCTGGCCCCCACGCCAACGTGAGCTGTTGTCGACGTGACGGACGGTGGTTTTGCGCCACCGTCTGCCCGATGCGACTGTCGACGACGTTGATGTGGCGTGCATGCAACAAGCCCAGCAGCAACGCACCAGCGCCCCCCATGCTCAGCCCCTCGACGTAGACGTTCTCGGCGTCGGCATGGGGGTATGTCGTCAACACCCACTCCAGCAGATGCAGCACCCGGCGCAAGGTGTAGGGCGGCGCCTGCGTGGGATCCGTCGGGTCGAGGTAGCCCCACCAGTAGGTGTTGTCGGGGTCGGCGGGGGAGATGCGAAACTCACCCTCCCAAGCGTCGTCCCACAAACTGCCATTGAAGCCGTGCAACACGATGCGCACCGGCAACTTCGTCCCTGGCGGCGCCGTCTTGGGCGCCATGACCTTGGCCTCAAACGACCGGCCGGCCTCGCTCGCAGCGTCGAGAAAGACATCGGTGTCTTGCGCCAACGTCAGACGCTCGACGGCGCCAAGGTCGTCTGTGCCGACCACCCGCGGCCACGGCGGCTGCACGCTGTCCTCGACGTGGATGTGCAACGTGTGTGCAATGCGCTCGTTCGTCGTGGTCAGTCGCAGGGCCAACGTCGTCGACCAACTCTGCCCGCCCTGAATGAAGTCTGGACGAAACGCCAATGCGCTGTGGTCGGGCAGCAGCTTCATTCCCGGCGGCAGGGCATCCACTTCGACGACGACGTCGGTCTCATCGACGTCGTCACGCAAGTCGAACGACAGCGCCAGAGACGACATCGCCTCTTCTTGCAGGGTCCACGTCGTCGGCAGCGTCCAAGCTGCAAACGGCTCGCTGGGCCCCGCGTCCACACGGGCCCCACCGTCGACACCCGCGTCTTCGCCCACCACGATGCCGGCATCAAACACACCAGAATCGTCGTCGCCAGCATCCAAAGCGACACCAGCGTCGAGAGTCGGACGCCCCCCGTCTGCGCGCCCGGCATCCGCGCGTCCGGCGTCCGCACCAGCATCCAGACGCCCCCCTCCGTCGTCAATGGTCCCACCGTCGTCGGTGAAACCTGAGCCGGCGTCGATGACGCCGCTGTCGCCGTCCCCCACAGCAGGACAGGCTGCCAGACCCAACAGCCAAACCCACCCCAATGTCGTCGTCATCCGCATGGCTTTGGTGTGCCCTGCCCAGCGCAAAAGAAAAAGCCCCGCCGAAGCGGGGCTCTTCAAATGTCGGCAAGCCGACGTCGTTGGCGACTAGCCGGAGTACTCGAGGGCATCGACGAGCTGGCGAACCATGTCGATGATTTGCACGCGCTCGTTGAGCTCGTGGCTTTGCGAGCTGAGCTCGATCTCGAGGTCGACCAGTTCGGCTTCCAGCGCGGTGGTGTCTTCGTCGGCCAGTTCAGCCGCTTCGATTTCAGCACGCTTGGCCTCGACGGCGTCGTTGGCGGCGCCCCAGGCACCGTTCTCGACGAAGTCTTTGGCGTCGGTGAGCAGGTCGTAGCCGATGGAGAGGCCTTCGCCGTCGATCATTGGCGCCTTGTACGTGTAGTGCGTCAAGGGGTCGGTGAATTCGACGGTGGTCACAGAGGGGTCGATGGTCGGATCCGAGCGGCTGCCCACCAGCGAGATGCGCGCGCGGGTGGCGAAGTCGAGGGTCCGGTCGACGTTGGACGTGAAGTTCACGAGCGAGAAGAACAGCGCGTAGTAACGCATCATCCAGCTGCTCGACGGTTGAATCGGGTACCCGAGCGAATCGTAGTCAGGGTACTCGTTGTCGTAGAACTCGACGAGAGGCTTGTAGACGATTTCAGCTTTGCCGTCGGTGACGTGCACGCGCGCAGAGTGCGTGCTGGTGTCGCCGCGGATGAGGCCGCCGTACAGGTTCAGCATCTCGGGCTGGAAGGTCCGGTAGTACGAGATGTTGAACGCACCACGCGACAAGAAGCTCGAGAAGTCACGCGCGAAGAACGCGTTGTTCGTGGTCATGGCTTGGATGGCCAAGAGCTTGTCGTACATGTGGCCGATGTTCTGCGGACGGAACTGGAACTCGTCGGTCCAATCGGTGTTGTAGTAGCGGCCTTCGCCGGGCTCCAAGTAGAAGCTGTTGTCGCAGGCCATGTCGTCGGAGGCGGGCTTCCACACTTCGTTGTCGAGGCAGTAGCGGCCCGGCTCGGGGGTCTGCATGACCTTGGCGAAGAAGTCGGCGCCTTGGTACGAGGCGGCGGCCCAGTCGCGGATGAGCGGCCACACCGTCGCCGTCGAACGACGGTAGTAATAGAAGTAGCGGTACGCCGTCAGCATGGGCTGGTAGGTGCGGCTGTACAGACGTCCCATGTACCCACCCCCTGCAGGGTCGTTCATGATGCGCTCACCACGGAACGAGTTGAACGGGTAGTAGAAGTCGTACATCTCGGCAGCGTTGGTGACGATTTCTTGAGCGGTGGCGCCCTTGTCCCAACGGTTGCAGGTGAGGTTGCCGCCCCAGGCGAAAGCGTCAGAGCAGTAGCTGTAAGGCACTTCCACGTCGGTGGCGCCGCCTTCACGCTTCTCGATGCCGAAGACGTTGCGGCCTTCTTGGTTCAAGAATTCCTCGAAGGAGATGTGCTTGCGCTTGTAGAGGTTCTCTGGCTTGGGAGCCACGCCGAGCGACTTGGCGTCGACCAGGGCGTATTCGTTGCCCGAGTACAGGTCGTCGATGACGGCGTCGTAGTGGTCGTCCATCAGGCCGTCGACGTCGCCGCCGGCGAAGAGGATGGCTTGGTCTTCAGGGTAGAACAGCGAGAGGTTGTTGATCCAACCGCGGGGCACGAAGGCCTCGTCGCTTTCGTCGAAGACCTCGACGAGGTTGCCGTAGCCGAACTTGATGGCGGCTTTGTCGTACAGGCCCAGACCCGCCCAATCGCTGTTGAAGCGCTGGTGGTAGTCCATGATGGAGGAGTAGCCGAGCTCTTCTTTGCGGTTGGTGTGGCTGTCACGGTGGTCACCGGTTTCGACACCCCACCAGCCGGGGAAGAAGTTCATGACGTCGGTGGAGCCTTCGAAGTTGTGGCGCAGACCGACGGTGTGGCCGACTTCGTGGGCGAGCACGCCACGCAGGATTTCAGCGCGGAAGTACTGCACCATCTCTTCGCGGGTCATGCCGTCTTCGGCGACTTTGGCGGCCAGCTCGGCGAGAGCAGGTTCGACTTGGTCGGCGAAGAAGCAGAAGCTTTGACGAGCGAACATGTCTTCACGACGTTGTTGCAGCTCGTGGGCGCTCATCTTTTGGCCCGACTCCAGCAGCGACATCAGGTCTTGGCTTTGCTGTTGTTCGGTTTGGAAGGCCAACGGCACCGATTGGCGAGCCCAGTTGGTGGGCAACGCGCGGTCGATGGCACCATCGTCGAGTTCACCGGTCAGCGGGTCGGGGTTGCCGAACAAGAAGGGCATTTCACCGTTGAGCATGTACTCCTTGTCGAAGCCGGTGGCGGCCAAGCGGTCGAGGTTGTGGTTGATGTTGGCTTGCGCCATGGGCACCAAGTAGTCGTCGTCGGAGAAGTGCGCGGTGCGGCTGTCGTGGTGGTGAATCATGTTCAGCGCACGCTCAGGCGTAGCGCGTTTGTTTGCGTAACGCGCGCGGGTGGCTTCGACGTGCTCGCGGATGTGCGTGCCGTTGATGATGTCTTGGTGGGTCAACTCGCCGTTGATGAGCTGCACGTAGTCGGCAGCGCGGTTGGCGTAGATGTCGAGGCTGGCGCCGTAGATGTTGGCGTTGGCCGAGATGATTTCACCGGTGATGGGGTCGGCAGCCGAGGGGCCGTAGCCGAGAGGGCCGGAGATTTCGGCTTTGGGCAGCCAGGTGACGAAGTTGTAGCGAAGGTCGCCGAGCTGTTGCCAGGTGAAGTCTTCGATTTCGCCGTCTTTGTCGCGCAGCACCGAGTAGGTCTCGAGCACAGCACAGGCGTTTTCGAGGTTGCCGAAGCCGATGGCGCCGATGCCTTCTTCTGCCAGTGCCGACTTGAAGTCGAAGATGGCTTGGTTGCGGTTGATGTAGGTGTTCACGTTCTGCACGTTGCAGTCGTTGAGGCGCACTTCGAACATGCGAGGCACTTCGTCGATGCTGTTGTAGCGAGCGTCGACGTCGTTGGAACTGTCGTTGTCGAGACGCGACACGCGAGCGGCGTTCTGTTGGATGCCGAGCACGGTGTCTTTGAACGCCACATCCCAATCGTCGGCCATGTCGTAGGTGGCCTGCAGGATGCCTTCGGGGTAGTGCACGTTGGTGTAGTAGACGATGGTCTTCGTCTCACGCTCAGCAGCGGGGATGATGTTGCCTTGGGCGTCGCGCGAACGGGCCCACATGTTGTGGCGGTTGATCAAACGCTCGCGGCCGGTGGTGGTGAAGCCGTTTTCGCGGTCGAGCAGGTAACGGTCGGTGCGGAAGTAACCGAACTTGCCGAAGATGTTGACGGTCCACTGGAAGCAGTCGTCGGGGTCATGGCGCTCGGGGTCGCAGATTTCGGTGCCGAGGGGGCCGTCGGCGACCCACAGCTCTTCCATCTCTTCGCAGTCTTCGTCGCCTTCGAAGCAGAGTTCGGCGCTGGTTTGGCCGGTGATGGGGTCGAAGGTGGTGGTTTGGCCGTAGCGAATGGGCTCGAAGTCGGGGTAGTCGCGAGGCTCGTAGTCGTTGCTGTCGTCGACCTTCTTGAAGGAAATCTTCATCTTCACGCGGGTCGGGTTGCAGTTCATCTCCTGCGCCATGATCCAGCAGGCGTAGAGGTTGGGCTCGACGACCGCATCGATGGTGGTCTCGATGTAGTCGTCTTGAATGCGCACCTTCCAGGGGTTGCTGGGGTCGTCGTTGGTCTCATGGGAGATGTTGATCATCGTCATGTTCGACAGCATCCCTGCCATCGGGCCCCAGCCAAAGCGCGCCAGCAAGCTGCCGTCTTTGAGGGTGGAGTTCCATGCGACGCGCATCTTCGAACGCTCCCACCAGTTTTTGTCGGAGCTGTTCTCAAGAATGACGTTGGTTTCGACGCCGTTCACCGGGTTGTAGCCACGTTCCACTTCGAAGTGAGACGCGATCGGAAACTCGATGACTTCGCTGTTGTCGCCAGCCTCGGCGCCCTCGGCACCGACCACGCGCTCGTAGGAGCGGTAGCCGATGAGCGCGTCCTCAGTCACTTCCCAGCGAATGCGGTCGAGGCTTCCTTCCCATCCCACGAATGGGAAGGAGTTTTCGAACTGTTTGTCGACGATGACCGCACGCATGTACCACTCACCGTCGAGGTTGCTCTTCTCGATGATGTTGGGTTGGGTGCGGTCGATGAGGGGAGCCACATAGCCGTCAAGACAGCCGGTGGTGGCGAGGCCGAGCAAGCTGACCACAGCGGCCAGGCGAGTCGTCAGGGTTTTCTTGGTGGAGGTCATGGTTGCCTCTGAAGAAGATGAAAAGGACAGGAACTTGGGCATGTGCATCATGAACCTCACCATTCGCTCGCGAAGCGGTTCCAGCCACGCACGTCGTCGATGAAGTCGAGCGTGTCTTCCATGCGCTCCAACGCCGAGTCACGACGGTTGCGGAGGTCGTAGAAGTTGCACTCGCCGGTGCCGACAGGCTCCAGGAAAGGCGCCGCGCAGTAGCGGCCGTCGTCACGCGTTTCGACCGTGTTGGTGCAGTGGCAGTACTCGGTGGCGGCGGCGACGGCTTCGTCGTTGACGCAGGCCTCGAGCACTTCGTAGCGCTCTTTGAAGAGGTTGGCGCGTTGGATGAGGTCGTAGGCGACCGGGAACTTGCCGTTCTTCAGAGCACGGAACGTTTGGCCCGAAAGGGGGTGAACGAACTCAGCAACCAACTCGGGGTCGACCGAGTCGAAAGCACCGAAGTCGTCGTCAGCGCCTTCGACCGCCACCTTGAAGGACTTCAAGAGGTCGGTTTCGCCATCGAACTGACCACTCATGCCGAGGTGGGCGTAAGCGAGGGCCAAGAACTGGTGGTTGAAGGAGATGGACGGCAGCACGCGGCCCATGTTGCTGTAGTCAGGCGAGGTGTAGCCCAGTTCGGGGTCGTTCACGAGGATGTCGCGCTGGTGCACGATGCCATCGTTGTCGACGAGGTACCCAAGGTCGGCGTACTTCTCGGTGACCAACTTGTAGACGATGTCGCCGACTTCGTTGGGGAAGAGGCGGTACCAGCCCACGTTGTAGAAGCGAGGGTCGGCGTCGAAGTTGGTGCGAGGGAACCAAGCGAAGTTGCGAGCCAGCGACGCGATCGCGGCTTGTTTGGCCCAGTAGGAGCCCACGAAACGCACGTTCCAGTCTTCGTAGTCTTCGGTGAGACCGATGAAGAAGGGGCGGCCGTCGCCGAGCTTCACTTCGCCGAGGTAGTGGCCAGCGACGGGCACGGTGGGAATGCCTTGGTCGTTGGTTTGGGTCAGCGCCAGAGCCGAGCATTGGCCGAGGTTGGCCCACGGAATCATGATGTCCGAGGGTTGCAGACGGTCGTCGTCGGGGCGGTTGTCGGTGTAGTAGCTGATTTGGTACTGCGGCACGGTCACGTGGTGGCCGGTGCCGGGGTGCGCCAGCATGTGGCCGATGTGGTTCAGACCCATCACCGTGGTGGCGAGGAAGTCTTCTTCAGCGTACGAGCCGGTGAACTCAGGGTCGGTCACCTTGTAGAAGTAGTACCACTGCATCTTCTGGGTGTAGTCCATGAGCGCGCGTTGGTCGGCGCTGATGGCGCCCCACATTCCGTTGCCGCCGTAGTCCCAAAGCTTGCCGCGGTTGAAGTGGGTGAAGAAGTAGTTCTGGTAGTAGCGGCTTTCGTTCATGGCGGCGTTGCTGCGCATGTCGGGGCCGTAGTCCCACACCTTGCAGGTGGGGGTCTGGCCGTACCAGCCACCGGGGCAGTAGCGGTAGGGCACCGCGTTGTCGGGGAACTTCTGCGTGGTGGAGCCGATGCCCCAGTCGACCTTCACGTATTTGCGGTCGAGCATGCCGTCGAGGCCGTTGGTGACTTCGCTGGGGATGTCGCGCCAATCGTTGAGGCGGGTCCAACGTTCGATTTCTTCGCTGGTGCGCTCGGTGGTGAGGGCGTCGTCGGCGAAGACTTCGACCAGTCCGGCGTAGGCGAACTTGATGGCAGCCTTGTCGTACATGCCGAGGCCGGCGAAGTCGGCGTTCCAGTTGGCGTGGTAGTCCATGATCGAGGCGTAGACGGCCTCGGTTTGGCGCAAGCACGCTTGGGTGGTCAGCGTCAGGTTTTGCGAGCCGGAGTTCTCGTTGAACTGGTTGGCTTGTTGTTGGCAGGCCAGCAGTTGGTCGAGGGTGTCGGCGTCGGTGACTTGGCCGATGGCGGTGTCGAGGTCAGGGTCGAGGTCTTGCAGTTCCCAGAACAAGCGGCCGTAGTTCAGAGCGTCAGACGATGCTTCGAAGTTGTGGAAGAGGCCAACGTTGTGACCGACTTCGTGCAGCTGCACGGCGACGTAGATGTCGGAGCGAATCTTCTCAAAACGCTCGCGGGCTTCGAGGTCGCGGTATTTGATGGCCAGGCCGATGAGGAAGTTGTCGGCGAACTCGGGCGGGTCCATGGTCATGGCGCCCATGTTCCACACGCGCTCGATGCTTTCTTGGTGGCCGTGGCGGTCGTGGTGGCCGCGCAGAGGCGAGACGCGCTCCTTGATGAGCTCTTCGTCGGTGAGGCCGGCAAACTCAGGGCCGACGACGGGGTCGAGTTGGGCGAAGATTTCGTCTTCGGGCGAAATCATCTTGTCTTCGAGCCAGGTGCCGCGCACGCGGTCTTTGCGGGCTTCTTCAGCACCGGGGCTCAGTTCTTCGAGGCCACCATGAGGGCCTTCGCGCAGTTCGCGGAAGCGGCGGTCCATCTTCTGCATCATCGCGTCGGAGTTGCCTTTGGTGACGAGAGCGTCGACGGAGGCCAATTTCTCGGTCATGTAGGCTTCGATGTCGAAACCGTAGACGATGTCGCCGAGAGGCAGTGCGCCGTTGAGGGCTTGCACCATTTGGTCAGCGCGGGCGGCCGAACGGTCGAGGAGGCTCACAGCGATGTTGGCCACAGCCGCGACGGTCTCACCGGTGACGGGGTCGGCGAGCATGGGCCCGAGGCCGAGCCAACCGGCGTGGTGGTCTTGCATCACCAGGTTGAGTTGGTTGTAGCGAAGGTCGCCACGACGTTGGTAGCTGAATGCAGCGATGTCGTCGTTCTCGCGGTGGGCGGGGCCGGTGAAGAACTCCATGGCGGCGCACACGCGCTCGAGGTCGCGCAGCGATTGGGTTTCGAGGTCTTGGCGGACGCCGAAGGGGTCTTCGTTGTCGTAGCTGTTGGCCCAGGCGATGCGGTCGCCAATGGTCTCGAGGAGGGTTTTGCCCGCGTCGAGGGTCACGTGCTTCGACGCAGCGGTGGTGATGTTGAGCTGGGTGGCGTCGGGAAGGCCGTTGAAGACGTTGGTGACGTTCTCGATGTTGCAGTCGTTCTCACGCACGATGAACATGTCGGGCACAGCGGCGAGCTCTTCTTCAGAAGCGTAACCGTCGCTGTTGGTGTCCCATTGGCCGGGTTGGGCGTGGAAAACGACTTCTTTGAAGGCTTCGTTCCACTGGCCGCCGACGCGATTCACGGAGGCGTCCATCAGCTGTTTCGGGTGCACCACGTTGGTGTAGTAGACGATGGGCTTGGGGGTGCGCTCTTCGACCGGGAGGTCGGTGCCGTCGGGACGCTTGTACTCTTCCCAGATGCGGAAGAGCGTGGCGCGGTGCAGCTCGCCGGTGGAGGTGCGGCCGTAGTTGGGGTTCCAAGTGGTGCGGCCGAGGGTGGAGTAGATGCCGAAGCGATCCCAGATGCCTTCGCGGATGGGGTAGCCATCTTCGTCGCGGACTTCGTTGCCGTCTTCGTCGGTGAGCACCACGGTGGGCGGCATGTCGGTGGGGGTGTAGGTGTTGTTGGGGTCGACTTTGCTGAAGGAGTAGCGCATGTCGATGACGGGGTAGCTGTCATCGAAGGCGTACGGCATGTCGAGCCAGCCGAAGAACGCGAACAGGTCGAGCCCCATGGTTTGGCGAACGGTGAACTCCAAGTAGTCGTCTTCGACGCGGATGCGTTTGGGGTCAGCAGGGTCGTTGCTTTGCACGTAGTACGAAGCCGCGTTGCCACCACCGCCGCCCGTGATGGCGTTTTGCGACCAGTCGACGCGAATGTAGTCGCGCTGGTACCAGTAGCGGTCAGACGTGTTTTCGCTGATGACGTTGCCTTGCTCGCCCGTCCAGCCGTCGTAGTTGCGCTGGATGTCGAAGTGCGAGACGGGGAAGGCCGCAACCACGTTGCCCTCGAAGGTGTCGTCGCCGCCTTCCCATTGTTGCTCTTCGGTTCCGGGGACCGACTCAAAGTCGCGCACAGCCAGGAGGTGGGTCTCGGTGAGCTTCCACTCCAGGCGTTCGACGACGAGCCAGTGGCCGTCGCCGATGGTTGGGTTCCAACCGGAGGACGACGGGGGGGTGTCGACGATCGAAGCGCGCATGTACCAGCTGCCGCTGTCGACAAAGTACGACTTGGGGAAGTACTCGCCCGTGACGCGATTGATGTCGGGGTTGCGCGTGGGGCAACCCATCAGGGTGCCAAGGGTCATGGCCATGGCCAAAGTGGCGGTGGCGATACGGCTCGTGCGAAGTCGCATGAGGGTCCTCCGGGAAAATCGGATGCCTGAGGGGCTGAACATCAGAGCCTCAGGGAAAAGGGTGTGGGCGTGACCGTCAGATGCCGGCGGTCACCGAGATGAAGGCAGTGTGGAAGTTGTTCGCCCAGTAGCGGTCGACGAACGGAATGCGGTACGGGAACGCGTCTGCTCCGGGGCTGAGCATGAGCAGCGTCGAGTCGACGCCGGCGCTGAGCAGCAACAAGAAGTCGACCGGCACGTTGTAGGTGTAGGTGATGGTGCTGCCGTGCCAGAAGGGGACGGGCTCAAACTGGTTTTCACGCGCGTTGTCATTCTTGGAGACGCCAGCAACGTCCACGAGGATTTGGTTTTGGTTGATGAGGGCCCAGTAGCTCCACGACACAGAGTGCTTGCCCATCTGCCAAGAAGCGCTGGCGCTGTTGGAGACACCACCGAGGTTGATGCCACCCGTGGAGCAGCCGCCGGCCATTTGCTCTTCAACGCGACAAATCATGCCGGCAGCGAGCGCATTCGGCTTGTCGAGGAAGGGGTTGAAGTCGGTGGACGTCTTGTCGGGAATCACCGCGAGACGGTTGTCTTGCAGCCAGAAGTTGCCGGTGAAGGAGTTGGCGAACACGAAGTTGCCGACGGGGGTTTTGGGGCTCGCCCAGAAGGCCGAAACGAAACCGCCGATGCGGCCCAGACGGCCGTAGCGTTGCGAAAACTGGCCGGTGGGGAAGCGGATGTTGCCGCCGAGGCCCAGGCCGATGTTGACGAAGGGCACCATGTACATGCCGGGCATGGAGAACGACAGCGAGGCATCGCCGAGGCGAGCCAAGCGGTCGGCTGAAGCCGCGCCGGCGTTGATGCTGCCTTGCGCCGACAGCCAGCTGATGTTCACGGGCATCGCGGCGCGGATGTTGGTGTTGGGCAGCCAGCCGAGGCCGTTGAGACGCCACACCACCGAGAGGTTCAGCGAGCTGGTCATGCTGGGGTTGTAGGTCGCCCAGGTGGGATCAGGTGCACCGTGGGACAGGGGCGCCATCAGCGGAGCGAGAAAGCCAGAACCGACCGAAGTCGTCGTCGACACCATGAGGTTGATGGGCAGGCTGGATTTGCCTTGCACGGCGCCGGGGCGCAGGTCCATCTCGCCTTCTTCGGCTTCGCCAGCCTGCTTTTTCTTCTTGGCGGGCTTCGCGTCGGCAGCATTGCCAGGAGCCAAGTCGTCAGACTCGCCGCTTTCTTCGGTGGACGCGTCGGGTGCATCTTGGGCGACGACGCTGGGCGCGGCGGCAAATACAGCCAAAGCCAGGAACAAGGGTTGGAGTCGTGAGGTTTTGAGCATGTGCTTCCTCGGTTGCGCTCTGAAGAGAGCGGCGTCCATGCGGGATGCTGTCTTTACGGCCCCCCCGGCCGGCGTGTTCTCCCTGCGGGAGCCCTGGCGCCTTGCCTGTTGCACGAGTGCGTGTAGGCCAAAGGCAGGAGGGGTGCGCGTGATCACCATCTTGTGCGCAGGGTGCGCACATGGACGCATATCCATGGGGATAAAGCAACGGGTGGGCCAACCTTTTGTGTCGGTCAAGCGACGGACTCTGCCCCATTTTTGAACAACAAAATTCAGTCTACTTTTTCGATGGTTAGACGAAATGGACGTCGAGCACTGCGGTCTGCAGCCCGCAGGCGGTGGCAGGTGTTAACATTTCAACACCAAGGGTTCTTCTGCAGTGCTTGGTGGATGCACACTCGCTGTTGCCGCGCCGATCCCTCCGGCATTGTTGTGCATTGGATCGCGGATTCCCCTGCCCTTTCGCGATGGATGCGGGTATCTGTGCGCCATGGGCAAAGGAAAGAAGAAGAAGCCAGCCAAAGAGCCTGACGGCATCCAGCGCATCGCGGAGAACCGACGGGCGCGGCACGACTACGCCATCAGCGACACCGTCGAAGCCGGCATCAGCTTGCTCGGCACCGAGGTGAAATCGCTGCGGGCCGGCCAGGTGCACTTTGAAGACGCATTTGCCCTCATCGAAGGCGGCGAGTGCTTCTTGATGAACCTCAAGATTGACCCGTGGAAATACGGCACCCACGGCAACCATGAGCCCACCCGTCGTCGCAAGTTGCTGTTGCACGCCAAAGAAATCGACAAGTTGTCGCGCGCCACCCGCGAGCGCGGCTTCACCGTCGTGCCCCTCAAGATGTACTTCAAGAAGGGCTGGGCCAAAGTCTTGTTGGGCGTGGCCAAAGGCAAGACCGACGTCGACCGCCGCCAAGACATCAAAAAGCGCGACGCCGACCGGGATGTGCAACGGGCCCTTCGCGGACGAGGACGCTGAGCCCATGGACTCTGAGCCCATGGACGCTGAGCCCATGGACGCTGAGCCCGTTGTCGCAGCCGCCTAAGCCACCACCCGCAGGTGTTTGCCGTCGCCCACGTCGATGACGTACTGCGGCGCATCGGCGTTGCCTTTGAATCGGGCTTGCACTTCGGCGTATCCCCTCTGCGAGAAGGGGCAGACATCGGCGCAGACGGCGCATCCGTGGTTTGCGGCGAAGTGGTTCAGGCAGGTCTGCGATTCGATGCATGCGACACGGCCATTGGCTTGCACTTCAGGTTGATGGTGAATCGCCTGCGGTGGACATGACCGCACGCACTTGTGGCACATGCTGCAGAAATCGCGGATCCATGCGGTCGGGTTCGGCGGTGGCTCCGGGATGTTCTCAATGCTCACGTACACGGTGTTCAGCCGCAGCAGGGCGCCCTCGTCGGGCGTGATGAGCAGCCCGTGGTAGCCGATGGTGCCGAGGCCCGCGATTTCACCCAGCCGGCTGTAGTCGGTGAGGCCCCCCAGGGCGGTGCCTGGATACGCCGCGTGCCCGCGTTTGCGCAGGAGCCTGGTGACGGCGTTGGAGATGAGGGCCATCTGTTTGTAACAGCGGGCCACCTCGAGAAACGACTCAAACGACGGCGACGTGTCGAGAGCGGCTTTGTCCATCTGCACCGAAAACAGCAGCGCCTGCCGGTGCGGGATGCCCTTGCCTTTGAAGATGGCGTCGTCGGGCACGTGAACCCACACCGCAGACTTGCCCCCCATGCTGCGCACCAGATGTTGCACCTCGTCAAACAGCTCTGAGGCCGCCGTCGTCGACGTCACGCCATCTGGCAAAAACGGCTTTTTGTAGAAGCTGGCGCTGGTGTTCATGGCGCGCATCAGAGGGAGCATGATGGGCAGCATCCGCATCTTCTGCCGTGGCCCTTGCTGCGCGATGCTCAGCTCCGATTCTGGAATCGTCGACGTGAATGGCTGGCGCGGATCCGCGTCGTCAGCGGGATGCACCAGATGGGGCAAACCCATGGCCTTGGCGTCGTGCACCTCCAACATGGTGTCGAGCATGGCGTTTTTGCCGCTGCCGCCGATCAGCATCTTGGTGAGCAGTTCGAGCATGGATCCTCCTGCTTGCGATTGTTGACACAGTGTTTCGACTTTTTGGGCCCTCCGCAAGGCGCTCAGTAAAATGCGCAACAGTGTGTCAACATTTTCGTGGCTGCCATCGCCGGGATGTGCGACAGCAAAGGCACCATGGGCAAACGAGACGACAACAAAAAGCAACGCCGGGCCGCCGCCTTGGACGCCGCCCGGACGCTGTTGGCCGACGGGGGCGCCGACGCGCTCAGCATGCGCCGGTTGGCCTCGCAAAGCGGCCTCGCCGTCAACACCCTGTACGCGTTGTTCGACTCGCGGGAAGGGGTGCTGCTGGCGGTGATTGAAGACGGCATCCGCGCCACGCACCTCGAACTCGACGCCGACCCCGCCGCAAATGCGCTGCAACGTTGTGCGCTGCTCGTCGAGCGCAGCGTGCAAAGCCGCATTGATGCCGCCGCCTATGTCAAGCCGATGTACCAGGCGTTGGCGGCGCACATTCCAGAGCAAGACGCCGGGTTGCGCATCGCGTTTGACGTCACCCACAGGCTGTTTGTCCAAGGCCGCAGCGAAGGATGGGTGCGCGACGACGTCGACCTCGTGCCGTTCGTCGAGATGCTGCTGCGCAACTTCGTCGACAATGCCAAACGGTGGGCGCTGGGGCACGACGACGACAACGCATTTTTGCGGCGCGCCCAGCACGCCATGTGGCTGATGTGGCGGGCGGTGGCGACGTCAGAAGCGATGGCGGAGGTGGACGCTCGTCTGCGTCTTGCCGAAGCGGAGCTGCGCCGTCTGCGGTGACCGAACGAACCTTTGTTCGGCGGTTTTTGCACGTCCCCCTGCCACCGACTTGCCCTGGCTGCGGCGACCGAACGAACCTTTGTTCGGCGGTTTTTGCACGTCCCCCTGCCACCGACCTACGCTGTCTGCGGCGACCGAACGAACCTTTGTTCGGCGGTTTTTGCACGTCCCTCTGCCACCGACTTGCGCTGGCTGCGGCGACCGAACGAACCTTTGTTCGGCGGTTTTTGCACGCCGCGGTGCCACGGCCATTTCGCATTTTAACGCGGCGCACCACGAACACTGCGCAATCCTCTACGCACTTCTGCGCCAATGCCCACAATCGAAACGATTTTCCGTTTTGTTTTCAGCTCCATGCCAATGCCCGCCTCTGGAACGTCCCTTGCTAGACCCATTGCGGGGGACGGCTGGGTGCTCTGGCACCGCCTCCTAGGACGACTATGCGCATCTTTCTCATTCACGGCATGGGCCGCAGCAAAGCCAGTCTGTTGCTGTTGTCGTCTCGACTCAAACGAGCCGGGTACAACGTCAGCCTCTACGGCTACACCGTGCGCAAAGAGACCCTCGAAGACATCGCGCTCGACTTCGTGAAACACATCGAAGCCACCTTGGCCCGTGACCTCGCCGGACACGAAGACCAAGGCCCGGTGCCGTACGCCATCATCGGCCACTCCCTCGGCAACATCATCACCCGGCTGGCCGGCGCGATGCTGCCACCCGGATTCTCCCGCTTCATCATGTTGGCGCCGCCGAACCAGTCGCCCGTCTTGGCGCAACTGCTGCGGGAGTCGCGGGTGTTCAAGACCCTCACCGGCGACGCCGGACAGCGGCTGGCCGACGAAGACTTCTACGGGCGGTTGTCGATTCCCAACGTGCCCGCCTGCATTTTGGCCGGCGGCAGTGGGCCTCGCGCCAACTGGCTGCCGTTCAAGGGCCAGAGCGGCGATGGCATCGTCTCCGTCGAGGAGACCCGCCTCGGACAGGTGCCGCACCGGGTGTTTCCCGTCGTGCACACCTTCATCATGAACAACCGCAAGGTCACCCGCACCATCACCCACTTCTTGAAGCATGGCGCGCTGCCCGACGACTCGCCGCTGACGACGTCGGCGTTGGGGGCGGCGGCCTGAGCCAGGGTGTTCGACGACGACAAAGCCTCCACGGTGTGGAGGCTTTTTTCGTGGGGACGGCGACGTCAGTAGGTGCGTCCGTCGACGTTCAGGTGTTGCAGGGCGTCGTCCCACGACAGCGGCATGTCTTCGGCGGCGACCTCGACGGTGACGAAGCGCGACGACGACATCACGGTGTCGGCGTCGGCGATGGCCGCGAGATGGGCTTCGGAGCCGACAAAGGCCCACATGGCGTCGGCGTCGGTCCAAGCCGTCATCGTCCAGGCTTCGGTGCCGTCGAGGGTGGAGCGCAAGGAGGAGCCGATGAATCCGTCTTGGGCGTCGAGCGAGGCGACGACGGCGTCGACGTGGGCTTGAAACGCGGCGCCCTGCCCCTCGGCGACTTTGGCGTTGGTGAGGCCGATGACGACGGTGGCTTCGGCGTCGGGATGGGTGACACCCACCTCGTCGGAGAATCCAGGGCCGGCGAAGGGGGCGGCCATGGGCAGGCCACAGCCCGACAGGGCCAACAACGACGACAACAACAGCAATGCAAAGGCGAGGGATCGCGACATGGTGAACTCCGGTGGCGGCAAACGCCGCTCTCCCTCATGGATTGAGGACAACCGGGCACATCCGTCACGGATCCGGCACCTTCGCCCCCGATGGCCGGCGAGTTCTACATTGGCTTTGGTGCGTCGGCGTCGTGCATAACGTCGTCGACGAAGAGACGAGCCACGGCGGCGAAGGTGTTGACCTCGGCGAGGTCGACGCCTTGTTGGATGAGCCATCCGACGGTGTCGATGACGGTGTTGTGCATGCATGCTGCCGCATGACGACTGGTGAGCAGCGCTTCATCGGCGAAATCTTGCAGGTCGACGTCGTCGTCGGTGGTGGGCGTTTGGCAACGGCCGAGGTCGACGACGGAGATGGCGCGGTAGCCGATGCTCGACAAGAAGAAGCTTTGCATGGCGGCGTCGGTGTCGGGGAGCACTGCAGGCACCGACAGCACCACCGCCGTGTGCAGCGGGTGCACTTGCCGGTCGGCGAAGATGCTTTGGTTCAGCTGCACCCGTTCGCTCGACGACAGCGGCGCCTGCAGCAACACCAAGAGCACGTCGCCGACGCGGGCGGCGCGGCACACGTTGCTGTGCCACAGCACGGTGAGGTCGGGCGCGTTGGTCGAGGTGTTGGCGCTGGAGGTGTGGTTCGCGGCATGCGCAGGCCGAGACGCGGCCCGAGGGGCGTGGGACATCATCATGGGGGACTCCTTCGATTTGCTCACGTCTGACAAGGCGTGATCTGAGCGAGGAGTCCGCGCAGGTCTGGGTCACACGGTGGAAGGGGTCACAGGGTGGACGACGTCACGCTCCCCAACATGAGGCCCACAAAAAACGCTCCCCTGCCACTGCAGCGGAGCGTTTTGCGCGTTCACCATGACGTCGTCAGTCGAGGGTAACGGCGACGGCGTCGGGGGACTTTTCTTTTTTGCGCACCGCATGGAGGAAGGTGCGGGCGTCGGCGTTCATCTCGAGGAACTGCACGCCGCATCCGCCCTTTTGCCCGGCCTCGTCGTCGGCTTTGGCCACCCAAGCGATGCGCCCTTTGACGTCGTAGGCGGCGTCGCCATCGTTGAAGCGCGCGGTGAGCGTCTTGCCCTGCACCACAGCGTTCTCGTCGGCCGAGAGACACAAATACATGCCGCCGGCGGAGAGGTCGGCGACCTCCATGGCGTCGGCGTTGCCGTCGAGCGAGGCGGCGATGGACACCTTCACCCGCTCGGACGAACGCGCCGGCTCGAAGGCTCCCATGGAGAACACCCGTGCCAACGCAGTGGCCAGGGGACCCCGCTCGGTCTTCAACCATTCGGTGACGAAGTGCACCCCGGTGTCGAACATGATTTTGCCGGTGGGGCTCTTGCGTTCGTTGCACCAGGTGACTTGGCCGAAGGTGTGGATGGATTCTTCGTCGCCGTCGCTGAGCTCCATGGCCAGACGGGCGCCGACGGGGATTTCTTTTTCGCCTTCGAGGCGCAGGCCGTGCGCGCTGAGGTCAGAGGCCTCGGCGCTGCCTTGGCGGTCAAGGGCGCAGTCGTCGTCGACGGTGTTCTCTTCGACGTCGTAGTGCACCATCAGGCGCAGGTCGATGCGGGGGCCGTCGCGGCGTTCGCTCTCAGCAGCGTTCATGGGTCCTCATCTGCGTGACGCTTGGCAGCTTTGGTCAACTGCCGTTCGAGAAGTCTCGCACATCCCCTGGCGGGCGCAAAGCACCGACGCGCACCGTGGGGCAAGAGGCGGATGCATCAATCTTTGGCGGGCAGCGCCCGTCGCAGCGCGCGTTTGAGCTCGGCGTCGGTGGGGGCTTTGGCCCCGGGCTCCCATTCGTTAAGCATGGCCTGCATGTTGGAGAGCAGCTCTTTCCATTGCGGGTCGAAAGGATCGGCGCGGTCGATGGACACGTGGAAGATCTCGTTGGCGTCGAGTTCGTCTTTGTATTTGCCAGGGGCGACGAAGCTTTTCTCGAGGGAGTAGGTCTGCTTTTCGCCCTCTTCGACCGGGTCTTTGACGATGTCTTTGAGGCTGTTGCGCGCTTGGTTCATGACGCTGCCGACGACGACGCCACCCACCACATTGGCGCGGGCGCCTTGGTCGATGCGCTTGGCGATGCCTGCAGGCAACCCTTTGTCGATGCTCTTTTGCCCCGCCCGCATGCCGACGGTGTCGCTCTTTTTGATGCTGTCGAGGTCAAAGGGCTTTTGCTCGCCGTTGCCGGCGTCGCCCGCATCGACGTGGTCGCTGTCGACGAGCATGCCGCCTTCGACTGCGCTGTCGTCGCCGTCTTTTTTGCCCATGCGTTGCACGTTGACGGTGAAGGTCTCGAGGACGGTCTCGTCGGCCTCCTTCATGATCTTGCCGCCGCCGAGGGCTTTGGTGGGGCAGGCGGCCAATGCGAACGTCCACTCGCCGGGGGTGTCGACGAGGAGTTCATAGTGGTCGGCACGCTTGGGCGACGGGAAGAACTCGTATCCGGGACGGGCGCCGCCGAGGAGGGCGAAGCCCTTGAGACGCATGTCTTTGGGCACGGGGACGAACACCTTGTGCCCGGCGTACACCGGCTTGTCGCCCCGGATGTGCTCGGTGTTGCCGAGGATGCTGCCGCGTTTGACGCTGGGGATGCTCTCGGGGTGCTCGTCGAGGACTCTGCTCATGACCTCGACGGGGTAGACGTCGCGGATGGGCTTGGACTCCATCTCGGTGAGCACTTTTTTCACCGTGCCCGTCTTCTCAAATCCACTGAGCCACGTCGACGCGGAGGAGATGCACTCCATGCGGTCTTTGCCTTGGAGCATCCAGTGGTCGTACATGCGCACCAAGTGGTTGGCGGCGTTCATGTTGCCCAGCGCCTCGACGTCTTTGGGCGGCAATTCAGGGTTGAACTTGTCGACGGCGCCGCCCTCACGCAAAGCGGCGAAGCGAGCCGCGTCTTGTTCGACGTTGCCTTTGAGGTAGCTCTCGTACGCTTCGCGGGACTTCTGCCCGTCGTCAAAGCCGTCGTCGCCAAGGCCGCCGCCCATGCCTTTGCGGCTGATGCCCATGGCGGTGGACGCGCCCGACTCGGCTTCAGCGTCGGAGCTGGCCATGTCTTCGCGGATGCCCTGCACCGACGTCTTGCGCCCCATGCGCATGTATTTGACGTGGTGATGCCCTTTGTGTTGCCCGCCACCGCCGTCACCGTCGTCGGTGTCGGCGTTGAAGTCCATGCCACCGGCGTCCATGTTGTCGCCGTCGGCCTCTTGGGCGTCGCCCGACCCGGCCACCTGGGGCTTGATCTTCTTTTTCTGGCGCATCTTGGGCCGCGCCATGGGACGTGGTGTGGGGCGATGGACACGAGCCATGAAGGCTCCTTCAGCACGGATGGTTCGCAGGAGAGGCTGTCGAACTCTAGCAGTTGGGCGGCACATTTGGCAGGGCTGTCGGCTGGCCTGTAGTCAGAAAGAGGGCAAATGCGCTACATGTGGCGCATGGCGCGTTTGAAGTCGGGTCGTCGTCTGCGACCCACATCGGTTTGTCCTCGGTGTGAAGGGTTCATGACCCGCAAGACGGCCATCCGTGAAAAAGCCGGCGGACGCCACTGGGGCGACGTGGATCCCTTCTTGAAGTTGGGCGGCGTCGACATCCACCACTTCATCTGCGTCAGCTGCGGCAATGTCTCGGCGTACCAGGTGAAGTTCGAATTCGAGGGATTCGGCAAAAAGCGACGCAAGCGGTGACACAGCTGCAGCCCTTGCACTGCACATCTGGCATGTTTTGTCGGTGGTCAGGTGCAGGGGCGTGGCGCGATTTGCAGAAAGCGAAGCGCAATTCTCTCGCCTGCGCCTGCTGCGGCGGGGGCCATGTCGTGGGACAGACAGCTGGGCAGTGGTGTGTTGCCATGTGGACAGACTGTTCTCATGCTGAGAATCAAATTGGACAAAATGATGCGTTTTTGACGAGGGGGCAGAGGACGCCTAGCGTATCCGTATGAACAAGCTGAATGACATGTTGTTGATGCCGGCCTCAGAACAGTTGCAGCTGCGCGTGGCGCAGGGGCCAGACGATGCGCACATCCGCGGGATGTTTCTCACCACTGCGTTGGAAATGGTGGAACAGCATGCAGGCGTGGGCGAACGTCGACAGCTTGTCGAGCGGCTTTTGCAGGAAGAGCCGCGCATGATGACCAAGTCGCAGTTGGGCGACTTCAACCGCATTCGCCTCGAGGCGTTGCCCTTGTGGGTGGCGGGCAACCTCGACGAAGCCAAGGCCCTGGCGTCGGTGGGGCAGGTGGCGGTGGACACCTTCTTCGAGTCGGTGGCCGGACGCACCATGAAGCTTCTGGCGGGCTCAGACCCGCACCGGCTGATGACGGCGGCGCCGCCGGCCTATGAACTCGTGGTCTCGGATGGCGGCAAGCGCAGCTACACCAAGACGAGCCCCACGTCGGGCAGCTTTCAGTTTTCGGGCGATTGGATCGGGCCGTGCCATCACTACGGCGTGTTCTCGGCCTCCATTCGACAAACCTGTGGGCTCGAAGTGGACATTGACGTGGAGCAGACCACGCTGACGGACTTTGTGTTGCACGTGCGTTGGGGCGATTCGCGGACAGGATGACGCTGTCGTCTCGTCGGGCGGATGCCTGAAGGGGCGGATGCTCGTGGTGACTGGCTGAGGCACAAATGGTGGACACAAGCGACTCTGGGATCGCGGTGGTGGGCGCAGGTTGTGTGCTCCCCGGCGCCGCCGATCCCGTGTCGTTTTGGACGCGCATTGTGCAGGGAACATCTGCACTCTCGCCCCATTCTGATGCAGACCCGAGGCTCGCCCCCATCCTTGGCCTGTCTCAATATGCCGAGATGCGACACCTGCCGGTGGGACGCATCGAAGATTTCGTCTTCGACTGGAGACAGTTTCGCATGCCACCGCGGGACGCGGAACGCATCAACCCGATTCAACTGATGGTGCTGCAAGCAGGGGCGCAGGCCCTGGCCGGCATCCGCACCCTGCCCCGTGCCCGCACAGGTTTGTTTTTGGGCGCCACCGGACTTGGGTGGCAGGCCGACAGCGGGCTGCGCATTCGCCTCGCCCAGATGACGTCTGCGGCCCGTGCAGCAGCGGCGACTGCGGGACTGTCCTCAGACCTGGTGGACGATGTCATCGCCAGGCTCACCGCCGAGTTGGACGGCGCGCTGCAACCGGTCACCGAAGACAACGTCGTTGGCGCATCGGCGTCGGTGGGGCTCGGACGCATCGCCTCGCACTTTGACTTGCAGGGTCCGCATTACAGTGTCGACAGCGGCTATGCCTCGTCGCTGGCCGCGCTCGACGTCGCCGTGCGCGCGTTGCGGGACGGCGAAGTCGACATGGCTGTCGCCGGCGGGGCCAGTGAGCTTCTCACGCCTCTGGAGCTGCTCGCGTTTCAACAGATGGGGGCGCTGTCGTCGACGGCGTTGACCCCGTTCGACAAGAGCGCCGACGGCACCTTGCTCAGCGAAGGCTGCGCGCTCTTTGCCCTCAAGCGGGTCGACGACGCCTTGCGTGACGACGACACCATCTTCGCCGTGGTGCGGGGCTGCGGTGGCGCGACCGACGTGGCCGGCCGTTCGGTGTTGGCTCCCGACGCTGCCGGCCAAGAGCGCGCCTTGCGTGCGGCGTTGGCCGATGGCGATGTGGATCCGGCCACGGTGGGCTTTGTCGAGTGCCACGCCACGGGCACGCCGTTGGGCGACGCCACCGAACTGCAAGCGTTGAACGCCGTGTATGGCGACGTCGACGCTCCCGTGCAGTTGGGCGGCGCCAAAGCCGTCTTTGGCCACCTCCGAGGCGCTGCAGGCGCAGTGGGCCTGTTGAAGGCGGTGTGGGCCGTGCACCACGGGGTGTGGCCGGCGCAGCCCGCGTTTGCCGAAGCGGCAGCCGGCGCCCCCCACGTCGACGGAGGCGGCCTGAAGGTGTCGTCGACGCAGATGCCGCTGACGGCACGCGGCGACGCGCCTGGCGCTCGTGTCGGGGTGACGGCCGTGGGCTTTGGAGGGACCACCTTTCACACCGTTGTTGAAGGCGTCGACACCTGGCGTGCGACCTCAAAAGCCTCGAGGCGGAGGTCGCCAGGGTCGAGTTCGACGACGTCGACGAACGCGCCGGAGCCCATCGCCATCGTCGCCATGGGCGGGCGTTTCCCCGGTGCCAACTCGCCGGCGGCGTTGAAGGCGTTCATCGAACAGGGCGGCGACGCCACGCAGGAGATTCCCCCCGAACGATGGGATGTCGACGTGTTTTACGACGACGACGCGTCCCGTGCAGACACCTGCTACACGAAGTTGGGGTGCTTTTTGGATGCGCTCCCCGACGACGTGGCCCCTCATTGGCGCATCTTGCCGTCGGCGTTGCCGGTGACAGACCCTTGCCAGCTGCTGGCGCTCCAAGCCGCCGACCAAGCCTTGGACGGTCTCGACGACGTCGTCGACGGCTGGGACAAAAACCGCGTGGGCGTCATGCTCGCGTTCTTGCCGTACCAAGGGCGAAAGTTTCTCGCCGACGCCCGCGTCAACAGCGAGCGGGTGTGGACGGCGTTGCAGCGCCACCTCGTCGACGCGGGCGTGCCCGACGTCGACGACGTCATCGCCCAGGCGCGCACGACGTTCACCGCCGACCTTCCTGAACTGACCGAAGACAGCCTCACCGGCTGGCAGGGGGGCTTGTGCGCGGGACGCATCAGCCGGGCCCACGGCTTCGGCGGCCCCCACCTCGTCACCGACAGTGCATGTGCGTCGACGCATGCCGCCTTGCATGCCGCCGTACAGGCCCTCCGACACCAGACCTGCGACGCCGTGCTCGCAGGTGGCGTGTGGGCCGACATGATGCCGGAGTTCTTCGTCGCGGCCTGCCGCTTCAACGCGTTGAGCGCGACGGGCAGCACCCCATTTGACGTCGACGCAGATGGCTTCGTGCCGGGCGAAGGGGCTGGCGTGTTTGTCTTGCGCCGTCTTTCTGACGCCCTCGCCCACGACGAACCGGTGCTGGCGGTGCTGCGGTCGGTGACCGGCTCCAGCGACGGACGAGGCAGCAGTGTGTTGGCCCCAACGCAAGCGGGAGAAGCGCTGGCCATGTCGCGTGCGCTCGAACAAGCCGGACTGCGCAGCGACGATGTCGACTACGTCGAATGCCACGGCACGGGCACGGCCCTCGGTGACGTCGTCGAAGCCCATGCCGTCGCCGAGGCCTACCGAGGGCGGACGACGCCGTTGCCGTTGGGGTCTGTGAAGTCGAACATCGGCCACCTCAACGCCGCCGCTGGCGTGCCCGCCCTCATGAAGGCGGTGTGGGCGGTGCAAGACGGCGTCGTCGCCCCCAGCATCAAAGTCGAGCGGGAGAACCCGGCCCTCGAGTTGCAGGGCAACACACCGCTGGCCATCGCCAAGGACGCGACGTCGTTGGCGTCGCCCCCCCATCGTCCCCGGCGGGTGGGCGTCAGCGGCTTTGGCGTCGGCGGGTCGAACATGCACCTCGTCGTCGAGGCCCATGTGCCAACGCCTGCCGTCGCGCAGTCTGTGGAGAGCGTCATGTCTGCTGAGATGCATCCAGCCCTGCCCGAATCGTCGATGGCTCCGTCGACCCGAAGCGCCGTTGACGTCGCCACCGGTGCCAATGTTGCTGACGCACTCTCGCGGTTGCACCCTGCACACACCCACGACGAGGGCGATGCGGGCAAGGTGCGCCTGGCCATCGCGTCGCATGACGACGGCGAACGTCAACGAGGGTTGCGTTTGTTGCAAGCGTCGACGCCCCCGTCGTTGTCGACGCTGGCTGCCCAGGGCGTGTTCGTCGGCAATGCCGAGGAGCGGTGCGGCGTGGTGGCGATGTTTCCGGGACAGGGGCCGCACTACCCAGGCATGTTGTCGACGTTGGCGCAACACGAACACGACGTCATGCGCACCGTCGAAGAAGCGGATGCCATCTACCAGACGCTCACCGGACGACCGCTGTCGCCGTCGTTTTGGCCCTCGTCGACGACGTCGGCGCCCCAAAACGATGAAGACATTCACTGCGCCACGTTGGTGGTGAACGTCGCGTTGTTTCGCGCGCTGGCGGCGCGCGGGTTCAAGCCCGACTTGGTGTTGGGGCAAAGCGCAGGCGAACTTTCTGCCCTCGTCGCGGCAGGCGCTCTGGAGTTGCGCGATGGGTTGGCCTTGATGCGGGCGCGCACGTTGGCGGTGTTGTCGGTGCCTGCGGCGCGCGCCGGACGCATGCTTGCGCTGCCGCTCGGCGCCCAAGACGTGGCCCCCACACTGCCGGCCTTGGAGGGGTTCGCCGTCATCGCCGCCGACAATGGGCCAAGTGCCTGCTTGGTGTCGGCCGATGACCAGGGCGCCGATGCCGTGTTGACGTGGGCCGCATCCCGTGGCGTCGAGGCCAAGACGTTGGCCGTCTCGCACGGATACCACTCCGAGCTCATCGCCGACGCCGTGCGGCCGTACCGCGAAGCGCTCGGCAGCGTCGAGTTTCGGGCGCCGTCTACGCCGGTGGCGTCGACCATCACCGGCGCAGAGCTCACCCGGTTTGACCTCGAGCGCTTGCCGGACCTGCTCGCCGAGCAGCTGGTGCGTCCCGTGCGACTGGCTGACGCCGTGCGTGCCGCTGCCATGCGCGGCGCCAGTCTGTTTGTGGAGTGCGGACCCAAGCGCGCGTTGTCGACGTTCGTCGACGCCATTCTCGACGACAAGCCCGTGCTGGCCGTTTCGACGCTGCACCCGAAGGTCGGCGAAGTGAACCAGTTTCTGCGGGCATGGTCATCGTTGTGGGTGCGAGGACGTGCAGCGGTGCCGTCGACGGCGAGCGAGACGCCTGCCGCCGTGGTCTCGGCGCAGACGGAGGTCGACGCCGCCCTCGCCCATTTGCGGGCGGCGTTGCAGGCCACACGCAACCGGGATGAAGCCGCCCAACTCCTGGTGCGCGTGCAGCAGGATTTGGTGCAGCTGACCATCTCGCTCGACGACGTGTTGGGTGCGCCGGCGACCACGCCTCCCGTGTCGACGCGCCCGCCGGTTGCAGCGTTGTCGACGACAAGTGCGGGCGAGGTCGCTGCTGCAGACGCAGCCCCCCCCGACGTTCAAACGCCGGTCGGGTTCTCGCATCCCCGCTATGACGACGTCGTGGCCATGCTCGTCTCCGACCTGGTCGAACGCACGGGCTACCCCGTCGACATGATCGACGTCGACCTCGACCTTGAGGCCGACCTTGGCATCGACACCGTCAAACAAGTCGCCGCGTTCGCCGCCGTGCGTGAGGCGCTGCAGTTGGGCGTCGACGACGCTTTCAAGCTGCGGGATCACCCGACGGTGCGCCTGGTGGCCGAATCGCTCTGCCGGCGTCTCTCCCCACCACCGACAACGACGTCGACGGTTTCGGAAAGCCTTTCCACGTCGTCACCTTCGCCGTTGGGGTCTTCAGATGACACCATCCACGACTTGCTGGTGGCGTCGTTGGTGGCAAAGACGGGCTATCCGCCCGACATGCTCGACGACCACCTCGACCTCGAAGCCGACCTCGGCATCGACACCGTCAAACAAGTTGCCGCCTACGCCGACGTCAGAGAACAGCTCGGCCTCGACGTCGAAGAAGGCTTTCGCCTGCGGGATTTCCCGACGCTGGGGGCGGTGGTGCAGCACTTCAAACGGCGCGTGGCTGCGCCGACGTCGTCGACAGCGTTGATGCCCTCGCCCGCCGTCGCCCCTTCATTGCAGATGCAAACGCCGGCACACACCGCATTGGCGACGCGGCACGTCGGAGACGTCAAGGCCACCGTCGACGCACGGCTCGATGACGACGTGCGGGCTTTGCTGGTGACGTCGCTTGTGGCGAAAACGGGCTACCCGCCCGACATGCTCGAAGACCACCTCGACCTCGAAGCCGACCTCGGCATCGACACCGTCAAACAAGTCGCCGCCTACGCCGACGTGCGCGAGCGGTTGGGCCTGGAGGTCGAGGATGGGTTTCGCCTGCGGGACTTCCCGACACTGGGTGCGGTGGTGCAGCACTTTCAGCAGCGACTGACGGCGCCAGCATCTACTCCGTTGGATGCGTCGACGCTGGACGTTGGCGAGTCGACATCTCACGTGGTGCTCGAAAACGGCGACTTCGCCGACTGTGTGCTGCAGTTGCTGCCAGACGTCGACGATGACAGCCGTGGACGTGGGTTGCGCACCGTCTTGGCGGAGTCGACTGCGAGTCCAGGTGGTGCAGAACTGCGCCGCACGTCGTCAGAAGTGTCGTTGTGGCAAGACGACGTTTGTGTCGGCCGCGCGTCGCCTTCGGACACCCCGTCGACGACGCCGTCTCGGTTGCCATCGACGACACCGGCGACAACGACGCTCCCGGCACGTGCCGCTGAGGTGCTGAAGACGCTGTGGTCGTCGTCGACGACGTCTCTGGTGAGCATGCAGCAAACGGGCGGACATGTCTGGGAGGCGGTGGTTGACGGCGTCGACGGTCTCGCGTCGTCGGTGCGCGCGACCGCTGCGGCGTTCAACGTTGTGCACTTTGCCGTCGGCGGAACACGAGTGCGCCTCACGACGCTGACCCAGTTGCAGGTCTGGGGCACGCCTCGGCCGGGTCCGGTGCAGGTGCGAGTGGAGCTTCGCCCCAGTCCGCAAGGCACATGGGAGGGCCGCTGTGTCGTCGACGACGGCGCAGGTTTCTGCCTGTGGCTGGACGGCATGCAGGGCCCCAGAGTCTCAGGTGATGGCGGCTTGAATGACGACGCGTGGAAGCTGCTGCAGTTTGAGTTGAACCAGCCATGAGCCCTCCTTCACCCGCCGACACACCAGCCTCTGACGTCGTCATTGTCGGCATGGCGACGCGCTTGGCGGGGGTCGCATCGTTGGACGCGTTGTGGGCGACACTGCGTGACCGTCGCGACGTCAGCCAGCCCATCCCCGTCGATCGGGTGCTGCCCGGCCTGGTCGAAGACGAGTTGGGCATCCCGCCCATGGGGCAACTGCGGGCGGCACTGTTGCAGGAGTTCGATGCCGACTGGCGCGCCTTGCGCATTCCGCCGCTGCAGTTGGAGCGCATGCACCGCATGGAGCGCACGGCGTTGGCGGTGATGGCCGAGGCGCTTCTCGACGCTGGCATTGCCGCCGACGACGGGCCCCACCCCGACGCCCGCATCGTGTTGGCGTCGACGGGGTTGGGCGTCGACTTGCTCACCGACTCCCGCCGTCGCATCCGGCGGTTTGACCTCGCGCGCCCGGTGCAAGCCGCGTTGCGCGCCCGCGTCCCCGGGACCTGTGACGACGCGCTGGAGGTCGTGGACGGCTTGTTCAACCTTGCGGCACCGCCCGTCGATGCCGACAGCTTGATGACGTCGGCGGCGATGGCCGGCGGTCGCATCGCCAACCTGTTCGACATTCGCGGTGGGCATTTTGCTGTCGACGCCGGCCGCATGTCATCGGCAGCCGCGCTCGAAGAAGCCACCCGCCTGTTGTCGACGACGGACGCGCCCTTTGTGCTGGTGTGCGCCCATTCACCGATGTTGTCGCCGTCGACGGTGGCATCGGCCGTGGCCCGGCATCAACTCGCAGCGTCGTCGCCCTCCGCCTTCGGCGACACCGGCGCCATGCTGGGCGAAGGCGCCGTGGCCTTGGTGGTGGCCCGCTCAGACCGATGGCAACGTCGACGTCCGTATGCCGCACTCCGGGCCCTGCGATGGCAGGACGACTCCGTCGAGCAGGTGGCGCGGTCTTGTCTGCAAGACAGCAGAGGTTCTGCAGCGTCTGTGGCCGCTGTGGTGACGACGGCCGCCGGACGACAAGGTGAAGCCGCGCAGAAACAGGGGCTCGACGCAGCGTACAACCTCGCCGACGACGAAAAGGTGCTGACGTCGACAGGGGTTCGATTTGGGGACCTGGGCCCGGCAGCTGGACTGCTCGCCGTCGCCGTCGCCGTGCTCAGCGTCGAGCGCCAAGAGGCGCTGTCGACGAAACCCCAATTGGCGGACAACGCGCCGGCCCATGCCACGCGGCTCAATGACGACGCCCTGGTGATGGTCAGCGATGTCGACGATGGACACGTGGCGCAGTTCGCGTTGGCGCGGCCGGCATCGCCGCAGGAGCCGTCGTCGCCAACGACGACGATGCCTTCGATGTCGTTGGCCATTGTGGCCTGCGGCGTCGTCGCCCCGGGTGCGTCGTCGACAGAAGAGTATTGGAGCAACATTGTCGGCGGCGCCTCCACCATTGGCGACCTTCCGGCCAGCCGTTGGGACGTGGACGCATTGCTCGAAGAGGGCTCCGATGTCGGCCCGTTGTTGCGCACCCGTCTGGCCGGTGTCGTCGACGATGACGGGCTTTTGCCTGCCACCCCTGAACGGCCTGAGCCGTCGTGGACATTGGCCAAACGTGCCGCGCAAGAGGCCTTTGCGGCCTTGCCGCCGCACCGCCAAGACGCGCTCCGGGGCGACGTTGTCGACGTCGTTCTCGGGCAGCTCCCCTACCGCTGGGCAGAGGCCGAGCACGAGCGCCGTCTGTTGTTTCGCGGGCACCTGCAGTTGGTGCGCGAGGCGCTGACCGACTTGGAGTATGCCGACGACGTCATCGACGACATCGCCCGCCAAGCAGAGCAGCAATTCGCCAGCACCAGCGTCGAACGCTGGGTGCAAGCAGACGTCTTGTCGTCGTCGTCTTCGACGTGTGACGAGGTGGGCAGGCACTTGCAGCTGGGAGCCGGTCGACGTCTCAGCGTCGATGCCGCCTGCGCCTCCTCTCTTGTCGCCCTCGACGTGGCCGCGCGACGGCTGCAACAGCGAGCGTGTTCTGCCGCGCTGGTGGGCGGCGTCGCGTTCAACTTGCTTCCTGAGTACTACATCTCGCTCTCGCTGCTGGGCGCGCTGAGCCCCGAGGGCGCACCTCCGTTTGACGTCGGTGCCGATGGATTTGTGCCGGCAGAAGGGTCTGGGGTGGTGTTGGTGCGGCGCCTCGAAGACGCCATTGCAGACGGTGACCCCATCTTGGCCGTCGTCGAAGGCATCGGCATCTCGAGCGACGGCGCCGGGCGCTCTGTCTTCGCCCCCAACCCCGCAGGTGAAGAGGCGGCAGTGCAACGTGCCCTCCGCCGCGCTGGCGTCTCCCCCGCCGACATCGACTACGTCGAAGCCCACGGCACCGGCACCAAGCTGGGCGACGCCACTGAGCTGGCGACGTACGCCCACATCTTTGGACATCGTGAAGTGGCCCGTCCGCTCGAGGTGGGCACCGTGAAGTCGCAGATTGGGCACCAGAGTTCGGCGGCCGGGGCAGCCGGACTCATCAAGGTGGCGATCGCGCTGTCGCGCAAACAACTCCCGCCGTCGAACGCCGACACCCAGGTGGGGCCCGACTGGAACGACGTTCCTGGCGCGCGTCACCTTCAATTCTCGACGGTGGTGCGGCATTGGACGCAGCCGGCCAACTCTCAACGCCGCGCGGGCGTCAGCGCGTTTGGCCTGGGCGGCATCAATGCCCACGTCGTCGTCACCGACGCGCCCCGACCAGCTCCCGACGATGTGCAGGTCGATGACGTGGCACGTCCCCAACCAGGACGCGCTCCACCGCGTGGCCCTCGAGCAGACCGCCTCAGCGTCGAGCTGACGTCGGCGCCCTTGCCGGCCTCAAACGTTGCGCTGGTGGGTGCCAATGTCGCGGTCGTTTGCCGGACGTTCGATGACGTCGTCAAAGCTGTCGCGACAGAGCTCACCCGTCGCGGCGCGAGGCCGACCACCATCGACGTCGAAGGTCGGGCGTTCGCCCAGGTGGAGGCCGCCCTCGCGTCGGTCGATGGTCTTGACGCCATCGTTGACTTGCAGCCTCTGCAAGCCCTTCAGCAGACGTCACCGTCGACGACAGGCGACGTTGACGGGGTCATCAACGGGCTGTGGCGAAGCATGGGCGTCGCCCGTGCAGCGCTGGCTCGACTCGAAGGAGGCGCGCGCTGGCTGACGGCCACCCGGCTTGGCGGCGACCTTGGGCTCTTCGGTGCCGGCACGCCCGACCGCGCGCAAACTTGGGCGGGTGGCGTGGCCCTCGGCCTCGCCAAAGGACTGCGTCAGGAGTTCGGCGGCTTTGCCAAAGGCGTCGACTTCTCCCCGTCGACGTCAAACGCCGCCTTGGCCGCCCGTGTCGTTGATGAGCTCGCCGTCGACGACGACCGCATGGAGGTTGGCTACCTCGACCGCCGTTTGGTGCCGGTGTTTCGACGACGCATGTTTCCAGACGCCCCCGTCTCCCGTGCCGCCCCCGGCGTCGTGGTGTTCACCGGTGGAGGACGCGGCGTCACCTTTGAGTGCGCCCTCGCCCTTGCACAACAAGGGACGCCTGTCGTCGTCACGGGGCGCCGGCCGTGCCCGCCCGCTGACGACGTGGTGCAGCTGGACGACGACGCGTTTGAACGCTGGGCACAAGATGCGTTTGCAGCAGCGCGAAACACCAACCCGACGCTGACGCCCGTTCGGTTTGCCGCCGACGTCGTGCAACCTCGGCGCAGCGGCCGCGAACTGTGGCGCAACATGCAGCGGGTCCACGCTGTCGGGGCGCCGCTTCGCTACGAGGTTTGTGACATCAACGACGCCGCGGCGCTGCAACAGGTCGTCGACAGCGCTGTCGCTGAGCACGGCGCGCTCAGTGCCGTGGTTCATGGTGCGATGGTCGAGCACTCGACGTCGTTGTCTCGCAAGACGCGTGACGTTGTCGACGCCACGGTTCGCACCAAGCTGCAGGGGGGCCTGAACCTCCTCGACGCTGCCGCCCCGCACGCCCCTGAAGCCGTCGTCTTCTTTGGCAGTGGCGCCGGGCGGTTCGGCAACCGGGGCCAGAGCGACTATTGCGCGGCCAACAACGCCATGGCCGTTCTGTTGCAGCAAGAAGCCCGACGACGTTTCTCCATGTCGCGTGCCATCTGCATCGACTGGACGGCGTGGAGCGACGTCGGCGCGGCCGCCCGTGACAAAGACCTGGCCGACCGCGTGCGCGACACAGGCGTCACGTCGGTGTCGCCCACGGAGGGCGTGTATTGGTTTTTGTCGGAGCTGGCGTGCGGCGACACCGGCGAACGGCTCGTCTGTGAAGAACGCCTCCTCGACACCTGGGGAGGCCTTGGGCTGCCGCCCACAGCAGACGTGTCGCCACGCGTCGACGACGTCGGCGTTCCGCTGCGTCCGGGTCGATGGCCGTTCGTGCAGCGTGTGCTCCGTTGGTCTGACGATGCCGTCGTCGCAGAGCGCACGTTTCGCCCCAGTGTCGACTTGGTGTTGTCGCAGCACACCTTGCATGGCGCTCCCATCTTGCCGATGGCGTTTGGCGTCGAAGTCGTGGCGGAGGCGGCGTCGTTCGTTCGCAAACCAGGAGAGCAGCTGCTGTCTGTCGACGACTTCGAGGTGCACACGCCCACCAAGGTGCACCGGCAAAAGCCGCTGTTGCTGGAGCTGCATGCCGACCGCATTGATGGTGGTGTCGATGTGCACACCACATCGACGCTTCTGTTGCAGGGCAAGGTGCTCGACGCCAACCGGCTGCACCACCGCGCCCAAGTGCGTTGGCAAGACAACGCCAGTGACGAGGTCGAACGTCGCCCCCTCCCTGAAGTTCAAGGCAGACGGTTCGCCCGTTCGTTCTTTCACCTCGCCAAAGACCCCATCGGCCTCGGCCCCGCCTTTTCTCGCGCATCTTGGATCACCGTCGGCGACGACGACGTCACCGGCCTGATTCGCGCCCCCCGCATGCGAGACATGCTCAGCTTCACCAGCTGCCCGCGGTTTTGGTTTGACCCCTTTGTGCTCGACGCCAGCTGGCAGATAGCCAGCTGTTGGGACGGCTACACCCACGGGTATGTCTGTGTCCCCATGCGCGTCGCGCGCGTGCGTCGAGGACGGCGACGCCGGCTGCAAGAAGAGGCGACGGCCTATGCCAAAGTGCGTTCGATCGTCGACGACGACGTCACCTACGACGTGTGGGTGGTCGGCGACGACGACGAACTCCTCCTCGAGACCACAGGCATGGTGTTGCGCCGCATCGCCCGACAAAGGCCCGACGATGGACAGTGACGTGGTCGCCTTGCTGGTGTCACAGCAACTCGGTCTGTTGCCCGACGGCGAACTTGCGTTGTTGTCGTCATCTGCAACGGCAAAGCGCCGCACTGACTTTGCACGAGGGCGCACCACCTGCCGTCGCCTTTTGCAGACGACCCATCCCGCTCTCGTCGACGCGGTCGTCCTCCGCGACCCCACGCCAGACCAAGCCGGCCGTCCCGTCGTCGTCTCGGGCGACGCCCCTGTGCGCAGCGTTGAGGTCTCCATCTCACACGCCAGAGACCTTGCCGCCGCTGCGGCATCGATGTCTCGGGTGGGCGTCGACGTCGTCGAGCGAGAAGCCCTTGGCGCCGCCTTTCGCCGGCAAGCATTCGGCCCCGACGAATGGCAGAGCTATGTGACCCACTTGCCATTGTCGACGTCAGACGACGACGTCGACACCATCGCGTTTGCCTTCAAAGAGGCGGCGCTGAAGGTGTTGGGCTTGGGCTTGCGGCTGAGCCTCCTCCACGTCGACATTCGGCCCCTTGCGCCACTGCAGCCCCATCAAGTTCTCCTCGACGAGGTCATGCACGTCGCCTGTGACGTCCGCTTTCAACTCGAGTTGAGGAGCCCTCAGCCAAGGTCGATGGAGCTGGAGGGGCAACTCCTCGTCGTCGATGGGTGCTGGGTCGCCGTGCTCCGCCAACCCACCTCTTAGGGAACCGGGCAGTCGCCGACGCCGTGACAAGCGAAGTCGTCGCAGTCGGTGTAGCCATCCCCATCGTTGTCGAAGGTGTCCGAACACGTCTCAGGAGAGTCTTCGGGAAGCGTGCAGACGTAGACGTGCCCACAGTTGAAATCGCGGCAGTCTTGGTAGCCGTCGTCGTCGTTGTCCATGCCATCGGTGCACAATGCTTCTGTGTTTTCGGCGCCGCACACGCCGATTCCCTGGCAATCGAAGTCTTGGCAGTCGCGGTAGCCGTCGCCGTCGTTGTCGTCGCCGTCGCTGCACTCGGCGGGTGTGCTTTCGCTGAGGGTCACGCACTCGCCGTAGGTGTCGGTGCACACTGCGCCTTCGACGCAATCGGCAAGCGCACAATCCACGCAGTCGCCCTGGTAGCTGAAGACGGTGCGTGCATGTTCGTCGTCGACAACGATGCCCATCGTCGGATGCAAGAGGAGTTCGACAACGCCGATGCTGTTGGGCCACAGCGCGAATGGAACGTCGGCGACGACGGTGTCGCCCCAGACGATCTGAGCCGCGGCAGGCACGGGCTCCATCACGCCGTCCGCTCCCCGCTGCACGCCCAACAACACCCGTTCGTACGACGTCGACGACGGCGCTTCCCAGTCGAGCCTGGTCAGACTGGCCTCGAGACGGGGGTCACCCGCAGAAGCCCCGACGACGCCGTCCCAGTTTGGCTGGCGCACGTCAGGGCCCACCGCCAACGGACTGCAGAAGCTGTCAGGAGTCAGACGCAGCGCCATCGGCGTTGTCGACGTCAACTCGACCTGCAACGACGTCGCCTCCTCCCCTTCGCACCGGCCGTCGGGCGAGCAGAGGTCACCGGTGTCACAGGTGCCACAAGGTGTCCCGCAGATGGGGTCGACACCACATTCTCGGTCTCCACATTGTGGCAGGCACGGCGTGTCGCAAACGCCGGCCTCACAGACGTCTCCGTCGGCGCATGGCGTGCGTTCTTCGTCGCTGCCCCGTGCGTTGCACGTCAACACGGCCTGGCCGTCAGCGGCGCAAACCGCGGTGTCAGGCACGCACACCTGGGGCGCGCACCTGGCGTCACCGTCGTCAGTCGTGCAGAACGACGCGTCGTCGAGGCATGGTGTCGACGTGTGTCCGTCGCCTTCTGAGTTGCAGGTCAGCAAGACGTCTCCTGCACATCGCGTTGCGCCTGCGGCGCACTGCTCGTCGACACATGCGCCCTCCATGCAAACCTGGCCATCAGAACACATCACCGGATCGGACAGCGCCGAGCCGTCGGCGTTGCAAGTCACCCGCGCTCCGTCGTCGTTGCAGAACGTCTCACCAGGTGGACACACCAACGTGCGGCACACGCCGTCGTCACAAAGCTGGTTGTCATTGCACGGCAGCTCGGTTTGCTCGCTGCCGTCGGCATTGCACACAAACGCCGTGTTCTCGTCGAGGCAGCCAAGCGCGTTGGGTTCACAGAGCAGCGCTTGCTCTTCGCAGTTGGCCACGCCGTCGCGCTCGACGCAGAACAGGTCGCCGCAGTCGAAGGCCGAAATCACGGCGCCATTGCCATCGCACTCCAGCACCGCGTTGTTGGCGCACATCGCGCCCGGTCCACAGACGGGTGGCGTCACTTCATGTTCTCCACAATTGCCCTCGACACACGCTTCGCCGTCGGCGCAGTGGTCGTCGTTCGTGCATTCAGGCGCCACGCACGTCGAGTCTTCGCAGGTCTCGCCGTCGTCACAGTCGTCGTCGGTGGTGCAAGCGGCCAAGCACCGAAGGGCGCGGCACACCTCGCCGCCGTCGCATTGGTCTGACGTTGCGCACTCCACGCACACGCCATTGTCGAGGCTGCAGAACGGCATCGCACCACCGCAGTCAGCATCGTTGCCGCAAGCGTCTCGACACACGTTGGCGTGGCACGTTTCACCCTCGCCACAGTCGCCGTCGTCGTCGCAAGACACCGGCGACGGAGGCGGCACGTCAGGCTCACCGGGAGCAGGTTCTTCTGGTTCTGATGCAGGGCTGGGTTCAGCCAGTTGAAGGCTGCACCCCGTCGTCGTGAAGGCCCCCACGCACAACAGCGTGCAGAACAACAGAGACAAGCGGGCGAGCAATGAAACGGGCTGGCATGTCATGACGGTTTCCCCTGCGATGCGTGTGCCATGGAGGAGGATGCGAGTGAACCCTCCTCACACCAGACGCGCGACGCTGGCGTTTGGGCCGCCCTGCCATCCATCCCTTTATTATCAGAGGCTTACGCCATCAACACCCGGGTTTCGCCCACCGCCAACTGCCACTTGCGAGAGGGAGCGAGACCTTGGTCGTCCCACAGGTCCTGCAGCAACTGAGGGGGCTCATCGAGCGGCTCGTCGGTGAGCTTGAACGTGCCCCAGTGCATGGCCACGAACGTCTTGGCCTGCAGGTCGAGAAACGCTTGCACCGCGTCGGCTGGGTTCATGTGTTGTTGACGCATGAACCATTCGGGGTCGTAGGCGCCGATGGGCAACAGGGCGTAGTTGGGCGCGCCCCACCGTCGACGAATGCGCTCAAAGCAGGCCGCGTAGGCTGTGTCTCCCGAATGGTACACGGTGGGGCCTTCGAAGGGGGCGTCGTCGTCGACGGCCCGTCCACCATGCGCCCCCAGCACGAAGCCACCCCACAAGGTTTGGTTCTGGTCGAAGGGCGTCCGTTGCGACCAGTGCTGGGCGGGCACAAATGCGATGCGAAGCGCATCGACGTCGACGTGGTCGTCCCACCCGAGTGCGTCACATTGGAGTCCACGCTTCTCGAAGAACGGCGCCAGCCCCTGCCCGCACACCACCCGGGGCAGTGCTCGCCCTTGGGCACGCTGTGTTTTCACAATGCGATCGATGCTGGGTGCGTCGAGGTGATCGCGATGGTTGTGGCTGATGCAAATGACGTCGACATGCAAGTCTTCGACGGCGATGCCGCATGGGACATTGCGCGTCAGCCCTGGGCCCAGTGACGTCGACACCACGGGGTCAATGAGCACGGTCTGGTTTGCCATTCGCACCACGAAACTCGCATGTCCCATCCACCCCAACGCCGGACGTTCGCTCCGCAAGAGGTCGAGGTCGGGCCGCACCACCTGCACGGCCGCCCGCTTCGGGCTCTTGCGTCGACGCCCGCGAAGTCGGTCGACGAACGCCCACTGCATCACGCGCGACAACGGATGGGGTCGACGTGGAGGATCTTGGTTCTCAAACATGTCTGCACATAGCAACCAACGTCGACGGCGTCTGGCCCAGGCCGTGGCCCACCACGCGGAGGTGTCTTGGATTGGACACATGCTGCAGGCGCACACGCAGCCGTCGCCCGGCCGATATCCTGCGGTGGGAGCCCCTATGAACCTGAATGCGCGCCGGTTCGCGGCGGCCTTGTGCCTGCCGAGCCTGTTGTTGTTGTCGTCGTGTCCTGAGCCGCCGCCCGCCGACGCCGGCCCAGCCGAAGATGCGGGCCGTGCGAATGAAACCGACGCCGGCGACCCAGCAGGCGATGCCGCTGCCTGTTTCCCCTGCGCAGAAGACACCGACTGCAGCGACGACGGCGCCTGTGTCGATGTGGGCGGCGCCGACCACTGTGCCCGCCTTTGTGACGACGACGAGGACTGTCCGCAGGGCACCACCTGCCGACCCCGCAGCGGCGCTGGCGGCGAAGACATCCGGGTCTGCGTCCCCGATGACGACGTCTGCACCTGCTCTGCGGAAGCTGTCGCCGCGGGCACGGAGCAGAGCTGTCGCGCAGCAGACGATGACGCCTGTCTCGGAACCCGTCGTTGCGTCGACGACGATGGAACCCCAGCCCTCTCTTCCTGTGAGCCCCTCGCTCGAGATGCCTGCGTCGCAGCCGTGTGCCCCAACCCAGATTTGCCGGTGTGCCACCTCGTCGACGCTGGCGTAGACGACGCCGGCGGCTCCGACGCAGGTGCGCCCGACGCAGGCCAAGCGGACGCGGGGCCCGACGACGGCGGTGTCGATGACGGTGGTGTCGATGATGGTGGTGTCGACGACGGTGGTGTCGACGACGGTGGTGTCGATGGCGGCGCCAACGACGCCGGTGTGCCTGCATGTCGGTTCTTTGTCGAGGTCTGCGATGGCGTTGACAACAACTGCAACGACGCCGTCGACGAAGGATGTGACGACGACAACGACGGCTTCTGCGCTCTGGGTGCAGTGGTGCTGCCAGGCGCGACTTGTGCTCCTGGCGATTGCGCTGACGGCGACAACAGCCGTCACCCCGGTGCCACTGAGGGCGTCGGCGACGGCGTCGACCAAGACTGCAACGGATTGGAGTTGTGCTTCACCGACGGCGATCGCGATGGAGCCCGCAGCGACGTGAGCGGCGCGCAACAGGTGGCCTCCTGCAACCGCGCCGACGGCTGGGCCTTGGCGTCGGCACCGCTCGACTGCGACGACGACAACCCTGCCCGCCATCCCGATGCCGAAGAACGCGTCGGCAATGGCCTCGACGGCGACTGCGACGGATTCGAGGTCTGCTACGTCGACAGCGACGACGACGGTGCGCGGTCGAACCAGCCCTCGACGCCCACCAACGACATTTCCTGCAGTGGCGCCTTCTTGGCGCTGGCCTCCGCCGCCCCCGACTGCGCCGACGACGACGCCACCCGGCACCCAGGCGCGGCCGACCCCGTGGGCGACGGCATCGATCAGGACTGCGATGAGAGCACCTTCTGCTACGTCGACGCCGACGGCGATGGGCACCGCACCGACGTGTTGGTGTTCCCGGTCGGTGGTGCCTGCAACACGGCCGACGGCCTCGCCACGGCGGACGCCCCCGTCGACTGCAACGACCGCAACGCCCTCGCCCACGTCGGCGCCACCGAAATCAGCGACGACGGCGTCGACAGCGACTGCGATGGCATCGAACTGTTCGACGGTGTGCCCATGACGGTGCACGGCAGCCTCGACGAAGCCTTCTTCAATGTCGCCGTCAGTGGCGCCTTCCCCTTGCCCTTCGTCGACGACGGCGCTGTCGTGAGTGGCAGCATCCGCCGCGAAGGCGACGGCGCTCCCGTACAGTGGTGCATCTCGGCTCCAGTGGTCTTCGACTGGGCCAATGCGTCGTGGGGTGGCGGCACCGTCGAGGTCTGCCACCAAGCCAGCACCACCGACCTGCGCGCACGCCTTCAAGGGCAGGTGGTGCAGCACGGGCTGACCTTTGCGGTCGCCGGACAAGCCGACCGCATCGCGCCCTTCTCCGCCGAGCTCAACGTGGAGGGCGACGTCGACATTCGCGGTGTCGCCGCCAAAGCGCTCCCTGCTGCCGTCGACGCACATTTCAGCATTGCCGCCGGGGTTCTCGACGGAGACGTCCGGTTGTCGGCGCCGGTGTTGCCTGTCGACGGCCCCTTTCAAGTGCGCAACGCGGTGGTGCTCGTCGACGACGTGGGACTCTACCTGCAGCAAGGGCAGACGGTCCTGCAAAACCACGACGGCAGCAAGACGTTGACGTTCTCGACGTCGGGCGACGTCACCGCTGCCAGCAACGGGCCGGTCGACCTCGTCGTTCGCACGTTTAGCGCCGTCGCTCCCTTCACTGAGGCGCAACTGCCGCAACACTTCACCCTTCTCGGCGCCGCTGGCAGCCTCACCAAGGGCGATGCCGGCCCCGCCGTGTTCACAGCGTCGGGCGACGCCACCTGCCGCGGCGACTGTTGCGACGAACACGTGTGGGGCGGATGCGACGACCCGACTTTTGAGGCGTGCGTCGTCGACCAGCTGCCAGAATGCGCGTTCGAGTGGAGCGACGCTTGCGTCGACGCCCTCGCCGGATGCGACCTTGAGCTTGCCGACGGGCACCGGCTCAAATCCCCCACGGTGACGTTCGATGCCGTCGCCGACGACGACGCCGTCTGGCAGCCCGTCTTGCGTGGCACGCCGCGCACCAGCGTCGCTGGGTCGAGCTTCTTCCCCGAGCACACCGTCCACAGCCGTGTCGACACCTGCGCATCGCGCGGCATGCGCGAGTGCGTCATCGACGTCGACAGCAGCTGTGCGCTCCACTGGACGCCTGCTTGCACCGCCCTCGTCGACAGCGACTGCGGTGGTGTCGCCGGTGTCGACGAATGTCGCGTGGGGGCACTGTTTCTCCAGTCCGACTTTCCCGCCCGCATCGATGTGTCCGATGGTGTCGTCCCCGACGGCCTCGTGGTGTTGCGCGACCTCGCCGTCGACACCGTGTTTCACCACCTCGGCAGCCCCGTTGACCCCGTCGACCGCCCGGAAGGCTACACCTTCACCGGCGCGCTCGAAGGGGACGTCGCGCTGTGCTTCGACACGCAGTGTCCAGAATCGTTTTACGACGAGGCGGTCGTGGGCGACGTCGACGCCACCCACGGAGGCTACGTCGTCGGCGTCACCGGGCGCGCCGACAACCACCTCACATACATGAGTGGGCAGATTCTCAACTTCCACCTCCCACCGTTTGAGGCGTCGCCCAAGACGGCAGTGGTGTTCTCTGCCAGTCCGCTGCCCAAAGAGGGGTCCGGCTTCTTTGACGTCTTTCACACCCCCGATGACGCTGGTGACGACGTGCGGCTGCCCTTGGGCATGTCTTTGGTGACGTCGTCCAAAGCAGGCTTCGCCATCCCCGACTTCACCGCCGACGGCGCTGAGCCCATGTGGAACGCCGTCTTCGCCGTCGCTGGCACCGAACTCAACATCTCGGGCACCGCCCGCTTCAACTGGCGGGTCATCCCCCGCGACACCATTCCCAGCGTCGACTGGCTCGACCTGTCGTACATCCGCGCCTACGGCGCGCTCTCCATGGGGTCGTTGGTGTCGTCGAACGCGGCCGGCGGCACCGGTGCGAACGCCATGCAAAACCCCGCCAATGCGCCGACACAAAACGACGACGGGCTCACCTTTGGCGTCGAGGGCGTCGTCGAGTTCAAACCCGCCAACCAAGACGACACGTTGTTCGGCGCCATGAACCTGGAGTTCAAACCCGCCGACGCGGCCATCGCCGGCGGAAACGTCTGGCTCGAAGGCACATGGCTGGAGCCGTTCTTCTTGCGTGACATCGCCTTTCAGGGCCTGGGCTCGACGCTGTACCTCAACGTCGCCACCGGCGTGCCCATCGCCTTTGGCTCCATGCAGAACTACTTCTTCCGTCCCGACGGCTGCGAATGGCCCGACACCCAGCTTGATTGGTGGATGGGCAACACCTGCCTCGCCCAAGGCAGCTTCGGCCTGTTCTTCGAGCCGAAGGCCGACGTTCTCGCCTACGGACGCACCGCCAACATCGACCTCAACACCGGCATTGCCGCCATGAACGCATTCGCCACCTCCATCTCTCGGGTGGGGGCATTTGCCGTGGTGCACTCTGGCGACCCTGACTTCACCTGGAACGACCTCTACTCCCAAATGGGCGAGCCCACACCCGAGGGAGGTCCCCCTCCTGAACTCGACAACCCCGTCAACTTCCCGCAGATCCCCACCGTCGATGGCTTCGACCTCGTCATCGACGACGCGCAGTTCTACTTGGCGCCCAAACAATTCCACCGCTGGGGCCGCAGCTTCATGCCCGGCGCAAGGTTCAATTTTCTTGGCACCGCCGACGGCACCTTCAGCGCCGGCGTTTCAGGGCAGGTGAAGATGAGCGGCATGCAGGCCACCGGAGTCGCCTTCAACGGATTCATCGACCCCATGCCGTACGGCGACGTGCAGTTGGTCGCAGACCCCTACCGCACCTACGTTGAACTCCACGGCGACACCATCACCATCCCTCACGACGACGTGTTGACGCCGACGCCCACGTTCGATGCGCTGGGCACCGCCACATCCCGCACGGTGGAGGCCTACGTCTACGAAGAAGTGTTCGCCGTCGACGACGTCATCGTGCTCTACGAAAAAGCAGATGGCGACAACGGTCTTGTCGTCACCCTCGTCAATCGCAGCGAAGAGGGCGTTGCCGACCCAGGCTCGGCGTACCCCGACATTGACACCGGCGACGCCGGCGTCACCCAAGACGACGTCGGAGGCCCGCCCACCGACTCCGGCGCCGACAAGGCTTGGATCGTCGTCACCGTGAAAAACGGCGGCCTCACCCGCACGTACCGCACGCACAACGGTGTCGTCGAGCCAGGCGTCTGGCAGCACGTCGCGGTCGCCGTGCGCAACGACAAGGCCTACGCCAAAGTCGGCAACGCCCCTGTCCCCCTCACCGCAGAAGGCGATGCCGTCGTGCTCGGCGCCACCGACGCCGACGTCGTCATCGGCGCTGGCCTCGACCGCATCGATGAGTTTCGACTGTGGCGAACATTCCGCTCCCTCGACGAGCTCAACGCCTTCGACCGGGTGCTCGGCGTCGGCAACACCCAGGGCGTCGACCTCTTGGTGCGCCTGCCTTTCGACTACGACGACCTCGACGGCGTCGTGACCCACAACGCCAAGACCTACGACATGGGTGCGCCGCTGCACGGCCGCTTTGACACCTTCGCCGCCCGCTTTGTCGTCGACCCCGAGGGCCGGTCGTTCGTGTTCTACGACGTCGACTGGAGCGACAGGCAAAACATCACCGCCAAGGTGGGCCTGCAAGCCGGCGCCAGCTTTCAAGTGCCCGGGCTGCAGACCCCGTGGAGCGCCCGCACCTGGGTGCACCTCGACAGCACTGCCGCCGCTGGCGCTGGTGAGTTCTACGCGCGTGAGATGCACCTCATGCACCTCAACGGGCTCGGCGATTTGTGGCTGTCGGGCAACGGGCCCAACTTCATCCCCGACGACCACGACGACGGCGTGTACGGCGCCTTCGATGTCGACCCCATGGTGCTCACCGCGACGTCTCGCCTCGATTGGTCCCCCAGCGCCGGTGACGACGTCACCATCGCCACCTCCGACCTCTACGTCGGATGCCCCCGCATGACGTCGTGCCCCACCCCAGCCAACCACGTTTTCGAAGCCAGCGGCACGCTCAATCTGCCGCTTTCGGAGTCGCCCCAGCTCCGGTTGTACGGCGACTTCGACGCCAACACCTCTCGCCTCCACGTCGCGGGGGGCGTCGAGGCGTTCGGTGTCACCATGACGTCGAGCTCCATCGAGGTCGACTCTGTTGGCGCCACGTACTTCACGCAGGTCGACTTGCCCGTGGTCTTCGACCAAGACCTCGGCGATGCCAGCTTGCTCATCGACGTCGTCTTCGAACCGCTCACCGTCTGCGGCAGTGGCACGGTGCGCGCGTTCAACCCCGCCGGCACCGAAGACTTCGAGTGCAGCGTCGATGTGTGCATCGACGACGCTGGTGTCCGCGTCGACACCATCGACTGCTTCGACCGGTGCTACGCCGACGCCATGTGCGGCACCGACGAGTTTTGCGACCTTCTCGGCAACTGTTGGCCCAAACGCCCATTGGGTGATGCTTGCGCCGGGGTTCTCGTCGGCGACCACGAGTGCCTCAGCGGATTCTGCGACCCCTGGGTCGCCTTCCCCGCCGCCGTGTGTGCGGAACAACTCAACGACGGCATCGGGTGCCTGCAAGACGGCCAATGCATCAGCGGCAATTGCGGCGCACGGTTGTACCCACCGCAACAGGTTTGCTTCACACCCGGCAGCAGCGTCGTTGGCGACGAGTGCGTCGACGACGCCCAATGCGGCCAAGGCCAATGTTGGGGCTCCCCCACATACAGCTCCCATTGTTTTTGTGTCGACGACGCCGACTGCGCCAACAGCGGAATGCCCGGCACCGTCTGCAAACGTGGAGACTGGGGCATCACCCCACTCTCCGGCACCTGCGTTCCCCCTCGACAAGAAGGCGAGGCTTGCTTTGCCACCCCCGACTGCGACGCCGGGCTCGCCTGCGCCGACGGTGCCTGTCGCCTTCCCGACAGCAAGAACATGTACGAACTGTGCAACCACACCGTCGAGTGCAAGGGCGGGGCCTGCTGGGGCACGGTCGGCTTCGACGCGCGGTGCATGTGCGACGACAATGCCGACTGCGCCGCAGGGGGCCCTGCTGGCAGTGTGTGCGACCTCGGCAACTGGGCCGTCGACCCTGGCGCCGGAAACTGCATGGCGCCCATGGGCGAAGACGGCTACTGCTGGGAGACGTCGGAATGCGCCACCGGACTCACCTGCCGCGGAAACGGATGCCGCGGCACCAGCACCAAAGCCATCGGCGCCACCTGCCACGACAACGCCCAATGCATGAGCGGTGAATGCTGGAACGGCACGTGCCTGTGCGCCAACAACGCCGAATGCGAAGCTGGCGGGCATCCAGGCCAGGTCTGCGACATCGGCGCATGGGGCATCGACCCCGGCTCAGGCACATGCAAAGCCCCAGTTGGGCTGAACCAAGACTGTGGTGCGACCTCGGAGTGCGCAGGAGGACGGGTGTGCGGCGAACACGTCGACGCCTTCATCGGCACCCAATGCGTCGACGGCGGCCTCGCCCACGACGCCCCCTGCTTCAACCATGGCCAATGCGGCACGGAGGTTGACGCACTCGTCTGCACGTGGTGGCCGTTTGGCCCAGGTGGCATCGGCGCGGGCTTTTATTGTGGGTATTGAGAAACGCCTACGCCGCCATGGGAAGAGGGCCGTCCGGCGACGAGGGCCACTCCCGCTGCACAAAAGCCTCGACCCAAGCCATCGACTCCGACGACACCGCCCATTTGGCTTCCCCGAGCCGGATGGTGTCGAGCCACAGCATCCCAGCTGCTCGACGCACGGCTTTCTCGAGGTGTTTTGCGCGGCCCAAGGGCAACGCCAGCTTTTTCTGCAGGCGTTCAAAGAACCTTGCCGTCTCTCCAGAATGCTCGATGTCGTCGACGACCAGCTGCTTGAGAAAGCTTTGGTGATGCATGCAAGCTGAGACGAATGCGCGGTCGCGCAGCTTTGACGACGTCAAGCGTGCGGCACGGGCGAGTTCGGGCTCGATTTGCCGCGCACGATGCCTGAATGCCTTGCGGTACAGATCGCGTTTGTTGATGAAGTGGTCATAGATGGCGCCGACGCTGCAGTTGGCGTGGGCACAGATGTCGCGAATGGTGGCGCCTCGGTACCCATGAAGGGCGAAGAGGTCGGCGGCGATGGCGAGAATGCGTTCTTTCATGTGCTGCTCCTGAGGGAAGACAGGGGCCCTCACCTTCTATCCGTTGCGAAGGAGGGGGATGCTGCAGGAGATCTGCCGCTTTTTTTCAGATGGCTGTTTCTGATGGGGTTTTTCTTCCTGACGAATGTTCGTTCGGCGGTTTTGCATCCAACAGCGACTTCGACGGGAGTGTCCTGAATTCGGTGTTTGGCCCGGCGGCGCTACAAAGGAGCCGTCATGGCCACCAAGAAGAAGCGCAAACCGAAGAAATCCAACGTTCCCTTCACCGGCGACAACCTGCCGCCAGAGCTGATTGACCAGCTGCTGGCGGGGAGGTCGAGCGAAGACGTCACCGGCCCCGACG
>Ga0213840_1000138_pt1 | contig 170410 bp, 153 predicted proteins | sample SWPATP22_FD_160132 | JGI IMG/M metagenome (GOLD analysis project Ga0213840, IMG submission 160132) | Coastal seawater microbial communities from Marineland, Florida, United States - SWPA TP2 #2 | ecosystem: Environmental > Aquatic > Marine > Coastal | place: USA: Florida | collected 2016-08-14 | reverse complement strand
CCTGTCGGGCTATACCGCGATCATCGAGGCGGCCGGCGGTGTGGTGATGAGCGATACCTGTCCGTCGATCTCGCGCAAGGTGCCGGCGGGCACCCGCGTGATCGCGACGGACAGCGCCAAGCAGGCGCATTACCTTCCCGCCATCGCCAAGGTGCAGGGGTGGTTCGGCTCGGTCGAGCAATGCGTCACCTCGGCGGTGGCGGGCGAATGGCTTGGAGTGGTCCAATGAGCGAAGCGCAGGCAACACCGCGCGTGATCACGCTGCGTGGCCGCAAGGTCGTGGGCGGCAAGGCGGCAGCCGAGGCGCTGGTGTCCACCCAGACGATCTCGGGCTGGGGCGGCATCAACGAGCGCGAGGGATCGGTCATCGAACTGCATCACCAGCTCAACGGCATCAGTTTCGCCGGCAAGGTCCTGGTGTTTCCCGGCGCCAAGGGCTCGTCCGGCTGGTCGGCCTACTGGCACATGCTGCGGCTCAACGGGACGGCGCCGGCGGCGATGATCTTTACCCGCATGACGACCAAGATCGCGCTCGGCGCGGTGGTGTCGCGCGTACCCACGATTACCGATCTCGACGGCGACGTTTTTCGGCTGATTGCCACGGGAGATCACGTCGAGGTCGACGCCGATGCGGGGCTGGTGACGATCACCAAGCGATAGGGCAGCTTTCAAAAGCCAAGAGACGCGAAGACTCCAATATGCTTTGCCGAGTTCGATAGAACGTCGGTGCGTAAATCTGCATCGAGCTTCACCATTCGCACACGCTCTTTGCATGACACCATCACCATCGGGCTCATGGACACGATCAGCTTAAACGTGACTGATATTGGCACGGAGCGGAGGATCGGTTCTGGGTCAAAAGCGACCGCATTCAGGCAGTTTTCACCCGATACTTGATTGCGTCATGAGTCCTCGCCTTGGTTGGCAACCAAAGCATCAATTGCTGGCATGTCGAGCGCCTTAAGATTGGCTAACCACCCCCGCGTAGCGGGATTCACTCAGTGCGAGGGTGATAATCCGACCTCGAAAATTGGGTGGAGAACATCATGAACGACCCAAATCGTCGAGAATGGCGACGACAGTGGCACGGCCATCGACGCGGAAAACCACGCAATCAACACGCTTGCCGCCAAGCGCAAACGCACTGGGACGAAATCCAACTATACGCTGGAAAATTTATAATATGCGAGCAATCCGGATCTGAATAGTTTATCCATGGCCGCGGTTGGCGATATTTTCAATTGGTAGGTAGTTAAGACTATTTCGTATATCGAGCCATCAGGGTTGGCTTATTTTCCTTTGGTGGGCTAATAAACAGCCGATAAGCTCCGGTAAATATATCCCTAAAGCTAAAAATAACTAATATCGAGATTTTTATAATTAATACATAAATCACTAATTGGAAATGAGCATACTTGCGCAGCCTCTAAAGACAGTAGTATCTCCGACGGATCCGACAATTGTCACATTGATCTCGTTGCCGTCGATGCTGTCCACGGTGCCTATCATATCGACGACATCGCCCGGGCGCACGGGCGAGAGAAAGCGCCCGCCGAACTCGATCACCCGGGCGTTGGCCGGAAGCCAGTCGGTGAGACATTTTCCGGCGAAGCCCATTGTCAGCATTCCGTGTGCGATAACCCCGCCCAACCCCGCGCTTTGAGCGTGGGGCAGGTCGTAGTGGATGGGGTTATAGTCACCGGACGCGCCAGCATACATGACGAGCTGGCGCGTGGTGACCGGTTCGGTTCGCAGTCGAAACGTTTCGTTTTCGCGAAAACCGGCGGGAGCCGTCATATCGGTCGCCTCTTAGCGCTGCAGCGTGGAATCGAAATCTTGAGCGAGTTCAGACTGGCCGATAATCTGCGCCGTGCGGTCATGACCGGCGTGTAGCACATGGGTTTCGAGATCCCGGATATACCGGCTGAGCGGAAACTCATCGAATAGCGCTGTCGAACCTGCGGCATGGATGATCTTGTGCGAGAGATCGAAGGCAACGTTTGCCGCCATGCTCTTGGCGCTCATGGCCAGTAATTCGGCCTCGACGATCGGCTTCTCGTGATAGGCGCGGATCGCATCGTGGAAGACGGATTGTGCGCAATCGAGAGCGATCTTCATCTCGCCGGTGCGCATCTGGATCATCTCGACCCCGCCCTTGCCGCGGCCGGCGACATAACTGCGGAACCAGTTGTACATCCCTTCCGTCGTGCCGAGATAATTTGCGGCAAAACCGAGATGGAACTTCCCCTGCCAGCGCTTGCGCGGATAGTCGCCCGGTTGGCCGAGAATGTTCGCGTCCGGCACGAAAACGTCGTTCAGAGTGATGACGGGGCTGTCGGCGCAGCGCATGCCGGAAGGGCGGTACCAGCCGGTGTCGATCGACACGCCTTCCATGTCAGGCTCGATGATCACCATCAGGTGGTTGGCGAGAAAATCGTCGACGCCCTCGATGGCCGCAAAGATGACGGCAAAACCGAGGTCGCTGCCATTGGTCGCGTAGTTCTTCTCGCCACGAACGATGTACCCTCCATCAACCTTCTTGGCGGTGGTGTTCATCATGTACATGTGTTTGCGCTTGGCTTCGGAGCCCACGAACGAGCCGAGGAAGGGGCGCTGGAACATCGGCTTAAGGAAGCGCTCTTTCTGGTCGTCGGTGCCAAGGGCCTCAACAGCCCACGCGGTATGGTTCGTGACCTGGTAGCAATGAGCGGTCCCGCTGCAGCCGCGCGCGATCATGCGCAGACCCTGGAGAAACGTGGAGGGATCGTCGGAGTCCACATTGCTGCCCTTGCCGCCGATTTCCTTCGAAAGAGTGGCCGTCAGCCAGCCAGCGTCGTGAAGCTCCTGGATATTCTCGGATGGCATCACGCTTCTGGCGTCGTAATCGCGGCCACGCGGGCGGAACTGCTCAATGGCCATTTTCTCCAGTGCGCGCATTTCGTCGGTTTGCAGGGCATCCTCTGGATCGACGAAGTAACCTGAACCCGCCTTTTCCACCTTCATGTTCACTGTCATGTCTTATCTCCGTGTTTCCGGGCCGCCACTGAGGTAGATGATCTGGCCATTTACGAATGAAGCTTCGTCGTCGCAGAGGAAGCTTGCGAGGTTTGCGACGTCAGCGGGCACGCCGACGCGGCGGATTGCGATGTTTTCGGCGCGCTTTGCCTTGTATTCTTCAGGGGTGAATCCAAGCCGCGCGGCGGTCGCCCGCGTCATCTCGGTGTCGATGAAGCCGGGTGCGATGCAGTTGACGTTGATGTTGAAGCGGCCCAGTTCCAGCGCGAGCGTTCTGGTGAAGCCCTGAAGGCCGGCCTTTGCGGTCGAATAGTTCAGCTGGCCGCGATTGCCGAGAGCGGATGTCGACGAGACATTGACGATCTTCCCGTATTTGCCGGCGACCATATAGCGCTGTGCGACGGAGGTGCAGAGAAATGTGCCCTTGAGGTGGACGTCGATCACCAGGTCCCAGTCGTCATCCGGCATCTTGTGAATGAGATTGTCGCGGGTGACGCCGGCATTGTTGACGAGAATGTCGATCGATCCGTGGCGGGCGTGGCCGGCGGATATCGCCTCCTCGACGGAATCGCGCTCGGTGACATTGCAGCCGATCCCGAGCGCATCGTTGCCGGTTGCGCCGGCGATCTCTTTCGCCGCCGTTTCGGCCGCATCCTGATCGAGATCAAGAATGACAACCTTGGCGCCATTCCTGGCGAACCGTTCGGCAACCGCACGGCCTATTCCTCGCGCAGCGCCGCTAATGACGGCGGTGCGCCCCAACATGCTGGAACTCATTTTCCTCCCTCCGGTTTCACATCGGTCAGGCCATCAGCCTAACGGAATATGATGAGCAAGAATAGCATAATTGAAAGATATTGTATCTATTTTTTTAGAGACATTCAGAATCGCAGGGGCTGTCGAGGGCGATGCGATCGACAATGTGCAATCCGTATCCCTCCAGCCCGGCGATGGAGCGGGGCGAGGTGTTCAGGATGATCATGTTATGAACGCCCAGATCGCTCAGGATTTGGGCTCCGGTGCCGATATCGCGGATTGCGCTGCCGGTGCCGAGAGTCTTGGTCTGCTTCTCGGCAATGACCTCTGATGGGCTGCTGCGATGTGTCTCGCGCATCAGGACGATGACGCCCCGCCCGGCTTTCCTGATATATTCCATTGCGCGATGGATGGCACCGCCGCGGGAATAGGCCCGGTCGCCTATGATGTCGTCGAAGAGATTGACCGCATGGACGCGTACGAGCACCGGGTCCGGGCCGGAAACGTCGCCCTTCACCAGTGCCACATGCTCGACGTCGTCGACCAGATTTCGATAGGCAATCGCTCGGAAATCGCCCCCGAAGCGGCTTTCCACGTTCGTTTCGGCGACCTTCGTGACGAGCCGCTCCGTGCGTCTTCGGTAGGCGATGAGGTCGGCGATTGTCGCAATCTTGAGGCCTTCTCTTTGGGCGAATTCAATGAGTTGTGGCAGGCGGGCCATTGTCCCGTCCGGATTCATGATCTCGCAGATCACGCCCGCTTCGCCCGCGCCGGCCAGTCTGCAGATATCGACGGCGGCTTCGGTGTGGCCGGACCGGACAAGTACCCCGCCTTCCCGGGCGACGAGGGGGAACACATGGCCGGGTGAAACGATGTCGAGGGGTTGGGCGTCTTCCGCGACGGCTGCTGCGATGGTCCGGGCCCTGTCCGCGGCCGATATGCCCGTCGTGACGCCCGTCCGGGCTTCGATCGAGACGGTGAAGGCGGTGCCGGTCCGGCTTTCATTGCCGCGGGCCATCAAGGGCAGTTGCAGCCTTTCGGTGCGCGCCTTTGACATGGCGAGGCAGATCAGGCCGCGGCCATGCGTGGCCATGTAGTTGATCGATTCCGAACCTGCGAATCTGGCGGGAATGAAAAGATCTCCCTCATTCTCGCGGTCTTCGTCGTCGACGAGGATCGAGATCCGGCCAGCGCGAGCATCCTCGAAGATCTCTTCGATTGGCGCCAGGTGGCTGAGTTGTGCCTGCATGGTCCGTCCATCCGAAATTCCTGCCATGTGCACGATTTGGCTTGGCGTTTGGGTTGGCATCAAATATGACGAAATAATAGTGACATTATAATATGATTGTCACCATAAAAATTGTATCATTAATTTGTTGATGTGGTTGTCGGATGAAAGGAAAACGCGGATCGCCTCCGCAGGCCGGCCGGCGGGCTGATCGCGGTGCGAGCGGTGAGTTCTTGCTGGGCGTCGTCCTGCTGGCGGCCTTGTTCTCGATGGGGCAGGCCCACCGTTCTTCGGGCGGCGTCCTGTCTACGGTGTTCTGGGATGAATTTGGCCTTTCGCCTTCACTGATCGCGCTCCTCGTCGGCTCATTGTTCATCGCGCAGGGGCTTGGGCAGGTGCCGGGCGGGTTGTTTGTCGACCGGTTCGGTACTCGCAAAACGCTGGCCTTTTTCGGGTCGGTCGCCTCGGTCGGATGCGTTGTTGTCGCCGTGTCTGGCGACTGGCGCGGCGTTCTGGCGGGCCGGGTGCTGATCGGACTGGGCTTCGCGCCGATGCTGAGTGGTGCGGTCAGCTATTTTCTGGAATGGAGTGAAGGCGAACGGCTTTCCACCCTGACGGGGCGTTTCCTGTCGATGGGAATGATTGGCGGCCTGCTGGGCACGGGGCCGCTGTCCTATGCGATCGAAACATTTGGCTGGCGCGCTGTCTACATGGCGGCCGCGCTGCTGACGCTTGTGTTCAGCGCCATCGTTTTCTTCGTACTGAAGGAAGCGCCGGCCGCCAGGGATACGCCTCCCGTGCGCTCGACCATGATCGAGGTCGTGCGCGGATTCGTGGTTGTTGCGAAGAGCCCCGACGTCCGGCTGATCCTCGTGGTCGCGCCGTTTCTCTATGCGCCTGCGCAATTGTTGGTGGGGTTGTGGGCCGGGCCGTATCTCGCGGACATCCACGGCCTGGATCCGGTGGCGCGGGGGACCTGCCTGACCGTGATGATGGTGGGCATGGGACTGGGTGTTCTGGTCTACGGCCCTGTCGAGACTCTGGTCGGCCGACGCAAGCCTGTCGTCATTTGCGGTGCGCTTACAGTGGCGATACTTTCTGCCGCATTGGCCCTGGTGGGCCACCGGTCATTGGTTTTGGCCGTGTTGCTCGCCGCCGCGATAACGCTTTCCTCAACCTTCTTTGTCGTCGTTATCGCCCATGCACAGAGCATGTTTTCGAAGAGCTTTTCCGGCCGGTCTGTCGGCATGATTGGTTTGCTGGGCGTGTCGGGTATCTTCCTGTGCCAGAACGTTTCGGCATGGATTATCTCGCTGTTTCCGGCGCCACCCGGTTCGACAGGGTCCCTGGGTGGCTATCAGGCCATCTTTCTTTCGATGGCTACGGTCTTCGCGGCGATTGCTCTGGCATATACGCGGACACGCGAACGGCCGGCAACGGGACCGGGGCAGTCCTGATCTGTCCCTGGCTCCGGTTCGCAGCGCAAATCAAGGCCGTTTCGGCGTCATGTTTCGATCCCCTGGATCGTGATCCCGCGCATCGCCGCGGCCGGCCGGCCGACTTTGCCCGTTTGGGGTCAACTGACCCCGAGCCGCCTGGCCGCATCCTCCTTGAGTTTGAACTTTTGCACCTTGCCGGTTCCCGAGGTTAAAGGCATCTCGCCCACCAGGAAGATTTCGCGCGGCTGCTTGTAGCTGGCGAGCTTCTGTTTCAGCCGCCTGTGCAGTTCATCCTCGGTTATCGACGCTCCGGGCTTCGGTATGACGTAGGCGATGCCGATTTCGTTCTCCCCCGGCCAGGGGATGCCGACGACAGCGCTGGTTTCCACCTCGTCGAATCCGTTGATGACATACTCGATTTCGCCGGGCGAAACGTTGAAGCCCTTCGACTTGTAGCCGTCGCCCAGGCGGCCGATATAGACCAGTCGTCCGTCTTCTCGAAACCGCCCGACATCGCCGGTCCGCAACCAGCCGTCCTCGGTCAGCGTGCGTTTGGTCTCTTCGGGCTTCTTGTAGTAGCCCAGCATGTTGCAGTATCCGCGCGACCATATTTCTCCCGGCTCGCCCGCCGGTTTCTCTTCGAGGGTTTCGGGGTCGAAAATCTTGACCTCGATGTCCGGCAAGGGTTTTCCCTGCGTGGAGTGCCGTTCCTCGCGAGAATCGTCCCAGCGGTTTCGTGTCAGAACGGTCGTGGTTTCCGTCAGTCCGTAACCGGTCAGCATGCCGGGCACGCCGAGATCGTCATTGACGGCCTTCAATATGTCGGGGTCGATGCTGAGGACATATGCGACGCGCAACGTGCTCAAATCGAATTGACCGAACTTCGGATGGTCGAGAAGGCTGCGCACGATCGGCGGCAGGATATGCATGACCGTGACCTTCTCTCGCTCGATCGCTTCGAGGCAGGCGCCGGCATCGAATTGTTCCCCGAGAACGACTTTTCCACCCCTTACCCATAGGGTCATGGCGCCGTTCATGGTTGCCATCGAACCGAAAAGGGGGATTGCCATATACATGCAGTCGGATTCGGTAAAATCCACCGGCGAGCCGATGTCCCAAGCTTTCCGCCAAGCCTGGTGGCTGATGATCGCTCCCTTGGGCAAGGCGGTCGTACCCGAAGAGTAACCGATAATGCCCGGGTGCATGACGTCTTCGACCATCGGCGGCAACCGCAATTCGCGCGCCTCGGGTTTGGACCAGTCGGTAATGCCGCTATAGCCTTGCGGCGGCGTATCAAGCGTAATCGCCCATCTGAGTTCGGGAAGCTTGTCGCTTTGCAGTGAGCCGGCCGATCCCGAAACGAGTGCCGGAGCCAACTCGGAGATTTCGGATACGAAGTCACGAAAGGCGCCTTCGCCGGGGATGATGACGGCCTTGCTGTCGGACTGTTTCAGCTGGTAGGCGATTTCATCGCGCTTGAGCCGGGTATTGATCATGACGACGACCAGCCCCATCTGCGCGGCGCCGAGCCAGCACCACATAAACTCGGGGCGGTTTGGCAACAATATCGAGATATTGTCACCATCGCGAAGGCCGAGATCGTGAAAGCGCGCCGACATTTTGTCGGCCTCTTGCTTCATTTCGAGATAGCTGTAGCGCTGATCGCGGAAGATGAGAGCTTCACGCTGGCCGAATTTTCGAGCGAGCATTTCAAGGCTTTGAGCGTAAGTTAAGCCGATAAAAGGATTTTCCATCCTCGTCTCCTTCTTGGCGAAATATGCAAGGTGTCGTTGCCGCGAGCGCGGGTCGCGGCGGAATGCGTCAGTTGGGCGCGCCGGTTAGTTGTCGAAATTGTGTCAATTTGTTTGACATTTTCCGGCCGTTTACGCCGTATGGTTGGAGTACAATGTTGATAGACCGTGACGGAGACGTGCCGCGCGGCGCGGCCATTTCACAACGGCGCGGTGTGCCGGGCAGAGCAGCCAAGTATCGGCGCGCTCCTGCGTAACGCGGCACAGAGAATTCGGGAGACGGGGAATGTGGGTTCCTGACATTTCGCAGATTGAGGGGCCGCGCTATCTGGCGCTTTCGCGTGCGATCAGCGAGGCGATCGACAGCGGCGCCCTGGGTCCCGGCGCGCAGCTTCCGCCCCAGCGCGATCTCGCCAAGGAGCTCAACATCACGGTTGGAACCGTGGGTAGGGCTTACAAGATCGTTCGTGAACGGAGGCTCGTGAGCAGCGAGGTCGGCCGAGGCACCTTTGTGCGCGGGGCAGACGAGGAGAGCTATTCGTCCTTTTTGCCGTATCTCAAGCCCGGCACGATCGATCTCGCATTGTTCGGGGCAAATCCGGTTGGCCTCACCCAGGCTTTGTCGTCCGCGCTCGTCGAGGTGTCCAACTGTATCTCGTTGATGCCCATGAACCGGTACCCGATCGCCAAGGGATACCCGAGCCATTGCACAGCCGGTGCGACATGGATCGGTCTCTCCGGATACGAGCCGCCATCCAGCAGGGTGATCGTGTGCAGCGGCATTCAACAGGGGCTGATGGCCGTAATCTTGGCCTTCAATGAAAATCCGGGCGAGGAAATTCTTTGCGAACGGGTCACCTATTCCGGATTGAAAGCGCTGAGTGTCGTTCTGGATCGCCGTCTCAAGGGGATCGACATCGACGAGTACGGGCTTGTTCCGTCGGCTGTCGAGGACGCCATTGTGAATGGCGGTTCCAAACTCCTCTATGTCCAGCCCACCGTGCAGAATCCGACGGGCGCGTCGATGCCGCTCGAACGACGCCAGGAAATCGCAGACATCGCGATACGCCACGATGTAATGATCATCGAAGACGATGCTTCGGTTGGTGGTTTGCGGGATCGGCCTGTTCCGATTGCGAAACTTGCACCCGACAACGTCGTTTACCTGACCGGCTTGTCGAAATGTATCAGTCCCGCACTGCGAGCGGGCTTCCTGAGTTCCCCTTCCCAGCATCATGATCGGATCGTAAACACGATCCATGCAATGGCGTTGGCCAATTCGCCCATCATTGGCGAGGTTGCCGCCACGCTGATCAATAGCGGAACGGCCGAGGCGCTGGCGACGCAGCACTATGATGCTCTCCGCAAGGCCCATGCGGTTGCCGAGGAGATTTTGGGAGATGTTCCCCATCTGAGTCATCCGCTCGCGAATTTCATCTGGATCGAATTGCCGGAGCACTGGACGTCCCGTGAATTCGTCGATGCGGCTCTCAAGGAGGGCGTGTCTGTCATTCCCTCCGAAAACCACACTGCTTGCGGATTGCCGCCAAGGGCATTCCGCCTTGCCATCAACCCGGCCCAGAAGCCGGAGGCTTTTGAGGAGGGGGTGCACAAGCTGAAGGCCTTGATGAAGGAGCGTGCGCGTCCCTTGCTCGCGATGTGACGCCAGGCGGGCGATGGCGTGCTCATTGCCGGCCGATGATGGCGACGGAACAGACATTCTGATGAGGTGCGCCGCCCAGATTATGGGTAAGGCCGAGAGTTGGCTCCGAGAGTTGCCTGGGGCCGGCGCGCCCGGTGAACTGCAGATACAATTCGTACACCATACGGAGGCCGGAAGCGCCGATCGGATGACCGAAACATTTCAGGCCGCCATCGATCTGGCAGGGCAGGCCGCCATCCGCATCGTAGAAGCCGTCCAGATAATCGCGCCACGCCTGTCCTTCCTCCGAAAGGAACAGGTCTTCCATCGTCACAAGTTCGGTCACTGAGAAACAGTCATGGACTTCTGCAAGGCTGATTTCTTCGCGCGGCCGGGTGACGCCCGCTTCTTCGTAGGCGCGCTTGCTGGCGATGCGCGCAGTGTGGAAATAACTGCCGTCCCATGTGTTGAAGCCTGATTCCAGGCCGTTCGAAACCGAGATCTGCAGCGCCTTGATGGTGATCAGGTCGGTCTTGCCGAGCGAACGGGCAATTTCGGGCGTCGTCACGATCGCGCAGGCCGCGCCATCGCTCACGCCGCAGCAATCGAAGACGCCAAGCGGTTCGGCAATCATCGGCGCGTTCAAGACCGTTTCTTCGGTGATCAGGTTGCGCAGATGCGCCCGCTCGTTCTTGGAGCCGTTCTGGTGGCTCTTCACCGAAACATGAGCCATCGCGCGTTTGAGATCATGGGCGTCGATGCCGTGCTTCGAGCGATAGGCGGACGCAAGCTGGGCAAAGGCGCCCGGCGCGGAATAGTTCGCCCACCACATCGAGTTCAGGACGCCCCGGCTTGCCTCGGGCAGTCCGCCATAGCCCGTATCCTTCAGCTTCTCGACGCCGCAGGCGAGCGCGATGTCGCATGCGCCCGAAGCGACAGCATAGGCTGCGCCGCGCAAGGCTTCGGACCCGCTCGCACAGAAGTTTTCGACCCTGGTTACCGCGATGTTCGGCAGACGCAGCGCGAATGAGAGCGGCAACCCGCCCTTGCCGGAATGGAGTTCTTCCTTGGCGGTGGCGAGCCAGGCCGCATCGATTTGACTGACGTCGATCCCGGCGTCTTCGATGCACTCGGAAAAGGCCTCGACCATCAGGTCTTCGGCGTCGCAATCCCAGCGTTCGCCGAATTTCGAACAGCCCATGCCGAGGATTGCGACCTTGTCCTTGATCCCCTTGGTCATCGGTCGGCTCCCCCGTTCCGGTTGGCTGTGATTTCGGGAACGGCCTTCCAGAAATAGCGCCGGAAGTTCCGTTTGCGGTCCATGTCCTTGATGCGGAACGACATCCGCATCGGCGAGCCGACGTCGATCTGGCCCGCAGTGACCTCCGCGAAATTGGCGAACATGCGCCCGCCTCCCTCGAACTCGATCAGGCCGTAATAGGACGGGGGATCGGGGTTGAACGACAGGTGGTCGGCCGACCAGGTCACGATCCGCGCAGGGGTTTCCGCGAAGCAGAACGGCTCCTGGGCATCCAGTGCCCGGCAATTCGGATTGATGCAGTACCGTGTTCTCGGCAACTGGCGCGTGCCGCAGGCCGTACATTCTCCGCCCACCAGTCCGTGAAGCAGGTCTCGCCGCCTGAAATACTGCGTCAGTGCGGTCTTGTTGTCCGTCTCGGCCCGCATGCCCAGTTCGCGGTCGATCAGGCCGGCAAAGGAGAGGTACTTCGCATAGTCGGAAATTTCGCGGCGAATGGCGATGGCGCCTGACACGCCATTGCGCGGGGTGAAGTCTCGAAGCGCGTCTGTCGTGCGAAGAACAAGCGCATCGCAGCCCTGCCCGAAGGAGGTCACAAGGATGGTTTCCCCGGGTGATGCCTTCTCGAGTGTCGCCGCGAGCATCAGCAGCGGGTGCGCGCAGCCGGTGTCGCCGACCTCGCCTTCCAGCGCGGCAGCGATGGCGCTCTCGCCGAGCCCGATGGCCTTGGCGATCTTTTCCCGCAATCGGGGCACGGGCGAGGGGAGAATGGCGTGGGTGATGTCACTGGCCGCGACACCCGCGTCGGCCAATGCGGATTCGATCGTCTGGGGCACGATCTTCATCACGCCTTCATCGCGAATCCAGCGTTCCTCCCAGAAATAGTCGTCCCGTTCTTCGCTGGAGCGAAAGTGGTCGACGAAATCGACGGACCGAGCCGCGCTGCCGAGAAGTTCCGCGATGACATTCCGGTCGCCGATGGTGAAAGCCGCCGCGCCGTCACCGAAACGCCGTTCGTGCGGCGAGCCGGCACGTGTGTGGCGGTTTTCGCTTGCGACAACCAGGCTCGGGGCGCCGCTCCGTGAGTGCAGCGCGTTCAGGAGCGCGGTTGTCGCCGCCCGCTGCGAGCCTCCGAGATCCTGGCTGGCAAGCGTCTCGCCGAGGTTCAGCGCGCCCGCGATCACGCCGGCATTCTGCCGGTCGGCAAAAGGCGCCGTGGTCGATGCGAGACAGACCGATGCGATGGTCGCGGTATTGCCCTTCAGGCAATCGCGTGCCGCTTCGACGCCCATGGTGATGACGTCCTCGTCCCAGTTGCCGACGCTGCGCTCGCCGGACGTCTTGCGGCCCTGCTTGGCTCCGGGTTGTCCTTCGACGATCATCCGAAGCGGCAGGCGAAGGCGTGGAACATAGGCTCCGAAGGTGACGATTCCGGTCAAGGTACGCTCGCTTTCGAATGGCTGGGTTGGAATATTGTGTCTATTTTAATTGACACAATAAAGGTGTCAATATGCATCATTGATCGATACTGTGATGCAGGGCGATTTCCCACTCGATATATGCCTTCATTTCGTCCGTTCCTTTGGCGTAGGGCGGCTCGACGAGATCCGGCGCGTAGGGTGTCGCCATGTCGAGGCCGCTTGCCACCGGACCGTCGACGGCCCGCCATCCGGGCATTCCATCCGCGACGAATTCCACCCTCGGAAAGCCGAGTTCGATCAGTTGCGCGCCCGCGAGCAGAGCCTGTCGTTTATCGCGTGCCACGAGAACGGGTGTGCGATGGCCGAGAAGCGGATCCGCGGCGTGTTCGAGCCAGCCGCGCGGCGCCCATCGTGCGCCGGCTATGTGGGCCGCAGCGAACTCGCGGCTGGTTCGGACATCGAGAATGCAATGGCTTTCCTCAAGATTGGAAAGAACCATCTCCTCCGACTGCCGGCCCACGATCCTCGGATCGTGTTGTGCGGTATCAGCGAATGCGGCCCTGCGGCCGCTCTGCAAGGGCAGGCCCGCTTGCGCCCAGCCCGGGTGTCCCTGAACGAGCCGGGAGACCCGCGGAAAGCCCATGCGCTTCAGCCAGTAGCCGGCTAGCGGCGCTTGTCCGCAACCATTGTCGATAATGACGATGCGATGGGCCGGGACGGCAACGAAGTCATCGGTTCGCTGAATGAGTTGGCCGCCCGGGACCGCGATTGCGCCGGGAATATGTCCCTCGGTGAATTCAGTCAGCGAGCGCAGATCGAATATGTAGGGGCTTGCATTCGTCTCGATAGCCTCCGCCAGGTCGGTGATGGATGCATGCTCCACCCCGACCGCATCGGCGAGGTCATCGGCCCGCCGGACGATCGCGGCATGCTTGACCGGCGGAGGCGCGACGCTGTTGTCCTTCGTCACGGAAAGCCCGGCGATCTGCCAGCCCATTGTCCCGTTTTCCAGTCCACGGACATCGCTGCAGCCCAGTTTGCGAGCTGTCGCGGTTGCGATGATCGATCGCGTGCGTCCGGCGCAGTTGATGACGAGGAATGGACCTCTTTTCTCGAACTCGGGCAGATGTCCGACAAGATCGAACCCCGGTGTCGACACGGCGCCGGGCAGGTGATGATGCCTGTACTCGCCTTCCGTTCGCACGTCACACACCACCGGCGCCAATTCGGCGTGGAGCGCTACCTCGAGGTCCTCCGGCTTGATGGTCGGCACCTGATCTTCGGCTAGGACCTTCTCGCCGAAAGCTTTCGACGGAACATTGGACCCCTTGCTTACTGGCCCACCCGAAGCAGCCCAGGCTGAAAAGCCGCCCTCCAGCACTGTCACATTCGGATAGCCGCAACTGCGAAGCGCCTCGCAGGCCAGCTCGGCGCGATTATCTGTACCGAGGGCGATATGCGCTCCGCTGTCATAGATGACGATCCGCGTCGCGCGGTCGGGAACGAGTTCCCGGATGCGTATCTCGATGAGCCGCCTCGGGAGAAAAGTCGCGGTTGGAATATGCCCGGCATGGGCTTCACCCTGCTCGCGGATATCGAACATGGCCCAGTCGCGTTCGGGCCAGCGGCCCGATGGCGAACCGAGCGCCGCACGCAGGCCTTCCGGTGTCATGATGCGGGTTGTCCGGAGCCGATGCGGTTGTCGATACCGCGGTAGACTGCAACCCGTCGGTGCACGAAAACCTCCGCGCCCGTCTCGAGGTCGGTGCCGCGGTTTTCCTGCACCAGCAACTCCATTGTTCCGGAGCGGCCGGTTTTGTCGATCACGTCCACGAAATGAATTCGGCATTCCAGGCGGTCGCCGGCAACGACGGGCCGGGCGTAGCGAAACGATTGCTCGCCAGCGAGAATCCGCTTGCGGTTGAGATTACGCCACCAGACGGGTTCTTCCGGCGGAAGAAAGCTGACCGGGAAGGTCGGCGGGGCGATGAGGTCAGCCCAGCCGTTCTTCCTTGCGAAGTCGGGGTTGGTAAAGAGCGGGTTTGCGTCGCCTATGGCGCGCGCGAACTTGAGAATGGCGCCACGCTCGACCTCGACTTCGTAGGGCGCGGAAGCGGTGCCGATCAGGCTGCGGTCGATCGGATTGGGGTCGACCGTCATCAGTCGGCTTTCCACTGGCTGATCTTCCGGTCGAGAATGGCCGCGGCGATCATGTTCTTGTGGATTTGCATCGTGCCGCCGTAAATCGAGCCGCCGCGGACCTCTGCATAGCGATGCGCAAGGGGATATTCGCGCGTGTAGCCATTGGCGCCGAGGACCTGGATCGCGTCGTCGCAAATCTCCTTGGCGGCCTTGGCGACGAAGACCTTCGCGATCGAGACTTCCGTGGGGTTCGGAAGCCCGTTTGCCCCCGCATTTGCCGCCGCCCGATAGGTCAGGAGCTTCGCGGCGTCGAGTTTCACCCGCATGTCGGCGAGCATCCATTGAATGCCCTGAAAGTCGCTGATCTCGCGATTGAACTGCCGGCGCTCCTTGGAATAGGCGAGGGCATATTCGTATGAGGCTTCGGCGGACCCGATCATCCTCACGATGCTGCCGAGACGTTCCGCATTATAAACGCTGATGAGCTTGCCGAAGGCGCCGCCATCGATCAGCACGTTTTCCAGCGGCACCCGACAATCGTCGAAATAAAGCTCGAACAGCAATTCGTCGGCCATGTTGACCGTGCCGGTGGAGTGGCTGAAGCCGGGCGTGTCGTGAGGCACGATGACCGCACCAATGTCGGAGGCCCGCCCGGTGTTGCCGATCCGGCAATAGACCAGCGTGTACTGATTGTAGTTCACGAAGCTGACGAACTGTTTGCGGCCATTCAGGACGATCTCGTTCCCGACGATTTCGCCACGGGTTTTCATAGCGGTGGCGGCCGAGCCTGCTTCCGGCTCCGTGATGCCGATCGAAATGCCGATCTCACCCTTGCACAATGGCCGGACGTATTTCTCGCGCTGTTCTTCCGTTCCGTATTCGGCGATGGCGCCTACGGCACCCGTCGAACTGCGGTGGCAAATGCCGCCGAGAATGGGGGCGCATTTCTGCAGGGCCTGCGTGACCAGGATCGTGTTGAGCAGCGGAAGTTCCAGCCCGCCATGCGCAGCGGGAAGGTTAAGACCCAGCAGGCCGTGTTCAGCCATCGTCCGACGGAGCGCGTGGAGCGCCTCGACGCTCATTGATTCGCTCACGAGCGGCTTGAGCTTGCGCTCTCCGAGTTCTTCGGCGGCTCTGACGAATTCAAGCTGTTCCGCGCTGAACTGGAAATCCATCGGCGTCTACTCCTCCTGACTTGATGTGATACATTGATCCTTTTTTGCGTTGAATTGCAACCCATATTGTGTCAACAAATTATGTAACATTCGTCTGGCCGACCATCGCCAGACGCAGGCAGGGAGGAAAAATGCCGATGACTGAAGCGGACAGCTTTCGCGATGGAATGCGGCGACTGGCTGCGGCGGTAAATATTGTCGCGACAATGTCGGACGATAAGCCTTGCGGCCTTGTGGCGACCGCAGTCTGTTCGGTGAGCGCGGAGCCGCCGATGCTTCTTGTGTGCATCAATCGTTCGGCCGGTTCGTTCTCCGAGATCGATCGTGCGCGTTGTTTCAGCGTGAATGTCCTTCGCGAGAGCCAGTACGGCCTGGCGAAGAAGTTTTTCGAAAGCGAAAGAACCAGGCGTTTCGACCATGTCGATTGGATGAGGATGAAGACGGGCGCCCCTGCGATTGCCGATGCGCTCGCGAGTTTCGACTGCCGCGTCGAGCAGACGATCGAGGCGGGAAGCCACGGAATCTTCATCGGCCGTGTGGTTGGCGTTCGCACATGCGAGGTGAACAACCCGCTTCTCTATTTCAATGGCAATTATGCCGTCCTGCGCAGCCTTCCTTCGGATGCGGTGCCGATGGGTGCGGCCTGAATTCAGGCGGCAAAGCCTGGGGAGGTTGACGGGTATGGATGAAAAGAAACTCGAGGATTTGGATCGACGTCGATCCGAGGCGCGGGCGATGGGTTCGCAGAAGGCCCGCGACAGGCTGGCCGCCGAGGGCAAGCTGGATGCGCGAGCCAGGCTGGAAGTGCTGTTTGATCCCGGCACGTTTCACGAGATCGGATTGCTCGCGCGCAGCCAGCATGAGGATCTGTCGGACCGGACCCCCGCCGACGGCCTCGTTGCCGGCTGGGGCGAGGTCGATGGACGCAAGGTCTATGTAACGTCGGAGGATGCCAGTGTCCTCGGCGGAACGCGTGGCCGGGTGGCGGAGGCGAAGGCGTTCCGGATCCGCGAACTCGCATTGCAGCACAAATGTCCCTACGTGGCCTTGATGGAAGCCGGAGCGGGTCGGTTCCAGGAAAATAATGGCGCGATAGCAGCGGGTATCGGGCGGCGTTTCGGCGAGCACTACAAGCTGTCGGGCCGCGTCCCGCAGGTCGCGGCGATCATGGGATCCTGTTTCGGCGGTCCGTCATTTACTGCCGCCCAATCGGACTTTGTCTCCATCGTCGACGGAAGCGGCTTCATGGGCATGTCCGGCCCGAAGGTCGTCAAAGTCGGCATCGGGCAGGATGTCACGCCGGACGAGATCGGCGGCGCTGAGATCTCCGTGCGCCAGACCGGTCAGGCAAGTCATCGCGCCGCCGATGACGCTGCCTCGCTGCAGGCCATTCGAACCTTCCTTTCATTCCTGCCGTCCAATTGCGACGAGCTTCCGCCGCGCGGCGAGTATCGGCACGCACAGTGCGAGACCGCGGAGGGGCGGCGTCAGATAGCGGACCTCGTGCCCGACAGCAGCCGGCGCGCTTACTCGATGAAGCGTCTCGTCGAGCTCATTTGCGACGGTGGGGAGTTCTTCCCCTATTGCGAGGAGTTCGGTCCGTCGCTGATCACCTGTTGGGCGAGGATGGAGGGCCGCGCCGTCGGATTCGTGGCAACCGAACCCATGAAGGGCGCGGGGGCGCTGGATGAAAAGGCGGCGATCAAGGCGCGCAAATTCGTCGATATCTGTAACGCGTTTCATATCCCCCTTATCTTCCTGACCGATTGTCCGGGGTTCATCGTGGGGCCGAAGATCGAACAGCACAGGATGGTGTCGCTCGCCGCCCGGCTCTTGAACAGCGTCATTGCCGCCGACGTTCCGAAGGTAACGGTGATCGTTCGAAAAGCGATCGGTCTCGCCTATCTGGCGCTCGGCGGGAAAGCGATGAATCCGGACTTGCTGGTGGGTTGGCCGACGTCGCAGTTCGACATCATGGGCACGGCGGCGGGTGTGGAGCTCGTTCACGGAAAGCGTATAGCGGCGGCCGACGACCCGGATGCGCTGCGGAGATCGCTTGTCGAAGCCGCGGAAGGCGAAGCGGAAGGGTACAGGGCCGCGGAAGCCGGGCTGATCGACGACATCATACGCCCGGAAGAAACGCGGGAGGTGATCTGCGAAGCACTCGACCGCGCATGCAAGGTCCAGCGCGCCGGATTCAAGCAGCGGATCGACCCATGACGGTTCGGGAGTCGGAACACTGCGAGCACGCGAACGAGGTCTGGGATCGTGAGGTCGATCTGGTTGTCGTCGGGTACGGGGCCGCGGGGGCGGTCGCTGCCGGCGAAGCGGCCGCGGCCGGTGCGCGAACCCTTCTTCTGGAAAAGATGCCGTTTCCCGGCGGGCTATCTATTGCGTCGGCGGGAGGCATCCGCATCGCCTTCGATGCCGATGAGGCCTTCGCTTATCTGAAAAGCACATGCGGCGGGCGGACGCCCGACAACCTCCTTCGCAAGCTTGCAGACGAAATGGCCACGATCTGCGATTACGTCCGGACGCTTGCCGCGCATGTGGGCGCGACCGCCGAGATCATCCCCGCTTTGGGGAACTATCCGCTGCCGGGCTACGCATCGCTGGGATATTGCGAGGTAAGCGAAGTTCCGGACCTTGAGGATCGGGACGGCTATCATGCCATGTCGACGATCAAGAACGGTGCGCGGTTGTTTCGGGTCCTGGAGGCGCATGTCGAAAGATCCGGTGCCGAGATTCGCCTCGAAGCGCCGGTTCGCAGATTGATCCGCGACGAAAGCGGGGTGGTGGCCGGCGTTCTGGCCGAGATCGACGGGCGACCTGTCCGTATTCGTGCGCTGGGTGGCGTCATCCTGACCTGCGGCGGATTCGAAGCCGATCGCGAGATGCAGAAACAGTACTTCCAGGCCGATCCTGTCATGGTGGGAGCTTTCCGTGGAAACACGGGCGACGGTATCCGGATGGCTCAGGCGGTCGGGGCCGATCTCTGGCATATGTGGCACTATCACGGTCCATACGGCCTGAAACATTCGGATCCCGCTTATCCGTTTGGCCTTTTCCTGAAGGCGGTTCCCATGTGGACTCCGGGCCGTCTCGACGAGGTGTCCTCGCTCGGTGTCGAGGAGCCGGCCGATGGCGGGAAGCGAAAGGCGCTGGCGCGTCTTGCCTGGATCGTCGTCGACCAGGACGGGCGCCGGTTCATGAATGAATACCCGCCCTATCCGGGGGACAGCGGCGTCCGGCCCTTCGACGCGTTCGATTTTCTGAGGCAGCGCTTTCCGCGAAATCCGGCATTCATGATTTTCGATGAAGCGGGACGGAAAATGTACCCGATGGGGCGTGCCGTCCATAATGATTCCCATCCCCGCTACGAGTGGAGTGCGGACAATCTACGCGAGGTCGAGAACGGCATTCTTGGCCGTGCGGACACGCTGGAGGAGCTGGCGGAACGGATCTCCGTTCCCGCCGGGGAGTTGAAAAGAACGATTGCCGAGTGGAACGCCGTGGTGGCGGCCGGGGAGGATCCTGTTTTCGGCCGTGTTCCCGAAACCATGGTGCCGATCACTGAGCCGCCATTTTATTTCGGACGTGTCGGCCCGATCGTGATCAACACGCAGGGAGGGCCGGTTCATGACGAGCGTCAAAGGGTGCTGTCGCCGTTTGGCGAGCCGATTGAAGGCCTCTATGCCGCCGGGGAACTCGGTAGCGTTTTCGGACACCTCTACATGAGCGGCGGCAATCTGGCGGAGTGCCTAATCGGAGGCCGAATCGCCGCCGGTGAAGTGGTGGCTCGGCTCGAAAGGACGCGGCGGCAGTTCCGTGCCGACGCTGGAGCCGGCGACTGATGTCATCGATAGTGGTCGAATCCGGCGACGGCGTCGTCTCGATATGCATGAACAGGCCGGAAAAGCTGAACGCATTGTCGGTCGGGATGCTGCGCTCGCTGCGCGATGCATTCCGGGCGGCCTCGCAAAGCGATGCGTGCGGAGCGGTGCTCTTCTCGGGGGCTGGGCGGGCCTTTTGCGCCGGAGCGGACAGGTCGGCGGTCGCGCAATTGCGCGGCGCAGATGAAATCCGCGCCTATGCGGAACTCATGCTCGAAACAATGACGGCAATTCACGATTGCAGCGTGCCGGTGGTCGCATCTGTTCAGGGGCATGCCCTCGGCGCGGGATGCGGCCTTGTCGCGCTTTGCGATTTTGCGGTTTCCGCGCGGGAGGCAAATTTCGGCTATCCCGAAATCACGCACGGCATTCTTCCCGCGCTTGTCGTGCCGGGCCTTGTTGCGCGTGTGGGGGAGAGCCGGGCTTTCGAACTTCTGGCAACCGGTCGCAATTTCGACGCCGAAGAAGCACTGGCGCTCGGTATCGTGAGTTCGGTGGCGACAGGCGATCCCGCTCGCGAGGCGGTGATCACTGCATCCGCCCTGGCGGCCGTGCCGGCTTCTCGGATCCGGTCGTTGCGAAAACTCGTTGCCCATTCCGCGCGGCATGAGTTCAACGCGGCGATGGAGGCCGCTAAAGAGCAAAACATCCAGTCGCGAACTGCAACTTCCGGGAGAGACAATTGCGACGGATAGATTGTATCACTTTTTTTATGATCAATTTGGATCGAAAATATTAATTTATGTTGACACGGATGGCAAAGTTTCGAATGGTTGAGATGCCCGGGGCTCAGCAAAGCCATAGCTGCCCGGGCGCAGGGAGGAAAGCATGGCGCAATTGAGGCGGATTGTTAGTCTGCTTTGTGTAATTGTGTCGCTAATTGCCGCGATTGCAATGGTGGCAATGGTGGTTCACATCATCGTCGACGCGGTTCTGCGGAATTTCTTTGCCAGTTCTGCGCCCGGAACGACCGAGTTCGTGTCCTTCTACTACATGGTCGCGGTTACGTTTCTGCCGCTGGCATACATCCAGAGCCTCCGCGGACATGTCATTATTGAGATATTCACCCAATCCCTTCCGGCGCGGGCCCGCCTGATCATCGACGGTTTCGTTGCCCTGATCGTCGCGGGCGCCGCTGGCTATTTCTGTTACGCCGCAAGCTGGAAGGCGATCGCCATGACAAAGGCGGGCGAGTTCGTCATCGGCACGATTCTGGTTCGCACCTGGCCGGCGCGTTGGGGCGTCGTGATTGGCGTCGGGTTGCTTGCGATCATCGCCCTGCTGCAGGCGATCGACCGGCTGGTCACGGGCTTCGGCGGAAAGTCGATCGAAGCCTATGAAGACAATGTGTTCAAGGAGGAGCGCCGCTTGCTCTCCATCCTCGATCTATTTGCGAGAAAAGAGACATGACCCCTGTTGCCGTAGGCGCGGCCGGACTTGGCGTCCTTCTGGTATTGCTCGCACTGCGGGTTCCGATCGCCGTCGCACTGGCCGGGGTGTCGGTCATTGGCATAGGCGTGATACGCGGGCCCAATGCCGCATTCGCGGTCTTGGCCGAGCAACCTTACAACTTCATTGCGCACTGGTCGCTTTCGGCTATTCCGATGTTCCTCTTGATGGGCAGTATTGCCTATCACACAGGTCTGACCGAAAGCCTGTACAAGGCTGCGCGCCTGTGGCTCATCCGGCTGCCTGGCGGCTTGGCGGTCGCCAGCACGATTGCCTGTGCGGGCTTTGCCGCAGCTTCGGGTTCGAGCATCGCGACATCGGCCGCGATGGGGCGGATCGCCATCCCCGAAATGCTCAAATACCGCTACGATCCGGGTATCGCGACGGGTTCGGTTGCTGTGGCGGGAACACTCGGATCGCTGATCCCGCCGAGTATCCTGATGGTCCTGTACGCCATATTTGCCGAAGTTTCGGTCAGCAGGGCATTGCTTGCAGGCATTCTGCCTGGTCTGCTCTCCGCTTTCATGTTTTCGGCATTGATCGTTGCCCGCTGCTCGCTCAACCCGGCCCTGGCGCCGGTCAGCATCGACGAGAAGGTCACGTCGCGCGATCGCATGCGTTCGTTGCTGGAAGTCTGGCCGCTTCCGGTTCTGGTCGTGGGTGTGATCGGGAGCATGTACTCCGGGATATTTACGGCAACTGAAGCAGCGGCCGGCGGTGCGCTTCTCGTCAGCCTCATCGCAATCACGCGCCGGCAGCTGAACCTGCGGGTTTTCATCGAATCTCTGCTGGATGCGTTGAAGGGCACCGCGACGATCCTGTTCATCGCGATGGGAGGCTTCCTTCTCTCTCGCTTCATGGCGTTCAGCGGCCTGCCATTCTATCTCGCCGATCTGATCGAAGCCCTGTCGGTGAACTGGATTGTGCTGATGATCGGACTGTCGATCATCTACATCGTGCTCGGAATGTTCCTGGATTCGATCGGCATCATGCTGTTGACGATCCCGATCCTCATCCCGGTGATGACTGCAATGGACATGAGCCTGATCTGGTTCGGCGTCATCCTGATCAAGTATCTGGAAATCGGACTTGTTACCCCGCCCGTCGGCTTGAACTGCTTCATCATCAAGACGGTGGTCGGCGACTCGGTGCCCTTGGAGAAAATTTTCAAGGGCGTCCTGTGGTTCATCGCTGCCGATCTGGTGACGCTGATCCTGCTTATCGCATTTCCGGAAATCTCGCTCTTCATTCCCAGCCTGCTCGACTAGCGAGACCTGTCCACCCCATTTCATGCAAGGAGGAGAAAATGAAAAACACAGTCGTAATTGGAGGAATTCTCTGTGCGTCGCTCTTGGCTTCGGCCGCCGTGGCGCAGGAGAAGAAGATCGTCTACGCGAGCTATCTCAGCCCGCAGCACATTACGAATCCGGTTCTGGAAAATTTCTTCGAAGCCATCGAGAAGGACACGAACGGGTCGATCAAGTTCGAAAGCCATGTCGGCGGGTCGTTGCTTTCCGGCCGCGATATTCCCGGTGGTGTACGTGACGGTGTTGCCGACGCCGGGTATTTCGTCGGATCCTACATCCCTTCGGAAATGCCGATCGACAACTACATCGCGCAGTTCAGCCTGTGGAACAGCGAGCCGCTGGTCATGACCGGAGTGCTCAATGAACTGGAGCTGTTCGACTGCCCGGAATGCGTAGACGAATATCGCAAGTTCAACACCAAGTATCTCGCATCCTACGCGCTGACGCCCTACGTCTATCACTGCAAGGAAGAACTCCGTACGCCCGAAGACTTCAAGGGCAAACGCGTTCGCGGCGTCGCCGCCTATGGCGACCTTGCCAAGGCACTCGGCGCGGTTCCGATCAATGTCAGCCCGGACGAGGCTTACGAGGCGCTCGATCGGGGGATTCTGGACTGCGCGCTGCATTCGGTCGCGGCGCAGAAAGCCCGGTCTTACGGCGAAGCCGCGAAATTCGTAATTCTCGATCCGCTCGGCGGTTTCCTTGGCGCCTCGACATTCAATCTGCGCATCGAGAAGTGGAACTCGCTTTCGCCGGATGAGAGGGCCGCGATCACCAGGCATCTCCCCGATCTGGTGGCCGGTGCGATCTTCAACTACATCGCCGAAGATGAAGACGTGAAGAAGGTCTATTCGGAGAGCGGAACGAAGTTCTACCATGCCGACCCGTCCTTCGCGGCGGCCGTCGAGGAGTTCAAGGCCGGCTATCGCGACCAGGTGATCAAGAAGGGCGCGTCAATGGGGGTCAAGGATCCCCAGGCAATCTCGGACACCATCGATGGATTGATCGAGAAGTGGCGCAAGCTTCTCGACGAGAATGGCCGCGACAAGGAGACCTACACCCGCTTGTTGGATGAGGAGATCTTCTCGCGGATCGATACCCAGAATCCTATCGAGTAGCGCAATAAGTCAGGAAATGGCCGTTCATCGCGGCCATTTCCAATCCATGGACATGCCTGTTCGACCATGTGTCCCGGCAAGCGCAGGCGATCGGGAAGCACAGACGATGCAGGGCGGAAGCGCGGTTCCGGCGGGTTGCAGGTTTCGGGAGAAGCGTCCCGTCTCAGCCGGACAAATGTTTGGAGAAAACATTGAGCACTATTGAGGTGAGATCGGAGATCTCGGGCTGCGTCTGGAAAGTGGAGGTCACGCCGGGTGCGGATCTGCAAGAGTACGACGTCATCGTGATTCTCGAGTCCATGAAAATGGAAATTCCGATCGTGTCGCCCGAAGCGGGCAAACTCGTTGAAGTGCTCGTGAAGGAAGGTGATGCGGTGTCGGACGATGATCTGATCGCGCGCATCGAAATCTGAATCATGAAGAAGCTTTTGATTGCCAACCGGGGCGAAATAGCGCTGCGCGTTATCCGAACCGCGAAACGCCTTGGGCTGGAAACGGTCGCCGTCTATTCCGAAGCGGACGCAGAGTCGCGGGTTCTGGAAGAGGCAGATCAAGCGGTGTTGCTTGGCCCGCCGCCCGCAACCGAAAGCTATCTCCGTCAGGATCGTCTGGTTGAGGCGGCGCAGTCGACCGGAGCTGACGCGATCCATCCTGGATACGGCTTCCTGTCCGAAAATGCGGAATTTGCGGAGAAGGTGATCGATGCCGGAATGATCTGGGTCGGAGCGCGTCCCGAGACGTTGCGCGCAATGGGCGACAAGGAGCGCGCGCGAGAGATCGCGCGGAAGGCCGGGGTGCCTGTCGTGCCGGGGAGCGAGCGGATAGAGGATATATCGCGGGTCGACATCGAAGCGATAGCGGAAGCTGTCGGCTTCCCGCTTCTCGTGAAAGCCTCGGCGGGCGGTGGCGGCATCGGGATGCGCCGCGTCGAGGACGGTAGCCAGCTGCGGGCAACCGCGGAAGCGACCCAGGCGCTGGCAGGCAAGTCCTTCAACGACGGCACGATCTTTCTTGAACGCTACGTTCCCAAGGCCAGGCATATCGAGATGCAGGTGTTCGGGTTCGGGAATGGCGACGCGATCCATCTTTTCGAGCGGGACTGTTCCTTGCAGCGCCGCTTCCAGAAGGTGATCGAGGAAAGCCCGGCGCCGGGGCTGAGGCCGGAGGTGCGGGACCGCATGTGCGCCGCCGCATTGGCTCTGTGCAAGGCGACGCGATATGCCGGGGCCGGCACGATCGAATTCATCGTGGATACCGCGACCCAGGAATTCTTCTTTCTCGAGATGAATACCCGCATCCAGGTCGAACATCCGGTCACGGAAATGGTCACGGGCGTCGATTTGGTCGCCATGCAGCTTGATTTCGCACGCGGCGCATTGCGCGGTCTCGACCAGGCCGACATCGCCTCGAATGGACATGCGGTCGAATGCAGGCTTTATGCGGAGAAGCCGGAAAAGAACTTCATTCCGTCGCCAGGGCAGCTGCAGGTTTTTCGACTGCCCGATCAGGCAGACGATCTACGGATCGACTGCGCCTACAAGCAAGGAAACAAGGTCACTTTCTACTATGATCCGATGATCGCGAAGATTATCGCGCACGGACCGGACAGGAACGCTGCATGCCGACGAGCGGTCGCTGCCCTGAACGAAATCGAAATCGAGGGCATTTCCACGAACCGCGATTTCCTGATCGCCTGTCTCCGGGACGGCGGGTTTTTGCAGGGTGATGTTTACACGAACTTTATCGACGATCACCGTGTGAAATTGCTGTCGGCGGAAGCGAAATAAACGATACGACTGTGAGGCTCGGCACGGTCGAGGCGGCTTGCGTTGGTAATTTCTTACCGGGACAAATTACCATAACGCACGATGTGACATCGGAACCGGCGATGGCTGAATGCCCAATTAGGGTCCGGAAATGGACTTGGCGGTTTGAAGTGCGAAGAGTCCGCTTTGTACCAAAAACGGGGCAATAGGCCACGACGTCGGTCGTCATGTTCAGTCGGATGACGGCTTCCCGTTTAAGGACTCGCGAAGCGCGCGCATGGCAGCGGTGAATCCGCGAAGCGAGACCTCGGCGGTTCGTTGCGACCCGTCCAGGGCCAGCGACGCGGCCTTCAGGTCGAGCCCGCTCAGAAACCCGTCCATCACCGATCTGTCGGGATTGAACGGCGCCAGGCATCCATTGTTGGAACAGGACCGGAAGGGCACCTTCACGCCGCGGCGGCTGTCGACCTGAAACACGACACCGGCCGTCAGCAACGTATCCTGCGGCGTGCTGAAGATCACCAGCGCCTGTTCTTTCCTGCCTTCGCCGTGCAGCTCCAAGGCCATTTTGATCGGTGCCTGGGCCTGTTCATCGGAAATGATGCGCGGCGCCATGACACAGATGGCGAGCGGCCCGTTTTCGGACACGGGACAGATGACCCGCCAGTCTTTGTAGACCGTCTCGGTCGTTTCGGCCTCATCGGCGGTTTTTTCGCCGGTCCGCGACGGCGGCGTGTCCGCCGGTCCGCCGTCCTGCGCGCGCGCCATTGCCGGCAGGCAGAGCCAGCACGCGATCACGGCCGCGCCGAACGCCCGCAGGCGGATACTCCCGGGCCGGCGGCTATTGTTTGGACAGCTCATCGATCAGCGACTCCACCTCCTGTGTCGACAGGCTTTCGCCCAAAATGGAATTGAGGTCGTCTCCGGCATTGGACACAAGCTCTTGTATTGCGGCGTCGTAGGCCGCCTGCGGGTCGGCCGCATTGACCAAATCGACCGTGATGCCGGCCTTGAGGAAGATCGACTGAACTTCTGCGGGCGTTGGCGTCCGGCCGCCGGTTTGCGCCTTCTTGAGGTCTGCCGAGAAGTTCGCCGCGTTCTGCACGGCCGCACTCTGATTGACTGCGATGGATTGCTCCTGCGTGACACTGTCGCCGACTTGCCTGGCCAGCACCGCCGACGTCGCGCTTGCCCTGTTCGCATCGACCATGTCGCGCGAGACAGAGGCCAGGTCCTGTCCGCGACCCACTGCATCGGCAATGTCGCTCATTTCATCCGATTGGAGTTCGATGTCCTGATTCAGCGCTGTCTGGGTTTCCTGTCCGGCCTCGATCGTTGAATCGACGCGCGAGTTGAGATCGTCGATCGCATCCTGGGCGATATCGCCTGCAAGGACGTTTGTATCCTTCAGATTCAGTTCGCGGTCCTCTCCGGTCGTCGTCACGGCCGTTTCCACAACCCGGTTCGCCTCGTCAAGCTCGTTGGCGCCGGAGCCGGTGACAGTCACATTGCCTTCGCCAATCGTACTCCTGACGGTCTGATCGAGTTCCGTGCTGTCACCCTGGGCGTCGGCCTTTATGAAGCCCTGTTGCTGGAAGGCCGTATCCTCCGTCGTGTCCCAGTTCTCGGCGATCTCCTGAACATCCGTCGCCGTCGCGGCAAAGCGGAAATTGAACATGTCCTGGGTTTTCGATCCTTCCAGATCGTCGCCGACCACCAGTTCGCTTGTCGTCATATCAAGCGTTCCGTCTTCGCCAGCGGCAATCTTTGCCGCGTTGACGGTTGTCGTACCGCCCACATTGACGGTCAGATTGCCAGTTGACGTTATGCCGCTCTGTTCGCCAACCGTCGTGTTTTCCTTCTCCGACCGGTTCAGATCGATGTCCGCGCCTGTATCGAGGACGCCGGCGAGGTCGTAGGTCCTCAGCGAACCGTCTTTCGTCTGAGGCGTGTCGGCATCGTTGTCGGTCGAGCCCTTGTCGGTATCGTCGCCGGGAGGGGACGATGGAGCGGGTGTCGACGGCCGTGGCGGCGCGCCGTTCGGTGTGGCGGTCGTGCCACCACTCGGCGCGGGGGGCGTGGTCTTGCCGCTGTCGCTCGGCGCGGGCGTGGATGGCCGTGGCGGGGGCGCGTTTTGCGTCGTGGCCGTGCCACCGCTCGGCGCCGGGGTCGTGGTCTTGCCGCCGTCGCTTGGGGCGGGCGTGGATGGCCGCGGCGGCGCGCTGTCTTGCGTCGTCGTCTCGCCCGGCGAACTGCCCGAGCCATCGCTGTTTGCCAAGGTCGCCTTGGAGCCGGACAGTTCGAGACTGTATTCTTCGGCTACGACTTTCTCGGAATCGGCAACGGACGTCACCGTCAGGTCGCCTTTAACGTCAAGGGAAATGTCGGAGCCCTTGATGGTGCCGCCCTTGATCGTGAGGTTATTGGCGTCGATCGCGGCGGCCTCGTCTCCAAAGTCGATCGAGGCGTTGTCGTGCGTCGTGTTGTCGACATTCACAACGGAGATCGACACTCCGGTTCCCACGGAAGTCGAATCGCCGACCCGTCTGTTCTCGATAGCGTCGCTTGAGGAGTCGTCCGCGGTTTGGGTCTGATCCGTGTCCTTGCCGTTCGGTGTAGTGTTCTGGGGAGACTTGCCTCCGTCGCTCGGCGCGGGCGTCGACGGCCGGGGAGGCGCACCGTTCTGTGTCGTGGTCGTGCCACCACTCGGTGCGGGCGTTGTGGTGTTGCCGCCGTTGCTCGGTGCGGGCGTCGACGGCCGGGGAGGCGCACCGTTCTGTGTCGTGGTCGTGCCACCACTCGGTGCGGGCGTTGTGGTGTTGCCGCCGCTGCTCGGCGCAGGCGTCGACGGCCGGGGAGGCGCACCGTTCTGTGTCGTGGTCGTGCCACCACTCGGTGCAGGCGTTGTGGTGTTGCCGCCGCTGCTCGGTGCGGGCGTCGACGGTCGCGGCGGGGCGCCGTTCTGCGTTGTCGTTTTGTCGCTATCGGTCGAGCCGTCTTCGGCCTTCTCCTTTGTTGTTTTCGACTTCTTCTGGATTTCGACTCCGACGCCGATCTCCAGCCCGAACTGGGTGGAGTCGATTGTGGATTCCGCGGACGAGACCGTCGTATCCCCTCCATTCGAATCCAGTACCCCGCCATTCGCATTGACCTGGGTTCCCTCTATCTCGATCCCGTCTCCCTTGACATTGAAACTTCCTCCGGAGTTGAAAGTGCCACCCTCTTTCTCCACGATGGTGGTGTCCTCGACTTCGATCGAACCCTCGATATCAACTGTACCGAGCAGGGTGTCGACGATCCCCGGATCCTTTTTCTCTTTTTCCGTCTCACTCGAATCTTTCTCGGCCGACTTGTCGGTCGGTGCAGGCGTCGTGGTCTTGCCGCCGTCGCTTGGCGCGGGGGTCGAAGGTCGTGGTGGCGCGCCATTTTGCGTCGTGGTCTTGCCGCCGTCGCTTGGCGCGGGGGTCGAAGGCCGTGGTGGCGCGCCATTTTGCGTCGTGGTCTTGCTGCCGTCGCTCTGGCTGGAGTTCCCGCCGTTGCTTGAGTCCGAATCCGAAGACCCACCCGAGTCCTTTGTTCCCTGGCCTGTCTTGTTCGTGCCGACATCGAGGCTCAGCCCCACGCTCACGTCGATATCGGTGGATTGTTTTTCGTAGGTGCTGGTCGCGGCCTCGAAGGAAACCGAGCCGCCATTTGCGGATATATCCGTCTCCTCGGTGACATTCGCGTCGCCGCCGACGATCGTCACGCCCCCATCCGTCGAGGTTATTGTCAGGTTCTGCGCGTCGTAGGTGGATTGGACGGCCTCGTTTGCCGTCTCGTTGGATGTCGAATACTGGACGGACGCACCGACATCGCCGCTCCGGCCCGAATTGCTCAGCCCGCCATCGACATTGTCCTGGACTTCGTTTGATCCGGCTTGCGTGCCGCCGATTCCGACCTCCACGGACACGCTTTCGGATTCACGGTGGTATGTGTTCGTGGCAGTATCCAGCGTGATGTCACGTCCACTGATGTCGATCTCGCCCGACGGGGCGTCGAAACTGGTGCCCTCTGACGTCACCTTGCCGGTTTCGCCATCGGAGCCGGTTGCCGTGATCGTGATATTCCCGCCTTCAGAGAACAGGTCGGTGGTATCGGCCTCCGAGTAGCTTTCCTCGCTGGAGGAGAAAGCACCGCTCCCGGAGACGGAGAGCGCCTTCTTTCCGACAGTCACGCTGCCGCCGCCCGAGGTGGACTGTTCCTTCGTCTCGTAGATGTTTTCTGCCGCGTTCAGGGTAACATCCTTGCCGGAGATCACGATTCCTCCGCCAGCGTCGACCTTGGTGCCGGTCAGACTGGTTTCACCCTGCCCGCCGTCGATCGTGACGCCGCCGGATCTGGTGGCTAGTGTTGCCGTATCCTGGTTGGTAATCTTCACATTCGGATCATCACCATCGAGTTCAGTTGAATGGCCTTCGCCTTCCAGTGATACGCTTTGGTCGACCACGTCATAGCTGGCTCGACCGCTTCCGCCGGTTTCACTTGTCGTGCGCGTATCGGTGGTTTCGGCCACTGTTACATCGACACCGGCTTTTGACTTAAGCTCAATGCCCTGATCCGCCGAAAGCTCCGCCCCCTCAATCGTGATACCGTCGCCTGTGGCGCCGCTCGTGATGGTAATTTTCCCCGAGCGCGAGGTCATGTCGGAAGTCACCGCTTCCTCGTTGACAACCGTGTCGGTGGTCTCGTTGTGTTCGACGGAAACATAGACCTCCGCGCCGGGCACGATATCGTCGATATTCTGAGGGCTGAGGCCGTCCATCTCCGGGTCGAGATCGACATCCGTGTTTTCGCGTTCCTCTTGCGCCGCATCGGGGTCGTTTTCCTCGATCGCCGCGATGCGCCGTTTCTCGTCTTCGGCAAGCACCTTGTCCTGCACGTCGTCGATGGCTCCGCCGATCGTGCTGTAATCGACTGCCGCGCCGACCCTGACGCTCGTCTCCGATCCCTCCTGCGTGACCGTGGTGGTATCGGTCGCCGCCTCGACGGAGACGCCTCCATCGCCGTTGATCGAGATATCGCCTTCGACGTCATACACGGTGCCCCGGTCGGTCACGGTGCCCGATGCGTTGATTTCGACTTCGCCGGCCGAGATGGTGGTGGAGCGGTTCTCGGTCGCGTTGAGCGTGGTCGTGCTGGAATCGACATCCACCCCGCCTTCCACCACGAGTTCATTGGTATCGACGCTGCCTCCGAGAACCCCTGTGGACTCTGTCGTAGTCGTCGAGAATTCCGTCTCCGTCTGATGCGTCTCGATCGTGACGTCCCTGGAATCGATCTTCAGCTTCTCGCCGACACTGACATCGCTGCCGGTTATGGTGACGCTGGAAGCGTCTTCCTGGCCATCGGCTTCGTCGCCGCCATTGATGGTCAGCGAACCTTCTACATTGATATCGCTGGCGCGGGACGTTTCCTGGTAGAGTTCGTCGGTGGTTGTCTGGCTGGTGTAGACCTCGATCGAACCGCTGGCGCCGGCGGATTCCTCTCCCGTTTCGTCTTCTTCGCTGGGCGCGCCGGAACGGGTCTGTCCGCCGAGAACGCTGCCCCGGTCCGTCTCCGTCATGGTGACGTCCACGGTTTCGGTCGCCGCCTCGATAGTGACGTCCTTCGACGTGATGGTTCCGTTACCGACCGATACGTCGGATCCCGAAATCCGCACGGAATCAGCCGCCTGAACCTCGCCGTTCTCGTCCACGCCGTTGCTTATCGTGACATTTTCGCCGAAATCGACGTTCGAGCCGCGCTCGGTCGTCACCGTGCCCTCGACCGTCGTTTCGCCGGTGCCGAAGAGGACGATCGATCCGTCGTCTCGCTTTTCATAGATGTCCGACCGCTCGGTCGTTTCCGATACAGTCGTCGTCTCCGTCTGTGACTCGATGACGACATTGGCCGCGTTGATATCGCTATCGCCCTCGACATCCACATCGCTGCCCCTGACAGTCAGCTGATTGCCGGCATTGACCGTGAGGTTCCCGCCAACGCTGAGCCCGCTACCCTCGACCTCGGTATCGACCACGACGGTACGCGTAGTCGAGCTTTCTTCTCCGAGGCCTCCGTCCGTCTGTTCGGTCGTTATTGTCGTGGACTTCTTCTCGATGCCCTCCAGGGTCACGTCCTGCGCATTCAGTTCCGTGTCGCCACCGCTGGCGAGTTCGCCGCCGCTGGACAGGATCTCGTCTTTCGCGGAGATCGTCAGATCGTCGCGCGCGGTTATCGTCGCGGTGTCGCCGACCTGGGTTTCGACAGCTTCGCCGCTCGAGTCGCGCGCCTCGGATGTCAGCGTCTTGTTGACGACCGAGCCTTCGCGGCTCTCCACCGTGACCGAACCGCCGCTGATCTCGCCGCTCAGATTGGTGATGTCGCCGTCGGCCGTGATGGTGACTTCCTCGCCCGCCTCGATTTGACCGAGTTGGTTGGTCACCTCACCGCCCGAGTTGATTGACAGATCGTTGCTTGCCAGCAACGTACCTTCATTGGTGACCGAGCCTGCGGTATCCAGCTTGATGTCTGTGGCTGCGAGAAGCGCGCCGCCGACGATTGTCGTGTCGCGGTTCGCCGCGAGATAGAGTTTGGGGGCCAATACGGTCTGGCCGTCGACCTCGGTTTCGACGAGCAGAACCACGTCTTCCTGCAGATTGGCCATCTGGTCGGGGGTCAACGCGACGCCAATGCCGATATTCAGATCATCGCGCAGCGACTCGCCGCGCTCGAGCAGGTACTTGTATTGCTCTTCCTCGCTCCCCAAACCTTCCGCGACAAAGCGTTGCCCGGTTGCGCTCAGGATCTGTTGCCGCAGGTAGAGCTGTTCATAGTAGGAATCGCCGAGGAACTGGTATTCGGCAATGTTCACGCCCATCTGGGCAAGGAAATCCGAAGAACCATACAGGCCGGAAACGGAGAACCGCGGATCGGTCTGGAAAACGAACTGCGCGTTGGGGTCGGGATTTTGAACGACCAGCGGATTGTTGCTGACAAGGCTGGCGGCATCGGGTGGCGAAAGCGAGGATTCGCCGGCGGAAAGCGTCGTGCTACCCTCTCGTTCGTGCGCTCCGCTGTTGAGGTTCTGGATCGACATCCCGCCGGTAACGGCCAATGTTCCGCCGGCCTCGACGGCCGACCGTATTCCGGTATTGGCGGTGTAGTGAACGGCCTGACCGATATCGTCGTAGCTTTTCAGATACTCGTCGCCGATAATGACGCCCCCGACGGGCCCTGCTGTTGCCTCGACGTAGCTGAAACAGATCTTGCCCGGATCATAACAGGCAACTCCAAGATTGGATCCCTGCCGGTACGTGACGCCATAGGTCGGCGTCGTCGTAAGGGTCTTGAAGTGATCTTCCCCGGTCCACGAATCCCTTTCGAATTCGGCCAGCGTCGTGATCGTGTAGATTTCCTGGGATTCATTGACGAATGTCGCCAACGGGTTGCCGCCCGCATCCGTCGGACCGCTGATTGTCACGTTCTGCGCGGCCGAGATGATGCTTGCCTTGTTGAGTGCGCTGTCCAGCACGTAGATTCCGATATCGCCGCCGGCCAGCAACTGGCTGCGGTAGTCGGTTGGCGCTTCCTCGATTGTCTGGGTCGTTTGGGTCGCGAGTCGGGCGCACGTCTGATTGATATGTTCGTCGAAATTGCCTTCGTCGAATGATCCGCATGACGATACGAGGTGAATCAACTGGCCACCGACAACGATAAAGTCGTCCCAGCCCGTATCGTATTTCAACACGGCGGCTCCATCGGTGACGACCGCCGGCGTGCCGGTGTTCTCGAAGACCTCCGCATAGATCGACACATCGCCGTTGAAGCTTTCGATCGAAGAGTCGTAATTGCGGACGGTGCCTTGCGCCTGTGAAATGTCGAGGCCGCCAAGCGTGATCGGGCCTTCGATCGCGTAGAGATAAGCGTCGCTGGTGTTCTCGAAGCGAGTGGATGCGAGAATATCGATACCCGAATAGGCGTAGATCAGGCCATTGGTGCTGGAAACGTCCCTGTCGCCGTCTCCGGTATTTTCGATGATGCCGGCTGCCAGGCTGCTCTTCATCGAGCTGGAATTCGCGATGATCGCACCGGAATTGTATATCCCCGCGAGATCGGCATTGATGACGGGCGCCAGTATCGTCGAGTCCGCATCGTTGGTCAGAATGCCGTCACCGCCGGGACCGTCGCGAAATTCGATCTCGGCGCCGGCCTGAAGCGTGCCGCCGCTATTGGTGATGTGGTTCCAGCCTTCCAGGGTCAGCTTGCTTCCGGCGGCGATGAACCCGGCATTGGCGATAGTGTCCGTCGCGGTGAGGGTCACGTCGGCGGATCCCTGAATGCCCTTGTCGGGTGCGCCGCTGTCGCTATCCACGTCGATCCGGGAAGCCGTGACGCTCAGCAGACCGTCGCTCCGCAACAGCGAGTCGTTAATCTGGACATTGTCCGCGACCGTTGCTGTGAGAGTTGGCGCAGTCCCGCCATCAGGCGTCACGGCGCGCACGCCAGACTCGTTCAGAATCATCAGCGTCGTGCCGCTCAACTGCAAATCGCCCTGCGCTTCCATATCGACGCCGTCGATCTCGACGGGGCCGTTGTCAGACGTCGCGGTCAACGCACCCTTCGACCGGATCTGAGGCCGCGAGGAGGCGCCGGCATTCTTCTTGAAGACAAGCTTTCCATCGGCCCGTATCGTCATCTCGCCGGCATTCGCAGCCGCATCGCTCCGCAGGCGCACGCCGACACCTGCCTCGGTGCCGATCAGTTTGATGCGGTCGGCATACATTCCGCCGAGCGCCGAGGAATCGATCCCGAATTCGGGTTTGCCATCCGGATCGTCGGCTTTCGGCGTCGCGATTCCGGTACCGTAGTCGTAGAGATTGCGGCCCGAGGTTATGGTGAGGTTCTTGGCGTTGATCTGCCCGTTGATGATGACCGAACGGCTGACGATGTCGAAATAGTCGGTCGTACTCGCATCGAGGCCGTCTCCCTCGATGGCGACGTCTCCGCCATCGACATCGATCGTGCCGAGCGACCCGTCGGGATTCAGCGACGGTTTGCCTGTGATTACCGTCGCGTTCGGAAATGCAAGGAAGCCGCATCCGTCGCAGGTGACGCCATTGGGATTGGCGAGGATGAAATCCGCAGCGCCGCCAACCAGTTCCTGCGGACCGAACAGGTTCGACCGTCTGGTACTGGTGATCTCGTTGAGGATCGTCTGCGCTTCGCCATTCGCCGAAAGATTGGGATTGGCCAGAACGGCGCCGGCCAGATCGGACGCGATCGGCGCGTCGCCTCCATGGTTGTTGATGACGAGCCCTTCCGGACCGACATCATATTGCGTGAAGACATTGTGGGAGAGACCCGCCGCATTGGGGGTGGCGATATTCAGGATCGGGGTGTCTTCGACCTCGCCTTCGACCACGACGGACGTGACGGCGGTATTGCCCTGTCCCGCCGGATCGATCTCGATCGTCGTGGATTGCGCCAGCGCCGGCGTCAGCGCTGAGGAGCCAAGCAATGCAATGCCGCACACCGTCAGATAACGGCCACTCGAAATTCTTTCGCTCATGAAACTCTTCTCCCGGGAGTTTCGCCCCATTCCCGTTTACGTCACCAATTGTTCGATGGTCTTCGAAGTCCCGCTCACGGAGTTCCGGACAGCCCGCCGCCGGTGCGGCCACGTTATCGGCGCCGAAAAACCCATCAGTAGTTCATGCCGAGCTTGAAGTAGAAATCATTCACCGACCAACCGGTGTCGAAGCCGTGCGGCCCGTAAATCGGCCGCCCGACGGCCACATCGAAATTCACGTTGCCGCCGATCGCACGGATTCCCAACGCGCCGCCAATCAGCGTCGCGTCGTCGACCGCGCCGATGTCCTGCTGCTTGAAGACATGCCCGAAATCGGCGCCGAGATAGGGACGGATGCTGCCAAACATGTCCGTCAGCGCCTTGTTGCCGGTGTCCGGCAGGATCGCATACACCTCGTTTCGCGTGTAAAAGCCGGAGACACCGGAGATGGACCGGTTCCTGAAACCGCGAACCGTGCTGACGCCGCCAATGGACATCTGTTCCGTACCCGGCAGCCGGTCAAAGGACATCTGCGCAGTCAGGTTCGAACTGGCGCCGAAAGCCATGGCACCCGCATCCCAGACTTTCGCAAAGCTCGCGCCGGCATGAGTCAGCAGAAACGCGTCGTCGGCGCTCCCCGGAAATTGCGGATTGTCCTGTGCCCCGAGGACGGGCAATCCGTGCGATATGCCGCCATCGATGGTGAAAGTCGCACCGGCGGCGAAAAACGTGTGCACGGCCGTGATGTCCGCCACGGTCGTTACGCGGCTGCTCGACACCAGCTTGGTGCCTTCCACGTAGTTCAGATTGTCCTTGCGGGTCAGCGTAGCTGTCAGCGTCGTCTTGCTCGTCTGGTCGCGTCTGAGCACTCTGGACAAGGAAAGCGTGGAGGTATTGCCGTCGCCGTCCGTGTCGAAACTGTCGACCTCGCCCTGAAGCAAGCTGGCATATTCGAAATTGCTGTAGCCGCCGGACAGGGTCCAGTACCCCCAGGGCACCGAGTAGTTGATGGCGTAGTTCTGACTGAGCGCATTTTCCGAAGGCTGCTCCAGATTGCGGCCGTAGGTCAGGGTCAGCTGGTCGTTGAGGCGAAGCGGATTGTCGAAGACAAGCGTCGCGCTGCCCTTTATCTCGCCCGTTCCGGACGACCCGTGATTGTCGAATCCGATGCTTCCCGACACCGGGCGTGACGGCTTGTTGTCCACGACGATGACCGAAGAGCCGGGCTCGTCGCCGGGCAGGAGCCGCATCTTCGCGTTGTTCGACCGCAGCCGGTTGATCTGGTCCAGGCCCTGCTCGACATCGCGAATGTTCAGCAGGGTGCCCACGAGGCCGGGAAACGATGTCCTCAGATTGATGTCGCCGGCCAGTTCGCCGCGGACGATCTTGCCCGTGTAGCCCTCGATGACCTGCAATTCGAGAGAGCCGTCTCCGAGATCCTGTTCCGGGATAACGACACGCGATGTGATGTAGCCCTTGTCGATATAGAGGTTGGTCGTGGCGCGGACGATCTCGTTGATCTGGCCGAGACCGATGCACTTGCCCTCATAAGGGCCGACTATCGCCTTCTTGAGGCTGTCCGAAAGCCGGGTGGAGCCGACAATGTCGATCGTGTCGACCTCTATGCAGTTTTCATCCGGCGGCGCCTGTCCCGTCTCGAGGCGTTGCGCCGGCGCTCTGCCGGGTGGACGGTAGCGCAAATCCTCCTCGCGCTGCGTTCGCGCGTCCTCGAGCTGCTGCCTGCGCACCAGCTCGTCCTGCTGCTGTTGCAGGATCAACAGGTCGGCGGGCGTTTGCGCTTTTGCCGGAACGCAAAGCACCGAAAGCAGACAAACCGCCGGCACACAGCATGCGATACGGCGATATTCGGCCTTCCCCGATCCGCTTCCCAGGCCAAAAAGCCTCACTCGCCCTAACGTCACGCGCCCGCGTCCCCCCGTACCTAATCCGGTCGTCGTGAATTCCTGCAAAAATGTTGTAGAATTATTTGAGAACGACCGAGCCTGCAGAAAACGGCCGGTTCCGTACCGCCGGCCTCGCCCGTCAAAACAGACCTGGTGCGACCAGCCGCACGTCCTCGTGGACAACGCCGGCGCCGAAACGCCTGACCGTGAGATTGACGAGCGTCCGCAGCGTGTTCTCGCGATGCGCGGGGTCTTCGAAAAGGCGCGCGGAAATATAGCTCACATGCCGAAGCAATGCGTCGGCTTTCTTCCGGGACAGCGTCAGCGTCACGCCCTTGGCGCTCAGCGAAGGACGGTCCGGGTCGGAGAAAAGGGGCTCGAAAACGAACCGCGTGGCCGGGCTGGCGCGGTACATCCTGCGTGTTGCCTCGAACAGTTTGTCCTTTTCTCCGGCAGCCATGAACACCTGGCACAGGAGTACCAGGACATAGATGTGGAACTGGGATCGCGGCGTGCACAGCGCTTCCGCTTGAAGCAGATAATTCTCGGCGATTTGCATGTCGCCGACGAAGCCGCGCAACTGCCCGGCGATCGCCAGCGACGAGGCGACGGACATGCTCTCGCGAAGCGATCTGTCGGCTAGCTCGAGCGCCAGATCCCGGTAACTCCGGTCGACGAAATAGAGCAGTTTCGCCGCCATCATCGAGTATTCCGGCTGTGTCTGGATGACGGGAAGCGCTTCCGTGACGAGGCGCTCGATCTCGGCCTCGTCCTCGGCGCATGTGGCCGTCCCGGTCCTGAAGAGCCGCGGGCCGAGCACAACGTATTTCGTGTGAAGATGCGAAGCGTAGAACATCTTCAGGATCGGGTCGTCAGGCGTTTCGGCCATGAGCGCCTTCAGGCGGCGGTCATTCTCCGGCCAAGGCTGATCCTCCTGTTTCTCCGGCCGTCCCGCTTCATGCATCGCCACCGGCAATGGCATGGACATCATCGCGTCGACCGCCGATTTCTGCCAGCACTTGGCCAGAATGACCGGCGCCAGGCACCGTGCCCGCGAGGAAAGCTCGACAAGCGCCGAGTTGTCGGGCGGAATATGGACACGTTCCACGTGATGAATGCTCCCGGCGATATTGTTTCGCACTGTCAGAACACATTCGGTGTGCTCGCCTTCCCCGAAGAAACCGAGCTGGATGCTGATCTCGGGGCCATTTTCCCTGGCTTTGTCCGAGGCCTTGTAGTTCTCCTGAAATGCCGCGTTCTTGCCGCTTCCCAGGTGCTGCTGGAGTTCGTTGACGAGGTAACGCGCGAAGGTGCGGCCGGTCTGCTCGCGTCCTTCAAGGCAGGCGAGCCCGAGCAGCGGCCCAACCACGAGATGAGCCTCTCCCGCCTCCGACGCCGCCTGATCGTCCTGGAAAATCCACTGATAGCCCTCGCCGTAATGGGTCGCGATGAATCGCGGCGAGCGGGCGCTGTCGCGCAATTTCCGCCTGATCCTGTTGATCACGAAATCGATATTGCGATCGCTGCTGTCCGAGCCGGTCTCGGCCATTGCGTCGAGAATTTGGCTGCGGCTGAGGATACGGGCCGGGTTTCGAAACAGATAGTCGAGAACCTTTCTTTCGGCCCGGGTGAAGTACACGGCTTCGCCGGACCCGAACGTAACCGAGGCCCGGTCTTCACTGAACGCCACATTCGCGTGATCGTCGTCCTGGGTCATACACCCGCCCGGAACGCCAAATCGGCATTTTCACGCACTGTCGAGCAGCAACAGCCTTGTCGGTTTCCCAAAAGGATCACGAAATATTCGTCCGGGATAATCCATTAATAACACGAGGATTTTCCGGCCCCAGACTTTCCCCCAAGGAAAGCTAACGATGCGAGGCGCGCATTGTCAATGTCGGGGCGGAAACGGCGTATTCGAGAGCCTGGATCGCATAGCCGGCCGTTCGAAGTCCCTTGTCCGGCGGCGAAATTGGAAACGGTATTTTGGGGAGGGGGTTGGCTGGGGAACCTGGATTCGAACCAGGACTAACGGAGTCAGAGTCCGTGGGTCTACCGTTAACCTATTCCCCATCGCCGGTATGAGAGGCGCATATAGAGCGTCGCCGGAAAAAATGCAAACCCCGATCTTCGACAAAGATGCTTGGTGAAATCGGCATCTGCTGATACGATTTCTCCAACAGCAAAAAGATTGCGCCTGCAGCGCCTTTCGGGCAGCGCGGCGCAAGAAGGGAAAAGCCGTGAAGGACGCCGAAGCGGATGCGAACGCATCCGGATCGGGACCTTCCGAAACCGGGTTCGATCCGCGCGGATCGGGGCCGGCCGGCATGGAAAGCCGGGCGCGGGCGACCGCGCCGGCAGCGCCGGTGAAGGCTGCGCGGGACAACGATGACGGCCGGGATGCCGGCCTCGACGACCCGACTGCGCCGGACGGAAGGCTTGATCACCACAAGGACAAGAAGGGCCGCAAGCGCCGCCGCAGGCGTCGTGGCGGGCAGAAGCCTGTTGCCGAATCGGCGGCGGCCGAGCCTGCGCGTCAGCCCGAGGCAAAACCGCCCGCCGCGACCGACGGCGGCACGCCGCAGCCCGTGCCGCCCCGCGGCAAGCGTCGCCGGCGCCGCCGCAAGCCGCATGTCCAGGGCGGCGTGCCGGCCGGTGCGCCGAATGGCGTCGCCGCGACGGGGCAGCCGGAGACAAGGGCGCCCGCACGGCCCGCGCCGCAACGTCCCTCGCTCGACGGCGGGAGCCACCGCCATGCCTCGCCCAATGGGTCCGGCTATTATGCCGCGCTCGATCTCGGCACCAACAATTGCCGCCTGCTGGTCGCCACGCCGACTCGGCCGGGCCAGTTCCGCGTCGTCGACGCCTTTTCGCGCATCGTCCGTCTCGGCGAGGGCTTGTCGCGCACCGGCCGCCTGTCGGAGGCCGCGATGGACCGCGCCGTCGAGGCCCTGAAAGTCTGCCGCGACAAGCTGGAGACGCGCCCGATCCGGCGCATGCGGCTGATCGCCACCGAGGCCTGCCGCGCCGCCGAAAACGGCGAGGAGTTCCTTGCCCGCGTGAAGGACGAAACCGGCATGACGCTGGAGATCGTCGACCGCGAGACCGAGGCGCGGCTCGCCGTCTCCGGCTGTTCCTCGCTGGTCGGCCGCGACACGGATTCCGTCGTCCTGTTCGACATCGGCGGCGGCTCGTCGGAGATTGCGCTGGTCGACGTCAAGGACCGCCGCTCGCGCCGCCTCGCCGACCATATCGTCGCCTGGACCTCGCTGCAGGTCGGCGTCGTCACCCTGTCGGAGAAATTCGGCGGCCGCGACGTCACCGAGCAGACCTTTTCCGACATGATCGACCACGCCGCCGGATTGCTGCACGGCTTCGAGGGCCGCGACCGCCTCGCCGACCGCGTCGGCAATGAGGGCTTCCACCTGCTCGGCACCTCGGGCACGGTGACGACGCTCGCCGGCATCCATCTCGACCTGCCGCGCTATGACCGCCGCCGCGTCGACGGGCTGTGGATGAGTTCCGACGAGGTCGACGCGATGAATGCGCGGCTTCTGTCCTGGTCCTTCGACGAGCGCGTCGCCAACCCCTGCATCGGCGCCGACCGGGCGGATCTCGTGCTGGCCGGCTGCGCCATCCTCGAGGCGATCCGCCGCACCTGGCCGTCGAACCGCCTGCGCGTCGCCGACCGCGGCCTGCGCGAGGGCATCCTGACCGAGATGATGGCCGCCGACGGCGTCTGGCGGCGCGGCGCCAATCCATGGCGCAACCGGCCGAAGTGGAACGGACAATGAGCGGGAGAAAACCGCCGCGCGGCGGCGCGTCGTCGGGCCGGGGCGGCCGGTCGATCAACCAGCGGGTGAAGAAGGGCAGGGGGCTGAAGAACTCCTCGCGCCGCTGGATCGAGCGGCAGCTGAACGACCCCTACGTCCAACGCGCCAAGGCCGAGGGCATGCGTTCGCGCGCCGCCTACAAGCTGATCGAGATCGACGACAAGCACCATATCCTCAAGAAGGGCGACCGCGTCATCGACCTCGGCGCCGCGCCCGGCGGCTGGTGCCAGGTCGCCGTCGAGCGCATCGGTTCGTCCGACGAGGACAAGCGCATCGCCGCGATCGACTATCTGGAGATGGACCAGATGCCGGGCGTCGAGATCCTGCAGATGGATTTCCTCGACGACGACGCGCCGCAAAAACTGATGGACGCGCTCGGCGGCGCGCCCGACGTGGTCGTCTCCGACATGGCCGCGCCGACCATCGGTCATCGCCAGACCGACCATCTGCGCACCATGCACCTGATCGAGGTCGCCGCCGATTTTGCGGTTCGCGTGCTGAAGCCCGGCGGCCATTTCCTCGCCAAGACCTTCCAGGGCGGCACGGAGAAGGACTTGCTCGACCTGCTGAAGCGGAATTTCAAATCCGTCATCCACGTCAAGCCCCCGTCGTCGCGCGCCGAGTCGGTCGAGCTCTACATCCTCGCCAAGGACTTCAAGGGCCGGGCGGAAGACGAAGCCTCCGCCGAGGACTGACGACTACTGCCTCACCGGCGAGGCGGCGCGCGGCCCGGCCTGGCGCAGCGCGTGGCCGGAGACGGTCTGGCCGGCGTCCGGCGGCAATGACAGGAACGGGATGATCGCCAGCGCCGAGATCGCGGCGACGGTGAAGAAGGCGATGTGGAAGGCCGGCAGTTCCAGCGCGCCGCCGCTCAGCGTCGTGACGAGATCGAGCACCCCGCCGGCCAGCGCCACGCCCACCGCGATCGACACCTGCTGCATCGCCGAGGTCACGGCGGTCGCCTGCGCCGCGTCGGCGTCCGAAATCTCGGCGAAGGTCAGCGCATTGGTCGAGGTGAAGAACAGCGACCGCACCAGCCCGGAGACGAACAGCACCGCCATGATCAGCGCCAGCGGCGTCGCCGCCGTGTAGAAGCCGTTGACGGCGATCGAGAGCGCCGCCCCGGCGGCCGCGCCGATCAGCACCGTGCGGAAACCGCCGCCGCGCAGGATGCCCTTGACCGTGAACTTCATCACGATCGCGCCGCCCGCCGAGACGAAGGTCACCATGCCGGACTGGAACGGCGTCAGCCCGAAGCCGAGCTGCAGCATCAGCGGCAGCAGGAAGGGCACCGCGCCGGCGCCGATCCGGAACAGCGTCGCGCCGATGATCGCGGCGCGGAAGGTCCGGTTGGCGAAGAGCTTCGGATTGAGCAGCGGGTCCGGCGCGCGCCGCGCATGGACGATATAGGCCGCAAACGACGACGCGCCGGCCAGCGTCGCGAGAACGCCCCAGATCGGCGGCAGCGCCGGCAGGCTGATCACCGACAGGCCGAAGACGATGCCGGACGCGGCGGCGCCGGCCAGCATGAAACCGGTCCAGTCGACGCGGCGCACCGGCGGCGCCTCGCCTTTCGGCAGCAGCGTCAGCCCGAAGATGATGCCGGCGAACCCGATCGGGATGTTGACGAGAAAGATCCAGTGCCAGGAAAAATAGGTGGTCAGGAACCCGCCGACCGGCGGCCCGGCGAGCGGGCCGATCAGCGCCGGGATCGTCAGCCACGCCATGGCGTTGACGAGATCGGATTTCTTTGTCGATCGCACCAGCACGAGCCGGCCGACCGGCGTCATCATCGCGCCGCCCATGCCTTGCAGGAAACGCGACACCACGAATTGCGTCAGCGAGCCGGACACCGCGCAGGCGATCGACCCGACCATGAAAACCGCGATCGCCGCCGCGAAGACCCGCCGCGCGCCGAACCGGTCGGCGACCCAGCCGGACACCGGGATGAAGATCGCCAGCGACACCAGATAGGCCGTCAGCGCCAGTTTCAGCGCGATCGGCGTCGTGCCGATATCCTCGGCGATCGCCGGCAACGCGGTCGAGATCACCGTCGAATCCATGTGCTCCATGAAGAGCGCGATGGCGAGGACAAGGGGGACTGTGCGGTTCAAGGGCGGGGATTTCGCATGGCAGGCGGGATAAACCCGTTATGGCGCAACCCGCCGAAATGGCAAGACGCCGGAATTCGGGCGAGGTCGGGCAAAAAGGTCTCGAAACACGGCTCGGCCGGCTGTTTTATGGCTGGCGCCTTTGCTCTCGCGCGGCTATGGCAACAGGGCAGGGGCGTAGTATTTTGATTTATATTGACGGGGAATTTACATGGATGACGTTTCGCGACGGAGCATCGAGCGGTTCCATTTCAATGGTTCCGCAGGGGAATACTTCGGAATCTGGATCGTCAATGTCCTGCTGACGATCCTCACGCTCGGCATATATTCGGCCTGGGCGAAGGTTCGGCGCCTCCGCTACTTCTACGGAAACACGTTCCTTGCCCGGCACAGCTTTGAATACCATGCCCGCCCCATCCAGATACTGATCGGGCGCATCATCGCGATCGTCATTCTGGCGGCCTACAATGTGCTGGTGAACGTGAACCCGATAGCGGGCCTGTTCGCGTTTCTCGGCCTGCTTTTGTTACTGCCGTTTCTGGTCGCCCGCGGCCTGCGTTTCCACGCCCGCGTGTCCAGCTATCGAAACGTCCGCTTCGATTTCGCCGGCGGCTATGGGGGCGCGCTCGTGGCCTTTATCATCGGGCCGATTCTGGCGGCCCTGACCCTCGGCATTTTCGCGCCGCAGGCGAGCCGCTGGCATTACCGTTACGTGTTCAACAATCTTCGCTATGGCGGCCGCAGCTTTCTCTCCACCCCCCGGCTCGGCGCGCTCTACCGGGTCTGGTTGCTCCCCGCCATCGTGGCGGTCGTCAGCATTGTGGCGATCTTCGGCATCTCGGTCTTTGCGGGCGTTCTCGGTGAAATGGAAACGCTCGAGGAAGACTATGCGCAAGCCGGCATCATCGCCATGATCTACCTCCTCATGCTGACCCTCCTCGTCTCCTACGCGCTCGCAGGCCTCTTCTACGCGGCCGGCGTCCGCAACGTCGTGTTTCAGGCAACGGTGTTCGATGAAAAACACCGGCTGGAGTCCGATTTCGGCAGGCGGCGCTATGCGTGGATCGCCATCACAAACCTTCTCGTGACGATGGTCACTTTCGGGCTGATGCGGCCCTGGGCGGCTGTCCGGATGGCCCGCTACACCTGGTCGCACACGGCGCTCGAGATGGACGGAGACCTGGGAACATATTTGTCCGAGCTGAAGGACGAAACCGGGGTTGTCGGCGCCGAGTTCATGGACTTCGAGGGTATCGATATTGGCTTCTGATCATCTGCGGGTGGAAGGCGACTTCTTCGCCGCCCGGTCCAGCGATGCGAGGCGCGCCGTCCTGACGCGCGAGCCGGACGGAATGCTGCGCATTCTGGACGCGGACGGCGTCGAGATCGCGTCCGCCGGTCCGGGCGAGGCGGAGATATCGCCTCGGATCGCCAATATTCCGCGCCGTATCCATTTCGCCGAAGCGGGCCTGTTCGTCACGCCGGACAATGACGGCGTCGACGGCCTCGATACGACGCGCCGCGGTCGAAGAGGCGCCCTGATCCACCGCCTCGAACGGTTTCGCCTGCATTTGCTCGCCCTTGCCGTCTTCGCCGCGCTTTGCGTTGTCGGAATCTATCGTTTCGCGCTGCCCGCCATGGTCGAGGTGGCCGTCGCGGTCACCCCGCCCGTCGTTCCGAGATTGATCAGTTCCGGCGCGGTCGACTCGCTCGACCGGCTGATCCTGTCGGAGACGGCCCTGGAACAGGCGCGCCGGGACGAGATCACTGAGCGCTTCCAGCTGCTGGCGGGGCATTCGAAGAGGGGGCCTGACGGTTACACGCTCCTGTACCGGGATGGCGGCATCATCGGGCCGAATGCGTTCGCCCTGCCGGATGGTAAGTTAATACTGACCGACCAGCTCGTCCGCCTTGCGACCGATGACGACATGATCCTCGGCGTCCTTGCCCACGAGATCGGTCACGTGGAACACCAGCATTCCCTTCGCCAGCTTTATCGGCTGGCCGGCATGACGGCCATGATCATGCTGATTGCGGGAGATGTCGGAGAGGCAGTGGAGGAGGTGCTGGTCGACGCGACCGCGCTTCTCTCTCTGTCCTATTCTCGCGATCACGAAAGCGAGGCCGACCGCTACAGCGCGGACCTCATGCTGCGGGCGGGTCTCGATCCGCTCTCCGTCAACCGGTTCTTCGAAATGCTGATGGAGGAACTGGATTTGCCGGATGACAGCGGAATATTGTCGACGCATCCGGCAACGTCCGAGCGTATCGAAGCGCTGGAAGCCTATGTGGAACGGCTGCGGACCGACCCCGAGACCGCGCGTTAGGCGCCGTCAGCTTGCCTTGCCATAGGCGTCGACGAGCGGAGCATCGGTCATACTTATATCGAGACGCGCCGCCCGCAACCCGCCATTCGCATCCAGCCACATCGGCTCGCCGATCAGCTTCAGCGCGTGCACCTGCAAGTCGGGAAAGTCGAGCCCCATCGAATGCGCCACGGCGACGCGGCTGCCGGGCTTCGGATTGAGGCCGCAGCAGATGCTGCGCGTGCCCATCTTCAGATGGTGGGCGATGTCCCATTCCAGAACCGCGCCCTGGTGGCGGGTGACGACCCAGCAATGCATGTCGTCGCAGCAGCCGTTCTTTTCCGCCGGGAAGAAGTAGCCGGTCACATAGCCCGCCTCGAACCCGGCCGAGCGCAGCGCCGCGATCAGATAGGTGTTGATGTCGACGCAGGAGCCTTCCGTCAGCCCGCAGCCGAGATGCGGAATGGCGTCGAGGCCGTCGTAATATTTCGTCGCCGGATGGCCGTAGGTGAACTTCTCGGCGGTGTCGTTGACGATCGCCGCGATTGCCGCATGTCCGTCTCGCGCCTCCTCGGCGATCCGCCGCGCATCGCGAACGAGCTCGGTCGCGGCGCGCGTGAACCGCGTCTCGCGCGGCCGGAACAGCGCCTCGGGGTAGTGGCCCGCGATCTCCGCGAAGCGATAGGTCAGCGTCACCGGGCCGTCGCCGTCCGGTTCGATCAGCGCCGCCATCTGGCCTGTCGTCGTCTCGCCGGCCAATGAATAGGTCGCGCCTGCGACTGAGAAGGAAAGCGGTGTCTGGTAGGGCGTCGGGATACCGGCCGGCGCCAGCAGCCTGCCGCGTTCCGATCCCTCCGGGTGAACCGTGACGGTGACGGTCGTGATGTCGGCGGCGCTCATCTCAGCTCCTTGCGATGATCTGGAACGCCACGCCGGCGAGGATCGCGCCGGCAATGCCGAGGCCGAGATAGGCCGCGAAAACCTCGCGCCTGACCAGCGACCAGACGGCGGCCATGGCAGGCACCGAGCTGACCGCGCCCGCCACCATGAAGGCCATCGCCGCGCCCGCGCTCATCCCCTGCTCGGTGAGGCCCGCGAGAAGCGGCGGCGCGACATAGGAGTTGAGATAGGCCGGCATGCCGACCAGCGCCGCGATCCCGATCGGCAGCAATCCCTCGCCGCCGACAAGGCCCGCGACCATGGAGGCCGGCACGTAGAGGATCAGCAGCGCCTCCAGCACGTAAGCCAGCGCGAGCCACTTGACGAGGAACAGCGCGTTGGCCGCCGCTTCGCTGCGGAACATCTCCATCCGCTTGTCCTCGCGCCAGAACCGCCAGACCGGCGTGCCGGAAAAGGGCGACTTGCCGCAGCCGCAGCCTCCGCCGGACCGCGGCTTGAGCGGGTCGGCGAACCGGCCGCCCGCGATCGCCGCGCGCATGGCGAAGCCGCCGAACAGGCCGAGCCCCACCGCCGCGATCGCCTTGCCGATGGCGAAATCCCAGCCGAGCGCGCCCGCCGTGATCAGCAAAGTCGGCGGATCGATCAGCGGCGACGACAGCCAGAAGGCCATGACCGCGGGCAGCGGCGCGCCGACCGCCAGAAGCCCGGCGATGAACGGGATCACCTGGCACGAACAGAACGGTGCCAGCCCGCCGAACAGCGCGGCCAGCACGATCATCCGGTTCTCGCGGCCCTGGAAGGCTTTTGCGACCAGGCTTTCCGCGCCCGACGCCTTCAGCCCGGCGATCAGCAGCACGGCTACCGCGATATAGGGCAGGGTGCCGGCGAAGGCGCCCGTCGCGATGGACAGGACTTCGCCGAGCCGCCCGGGATCGAGCACCGCGACCAGCAGGGGCGCGGCGAGCGTGATCGTCCAGGGCGTCAAAAGCCAGTCTTTCCAGGCGAGCCGGCTTCCGGCTCCCGTCTGTAGGGCGTCGCTCATGCGCAGTCTCCCTCGTTCATGTCGCTGCAGCATTCCTTCAGGATGAAACCGGCCAGCGCCTCCAGCCGGTCATAGGCGGCGCGCGAGATCACCGAGCGTCCGTCCTTTTGCTGATCGATCAGCCCTGCGGAGGCGAGAAACCTGAGGTGATGCGCCAGCGTCGAGGCCGGCATGCCGGAGCGCGCCTGGATGTCGCCCACCGCGAGCCCCTTCGGCCCGGCCTTCACCAGCGTCTGCAACACCTGCAGCCGCGCTTCCGAGCCCATCGCGGCAAAGCCCTGGGCCGCTTCCTCGATCTGGATGTTGTCTGATATAACCATATTTCTAGTTATATGGTTGTTTATTGCCGTGTCAATCCGCGCGGGAAGGCTTTCGCAACGCAAACAAGCGTGGTACCAGCCACTGCCAACGCAGCGCCGAGTCCTCCCGCTCGGCATATCCGGATAATGGAACGAACAGCGATGGCGACCATCCTACAGACGATCACCGGCGCCGAGGCGCTTACCTTTGACGACGTGCTCCTGCAGCCCGGCCACTCGGAAGTCATGCCGGGCGAGACCAATATCGGCACGACGATCGCCCGCGACATCACCCTGTCGCTGCCGATCCTCTCCTCGGCGATGGACACGGTGACCGAATCGCGCCTCGCCATCGCCATGGCGCAGGCCGGCGGCATGGGCATCATTCACCGCAATCTCAACCCGGCCGCGCAGGCCGAGGAAGTCCGCCAGGTCAAGAAGTTCGAGAGCGGCATGGTCGTCAATCCGGTCACGATCGGCCCCGACGCGACGCTGGCCGACGCGCTCGAGCTGATGAAGTCGCACCGCATTTCCGGCATTCCCGTCGTCGAGAATGCCGGCCTCGGCAGCCAGACGCCCGGCCGCCTCGTCGGCATCCTCACCAACCGCGACGTGCGCTTCGCCTCCGATCCGGCCCAGAAGGTCTATGAACTGATGACCCGCGAGGGTCTCGTAACGGTCCGCGAGAATGTCGAGCAGGACGAGGCCAAGCGGCTGCTGCACCAGCACCGCATCGAAAAGCTGCTCGTCATCGACGAGCGCGGCTATTGCGTCGGCCTGATCACGGTCAAGGACATGGAGAAGTCGCAGCTCAATCCCGACGCCGCCAAGGACGCGCAGGGCCGTCTTCGCGCCGGCGCCGCCGTGTCGGTCGGCGCGGATGCGCTGGAGCGCGCCGAACGCCTGCTCGACGCCGGCGTCGACGTCATCGTCATCGACACGGCCCACGGCCATTCGCAGCGGGTGCTCGATTCGGTTGGCGTCGTGAAGAAGATGTCCAACTCGGTGCGCATCATCGCCGGCAATGTCGCTACCGTGCACGGCACGAAGGCGCTCATCGATGCCGGCGCGGACGCGATCAAGGTCGGCATCGGCCCCGGCTCGATCTGCACCACCCGCATCGTCGCCGGCGTCGGCGTGCCGCAGCTCGCCGCCGTCATGGCCTCGGCGGAGGAAGCCGACAAGCAGGGCATCCCGGTCATCGCCGATGGCGGCATCAAGTTCTCCGGCGATCTCGCCAAGGCGCTCGCCGCGGGCGCCAAGGCCGCCATGGTCGGCTCGCTGCTCGCCGGCACGGACGAGAGCCCGGGCGAGGTCTATCTCCACCAGGGCCGCTCCTACAAATCCTATCGCGGCATGGGCTCCGTCGGCGCCATGGCGCGCGGTTCCGCCGACCGCTATTTCCAGGCCGAGGTGCGCGACGCGCTGAAACTCGTGCCGGAAGGCATCGAGGGGCAGGTGCCGTACAAGGGGCCGGTCTCCGGCGTTCTGCATCAGCTCGCCGGCGGCCTGCGCGCCGCCATGGGCTATACAGGCGCGAAGACGCTGCCGGAATTCGCGGAGAAGGCGACCTTCGTGCGCATTACCGGCGCCGGCCAGCGCGAGAGCCACGCCCATGACGTGACGATCACGCGCGAAAGCCCCAACTATCCGGGCAATGTGTGATCGCGGCAGACCGATGACCGACCAGACGCCCGGCGCCGCCAACCCGCTCCGCAGCCCCGCCATTCTCGCTCTTTTCGCGATCACGGCGGCGGTGTTCCTCTGGATCGCGCTCGTCACCGCCCCGGCCTTCGAACAGGCCGCCGGCGTGTCGCTGCCCGACGGCCGCATCTTCGGCTACCTGCCGTCCGACGTCGCCGCCATGCATGCGGCCGTGAAGGCCAATCCGGAAGCGGCCGTGATCGCCAACCGCCTCTACCGCACGCTCGAATTCATCCTTCCGGCTTTGGTGGCCCTGTCGGTCACCCTGCTCGCCGCGTCGGGCTTCGCCGCGCTGGTCCGGCTGGGCTCGACCCTGCCGGTCCCGCTGACGCGCATCATTTCCGGCGCGATCTCGGTGCCCTATCTGGTCATAGACCTGCGCGAGAACGGGCTGGCCCAGGCGCTGTTTTCCGCCCAGTCGCTCGCCGGCGACGTGCCGGTCGGCATCGCCCGCATGCTGCCGGCCTTCACCGCGTGGAAATTCGCCACCCTCGGCGCGGCCCTGCTGGTCGTCCTCGCGATCTGGTTCCAGGTGGCGCTGCGCGCGCGCAGGCAGCCGAAATGAACCAGACCCTGATCTTCTGGCCGGTGATCGCCCAGGTCCTGCTGACCTTCGTCGCCTATCTCGTCATGAGCAAGCGCCGCATCGCCGCCGTGAAGGCGGGCGAGGCGAGGGCGCGCGATTTCAAGGTTCCGAAAGACCCGGACATGAGCGCCACCGCGGCCCGCAACGTCGTCAACCAGTTCGAATTGCCGGTGCTCTTCTATGTCGTCTGCCTCGCCTTCCACCAGGTCGGCGCGGTCGACTGGATCGCATTGGTCCTTGCCTGGGCCTTCGTCGCCGCCCGCGTCGTCCACGCTTATGTGCACATGACCTTCAACGCGGTCCTGCTGCGCCGCCGCCTCTTCATCGCCGGCTTCGCCTTCGTCGCCTTGCTATGGATCTGGTTCGCGGTCGCGCTCCTTACCGGAATTTAATTTGATCCGGTCCCCCGCCAGACACAGATAGTCTGTGTTGCAGAAAACGGACCGGACATGATCAAGAGACGCACCATCATCGTCGGCGGCGCTGCCGCCGCCACGGCATTTTCCCTCTTTCCGGCCCGCAGCCAGGTCGTCACCGGCCGCTCTTTCGACTGGAACGGTGCCGACTTTCTCTCCGGCGGCACGTCGAATGTTCCGGACGCGCTTCCCGAACCCGTCTTCCGCTCCGCGCCCAATTGCGTCACCACCGGATGCAAGACGCTGGGTCCCTGCTACATGCAGGATCCGCAGGAGCGATACGACATTTCCGAGGGCTTCCCCGGCCTGCCCGTTCGCATCGCCTTGCGCGTCGTCGATGCCGCGGGCTGCGAGCCGATCCCGGATGCGACCGTCGATATCTGGCACACCAATGCGCGCGGCGTTTACACCGGCGACGACACCGCTTCCATGTGCACGCGGAACGATGCCGAGGCGACGGCATCCGAGGCGTTCCGGGGATACGGGGTGACCGACGGCGACGGCCGCGTCGAATTTCTGACCGTCTATCCCGGCTGGTATCGCGGCCGCACGGTCCATATCCACCTTCGCGTCGTGGCCGGCGGCGAAGAACTGCTGGTCAGCCAGTTGCTCTTCGACGATGCGCTCAGCGATCTCGTCTATGCCGACCATCCCGACTATGCCGGAAGGGGCGAACGCGACAGGACCAATGCCAATGACGGCATCTTCGCCTCGGACGAATTCGGCGATTACATTTTCGACGTAGAACGCGCCGACGGCGTCCTGCTGGCAAGCTACACGATCGGCGTCGACAAGGGCGCTTTTTGTTAGGCCGCCTCCGCCTGGGCCAGGATCCCGTCCGCCACCGCCTTGATCGACTGTGCCAGCGCGCCGAAATCCGGTAGCCGCTTCGAGGATTTGCGCCAGAACAGCGCGACGTCGCGATGCGGGGCGGGCGCGGCGAAGGGCGTGATCGTCAGCCCGCGCAGGCTCGCCGTCTCGCTCGGGATCGCGATCTCCGGCAAGAGCGTCAGCCCCATCCCGTTGGACACCATCTGCAACAGCGTCGTCATCGAGGTCGCCCCGAAATTGACCAGCCGCCGCTCCGTGCCCTTGGCGCAAACGGCGAGCGCCTGGTCGCGCAGGCAGTGGCCCTCGTCGAGCAGCATCAGCCGGTCGAGCGCCACCTGGTCCTCGGTCAGCGGCGAATGCAGCACGTCCGAGCCGCTGGTCGCGCTGGCGATATAGAACCGGTCGCGGAAGATATGCTCGGCATGCAGGTCCGGCTCGTTGATCGGTTCCGCCGCGACGATCGCGTCGAGCCCGCCATCCAGCAATTCGCCGACCAGCGTGTCGGTGATCGCCTCGCGCACCTTCAGTTCCAGCTTCGGATAATGGGCCTGCAAATGCGGGATCAGATGCGGCAGCAGGTAAGGCGCGATGGTCGGGATCATGCCGATCCGCAATGATCCGACCAGCAGGCCGCGATCCTGCGACAGCATCTCCTCCAGCGACTGCACGTCGCGCAGGATGCGGCGGATATGCGGCAGGATCCGCTGTCCGGCCTCGGTCAGCACCACCCGGCCGTGCCGGCGCTCCACCAGCTTGCGCCCCAGCCGCGCCTCCATGTCCATGATCTGGGCCGACATGGCCGGTTGCGTGATGTTCACGGCGGCCGCCGCCCTGCCGAAATGCAGCGCCCGCGCCAGCGCGTCGAAATAATGCATCTGCTTGAGCGTCAACTTCATAACTTTTTCTTATCATTCAAATCGGAAATTACAATTTGAAATTATCGCCAGACTGGCGCATCTCCTGTCGGGAAAAAATATCGTCTCAACGAATTTCAGACCGCGACAGGAGGAAAATCATGGACACGAAAGTCGACTCGGGCAAATGCCCCGTCATGCACGGCGCCATCACCGAGACCGGTACAACGGTCATGGACTGGTGGCCGAAAGCGCTGAACCTGGACATTCTCCATCAGCACGACACCAAGACCAACCCGCTCGGCAAGGACTTCGATTACCGCGATGAGTTGAAGAAGCTCGACATCGAGACCCTGAAGAAGGACATGCACGCCCTCCTGACCGACAGCCAGGACTGGTGGCCGGCCGACTACGGCCATTACGGCGGCCTGATGATCCGCCTCGCCTGGCACTCCGCCGGCTCCTACCGTCTGGCCGATGGCCGTGGCGGCGGCGGCGCCGGCAACATCCGCTTCGCGCCGCTCAACTCCTGGCCGGACAACGGCAACCTCGACAAGGCGCGCCGTCTTCTGTGGCCGCTGAAGAAGAAATACGGCAACGCCGTTTCCTGGGCCGACCTGATCATCCTGGCCGGCACCATCGCCTATGAAAACATGGGTCTGAAGACCTTCGGTTTCGGTTTCGGCCGCAACGATATCTGGCATCCGGAAATCGACACCTATTGGGGTGCTGAAAGGGAATGGCTCGCGCCGTCCGACAACCGTTACGACGATGTCGGCAAGCCGGACACGATGGAAAACCCGCTGGCCGCCGTGCAGATGGGCCTCATCTACGTGAACCCGGAAGGCGTCAACGGCCAGCCCGACCCGCTGAAGACCGCCGCCCAGGTGCGCGAGACCTTCGCCCGCATGGCGATGGACGACGAGGAAACCGCGGCCCTGACCGCTGGCGGCCACACCGTCGGCAAGACCCATGGCAATGGCGATGCCGGCGCGCTCAGCGCCGAGCCGGAAGCCGGCGAGATCGAGAGCCAGGGTTTCGGCTGGTTGAACCCGAACCAGGGCGGCAAGGCCGCCAACGCCGTCACCTCCGGCATCGAGGGCGCATGGACCACCAATCCGACCGTGTTCGACATGGGTTATTTCGAGCTCCTGTTCGGCTACGAGTGGGAACTCGCCAAGAGCCCGGCCGGCGCCAATCAGTGGCAGCCCGTCGGCATCAAGGAAGAGCACATGCCGGTTGACGCGACCGATCCGTCGATCCGCCGCATGCCGATCATGACCGACGCCGACATGGCCATGAAGATGGATCCGACCTACAACGCGATCTGCCAGAAGTTCATGGCCGATCCGGACTATTTCAGGGACACCTTCGCCCGCGCCTGGTTCAAGCTGACCCACCGCGACATGGGACCGAAGGATCGCTATGTCGGCCCGGACGTTCCGGCCGAAGACCTGATCTGGATGGACCCGGTCCCGGCCGGCCCGACCAATTACGATGTCGGCGCCATCAAGTCGAAGATCGCCGCCTCCGGCCTCTCGGTCGCCGAAATGGTCGCCACCGCATGGGACTCGGCCCGCACCTATCGCGGCTCGGACATGCGCGGCGGCGCCAATGGCGCGCGCATCCGCCTCGCGCCGCAGAAGGACTGGGAAGGCAATGAGCCGGACCGTCTCGCCAAGGTGCTCGGCGTGCTCGAGCCGATCGCGGCGGAATATGGCGCCAGCATCGCCGACGTGATCGTGCTGGCCGGCAGCGTCGGCGTCGAGGCGGCCGCCAGGGCGGCCGGTTACGACGTCACTGTTCCCTTCGAGCCGGGCCGCGGCGACGCCACCGACGAGATGACGGATGCCGACAGCTTCGACGTCCTGGAACCGCTCGCCGACGGCTTCCGCAACTGGCTGAAGAAGAACTATGTCGTCAGCCCGGAAGAGCTGTTGCTCGACCGCTCGCAGCTGATGGGCCTGACCGGTCACGAGATGACCGTCCTGCTCGGCGGCATGCGCGCCATCGGCGCCAACTATGCCGGCACCAAGCATGGCGTCTTCACCGACAAGGAAGGCGCCCTGACGACCGACTTCTTCGTCAACCTGACCGACATGGCCAACAAGTGGGTCCCGGTCGATGGCGGCATCTACGAGATCCGCGATCGCAAGACCGACGCGGTCAAATGGACGGCCACCCGCGTCGATCTGGTCTTCGGCTCCAACTCGATCCTGCGCGCCTATGCCGAGGTCTATGCCCAGGACGACGCGCATGAGAAGTTCGTCAACGACTTCGTCGCCGCGTGGGTGAAGGTCATGAACGCCGACCGCTTCGACGTCTGATCGAACCGGACCGCAAAAAGAACAAGGCCGGCGCGGGCAACCGCGCCGGCCGAATTTTTAGCCAATCCTGCGACGGCCAAATCGGCTGAGGCTGAAGCGCGAAACCTCGCTGGCGTCATCCCGGGGCCGCGAAGCGGAACCCGGGATCCAGCAGCGATCAAGTCCTTGATCGCAAGAGACTCTTTCCCGGTCCCGCCACTATCCTGCAAAGCCTCGGCTCTGGATGCCGGGTTGCGCTTGCCGCGCCCCCGGCATGACGAAGGAGCGCTCGATGCCAATGCCGCTTGCCATTCGTCCGTCCGCCCGGTACCACGGCGCGTTTTCAACGGAGCGGGATCATGCGCCTTGGCGGAAGAACGGCCGCAGCCATCGAGGTATTGCGCGATATCGAAGAACGGCGTCGTCCGGCGGCGGACGCGCTGAAGGATTGGGGCCTGTCGCACCGCTTCGCCGGCTCGGGCGACCGCGCGGTGATCGGCAATCTCGTCCATGACGCACTGCGCAAGAAGCTCTCGACCGCCCATCTGATGGACGACGGCGGCGCCGAGGCTCTCGTCTTCGGCACGCTGTGGCGGCAATGGGGCCTCGCCGCCGACAAGCTGCACGAGCAGTTCGACGACGACAAGTTCGCCCCCGAGATCCCGACCGCGCAAATGGAAGCCGCCGTCAAACGCGATTTCGCCTTCGCCAAGCCGCATGTCGAGGCCGACGTCCCCGACTGGTGCGCCGATTATTTCGAGGAGAATTTCGACGAGGAATGGGTCGCCGAGGCGTCCGCCCTGTCGGAGCGCGCCCCGCTCGACATGCGCGTCAACACGCTGAAGTCCGACCGCGACAGGGTCCAGAAGCAGCTCGCCAAGTTCGGCGCGAAACCGTCCAAGATCGCGCGCCACGGCCTGCGCATCGCGCCGGGCAGGGGGCCGGACCGCCTGCCCAACGTCCAGGCCGAGCCCGCTTTCCAGAAGGGCTGGTTCGAGATCCAGGACGAGGGCTCGCAGATCGTCGCCGACCTCGTCTTCGCGCAGCCCGGCGAGCAGGTCTTCGACTATTGCGCCGGCGGCGGCGGCAAGACGCTGGCTTTGGCGGCGTCGCTCGACAACAAGGGCCAGGTCCACGCTTACGACGCCGACCGCAACCGCCTCGCGCCGATCTTCGACCGGCTGAAGCGCGCCGGCACGCGAAACGTCCAGGTCCACGCCGCCGATGCCGATCTGTCGCCGCTGAAAGGCAGGATGGACCGCGTCCTCGTCGACGCGCCCTGCACGGGCTCCGGCACATGGCGGCGCAATCCCGACGCCAAGTGGCGGCTCACGCCTGCGGCGCTGGAAAAGCGGATGGAGGAACAGGCCGACGTGCTCGACAAGGCGTCGGCTTACGTCAAGCCCGGCGGCTTCCTCGTCTATGTCACCTGCTCGCTTTTCCCGCAGGAAAACGAATATCAGGTCTACGAGTTCGGCGAGCGGCAAAAGGGCTGGGATCTGCTGTCGGCCGGCGAGGTCTGGCAGGATCTTTACGGCTTCGACAAGGCGCAGCCCTGGTCGGCCGACATGAACTGCATCACGCTCACCCCGCGCTCGACCGGCACCGACGGCTTCTTCTTCGCGGTGATGCAGCGCCACGCCTGATCCTTCGGGTGAACCCGAACCGGGTCTCGCGCGTAGTATCGGCAAGACGCATCGCATCCGGAGGGATCATGGAACCGACTGTCGCGCGCGCGACCCCGTGGAAATGGGGGACGCTTGTTCTCTTTCTCGTCTTCGCCCTCGGCGGCGGCACGCTGATCGGCGTCAGCTTCATGCCGGGCGACTGGTACGCCGCGCTCGCAAAACCGTGGTTCAACCCGCCGAACTGGCTGTTCGGCCCGGTCTGGACCATCCTCTACGTCATGATCGCCGTCGCCGGCTGGCGCACATGGCGGCGCGGCCCTGCCGGCCTGCCGATGCAGCTCTGGTTCGGCCAGATGGCCTTCAACTTCCTCTGGACGCCGGCCTTTTTCGGCCTGCATCTGCCGGGCCTCGCCTTGCTGCTGCTGGCGGTCATGCTGGCCCTGATCGTCCTGTTCATCCGCCTGACCTGGAGCCCGGATCGCGTCAGCGCGCTCATCTTCCTGCCCTATGCGGCCTGGGTCTCGTTCGCCGGCCTGCTCAATCTCGCCATCTGGTGGCTGAACTGAACGGGACAGCAAAGCTGACAGATTGGACTTGGATTTCCTGTCGTTAGGACGGAATATCGGCCCCGGGAGGGACAGGCCGGCCGCCGCCGGCCTGATTTCCTTTGCGAATCCGGGTTTTCGAAATGCATTTTTCCCAGTTTGTCGTCGACTTCATCGCCCAGGACAATCTCCTCGGCCATGTCAGCTACGTCCTCGCGATCACCTCGATGATCATGCGCACCATGCGATGGCTGCGCTTCTTCGCCATCCTCGCCGGCGTCACCGCCTTCTTCTATTACGGTTTCATCCGCGACGATTTCGTCAGCGCCTTCTGGGAATCCATCTATGTCGCGGTCAACGCCGTGCAGCTCTTCATCCTCTGGTTCGAGAACCGGAAAAGCCAGTTCAACGACGACGAGCGCGCATTTGTCCATGACGCGCTGATGGACCTCAAACCCGTCCATGCCGCCCGCATGGTGCGCATCGGCAAGGTCGAGACCATCGGCGAGGGCCGGCGCCTGCTGACAGAGGGCGAAAGCCCCGACCGGCTCTATTACGCCCTGTCGGGCGACATCCGCATCGTCCAGGACGGCATGCAGATCGGCACCTGCCATCGCGGCGACTTCATCGGCGAGATGAGCTTCCTCTCCCGCTCGCCCGCCAACGCGTCGGCCGTGACCGCGAGCGAATGCCGCTTCCTCGTCTTCGAGCGCGCCGATCTGGCGAAACTGCTCCTCCGCCGCGAGCAGATCCGCCACGCGCTGCATGCCGGCGTGTCCCGCAACCTGCTGGCGAAGCTCAACCGCATGAACGCCAGTTCCCTGCTCAGGCAGACGGCGATGGTCGGCGTCTGACGAAGCCTTTGCGCCGGCCGGCCCCCTGATCCTTCACCTCCCGTGACGGCGAAGCCGGCTGTGCACTATCGCAGCCGATGCACACACACTATGGTCTGCTTCCCGGCTCGTCCGGCCGGTGATCCCGGCTGGAAGGCGCGAATGAGTGGCGTCCGCCGGGCCGTTCAATGCAGTTTCCTGGAATGTCTTAATGCTGTTGTCGCAAGTCTTTCACGATTTCACGTCCTGGCAGAATGTCTTCGGACATCTCGTCTATATCCTCGCGATCGCCTCGATGATCATGCGCTCCATGACCTGGCTGCGCAGTGTCGCGATTCTCTCCGGTCTATCCGGCGTCATCTATTTCGGCATTATCCGCGGCGACTATGTCAGCGCCTTCTGGGAATTCAGCTACATCACGGTCAACGTCATTCAGCTCTTCATTCTCTGGTTCGAGAACCGGGCGAGCCAGTTCGACGAGGACGAACGCGCCTTCGTCCATGACGCGCTGATGGACCTCAAGCCCGTCCATGCGGCGAAGATGGTCCGCATCGGCGCGGTCGAGACGGTCGGGGAGGGGCGGCAACTCCTCGCGCAGGGCGAGACCCCTGAGCGGCTCTATTATCTTCTCTCCGGCGAGGTCCGCATCGTTCAGGACGGCCAGCAGGTCGGCGCCTGCCATCGCGGCGATTTTCTCGGCGAGATGAGCTTCATCTCCGGCTCCGTCGCCAATGCGACCGCGCTCGCGTCGGAGCCCTGCCGCGTCCTCGTCTTCGAACGCGCGAAACTGGCCGACCTGCTCGATCGCCGCGAGCCCCTGCGCCATGCGCTCCATGCCGGCGTGTCGCGCAACCTTCTGGCGAAGCTGAACCGCATGAACGCCCATTCGGTGCTTCGCCAAAACGGCCTGGCGGGCGCCTGATGGAGATTTTCGAGAAACGCGTGCGCGAGTCCTTTTCCCGCCAGCCGGCGATGGCGACCATGGGCGCGTCGATGGTCGAGGTCCGTGAAGGCCATGTCGTCCTCGAAATGGACTATGACGAGAAACTCACCCAGCAGCACGGCTTCCTGCATGGCGGCGTCGTCGCGGCGGTGCTGGATTCGGCCTGCGGTTACGCCGCGCTGACCCTGCTGCCGGCCGATGCCGGCATCCTCACCATCGAGTTCAAGGTCAATCTGCTCGCCCCGGCAAAGGGCGAACGGTTCCGCTTCGAGGGCGATGTCGTCAAGCCGGGCCGCACGATATCTGTGGTCGACGGCGTCGCGCATGCTATCAGGGAGGGCGAGACGAAACGCATCGCAACCATGACCGCCACGATGATGACCGTGACCGGCCGCGACGACGTGAAGGATTGAGCCTGTCATGGTTGAATTGATGAAGACCGTCGGAAACGCCCGCATCCTCTACGTGATGGCCGCCGATCCGGAATATGGCCCGCATCTGAAGGCGCGCTTCGAGCCGCTGATCTGCGGCGTCGGCCCGGTCGAGGCGGCGGTCAACGTCACGCAGGCGCTCGCCGCCGGCAGGCCGGACGTGGTCGTGTCGCTCGGTTCCGCCGGCTCGCGCTCGCTGGAGCAGGCGGAAGTGTTCCAGGTCGCCTCGGTCTCCTATCGCGACATGGACGCCTCGCCGCTCGGCTTCGAAAAGGGCCGCACGCCCTTTCTCGACCTGCCGGCGGAGGTGGATCTGCCGCACCGTATCGAGGGCCTGCCCTCGGTGCGCCTGTCGACCGGCGGCGCCATCGTCTCCGGCGCGGCCTATGACCTGATCGACGCCGACATGGTCGACATGGAGACCTTCGCCGTCCTGCGCGCCTGCATGGCCCATGACGTGCCGCTGATCGGCCTGCGCGGCGTCTCCGACGGCGCCGCCGACCTGCACCATTTTGACGACTGGACCCAATATCTCCACGTCATCGACGAGAAACTCGCCGACGCCGTCGACCGGGTCGAGGCCGCACTCGAAGGCGGCCTGCTCGGATGAGCGGCACGGTCGCCGTGACGATCCGCCCCGTCGATCCGGGCGACGTGCCGGCGTTGTGCGACCTCCTCAACGAGGTCATCCGCATCGGCGGCACCACGGCCTTCGAACGGCCGCTGACCGTCGAGGCCTTCATCGACCAGTTCTTCAAGTCCCAGATCCAGATTTCCTTCCTCGTCGCGGAAGCGGAAACCGGCGAATTGCTCGGTTTCCAGACCCTGCTGACCCATGAGCAATTGCCGGATGACTGGGCTGATATCGCCACCTTTGCCCGCGTCGGGGCGCAGGCGGCCGGCATCGGCCGGGCGCTGTTCGCCGAGACGGTCACCGTCGCCCGCCGCTTCGGCCTCGTCGCCATCAACGCCACCATCCGCGCCGACAATGCCGGCGGCCAGGCCTATTACGACGCGATGGGATTCGTCACCTACAAGGTCGACGAGAAGGTGCCGCTGAAATCCGGCTACCGCGTCGACCGCATCTCCAAGGGCTACCGGGTCATCTCCGCCGAGACCTGATCTCGGACGAAAAAAGCCCCGCTGATCGAGCGGGGCTTTCGGGAAGAAAACGCGCCGGTCAGGCCGCTTTCTTGTTGAGCCGGTCCTCGGCAAGCCGCGTCAGCTTGGAATCGGCGCTCTTTTCTTCCTCGATATTGTCGCGCAGCGGCGCGATGGCGTGTTCATGGCCGAGAAGCTTGGCCCAGGTGAGCAGCGTGCCGTAGCGCGTGATCTCGTAATGCTCCACGGCCTGGGCGGCGGCGATCAGCGCGGCGTCCAGCGTGTCGGAATCCTCGATCTCGTCCATCAGCTCTTCGGCTTCCTTCACGATGCCTTCGATGGCCGGGCATTCCTCGCCCCCGGGTTTCAGGCCCAGCACCTCGAAAACGGTGTCCAGCCGGCCGATCTGGCCTTCAGTTTCCGAAAGGTGATCCTTGAAAAGCTTCTTCAGAGACGGGTTGGTGCTCTTCTCGATCATCTTGGGCAGGTTCTTGCGGATGAAGTTTTCCGCGAAATAAACGTCCTTGAGCGTATGCTCGAACAGGTCTGATAGGTTCTTGACGGTCATTGGGGGGCTCCGTGTCAGGGTTACGGACTTGTTGTCCGCACCCTGAAAACGCGGCACCGGCGTGTCTGTTCCTTGCACGGCCCACGCAAGGGCCGGAATTCTCAAGCGCGCGCCGCCAGCCCCTCGCTGTCGCCGAAGAAGACGCCCAGCATCTTCAGCCGCTGCGCGCCGTCGCGCGAGACATAGGCGATGCCGCCATCCTCCTCGTGCAACTGCCACTCGCCCTTGCGGCCGCCGTCCCATTCGGTCGCGTATCCGTCTTCCTTCAGCCGCCACCGGCCGGCAAGCGCAGCTCCGTCGTCCAGCCGCATATGGCCGGTGCCGTCCTCGCCGAGATAGACGAAGGCCGGCTTGCCGTTTCGCTCCAGCATGTGGGTGCGCCCGACGGTCAACAGGCGCAGCATGTCTCCTGTGATCAGGATCATTTCGATTTCCTTCCGGGCTTGATCGCACGTTATGGTCAAGTAGATTGACTATCGAGCGAAATACGCCAAACGGATAAAATGGTCAAGGTACTTGACGATAATGCCGCCGGGCCGGACCATGTCGGCATCCGGCTGTGGGGCGCCTGGGAGGCCTGGAAGGCGGAATTCGTCACCGCCATGGTCGAGGCCGGCCACGCCTGGTTCACGCCGTCGCGGGCCACCCTGCTCGGCTTTGTGCCGCGCAACGGTCTGCGCCAGTCGGAGCTGATCGCCCGCATGGGCATCTCCAAACAGGCCGTCCAGCAGCTCGTCGACGGGCTGGAGGCGGAGGGCGTCCTCGAACGCGTCCCCGATCCGGACGACAAGCGCGGCCGCATCCTCCGCCACACGCCAAAAGGCCGCGCCGCCCTCGACGACGCCGACCGCATCAAGGCCGAAATCGAATCCCGCTACCGCGCCCGCCTCGGCGAAGACCGCTTCCGCCTGCTGTTCGAGGCGCTGGGCGAGGTGGGAAGGGGGACGTAGCGCCGCACTCTGTCCCCTCGTGGGAGAGAAAGCAAAAGCTTGGGTTTAGCGAAGCTAAGCCCTTAGCTTTTGCAAGAGAGGGGCAAAAGCGCCAATGCCTCACAGGGAACCGCCCAAGGCACACCGCAAATACGCACGATCCATGCGCGCCGACGCCACCAAGGCGGAGAACATGCTGTGGCAGGCGTTGCGCGGAAGCCGGGCTGATGGCTTCAAGTTCAAGCGGCAGGTGCCGCTCGATGGATACATCCTCGATTTCGTCTGCTACGGATGCAAGTTGATCATGGAAGTCGACGGTGGCCAGCATTCCGGAAACGCCGAAGATGAAGCGAGAGATCGCCATTTCGCCGATGAAGGTTTCGAAACCCTTCGGTTCTGGAACCACGAGGTGGAAAGAAATCTCGATGGCGTCTGCAGCCACTTTCTTCGCCGGCTGCGTGCGCGGGTACATCCGCAATAGCCCCTCTCTTGCGATTTCAGATGTTTAGCCGCGCGTTCCGCGCGTCTAAGCCATCGAAATCGCTTTCTCCCCCGCAAGGGGGGAGATAAATCCGCGCCAAATTTATCCACCGCGCCCCAAACCCGCCTCACAATCTCCGCAGACCAACGGAGGCAAGGCATGGAGTTCGACTGGCGCAGGGCGATCGACCTTAATTGCGAGATACTGTGCGACATCGCGTTCCGGCTGATCGTCATGGCCGGGATCGAGGCCGGTCGGACGGCCGAGACCCTGCCGTGCCACCTCTACCTGCGCATCCTCGCCATCCTGCGCCCCGCCGAATTCGCCGCCCGCCGCCTCATCGCCATGGCCGCGTGCAAATTGCCCCTCGATATCGGGCCGTTGCGCCGGGGCCGACCTGCCAACCCGTCCTCGCCCCTCGGGGGAGAGGATACGAAGGCTTGTAAGCGCAGCGAGCTAGCCGAAGTTGGTGAGGGGGTAAGCGACGGGGCGACGATGAACCCGCTTATCCCCGCCTTCGCCCTGTTCGACCCGTTCAAGCCCTTCCCCGAGCCATGGCTGACGCCGGAACAAATCGCCGCGCTCGAAAATCCCGCTGTCCCCCTGTTCGTCCCGGCCTCGCCGTCCAACGAACCCGTCGACGCCAAGCCCCTCTGCCGGCGCATCCGCGCGCTGCAGGCAGCGCTTCTGGATCTCGACGGCCAGGCGCTGCGGCTGGCCCGCTGGCGCGCCCGCCGCGCCGCCGGCTTCGGCCGGCCCGTTCGCCTGACCCCCTTCCGCCCCGGCTACCCGCCCGGCTGGAAGAAGCATCCGAAGACGGATGTCGAGGAGGTGCTGAGGGAATGCAACTGTCTCGGCCTCGAAGCCTGGGACACGACGTTGGTCAGGGGCCCGCCAGCGACGAGCCCGCGCGAAACTTAAGGGCGGGACAGATAACGCCCGCCAGCGAGCGGCAGCGAAGCTTAAAGGTGGGACAGACATGGATGCCGGCTTTCGAGAGGAAGCGCGGAGACGTTGGCGCGTGCCGTCCTCGCCCCGCTTGCGGGGAGAGGGATGCGAGGCTTCGCGAGCATAGCGAGCGTTAGCCGCAGCTGGGTGAGGGGGCCTCCAGATCGAGCCGGCCCCTCACCGCCTCGCTACGCTCGGCACCTCTCCCCGGAGGGGCGAGGACGACCCGCCGACACCCCCAAATCCCGGTGGGCATCGCAGCGCAGCAATTGAAAGCCGCGCGGACTCGCATTAAAGCCGCTTCATGAACGCTCCCGACCTGACCATCCATCCAGAAAACGTCCTGATCATCGACTTCGGCAGCCAGGTGACGCAGCTCATCGCGCGCCGCGTGCGCGAGGCCGGCGTCTATTCCGAGATCGTGCCGTTCCAGTCCGCCGAGGAAGGCTTCGAACGCCTCAAGCCCAAGGCGGTGATCTTCTCCGGCGGCCCGTCCTCCGTGCCCGACGAGGGAAGCCCGCGCGCCCCGCGATCGGTCCTCGATTCCGGCGTGCCGATCCTCGCCATCTGCTACGGCCAGCAGACGCTCTGCCACCAGCTCGGCGGCAAGGTCGAGGGCGGTCATCACCGCGAATTCGGCCGCGCCGATGTCGAGATCCTGAAGGAAAGCCCGCTCTTCGACGGCTTCTGGACGAAGGGCTCCAAATACCCGGTCTGGATGAGCCATGGCGACCGCGTCACCGAACTGCCGGACGGGTTCGAGGTGATCGGCACCTCGCCCAACGCGCCGTTTGCCATCGCCGCGGACGAGGCTCGCAAATACTACACGACCATGTTCCACCCGGAGGTCGTCCACACGCCGGACGGCGCCAAGCTGCTCGCCAATTTCGTCCACCGCATCGCCGGGCTGAAGGGCGACTGGACGATGGCCGCCTACAAGGATCAGGCCATCGCCGCGATCCGCGAGCAGGTCGGCGACAAGAAGGTGATCTGCGGCCTGTCGGGCGGCGTCGATTCCTCGGTCGCGGCCGTCCTGATCCACGAGGCGATCGGCGACCAGCTGACCTGCATCCTCGTCGACCACGGGTTGATGCGGAAAAACGAGGCGGCCGAGGTCGTCGCCATGTTCCGCGAATATTACAATATCCCGCTGGTCCATGTGGACGCGGCCGACTTGTTCATCGGCGCGCTGGAAGGCGAGTCGGATCCGGAAAAGAAGCGCAAGACCATCGGCAAGCTCTTCATCGATGTCTTCGAGGAAGAGGCGAAGAAGATCGGCGGCGCCGATTTCCTCGCCCAGGGCACGCTCTATCCCGACGTGATCGAGAGCGTTTCCTTCTCGGGAGGCCCGTCCGTGACCATCAAGTCGCACCACAATGTCGGCGGCCTGCCCGAGCGCATGAACATGCAGCTGGTCGAACCCTTGCGCGAATTGTTCAAGGACGAGGTCCGCCTGCTCGGCCGCGAACTGGGTCTCCCCGAACACTTCATCGGCCGCCATCCCTTCCCGGGCCCCGGCCTCGCCATACGCTGCCCCGGCGGCGTCACCCGCGACAAGATCCGCATCCTGCAGGAAGCCGACGCGATCTATCTCGAGGAAATCCGCGCCGCCGGCCTCTACGACCACATCTGGCAGGCCTTCGCGGTCCTCCTGCCGGTGCAGACCGTCGGCGTGATGGGCGACTACCGCACCTACGAATATGTCTGCGCCCTCCGCGCCGTCACCTCCGTCGACGGCATGACCGCCGATTTCTATCACTATGACATGAGTTTCCTCGGCAACACGGCGACCCGCATCATCAACGAGGTCCGCGGCATCAACCGCGTCGTCTACGACGTGACGAGCAAGCCGCCGGGCACGATCGAGTGGGAGTGAGGGAAAGCCAAAGTTTCCCCACGGGTCCGCATAGAACCGCTTGGGGACGTATATCGGGAAAAGCCCTGTAATACCAGGGTCTTAAATCAGTGTCGCCGTCGGATTGAATGGCGGCAGGTGCGGCCACACCGCGGCACGGTCGTTGATGTTCGGATGCACTCTTGTCGGCTGCCTTTGCGCGGCGGTTGTCAGTCCAGGGCGACGCTGCCGTCGGACAGGTCGAGCCGCAATCCGACGCGGCCTTCATTGACCACCCACCGGTGGATCGTCTGTTCGCGGTATCCCGCGATCGCAAACGGATCTTTCCGGGCAATCGTCTCGGCCTCTTCGAACGATGCGGCCCGTATGATCGTGACGCCGTCGCCGGTCATGCCGCCATTCCGGTCGAAGAGCGGTCCGGACAGGAACAGCACGCCGGATTTCTCGAGATCGATCATGTAGAGCAGGTGCTCCTTGAGCTTTTCCTGCAGAGCCGCCGGTTCGGCCACGAGCCGGTTTTCGATCAGGTAGAACTCCTTGGCCATCATGCGGCCGAGGAGATCCTGGACGGTCATTGACCCCGGGTCGGTCATTGGGCGTCTCCATTTTCAGGTTTCAGCGCTTCCAGCGCCATGTTCATGGTGACGCGATAGTGATTTTGCAGCGCCGAGACCGACTTCTCGATGTCGCGGTTGAGGACGGCGTCGACGATCTGCTGGTGCTCCTTCGCCGGATCGCGGCTGTTGCCGGACGTAGCGGTCTTGACCGCGCGAAGGATGCGGAAACGCTCCGCCTGATCGAACAGAAGATCGGCGAGATAGATCTGCCATTCGGATTGGCAAGCCGAAATCAGGGCCATGTGGAAGGCCTTGTGGTTTGCCGTCCAGACTTCCGCTTCGGGCCCCTGGCTGGTCGGAAACGGAATACGGGACAAGGCGTGGTGGGTGGCGACCACCCGTGTCTCCCAGCCGACGTCGCCGATCTCGATCGACCGCGTGAGGGCTGCGCACTCGATCACCAGCCGCGTCTCCGTGATGTCGACGACGCTCTCGGCATCGATCCGCGCCACGCGAAAGCCGCGCTGGCCCGAAGATGTAACGAGACGCTCGCTCGCAAGGCGTGACAGCGCCTCCCGAAGCGGACTGATTCCCGCGTCATAGCGTTTTCGCAAATCGTCGGAGCGCAGCGGAGAGCCGGGGGTAAGGACGCCCCAAATGATGTCGGATCGCAGTTTGCGGTAAACCGACTCGGCGATCGTCTTGGGAGCGTCCGTCACTCCGAAACCTGATGTGGACACCATCTGCGTCATTTCTCAACCTCAGCGTGACTTCATCGCACGGCACCCGCGATGAATCTGTATGAATGTGAAATATTCCCCAATCTTCCAAGTATTGCACGCCGGACTGCTGATACGACCTCGATAAGGGGTTGTTCCTGTTTCGGCGGCATCATGCTTCCAGGAGGGCGGTCATGATCTTCTCCCGGGAGAATGGCAAAGTACGCAGCCGAACGCCCAGCGCATGGGCCACGGCGTTGGAAATCGCCGCTGTTGTCGGCCCAACGGAGACTTCGCCCGCGCCGAGCGGTACCGGGTCCGGCGTGTCGACGATGTCGAGATGAATTTCCGGAATGTCGGGAAAACGCATGATCGGGTAATCGTCCCAATGCTGCGGAAGCGTGCCCTCATCCGTGAGCCGGACTTCCTCGAACAGCGCCCAGCTCGCCGACTGGATGATGCCTCCTTCAATCTGGTTTCGCAGACCGTCCATGTTGATGATCCTGCCGGAATCCGCGCAACACCAGACCTTGTTGAGACGAACCGTTTCCTCGACCGTCACATGCGCGACCATGGCGACATAGGCGGCGCGGTTCTTGTACCGGCTATACGCGATCCCCCATCCGTCGCCGGTCCCCGCCTCAGGCCTTTCGGCCCAGGCCGCGGTTTCGGCGACGCGGACGAGCACGTCGCGGGCGCGGGCATCCTCCAGAATGGAAAGACGGTAATCGAGCGGGTCCGCGCCGGCGCGAGAAGCAAGTTCATCGATGAATGACTCGATCGTGAGCACGTTGATATGCGTTCCGAGCCCGCGCATCGCTGAGGTTCGCAGCCCCGGCGGATCCACCAGTCGAAGCCGGGCATTCTGCGACGCTATGGCATAGGGGGAGATCGCGTTGCGAAGGCCGCCCCAGCCGTGCATCTCGGGGACTTCAATCGGCTCCGGCAACGACTGCGCTTCCGATCGGTGCAATTCGCCGAGCAGGGTTCCCGCCGGGGCGGTGCCGGGGCGGCGCGCATGCGTCGCGCTGGCGATGTCCAGCGTCATCGACACCGGCCGCCCATCCGCGCCGACCTTCGCGCTGATGATTGCGTCCGCCGCGCTGGCGAGCGGAGAACTTGCGAATTCCTCGCCGCGGGACCAGCTCACGCGAACCGTGCGCCCCGGAAAATGGCGCGCTACCAGCGCGGCATCGGCGGCAACATCGTCCGCACCGTTATGTCCGTAACAGCCGGCGCCCGGGGCGTGCGTGACGCTCACGGAAGCGGGATTCAGACCGAAGAGGACCGCCAGGGCGTCGCGCAGCTGATAGGGCCCCTGCGACTGGCTGATGACATGCAGTTCATCGCCATTGTTCCATCGGGCGAGGGCGGTGACGCAACCGATCGAGGCATGCATGAGATAGGGGCGCCGGTAGACGGCAACGACCTCTTCCAGCCCTTGTGCCTCGGGCGGCTCTTCGCCGTGTTCGATCACTTTGTGAGGCAAGTCGCGGAGTGTCTCCGCATTGAGCATGCTCTGCGTGATCTCGGTTCCGCCGGTCCATTCCAGGCGCGCGGCCAGTCGTTCCGCCTTGCGTGTCGCCGAGAGGAGATCATCGCCGACGACAGCCACGAAGCTGCCCTCGACGACAATGTCAGAGCGGTCTTTTTCGGACAGGGAGCTTGTGTCGACCCTCGCGCCCAGGCAGGGAGGGTGGAGAACACGGGCATGGAGCATGTTCTCGACAGCGATGTCCTGGATCATCCCGCCGCCGGCGATTTTCTGCGGCAAATCCGTCCGCGGAAGCGATGGAGGCTGGCTGTTTTGCGGCGGCTTGGCCGCGTTGTCGGCGACTTCGAAGTCGAGGCCGATGTCCGCCGCGACCGACCACAAAGTGGCGGCGTCGGGTATGCCGGGGCCCGTGAAGCGCCCAGCCGCGAGATCGATTTCTCCCGGATTCACGCCGTGTCGCTTCGCGATATGCTCGCGAAAGCGGGAGACGCACGTATCGCATGCCGCTTCGAGCGCGGTGGCGGAATGAGGCACGCTCAGGCTTCCCGCGGTGTAGCCTTCGTTGGGGGTGACGCCCGTAACGCCGGACACGACGGTGACGCAGGCGGGGTCAACGCCGAGGCTCGTCGATGCGACCTGCGCGAGCGCAGTGAGAATGCCCTGGCCCAATTCCACTTTGCCGGTGCGGACGATGACCTTGTCCGGCTCCGTCAAATCGAGCCAGTCTGCGACCAAGGGCGCTGCTGCGAGAGAGGGCGATTTCATGGCGTTCCTGCCGACATGATTGCGGTCACGATGCGTTGGTGCGCGCCACAGCGGCAAAGATGCGGCTCGAGCGCGGACAAGACCTCCGCCCGCTCTGGATGCGGGTTCCGGCGGAGCAGTGCTTTCGCGGACATGACGATGCCGGGAAGACAGAAGGCGCATTGCGCCGCCTGATGTTCGATCAGGGACGCGAAGAGCGGATCATTCCGCTCCAGGCTTTCGATGGTTTCGATGTCCCGGTTCGCGACGGTTGCGGCTTCCCGGCCGCAGGAAAAAGTCGGCGCGCCATCGACGAGAACCATGCAGGCGCCGCACTTCTCCTGGCCGCATCCGAAGCGCGATCCATTCAGGTGCAACTCTTCGCGCAGAACCTCGAGAAGCGTCGCATCTTCGGGCACGCTGACGTCGATGTCTCGGCCGTTAATACGCAAACTCAGATCAATTTTGGTCATCTTCAGATTTCACTCACCCCGATCAAGGTTATGGCGGAAGGCGATTCGGAACTTGGCTTTCGGCAAATTCTCGAACCTTGTTCGATCAATCCTGGATTGAAGGCTCCATCCCCGCATCGATCACGACAGAAGTTTAACCTTCCGCAGTATTTTGGAAAATGCTAATATTTTTCCAAATGATAATGAGGCGCTACACCGTGACTGTCAAATGCTCGTTTCGTCTTCCCTGGAGGCGAGATGGGAGCCGGAGCGGGAAATCAGCCCGGTAATGGCGTGTTTCCGTTCTGCGCGAACTGGTCGTTCGTCATTGCGGTAGGTCGCCTCGAAATTGGCGTGGAACGTCATCGTGAGGTTGTTGGGAGGCGGTATGAGAGCAATGGTGTTGGAAGCGCCGAACACCCCCTTTGTCATGAAGGAGGTGCCGGATCCCGTGGCGGGTCCCGGCGAGGCAGTGGCAAAGGTTTTTGCCGTCGGTGCCGGGCTGACCATTCAGCATATAAAGATGGGGCGCCTGCCCGGCGAGTTCCCCCGCATCATCGGTCACGAGATAACAGCGGAAATCGTAGAAGTCGGCAGCGGTGTTACCGATCTCAAGGTGGGAGATGCGGTGACCAGCAATTTCTATCTGATATGCGGGCATTGCCGTAACTGCCTGCAGGGGCGCGAGAATCTTTGCGAGAACTTCGGTGGAATGGTCGGCAAGGAATGCGACGGCGGCTACGCGGAATACATCAAACTGCCCGCCCGGACATTCGTGAAGCTGCCGGATGGCCTCGACTACAGGAACAATCCCGAGGAAGTCGGCGTTGTCACCGACGCCCTCGCCACGCCGTACAAGGTGCTCAAGCGCGCTGACGTGAAGCCCGGTGAATGGGTTGCGGTGATCGGCGCCGGCGGCGGATTGGGGATACATCAGCTCATGCTCGCCAAATGGGCGCATGCACGCGTCATCGCCGTGGATGTCGACACGGACAAGTTCGAGGCGTGCCGCCAGGCGGGCGCCGATGCGGTCGTCGACGGGAAGAGCGAAACTGTGGCCGAGGCGCTGATGGATCTGACCGGCGGCCGGGGCGTCGATGTCGTGGTGGATTACGTATCGGCGGCGAAAACGCTGGAAACCGGTCTCTCCGTTCTCGCGCCAAGCGGTCGTTTGGTCACGCTCGGAGGTGCGGGGCAGGATTTCCAGGTCAACGCGTTCAACCTTCTCAACCATGAGCAATCCATTCTGGGCAGCAGATATGTGAACAGGATCGAATTGCTCGAGACGCTGGAACTGTGCGCGCGGGGCGACATCTGGCCGATCATCGGTCTCAAGCGTCCCTGGCAGGATGCCGAACGCGTCCATGACATGCTGGAGCAGGGCAAGGTTACGGGGCGCGCGGCCCTGAGGATTGCCGATCCGGATTAGCCGCGAAGACAGTGCCGGGATGCGCGATCGGCCATTGGCATATTTCCCGCCCAGCCACGAAATTGGAATATTTTCAAATTTTTCCAAAATATCTTGCTCAGGCGAATGCTCTTTCATAGAGTGGTGTCCACGAACAGCAGGAAGAGGTGGGTCGCCTCCCGGGGGAGGCGGTTCGGTTGCGCTGTAGCGAAGAGACCTCGCAAACGGTCTCGCGGTGCGCGCGGCAAACAAAAGGGAGAGAGAAATGCACATCAAGGAAACACTGTTGGCCGGCGCCCTGATCGTGGGGCTTGGCTCTACCCCGGCACTGTCGGATACATTCAGGCTCACCGTCGCCGCGGGGCAGACGCCCCAGGCTCTGCCTTCTTTGGCCGCGGTGCAGGATTTCTTCATTCCCGAGGTTCAGCGCCGCCTGAAGGAATCGGGAAGCGAGCATGAAATCGTCTTCCAGGAGGCCTATGCGGGCTCACTCCTGAAGGCAGGCACCGTGCTCCAGGGCGTCGCGGACGGCATCGCCGATATCGGCTATGTCCCGACGATTTTCCATCCCGACAAGCTGCCGCTCGATCAGGTCAGCTTCGTCGCCCCGTTCTGCACCACGGACCTTCCCAAAGTGTCCGCGGCGATGTCGGAAGTGTTCAAGAACGTACCGGCCATGAACGAGGCCTATGACAAGTTCAACCAGGTACGCCTCGCAGGCATGGGCACCGATTCCTACGAACTTCATTCCAGCAAGCCGATCCGCTCATACGCGGACCTTAAGGGCATGAAGATCGGCACCGCCGGCGCGGCCCTCGCCTGGATGAAGGGCGTCGACGTGGTCCCCGTGTCGAGCAATATGATGGAGTATTACAACTCGACGCAGAGCGGTGTTTATGACGCCTTCATCGTGATGCCCTCGACCATTCCGGGCATGCGCTATCCGGAAGTCGCACCCTATGTCACCGAGGTGAACTTCGGGGCGATGGGCGCGGTCGCTCTCACCATCAACAAGGATTCGCTCGCGCGGCTGCCTGATGACGTCCAGGCTGTTATCAGGGAGGTTGGCGCCGAGTACGGCAAGGTCGCCGACGAGGCCTATGAAAACGCCGGCGAGCGCGGCTTCAAGGTGCTGGCCGGCATGGACGGCACCGAGCGCATCGCGTTCCCCGAAGAGGACCGCAAGAAATGGGCCGGCGATATGGACAATCTCGCCAAGGAATGGGCCGCCGCCCAGGATGCCGCGGGTCGTCCCGGAACCGAAGTGCTGAGTGAATACATGAATGCACTGCGCGCACAGGGCGTGACCTGCGAGCGCGACTGGGACAAGGAGTAAATCCTGATGGAGCCAGCTGAATTTTGGCGCCGTCCCGTCGGCTGGCTCCATTCCGTCACGATGGCGCTCAACCTGGTCGCGACGGCATGGATCGTGGTCCTGCTGATCATGATCAATCTCGACGTGTTCAGCCTGAATGTCGTCGGACGCCCCATCATCGGCGTCAAGGAGGCTGTGGGCGTTTCGATTGCCGGGATCGTGTTTTTGCAATTGGCCGAAACGCTGCGAGCGGATCGCCATATTCGCAGCGACATGTTCCTCAACAGGATGAAGGCTTCGCGGCCGCGCTTCGGATTCGCCCTTGAGTCGCTCTACGGTCTGACCGGTGCCGTCCTGATGATGTTTATCGTCTGGTTCGCCATCCCGATCGCCACAAGGGCTTATGACAGTTCCTATTATGTCGGGACGCCCGGCGTTTTCACTTTGCCGACATGGCCTGTGCTGGCGGTCGTCGTCCTGGGGGCGTTTATGACGATGCTTCAATTCCTGGTTCAGGCAGTCGCGGCGGCCGGCAAGGCCATCAGAACCTGATCGAGGACATCTTCTACTCATGGGCATTGAAATCTGGATAGGCCTTGGCTGCATCGTCGGGTGCCTGCTACTCGTGCAGGCCGGCATGCATATCGCGGTCGCGCTGATGCTGCTGTCGCTGCTTGGCGTGAGCGCTGTCATAGGAATCCAGCCGGCCGGCCGCATGCTGGCGTCATCGTCGATTTCCTCCATTTCGAGCTATCTGTTCGGAGTCATTCCGCTGTTCGTGCTCATGGGGCTGGTCGTATCCGTCACCAGTCTCGGTCGTGATCTTTTCGACTCCGCGGGACGTATTTTGAGCGGATTGCGCGGCGGACTGGGAATGGCGACCGTCATCGCCAATGCCGTGTTTGCCGCTTGCACCGGAACGTCAATCGCATCCGCATCGGTTTTCACGCGCATCGCCGTTCCGGAAATGGAGCGTCACGGCCACACGACACGGTTTTCCGTGGGCGTTGTCGCGGGAAGCTCCATCCTGGGCATGCTCATCCCGCCCAGCCTTTTGTTCATCGTCTTTGGCGTCATTGCCAATGTCTCGATCGGGGCATTGTTCATCGCTGCCATACTGCCCGGCGCCCTGATGGCCGTGGCGTTTTGCGCGACCATCTTCCTCCTGTCAGTCTTCAGGCCCTCTTTCGTTTATGCCTCGGGAAGCGCCGGTCATGACGCGCAGCCAGCCGCTGAACAGGGTGAAGAACCGCAGGCGATTGTCAGGCTATGGTCCGTGGTTAAGCCGCTCATCCCCGTCGGCATCCTGGTCTTCGTGGTCCTTGGCGGCATCTATGGTGGCTTTTTCACGCCGACCGAAGCCGGCGGCGTCGGAGCCTTGGCGGCAATCGTGATCGGTTTCCTGCGTCGTGAATTGAGCCTGAAGAAGATCTGGAATGTCGTCCTTGAAACGGGACGCGTGACCGCTTCGATCGTCTTCCTGCTGATGGCTGCGCAGATCTATTCGCAGATGCTCACGCTCACCGGTTTGCCGATTTTTCTCAACAACTGGATGGAAGCGAGCGGCATCGGCGCGGTGGGGTTCATCATTCTCTATCTGGTGCTCCTGATCATCCTCGGCACGTTCCTCGACTCGATGTCGATCCTGTTGATCGTCGTTCCCTTCGCTTTGCACTTCGCAACCAATTTCAACATGGACCTGATCTGGTTTGGCGTGATCTCCATCATCGCGGTCGAGATCGGTCTTCTGACGCCGCCATTGGGGCTGTCCTGCTTCGTGGTGAAGGCGACACTCGACCGCGAGGACGTCACGATACGAGACATTTTCGCCGGTTCGTTTCCGTTCTTTGTCGCGATGGTCGCGGTGCTCGCCATCGTCGCCATGGCGCCTTCCATCGCGCTCGTTCTGGGGTGACCTGCGATGATTGTTGAAAGCGACATCAAGGTCGAGATGCGCGACGGCACCAGGCTGAGCGTTCGCATCAGCCGCCCGGACACGGATGCGCCCGTGCCGGCGCTCCTCGCGGTTTCGCCTTATCAGCACGTCACGGACGGCTTGCCGCATTCCGCCATGTTCCTCTGGCACGAGGTCGGCCCGGTCGAGTGGTATGTCGAGAACGGCTACGCCTATGTGCATGCAGATGTCCGTGGCACAGGGTTGTCCGAGGGCACGTTCCGCTTTCTCGATACAGCCGAACAGAACGATCTCTACGACCTTGTCGAATGGATCGGCGCGCAAGCCTGGTGCGCCGATGCGGTCGGCGGGATAGGGCAGTCCTATTACGCCTGGAGCCAGTGGTGGATGGCAGCGGTGAATCCGCCTTCGCTGCGCTGCATCGCCCCTTACGACGGATCGGTCGATCTCTATCGCGACGCCGTCTATCACGGCGGTATTTACAGCGAGTTTCAGGTCTGGTGGTTCAACATGCTCCGGGTGAACAACCAGCACGGCCCGCTTGGCGTCGCGCCCGGACGATCGCAGGACCACGACCTCGCCCGGGACATCATCGCTCACCAATATTATGACGAGTTCTGGAAGGAGCGCTCGGTTTACGAGCGCCTGTCCGACATCGAGGTGCCCGTCCTTTCAATCGGTCATTGGGGCAAGATGGGCTTGCACCTGCGCGGCAATCTTGTCGGGTTCGAGGAACTGGATACCCCGAAATGGCTGATGGTGACCAGGTCCCGCGACGTCTTCGAAGCGCACGAACTCTTTGACGAGATCGCGTTTCACGAAAAGTACCTTTTGCCGTTTTACGACCGCTTCCTCAAAGGCGAGGAAAACGGCTTTGAGAGGTCGACGCCAAAAGTGCGCCTCGAAGTCAGCGATGGCGGCACACTGGATGCGGACGCCTGGCCTCTGCCGGAGGCGAAAGCGAAATCCCTTTATCTTGCGGGCGGGACGTCGGGCAGCGTTCAATCGCTCAATGACGGTGTCTTGAGTGATGCCGCTCCGTCGGACGAAGCGGCGGCCACAAGCTATTCCTATCCCGATCCGGAGTGGAAACTCGGCGTCGTCAAGGTCGGTCCCAACGGCCCCGATCCCGTGGCGCGGGTTCTAACCTTTACGACGCCGCCGCTGGAAGAGGACCTTGTCGTCGCCGGGCCGGCGACGCTCGACCTTTTTCTGAGCACCACTGCTCCGGATGCGGATGTCATCGTCAAGGTATCCGACCAGGCCCCTGCACGGGGGGAGGGGCAACCGCCTTCGCAGATCGTTGCGAGAGGCTGGCTTCGCCTTTCTCATCGGGAACGGGATACGGAACGCAGCCGGCCGCACCGGCCCTTTTATAAACACGCCGGTCCGGGCCCGGTCGAAGCCGGTCAGGTGTACAAGGTGGAAGTCGAGATCTTCTCTTTTGCGCACCGTTTTCCCAAGGGGCACCGTATTCGCCTCGAGATTGTCAATGGCGACAGCGCACTGACGGACAGCATCTTCACCCATCAATATGCGTGGTGGAAGGTCGGCACGGACACAATCCATCACGATGCCGGCCATCCCTCGCGCCTCAGCCTCTCGGTCGTCGAAGACGCATAGTCGGAAGACTGGCGCGCCTCAGTCGGTTTCGGCGGCTGTTTCGTGATAGCTCGTATCGACGTGATCCTCGATGCCGCCCAGTTCGGCGTCGGGCGAGCCGTAATCGCGCCGAAGTTCCAGGGCCGTCTTGGCGCCGGCCAGATTGAGCGCCGCGTCGCGGTAGAAACCGAAATCCGGATCGAGGAGAATGCCGTAGGATATCTCCGCCACCGCGGATTCCATGTTGGGAAGGTGTTCTTGCAGCAACGCGATGGCGGCCTGCTTATTGGCCGGGTCGAACAGCCAGTCGAGCGCCTCGCGCCACGCGGCGATGTAGCCTGTCACGCAGTCCCGGTTCTCCGCCGCCCATTGCCGACGCACCGCGGCGACCACGCCCTGATAGGCGCCAAGCGTGTCCAGCCCGCTGCCGAGCCGGGCAAATCCCTTCTTTTCGGCCGCCGCATCGAAAGGCGACACGAGCAGGGTCGCGTCGAACTTCTGCTGCATCAGCGCTTCGAATCGGGCCATGACGCCCCCGGCCTCGACGAATTCGACGTCGGTTCGCTTCACGCCCGCCAGTTCCAGCATGCGCAGCAGGACGAACGCGTAGCCCGTGGTCAGTGCATCCACGCCGATCCTGCGGCCCTTCAGTGCACTGATCGGACCGGCGCCCGGTACGCCCATGAGATGCAGAAATCCGGAATCGGCGCCCATCACGGCGACGAGGTCGGATTCGCTCTCGGTAGGCGCTTCGCCCTGTCCGGAATTATATGCAAAGACATTGTCGATCGCCGTCATCGCGATGTCGTACGCGCCGTCGATCAGGCCGGCCATTTGCTGTTTGGAATTGGTCGTCGGAACGACCTCGACCTCCAGTCCGTGCGCCGTGAACAAGCCCAGATCCTGCGCCACGAAGATCGGCCAGTTGAACCCGCCCGGAAAAACGATGGCCCTCACGGTTTGGATGTCGGTGGACGCTGTCTTGTCGGTCATCGTTTCGGTCCTCTTCCTGATAGACGGTTTGCCGGGTCGCTCGCCGGTCCGCGAGGTCTGTCGTTGAAAATCCTCGCGATTTGTGCGGAACATACTTGACGATTTCGAATTAATCCACGATTTTGGAAATTATTGGAAGTCGCACTTTGTGAAACGCCTGAGGAGACGGAGGAGCGATCGCAAGGCATTCGTGACCGGCGCTTGCCCGGAATATGCCGGATTGCGGTCTCGTGCCGTACCGGACTGGTGAGCAGAGGCCAACCGCACTTGCACGGTTCGCCGAATGTCCGGAGCGACGGGAATATGACCGGCGCCTTGCGATCATCGAAGCTGCACAGGAAAGAGCCGGCGGTCGTCGCCTGATCGGGGTGAGAGGTCACCCCTCCGGCGTCGCAAGCTCTTTGCGCGACGCAAGAACGCTGAACCTTCAGGGAGGAGGACACATATGGCTACAGTCGGTCTCATCGGCCTTGGCAACATGGGCATACCGATGGCCAGGAATCTCATCGAAGCAGGGTATGACGTGCTGGGTTTCCGGCGCGGCGACGCGTCGGATTTCGAGGCGCTCGGGGGGCGACTGGCCGGGTCGCCGCGCGCCGTGGCCGAGGGCGCGGAAATCGTTCTGTGCTGCATCCCGGGAGATGCCGCTCTGCGGGAGGTCGTCTCCGGACCGGACGGCATCGCGACCGGCGACTGTACCGGACGGATCGTGGTGGAGCTTTCCACCCTGTCGGCCGATGTGAAGGCGGAGGAAGCCGAGGCTCTCGCGGTGAAGATGCAGGGCGGCGTCATGCTGGACGGCGCCATCAGCGGCCTGCCGCCCATGGTTGCCGCGCGCACCGCCGTTTTCATGCTGAGCGGCGACGAAGCGGCCTATGCGAAGGTGAAGCCGATCCTTGAAGTGCTGACGAACAAGCTCTTTTTCATGGGCGAGTTCGGCGCCGCCATGAAAACCAAACTATGCGCCAACATGCTGGTTGCGGCCAATATCGCCGCGACCGCGGAGACCTTGGCGTTCGGCGCAAAGATGGGCCTTGATCAGGGGAAGCTGGTCGAGGCGCTGCGCGAGGGAGCGGGCGGCTCGATCCAGTTCACCGCACGGGCTGCGCGCATGGCCGGCGGTGACTGGGACAATGTGCTGGCCTCGACCGAGATGCTCGCCAAGGACATCCGCCTGATCAAGAAAACCGGAGAGGACCTGGGATCGCCGATGCCGGTACTCTCCAGCGTCGCGCCTTATTACGAGCAGGCGATTTCTGCGGGTTATGGCGATACCGATGTCGCCTCCGTCTATGCGGCGTTTGCCAAGGTCGCTGGTCTCCCGGTTCCCGGAGAGGAAGAAGGAAATAACGACAAATGACCGAATACAAACTTGGGACGGGGCTCGTCGACGGCGAAGCCACGCCGCTGGTCCTGTGCAATGAGAAGATTTATGCGCTGCGTGACGTGCTGGGCGGGGCCGCGGTTTCCGGCCTCGAGGACGTGTTTGCCGACTGGGCTTCCTTCGATCCGCTGATCTCCGAAAGGGCGGGCGCTGCCGAAGCGCCCGAACTCGATCCGAACGCAATCACCTTCCTGACGCCGCTCGCAAATCCGCGCAAGGTGGTCTGTATCGGGACGAACTACCACGATCATCTCGAAGAGATGAAGGTCACGCATCTTCCCGAGTTTCCCTATGCCTTCATGCGCCCGCAGACGTGTCTCGCGGCGCATGGAGAGGATGTGCCGTTGCCGGAAGGCGCGAAGATGAACGATTGGGAAGCAGAGTTGGGGATCGTGATGGGCCGTCAATACGGCCCCGGCGACACGTCCGATCCGTTGGATGCCGTGGCCGGCTACACCGTCATCAACGATGTCTCCGCGCGGGACTGGATTGCGAACCGCCCGTTCGTGGGCATCGACTGGATCATGCAGAAGGGGTGGGACAAGTTCCAGCCTACCGGCCCGTGGATTACGCCGGCGCGTTTCGTCGCGGACCCGCAGCATCTCGACATCGAGCTGACCGTCAACGGGGTCGTCAAGCAGAAGTCGAACACCGGCAAGATGATCTTCGGGATCAGTGACATCATCCGCCATCTCGCGGGCATGATGACGCTCGAGCCCGGCGATATCATCGCGACCGGAACGCCGGCAGGCGTCGGTTTCGGACGCCAGCCGCAGGAATTCATCGCGGCAGGCGATAGTGTCGCAGTCACGATCCAGGGGCTTGGCACGCTGGAAAACAGGTTTGTTTGAGGAAGGAAACGACATGATCAAGGTAAACCGCATCGTATACGGCGCCTTCGAGACCCCCGATCTGGAGGGGCAGATCGACCATTACACCAAGATTATGGGCCTGACGCTCGTCGCGAAGGAAGCCGACGCGGCGTATCTGTCGACGAGCAGCGACCATCACACGGTCGTGCTGCGCAAGGGCGCGGAAGCAAAGTGCGGCGCCATCGGCTTCCAGCTGGCTCCGGGCACCGATCTCGGCGACTACGCCAGGCAGATCGAAGCGCACGGGATCAAGACGGAACGCCGGTCGGATCCGCAGCCGAACATCAAGGAAGCGGTGATCTTCGAGGATTCCAAGGGCACCCAGATCGAGGTCTTCGTCGAAGCCGAGCCGTCAGGCGTTGGCTTCCAGCCCTCCGGCATATCGCCCAATAAGGTCGGGCATATCGCTTTCAACTGTACCGATGTGCAAAAGGACGTCGCGTTCTATTGCGACGTGATGGGCTTCAAGGTCAGCGACTGGATGGGCGATTTCTTCGCATTCCTGCGCTGCGGTCCGGACCATCACACGATCAATCTGGTCGCGGGCCAGAAGGTGAAGATGCACCATATCGCCTTCGAACTTCGCGACTGGACCCATATCCGCGACGCTTGCGACTGGCTCGCCAAGGATCGTGTTCCGCTGGTGTGGGGACCGGTCCGCCACGGGATCGGGCACAACATTTCCACCTATCACCGCAATGCGGACGGCCAGATCATCGAGCTCTACTGCGAGCTCGACCGGGTCAATGAAGGCCTCGATATCTACGAGCCGCGCCGCTACCACCAGGATTTCCCGGAGAAGGGCAAGGTTTGGGATGATATTGCGCTCGGCGCGAACATGTGGGGCACGCCGCCGCCCGACGGTTTCCTGGACTAAAGCCGGCACCGCCAAACCTTGGCGTCAGGCGGATCCGGGCAAGCGCCCCCGCCTGGCTGACCCGACTGCAAGCACTCCGCCGCACGGCGGAATAAAGATAATGAACGCAGTGTCTTAGGGCGCTGCGTTTTTCTTTTTCTTGCTCGGTTTTTCGGTCAATATCGCCGCTTTGGATGGCGGCCGGTCAGTCCAATATTGCTGTCCTCTCGTCATCGAGAGGGACGGGACGGCGATACGGTGATGGTCCGTTTCGCGGCGCCGGATCGGTCTGTCACGCGCCGCGTCGGCGAGAGTGGCGCGACGTCGGACGCCAAAATCAACTGGGCGCGGTGATCGGGGTATTCGCCGGATAACGCTGGCTGTTGGTTTGTTCGATCAACCATTCTTCGAACAGCTTCAGCGAACGCATCCCGATCATGTTTTTGGGATAGACGAGGTTGCAGCTAGGGCCTTTCAGGCAGAGGTCCACCGGGATGACAAGATCCCCGTTCGCAAGTTCGCGTTCGATAAGGGCGATCGGTGCGATCGCCACGCCGAGGCCTGCTGTTGCAGCCTGCAGAACCATTGAGAAATGTTCGAAGACGACGACCTTTGAATTCTTGCCGCTTCCCTCGCGGCCGCTTTTGGAGGCGCACCACTCATCCCACAGGTCCACCTCCGAGATGTGCAATAGGATCGGGACGTTGTGCAGATCCTCGCTCGTCCGCACGTCACGCCCGGCGACCACATCGGGTCTTGCGACGGCGACAATGTCGAACGCCATCAGGCGGCGCCAGTAATGGTCGGTGTCCTGATCCGTCGCAAACTCGATAGAGACGTCGAGATTGGCGAAATCGGCATGCAATCTGGCTCCGAGACGGGTCGCGAATTCGAGGCTGATATCCGGATGCTTCTCGTAGAAATCCGTAATTCGCGGAATGAGCCAGCGGCTGCCGAAGGTTGCCGGGACCCCCAGCCGCAACGCGCGCGAGTTCCCCTTGAACGAGATAGTTCCGGCCGTCGCGGCGCTGAGACTGGTCAGGATCTGTCGCACGCGTTCATAATAGAAATTGCCGGCCGGCGTGAGCGCCGCCGAACGCGACTTGCCCTGTTCGAACAGCTTGATGTTCAACATGGCCTCCAGCGAGGCAATCTGCTTGCTGACAGCGCTCTGCGAAAGCGCCAGTTCCGCACCTGCCTTGGTGAAGCTGCCACAGCGCGCGACCGCCTCGAAAGCGGCCAGAGAGGCGGTTGACGGCAGCAGTCGCCGCGATCGGGATGAACTATTCCATTCGGTCATGACATCATGAGCTTTCACCATTTGCCCGGGCAGCCCCGACTATATAGGATTTTGATGATCGCTTGAAGCGGGCGTGCAATCTCGGAGGAGTTGCTTACCCGGTGTATTTTCAGGCGAACCAGGTCATCTGAAGGGAGGTCAGGTGCCGAATATGGCGACAAGATTTACGTCTTTTCCGCTTGACGTGTTGATCGATTGCAGGCCCGCCGATGGTTCGTCGGCATTCCGGTTTGGCTTCAAGGTCGGCGTCTCGCGTCCCTTTCATTCCCGCGATGCGGGCGTAGCGGACATGTCGGATTCCGCGGGAGGGGGAGCGCTGTGAGTGCGGCCAAGGTAATCGAAGTCAAGGATCTCAGGCTTAAATTTGGCCATGAGGATATCTATGACAGTCTGTCGTTTTCAGTGCGCGAGGGCGAGTTCCTCTGCATTCTCGGCTCGAGCGGCTGCGGCAAGTCCACAATGCTCCGGCTGTTCGGCGGCCTGATCAAGCCCAATTCCGGCCAGGTCATGGTCGAAGGGCTGTCTCCGGAGGAAGCCTGGTCGAAGATAGCCTACGTTTTCCAGTCTCCGCGGCTGGTCCCTTGGCGCAATGCGTTGCGTAACGTGACGCTCGGCAAGGAGCTGCGCGCGGGAGGGCGGCCGTCTTCAGGCGATATTGAGCACGCAAAAGAGCTGCTGGACATGGTCGGGCTCGCCAATGACAGCAAGAAGTTTCCGGCGATGCTGTCGGGCGGCGAACGTCAGCGCGTGTCGATCGCGCGCGCTCTGGCTGTAGATCCCGAGATCATCTTGATGGACGAGCCCTTGTCCGCGCTCGATATCGTGACCCGGCAAATGCTCCGTTCGAAAGTGCTCGATGTGTGGCAGCAGACCGGCAAGACCGTCGTGTTCGTGACGCATGACATCGATGACGCCCTGACGATGGCCGATCGGGTCATCGTCCTGTCGCGAAAACCGGCCCGCATCGTCCAGGACATCCGTATCGAGGAGCCGCGGCCGCGATCGTTGGACCGGGAGGGAAAGATGGGTGAACTGCGCACGCTCCTCGAGCAGCAGTTCCACATTGCGGAGGCGGCCTGACGCCGCTTCCAAAAACCAGAAGTCAATTCATCAACCAGGGAGGATAAGATGAAAAGACGGACATTCCTGATGGGCGCGACGGCTGCTACGCTCGCGGCGCCCGGCCTCGTGAGAGCGCAGTCGAAAACGACGCTGACGATGGGTCAGGCCAACGACCCCGCGCTGATCGCGCCGCTATGGGCGGCGGCGAACAACAAGGTTACGTCGGACCTGGTCGAGATCGACTTTTCCTATGTCAGCATTCCGGCGATCATCCAGGCCATCATGACGCAGCAATATGATCTTGCGCCATGTGTGACGCAGGCCATGCCGAAGCTTGCCGCCCGCGGACTGCCGGTCAAGGCGATCTCGGCAGGCTTCCGCTATTCGGAAGGCGGCGGCGGCAGCCGGCTTTGGGTCATGGCGGACGGCGCCGCATCGCCGAAGGAACTGAAAGGCGGCAAGATCGGCGTCAGCAGCCTCGGCAGCGGCGGCGTCACCAACAACCGCATCATGATGGCCGAGGTCTACGGTCTCGACGTGTCGATCGACGGCGGTGACTTCACCTGGCTCGAGATCCCGCCGGGAACGCTGCCCACGGCGCTTCGTTCCGGCCAGATCGATGCGGCCGTCCTGTCGAATTCCCAGGACTACTCGGCCTCCGAAAACGACGATATGCGCCCCTTGTTCGACGTGAATGGCGAGATGCGCAAGTTCTTCGACGTTCAGGTGCCGGGTATCATGACCGTCAGCTTCGAAGACCGGCTCAACGAGCGTCCCGATGAGTTCAAGGCGGCGGACGAGTTGTTGCTCGCATCGCGAAACTACATGCTCGAAAACCGGGAAGAGGTCTTCGGCGCCGTTGCCGAGGAGCAAGGCAGCGATACGGCCTATCTCGACTGGTACTACAGCAAATACGCCGATGCGGGTTACGATCTGCTGCAATCGGATCTTGTCGCCATGGACGCCTATTGGGCTGCCCTCAAGAAACTTGGCGAACTGAAGTCCTATCCCGATCCCAAGACGTTGATCTGGGATCAGGCGACCTACGAATAAGACAGGCATCCCTTGAGCAAGTCCCTCGCACTAGGCCGCGGCTTCAGGGTGTTCCCCCTGCGTCGTGAAACCGGCGACAAGCCCGGCGTCGTGACGGCGTGGGTGCTCTCGGTGCTGCTGTTATTGATCTGGCAGGGGGCGGCAATGTTCATGCCGCCCTATCTGCTGCCGAGCCCGGCCGAGGTGTTTCCGCTGATCGTGGAACTGTTCTCGACACGGTCCTTCTATTACCATTCGGCCATGTCGCTTTGGCATGTGGCGGCCAGCATCACCGTGGCGTTCGCCGTGTCGCTGGTCATCGCCGTCCTCGCCCATTTCCAGCCGGTCATACGCAAGGCGGTCTATGAGAGGCTCAACCTCTTTCTCAGCTCTTTCTCGACGATCGGCTGGACGTTTCTCGCCATCATGTGGTTCGGGCTGAACGAGTTTACCGTCATCTTTGCGGTGGCTGTAACGCTGACGCCGTTCGCGCTTTCCAATTTGCGCACCAGTCTCGAAGAATTGGATAGCGAGGCCGTGGAAATGGCGGCGAGTTTCGGCCGAAGCCGGCTGCGCAATCTGCAGTTGGTCATCCTGCCGCTGATGGTTCCCTACATTTTCGCGACCCTGCGCATTTGCCTGGGTGTCGCCTGGAAAGTGGTTTTGACAGCTGAACTTTTCGGGGGCGCGTCGGGGCTTGGCTATCTTGTCAGCCGGGCCCGCGCCAATTTCGAAATCCCGACGCTGTTTGCGATTTTCGTGGTCATCGTCTGCTTTGTCTATCTCACCGACAAATACGTGCTCGATGTCATCCACCGCCGACTAAGGAAGAACTATGCTGCCCTCGGATAGCCAGGGAACGTCGCGCCTGTCTCGCTTCAACCTGATGCAATCGGTTTTTGCGGAAGGATTGATCGTCGTCGCTCTTGTCGCGTGGTGGCTGGGATCGCTCGTGCTGCCATCCTATGCATTTCCCGGCCCCGGCGAGGTTTTCCTGGCCATGGGACGGCTGCTGGTGGATCCGGACTTCGCCGTGCACAGCTTTGCGACCGCGAGCCGTATCCTGATCGCCATCGTCTTCGCGATGCTGATCGGCGGCGGCCTGGCGATGCTGCCCCGCTACGTGCCGGAGTTCGGCGTCTTCGTAAATGAACGGGTCCGGCCGATCATGAACTCGTTCCCGTCGATCGGATGGGCGATCCTTGGGTCGATCTGGTTCGGTGTTTCGTGGACCGCCGTCATCTTCGTGCAGACGGCGATCCTGATCCCCTTCACGATGATCAACATTTCCGAGGGGCTGCGCGAAATCAGTTCCGAGGAACAGGAAATGGCGCGCAGCTTCACGCGAAACAAATGGCGCGCGTTCTCGCTGGTGATCTTTCCGATGCTTTTTCCGTATCTGGTCACCGCTGTGCGCATTTCCTACGGCGTCGCCTGGAAGATCAGCCTCGTGGCCGAACTGTTCGGTGCGCGGATCGGGCTGGGTACGCTGATCCTGCAGTCGCAGACGAACAACCGCATCGATATCGTGTTCGCGGTCTGTCTGATGATCGTGGTTTTCTTCATTCTGGGCGAGAAGCTCGTATTGGCGCCGCTGGCGCGGCTTTATCGCGCCCCGCAGCGTATCTGATCATGGTCTCTCTTTCTCCGGATGCACAGCGCGCCGGACCCTTGGAGGCAGGCCGGGGCGCCAGCGGAACAAGCGGTCTCTCGGCTCTTCAGCGACGTTTGCCGACCGTTGACGATCTGCGATCGAGGTCGCGGCGCCGTGTCCCCAAATTCGTCTTCGACTTCGTCGATGCGGGATGCGGAGACGACATCTGCCTCGCCGAAAACCGAAAGGCGCTCGACCGTATCAAGATCGTGCCGAAATACGGATTCGCCAGTGTGAAGCCGCGCATGGAGGTCGAGCTTTTCGGTCGGCGTTACAACCTGCCTCTCGGGATTTCTCCGATGGGATTCGGCGGGATCATCTGGCCGGGCACCGAGGCCGCGCTGGCCCGGGCCGCTCAAGCGGCGAAGATTCCCTACGTGCTGGCGACGCCCGCCTGTGCAGCGATCGAGGATATCGCCTCGCTCGCGCCCGATGTCTTCTGGTTCCAGCTCTACCAGACGCCCGCAAATGATTTTCAGGTGGCGCTCGATCTGGTCTCCAGGGCGGACGCCGCCGGAGCGCATGTCCTCGTCATCACGATGGATGTGCCGGTGCGCGGCAAACGCCCGAAGGACATGCGCAACGGTTTGGCCAACCCCTTCCGCAAGGATCTGCGAACCTTCTGGGATATCGCCTCGTCGCCGCGGTGGGCGATGACCACGCTGCGGGCCGGTGCGCCGCGCTGCCGCAACTTCCTGCCCTATGCCGAGGGCGACAGCGCCTCTCTGCTTGCAAAGGCCGTCGAACGGGAGATCAAGGGCGCGTTCACCTGGGAGTTCGTCAGGCGCGTCAGGGCGGTCTGGCCCCGCGCGCTGGTCGTCAAGGGCGTCTTGAGCCCCGTCGACGCGCAAGCCGCGATAGAGGCGGGGGCGGACGGCGTGATCGTTTCCAACCATGGGGGCCGGGTGCTCGATGCCGCGCCGGCGGCGATCGATGTCCTGGAGCGGATTGTCTCCGTCGTGGACGGGCGCGCCGAAGTCCTGCTGGATAGCGGCATACGCACCGGCCTCGATGTCACCCGGGCATTGGCGCGAGGCGCGAAGATGGCCATGGCCGGCCGGCCCTTCCTGTTTGGACTGGGCGCCCTCGGGCCGTCCGGAGCCGGCCACGTCATAGATTTGTTCGACAGTGAGATCCGCATGGCTCTCGGTCAACTGGGGTGCGCCGATTGTTCCGCCGCCGGCCGCCTGGAACTGGCGGTCCAGGTCTGAAGGGCGGTCATATGGGCGTCGCTGGAAATTTCGGGCTTCGCGACGGTCTCGGACTGGCCGTTTCGAAAGAATGACGAGGTGAGCATGCGTATCTGCATATTCGGGGCCGGCGCGGTCGGAGGCCACATGCTGGCGCGGCTGAGCCTTGGGGGCGCCGAACTCTGCGCCGTCATGCGGGGGCAAAGGCTGGCGGCCGTCAGGGAAGAGGGGCTCCGCCTGAAAATTGACGGTGAAGCGGATCTGCATCTGTCGCCGACCGTGAGCGATGACCCCGCCTCGCTCGGCGTGCAGGATGTCGTGGTGATGTCGGTCAAGCTCGCCGCGCTGAAAGAGGCGCTCGCAGCGGCGCGGCCGCTCATCAACGATGACACGCGGGTCGTGTTTGCGATGAACGGGCTGCCCTGGTGGTTTCCCCAAGGCCTGGACTTGCCGGAAACCCCTGAACTGGCGGCTTGCCTCGATCCCGACGGCTCGCTCCGGCGTGCCCTGGACGTCACCCGCTGGGTCGCCTGCGTCGTCACCTCCGGAAATGTCGTCGAGCGGCCGGGGGTCGTGATCAACACGACGCCTGGGCGCAACAAGCTGCGTCTCGGGTTCTCCGACGGACGCCGCGACGCGATCGTCGAGAAGTTCGTCGGAGCCGCATCGAGGGGCGGATATGACGCGGAGTTCTCCGACGATATCCGGCGTGAAATGTGGTCGAAACTCCTGATCAACGCGGGCATGTCGAGCGTCGCGACGGTGTCCGAGCGAACGATTTACGAAATCTGCAACGACCCCGAAACGCGGCTGGTCTGCAGGCGTCTGATGGAGGAAATCGTCGAGATCGGCAATGATCTGGGTATCGGGATCGATGCGGATATCGATCGCCTCACGGACCCCGCGACCGCGCCGCATCACACGACGTCATTCCTTCAGGACCTGCGGTCAGGGCGGCCGCTGGAAATATCCAACGGCATACTCGCGGTGCGGGCGATTGCCCGGGCGAAGCACATCGCTGCGCCACATCTCGATACGGTGGCGGCGTTGATGCAGGCGCGCTCGTCCCGCTTCGAATGAGGTCATCGGCCGACATCCGCCTTGACGGGCGCCGGCCGGAAAATCGGCGGCAAGTCATTCCAACGGGGAATGCCTCATGAGGATTTGCCATCACATTGAAACAGATAACGATTTTGTCGCTTTTGCTCAGCCTTTAGGCTGGTTTTGCGCAGGGAGGGAGAGACCCAATGACCGATGAACGCCATCTTGATCCGACGCCGCACCGCGAATTGGAGCGGCGTTGGCGCATCCTTCGCGACGTGATGAAGGAGGAGGGTCTCGACGCCATCCTGTGCCAGTCATCGAGCAATCTCAGCGGCTCGGCCGGATATCTGCGCTGGATGACCGGATATTCGGCGATGAACCCCTACACGGTCGTCGGTATCCTGCCGGCCGAGGAGCCGCTGGTCATGGTCCGCCACGGGGCGTTCGACGGTCGCCAGGTAGCCTCGCCGGAAATGCGCGCGATGGGCTTCGGCGACGTTCTCACGACCCCGAGCCTGCCTGCCGTCGACTATACCGGCGGATACGATGCGTCGCTCGTCAAGGACTACCTCTCCTCCATTCGCGCCAGGCGGGTAGGCATTCTCGGACGCGCGGGCATGTATTTCGGATTCGGATCGGAGCTCTACCGTCTTTGCTCCGGCGAAATCGAACTGGTGGATGTCACGGACCGTGTCGATCCCCTCAAGGCGCAGAAGAGCGAAGACGAGATCGAGATGATCCGGGTCGCCGCAAAAATGCAGGACGACTCCATCGCCAAGCTCGCGGAGTTCATCAGGCCCGGGCTGACCGATCTCGAGATCATCGCCTATGCGCAATATATCGGTCAGACGCTGGGCAGCGAGACGGGCTTCTTTCTCGGGTCCTCATTCGAGTTCGGCGACGGCTCCCTGCCGCTCCGGCACCGCACGGAACTGGGCCGGACGGTGAGGGAAGGGGACCTGATGTATCTCCTTCTGGAGAACTCCGGTCCGGGCGGCATTTTCACCCATATCGGCCGCTTCTTTTCGGTTGGAGAACCGCCGGCCGTTCTCGAGGATACGTTTCAGGACGTTCTCGAAACACGGATATTCCATCTCGGCCAGTTCGAGATGGGCCGTGAATGCGCCGATATTTTTGCCGAGTACAACAGCTATATGCGCGAACACGGATATCCCGAGGAGAAGCGACTACATTCCCACGGCCAGGGGCTGGATGTGGTCGAACGGCCGCTCATCAGGTCCGATGAAACGATGCGCATCATGCCCGATCTGAATATGGGCATCCATCCGTTCATCTTCGACGAAACGAAATTCGTGACCTGCTGCGACAATTACCTGTTCCGCTCGGATGGGACCATGGAGCGTCTCCATGCCGCGCCGGAGGAGATTATCCGCGTGACGCCATAGCGGCCGCGCAATTCCTTAAGGGCAAGCGGCCGCATCCTTGTCACGTCCCGCCTGAAGCCACATGCGAAGAGGGCGAACGCCGATCGTTGCAGTGTCAAGCGCCCAGCTGGTTCTTCTGCCTTGAGCTCGGCCGTCCGGAAGGGATGATTCCTCACATCTCCCGGGATGTCGCGAAATAACGTCCCGGGAGATTGCAGCCTCGAAGGTCGCGAATACGGCTCGGCGAGATCGGAAGCCTTTCGGGCCTTCGCCTTCATGGGGCCGTTAGGCCTCGATTACTGTTCGAGCACGACCAGGGCGTCGAGCGCGATAGCGCCCGCCTCGTTTACCCGCAACGGGTTGATTTCCACTTCGCGGATTTCCGGATGATCGGCCAGCAACTGGCCGACGGCGATCGCGACGGCAGCGATTGCAGCGCGATCGCATCGCGGCAAGTCGCGAAATCCGTCCAGGACCTTCTTGCCGCGGAGGCCGTCGAGCATGTGGGCGACGTCGGCTTCGCCAAGCGGCGCAAGTGCGACCGAAGAGTCCGACACCGCTTCGGCGAGCACGCCGCCAAGGCCGATCACCACGCATGGCCCCCAGGAGGGATCGCGAACGCCGCCCACGATCAGTTCGACGCCGGCGGGCGCCATTTCCTCAATGAGGACACGGCCGGGCGTCGCCGCCGGGATGCGCCCGATGCGGTCGAGGGCGTCTTCGAGGCCCTTGTCATCGCGGACGTTCAGGATCACCCCGCCGACCTCGGTTTTGTGGGCGACGTCCGCTGCGGCGATTTTCACGACCACCGGCTTGTCGAGCTCGGCGAAGGCGCGGACCGCTTCGTCACGCGTTTCACACAGAACGCTGCGCGGCGCGGAGATGCCGTAGGAGCGTATCAGCTGCTTGGCGCTGCTTTCGTCGAACGGACCGGACAAGGTCTCGGCATCGGGCGATGCTGTTCTCTCCGATCGCTGCGACAACAGCCATTGGTGGCGGGCGTCCGCGTCGAGCGCGATCCCGGCAAGGGCGAGTCGGTCCGGGCCGAGCACCATCGGCGTGCCGGACGGTTTCAGGTCGTTGCGGGCCTTTTCGAGATCGGGCGCCGGCCCGAGCGTTCCGAACAGGACCGGCTTGCCGGTGGCTTCATGGGCCGGGCGCAGCGCTTTCGCCGGATCGAGGACCGACGGTTCGCTGATGCCGAAAACAAGCACGGCGTCGATGGCGTCGTCTTCTGCCGCGGCGCGGACGACATCCGGGAATCCGGGGCCGGGACGGCCGGTGTCGATCGGGTTCTTGATGAAGGTCATCGGCGGCAGCAGTCCGCCGATCCGCTCCATCGTGTCGCCGGCCAGTTCGGGGAGCGCGATATCTGCGGATTTCAGGGCGTCGGTGATCAGCAGGCCCGGGCCGGCCTGGCCGGTGATCAGGGCCATGCCGTTCGCCGATTTCGGCGGCAGGCGGCGGCGCGACAGCACGGCGACGGCCTGGGCAAGATCGTCGAGCGTGTCGACGACGATGGCGCCACCTTGCGTGAGGGCCGCCACGGTTCGCTCGCGCGATCCCATCAGATTGCCCGTATGCGAAACGGCGAATTCGCCGATATCGGCGCGTCCGGCCACGACCGCGACCACCGGTTTGCGCGGCGTGACGCGGCGGAGCGTCTCGAACATCGCGCGCCCGTCGGTGACGCCCTCCAGATGCAGGGCGATCGCGGCGGTGTTTTCGTCGTCGGCCAGCAGTTCGAGCATGTCGCGGGTTCCGATATCGGCCGCATTGCCCAGACCCGCGGCGATCGAAACGCCTTCGCCGAGGCTGTCGAGCAGATATCCGACGCTCAGATTGACGCCACCCGACTGCGCCACGACCGCGATATTGCCCGCCGCGATCGTGTCGACACCGGGCACGAAACTCGCGATGCAGCCCGCCGCCGGATTCACAAAGCCGGACGTGTTCGGGCCCAGCAACCGCAAGCCGGTCGTCCGGCAAATCTCCTCGAGTTGCCGTTCAAGCTCCGCGCCTTCCTCGCCGGTTTCGCCGAAGCCGCCGGAAACGATGAAAACGCCGCCGACGCCACGCGCAGCAGCGTCGGCCGCGGCCTGGACGCAATGCCTGGCGGGAATGGCGAGAATGGCGAGATCAACCGGCTCCGGCAGGTCGGTCAGGCTGGGATAACAGGGAAACCCCTGTATTTCGGTTTCGCGCGGGTGCACGGCGACGAGCTTGCCCGGGAAACCGGACAATGTCTTGAGCGCTTGAGAACCCGCCTTGGCCGGATCCTTCGAGGCGCCGACGACGGCGATCGATTTGGGGTTGAAAAGCCGGCTGATGTTGTTGCGCCGCTTTTCTTCGAGGAGGCCGTCTTCCGCGGCTTCGTTTTCACGTGCCAAGCCATGTGCAGCTGTCATTGTTTTTCCTCCAGGTCTCCGGTCGGGGCCGCCTTCGGCCGCGAACCGGGAAGTTCAGTAAATCGTGGAAAAGCCGCGCAGGATGTCGGCTGGAAGCATCAGGCGGTGTCCCGGACCACCGAGCAGTCCCGACAATATTCAAGCAGGGCCTTTACGGCGGGGGAGTCGGGCAAAATGGCCTTTGGATCGACGCCAAAGACGGTGACCGCAGCCTGGGCTTCACCCTGCCAATCCAGTATCGGCGCCGCGGCTGCGACCAGGCCGGGAATGAACTGGCTGTCTACGGAGGCAAAGCCGCGCTCGCGAATTTGCCGCGCCAATTCTGCGATGGCGGTCTTGGTGGGCGCCGTATCGGGAAGCAGCGCCGGATTGCGCGTTGCCCGTCGCAATTCATTGTCACGGGCGTTTTCGATGGTCGGTTTCGGAGCCCAGGCAAGAAAGACGCGCCCGGTCGCAGAGTTCAGGAGTGGCAATGTGGTGCCGAGCCCCATGGAGGTTACCGTTGGCGTGACTCCGCGCTCCCAGCGGACGACGGTCGCTCCCTCATTGGCCCAAACTGCCAACAGAACCGTCATCGATGTCTTGTGAGCGAGATCGGGTAGGCCGTCCGCCGCGCGGTTGACGAAATCGTTTCGCGCCAGCGCGGCGAGCCCGAGTTGCATCGCCTCCGGCCCGAGGTCATAGCGCCCCGACCGGCCTTCCTGGCGCGCAAGCCCGGCATGGACAAAGGAAGCGAGGTAGCGATGGACCTTGCTGAGCGGCATTCCGCAATTGCGCCCGATCTCCGAAAGCGTGAGCGGCCCGTTCTGGCGCGCCATGAAGGTGAGCACTTCCAGCGCGGCGTCCAGTGATTTCAGCCCGCTGCCGTTTTCGTCCGCCAATTGGTTTCTCCCTCCACTCGCATGACCCCGATGCGTCATATGCAATGTCGATCGGCCGCTGGCAATCTGACGCCGGCCGTGTCGGCCGCGGCGATATCCGCTTCGCTCCGGAAGGGCACATCCAAAATCATCTTCCACACGGCTTTTTTCGCCGGGAGCTATGCCTTCCGTTCGATGGATGGAAGCGTGCAAGATGTTGAAAGGAAACGGATAATTTCTTTGTGCCCTGGTGTTTGCGTCGGGTTTCATGCTGCGCCGAGTATGGTTCGTTTGATTTCCAATTTATAAAAACCATTGCACATAGCGGAAAAATTGTCTAGCTAACCGCCGTCGATGCCGAGTGCCTGGAGGAGCAAAAATGTCGAAACTTCAGAGTGTCGAAATTCTGGGTGGAGGTCCGGGCGGACTCTATTGCGCCATTCTCATCCGGAAGCTTTTGCCGGAAGTGAAGGTGCGGGTGACCGAGCAGAATCCCGTCGGCGCCACATGGGGTTTCGGCGTGGTGTTTTCCGATCAGGCGCTGGATTTCCTGAAAGCGGACGATCCCGAGATTCACGATCTCATCGTTCCGGGGATGGAGCGCTGGCGGAACATGACGCTGAACTTGCCGGGCGGTACGGTGACCCTGGATGGCGTCGGCTTCACCGCCATCGGACGGCTGGAACTCATCGAGACACTGCGCAAGCGCGCGGAAGAGCTCGGAGCGGAGTTGCGCTTTTCCCACCATCTCGAATCGGTGGACGAACTTGAGGCCGATCTGATTATCGGCGCCGACGGGCTCAACTCGCTGGTGCGCGCTTCGGATCCGCAGGCATTCGAAGAGGATATCAGCGTCCGTAACAACCATTTTGCCTGGTTCGGCACTAACAGGCCTTTCGATACGCTGACGCAAACATTCGTCGAGACGGACAAGGGCGCGCTCAACGCGCACCACTATCGTTTCTCGCCGACGACTTCGACATTCATCGTCGAGTGCACGGGCGAGGTCTTCGACGCCTGGGGTTTCGCGGACATGGACGAAGCCAAAAGCGCGGAGGTCTGCGCCGAGATTTTCTCCGACGTGCTCGAGGGCGCGCCGCTGATCACCAACCGGTCGATCTGGCGGCAGTTTCCCCGGCTCTGGTGCAACAAGTGGTATTCCGGCAACCGGGTGTTGCTCGGCGATGCGGTCCATACGGCGCATTTCTCGATCGGTTCCGGCACCCGGATCGCGATGGAGGATGCGATCGCGCTGGTCCATTCGCTCGCTCAGGAAGGCGATGTGGAGGCCGGCCTCGCCCGGTATCAGGAGACGCGGCCCCCGATCGCCTACAAGATCGTCGACGCCGCGACGACGTCCGCGATCTGGTATGAATCCTTTGGCGAGAAAATGAAGCTGCCGCCGATGGAGTTCGCCTACGACTACCTCATGCGTTCCGGGCGCATGACGACGGAGCGGTTGAGCGAAATGGCGCCGAAATTCGCGGCCGACTACGCGGCGTTCAAGGCAAAATCGGCTTGACGGGATCGCCGCCCTTGGCGGTTGCGCGGCCTTGCGCCGGTATCGATTGCCGGCCGGGCGGCCGTGACAATTCCGGGACGCTGAAAAAGCAAAGAGGAAGAGTATGAATCGGCTTAAGACCGTGGATATTCTGGGAGCCGGACCTGCCGGTCTCTACACTGCAATCCTGCTCCGGCGGCATCTGCCCGATATTCGGGTGCGCGTCACCGAACAGAACGCGCGGGACGCGACGTTCGGATTCGGCGTCGTCTTCTCCGATCAGGCGCTCGAAGCACTGAAATCGGACGATCCCGAAACCCATGATCTGATCGTGGATCACATGGAGCGCTGGCAAAATATGACGCTCAGCCTGCCGACGGGGCAGGAGGAGATCGACGGCGTCGGGTTTTCCGCGATCGGCAGGCTGGAACTGAACCAGCTCCTCGCAAGGCGCGCCGAGGAACTGGGAGCGGAGATCCGCTACGAAACCGAAATTGCCTCGCTGGACGGGCTGGACGCCGATTTGGTCGTCGGCGCCGACGGCCTGAATTCGCTGGTGCGGCGCTCGCGGGAAGAGGCCTTCGCGCCGAAACTCTCCCATTTCAGCAATCATTTCGCCTGGTTCGGGGCGACGATCCCCTTCGATACGCTGACCCAGACCTTCGTGAAAACGGACAAGGGCTGCTTCAACGCGCATCATTACCGCTTCGCGCCGGACCGCAGCACGTTCATCGTCGAATGCGACGACGCGACCTACAAGGCCTACGGTTTCGACGCGATGGGCGAGGAGGAAAGCGCGCGCGTCTGCAGCGCAGTCTTCGCGGATGCGCTCGAGGGCACCCGGCTGGTGACAAACAAGTCCATCTGGCGTCAGTTCCCGCGCCTTTGGTGCGATAACTGGGTCGCGGGCCGACATGTCATTCTCGGCGATGCCGCGCACACCGCGCATTTCTCCATCGGCTCCGGGACGCGCCTGGCGATGGAAGACGCCATGGCGCTGGTCGCCGATTTGCGCGCGCATGAGGACCTTGACGAGGCGCTCGCCGCTTATCAGCGGGAGCGCCCGCCGGTGGCGAAGAAAATCGTCGACGCGGCCAACACCTCGGCCGCCTGGTACGAGACCTTCGCCGAAAAGCTCGATCGCGCCCCGCTCGATTTCGCTGTCGACTACATGACCCGCTCGAACCGCGTCGACATGGAGCAGGCGCGTGAAATGGCGCCGCAATTCATGGCCCGCTACGACGCCTACAAGCAGGACAGTCCGGACGTCGTCGCCGATCCGGTGCCGGAGCACACGCCGGGAGCCGATGAGATCGGCTATCGGAAGTCCGACCACCGCAACTGCTCCGGGATCCTCTGGCAGAACCTCGCCCGTAATCCCGACAAGGTCGCTGTCGCCGGTCCCGCCGGGTCGCTGACTTACAGCGAACTCGTGGCCGAGGCCGCCCGCTGGGGTAACGCCTTTCTGGCCGCGGGACTCGATCGCGGCGAGCGGATCGCCTTTTTCTTGGACGACACGCCGGCCTTTCCTGCCGCCTTTTATGGTGCGGTGCGGGCCGGTTTCGTTCCGGTCCTGTTGAACATTCAGACCAAGCCGGACGTCCTGAACTACTTCCTCAAGGATACGTCCGCCCAGTTCGCCGTGGTCGATGCGAAACTCGCGGACATCTTCAGCGGCGAGACCGTTGAAGGAACGCGGCTCGAGACCACCGTCATTGCCAATGGCGAGGTCGAAGGAGAGGGGTTCCTTTCCGCAACCGTATTTCTCGACGGGCAGCCGTCGGAACTGGCATGCGCGGATACCGGGCCGGACGACATGGCGTTCTGGATGTATTCGTCGGGCTCGACTGGCCGTCCCAAGGGGATCGTCCACCTGCATCATGACATGGCCTATGTGCAGCAAAGCTATGGTGACCATGTCCTGAAGCTGAAGGATGACGATATCAGCTACTCAGTGCCGAAAGCCTATTTTGCGTACGGCTTCGGCAACTCGCTGATCTTCCCGTTCTCCTGCGGCGCGACGACGCTGTTGATTCCGGGCCAGCCGCGCCCGGACGTCGTGCTTGACGCGATCGAAACCTACAAGCCGACCGTCCTGTTCGGCCTGCCGACGCTCTACACGGCGCTCGCCCGGTCGGAGGGGATCGAGAAACGCGATCTCTCGTCCCTGCGGCAGTCCATGTCGGCGGCCGAAATCCTGTCCGAGGATGTCTACAAGGCGTGGAAACAGAAGGTCGGACACGGCCCGACGGAGGGGCTCGGCTCGACCGAGGTCTTGCATATCTACCTGTCGAATTCGCTCGACGATCACCGCATCGGCGCGGCGGGTGCCCGGGTGCCGGGATATGAGGTTCGTCTGGAGACGCCGGAGGGCGAGCCGGCGAAACCGGGTGAGGAAGGTGTCATGCTGGTGCGCGGCCATTCGACGGCGCCGATATACTGGAACCGGCCGGACAAGACCCGCGAGACGATGCGCGGTGAATGGCTCTATACCGGCGACCGGTTCTTGGAACGCGACGGCTATTACTACTTCCAGGGGCGTGCCGACGATCTCATCAAGGTGTCGGGCCAGTGGGTCTGGCCGCTCGAGGTCGAGCGCTGCCTGAACGAGCATCCCGACGTGCATGAATGCGCGGTGCTGGCGCATCAGTTGGAAGACAAGCGCATGGCGCTGCGTGCGGTGGTGAGCCTCGTGCCCGGTGTGGCGGCGGACGATGCGAAGACGCGTGAGCTTCGCGACTACGTCAAGTCGCAGCTGACGCCGTTCAAGTCGCCCCGGCTTTTCGAATATCTCCCTGAATTGCCCAAGACGGGCACGGGGAAAATCGATCGTCAGGCAATCGTCAACATGCCCGTTGCGGATACCGCCTGACCGAAAGGCCGAAGGCCTTTTCCATGGGCGCAGACAAGACATTCGAATGGAGGAATGAATGAAAGCGATGAAATATCTGATGGTGGCCGGACTGGTGCTTGGCATGGCCGGAACCGCCAATGCCCAGGTCGCGTCCATCTCGACGCCGCCGCAGGGTTCTGTCTGGAACACGATGGCCTCGGTGATCGCCGGTCAGGCGCGCGAAAGCGCCGGCATGCGCATGGTCGTGCAGCCTTATGGCGGTAACGCGCAGATGATGCAGTCCGTCAATGAAGGTCTCGCGGAGTTCTCGCTCAACGATGTCAACGACGTGATCACCGCCGTCGAGGGCAGCGGCGAATACAGTGCCGCCATGCCGAATCTGCGCGTCGTCGCGCGGGTCAATCCCTTTCCTGTCGGGCTCTACGTCAAGGAAAGCTCCGGCATGACGGCGGTCGCCGACCTCAAGGGCAAAAGCGTTCCGTCCGGCTGGGATGCCTTTCCGATCGCCCGTTCTCATATCAGCGCCATTCTCGCCGCCGGCGGCCTTACCTGGGATGACGTGAAACAGGTTCCCGTGCCGGAGCTCATCCGCGGTTCCGACGACATGGCGTCCGGTCGCGTCGACAGCGCCTTCTTCGCGGTTGGTGGCCCGAAGGTCGCTGAAGTCGACGCGTCGGTCGGCGGCGTGCGCTTCCTGACCGTCGATGCCAATGACGAAACTCTGGCGAAAATCCAGCAGGTTCGTCCGGCGTTCTACTTCTCCGAGGTGACGCCTGCGCCGCCGCGTGTCGGCGTCAAGGAACCGATGATGTTCGTCACCTGGGACAACGTTCTGCTGGCCGGGACGCATGTCTCCGATGAACAGGTCAAGACGCTTCTTGCGGTGCTGTTCGACGAGGCCGAGGCGATCGGCAATGCCTATCCGCCGCTGCGCGCGCTCAATCTTGAGAGCGCCTATAAAGCCTATCCGGGCCTCGAGTATCACCCTGCTGCCGTCGCCTTCTTCGAGGAACGCGGCGTGGAACTGGCGCCCGCCGATTAAACGAGAACGCAGCCGGGAGGCGCGGAGCGCTTCCCGGTCTGTGCCTGTCAGGAAACGTGCATGGCAACCGTCGATAATCCTGAAATACCAGAAGGCGCGGTACCGGAAGGTCCGCGCTGGCCGCGTATGCTGAAGGTCGCTTTTGCCGCCGCGCTGACGCTGCTGTCGCTAGCGCAGGCCGCCGATATCGGCTCGCGTCTGGGCTTTTCCTATTACACGGAACAGTTCCTCGCGATCGTCCTCGGTCTGAGCCTCGCGCTGGTGTTTCTCGGCAACAACGGAACGCAGGGCAAGCGGCCCCCCGGCCATGCGCCCGGTATCGTCGATGTCGTGCTCGCCTTTACGGGCCTGGGCTTGTCGCTCTATGTGGCCTGGGCCTATCCGTCTCTGGTCGGCCGGGCGATGATGCTGCCCTGGGACGCGCTGGTGACGGGAAGTGTGCTGTTCCTGCTCGTCCTCGAGGCGCTCAGGCGTTGCGTCGGTTGGGTCCTCGTTATCGTCGTTCTGGTGATTTGCGGCTACGGCCTCATCGGTCATCTTGTCCCCGGCGTGCTGCAAACGCGCGAGGTCGCGCCGCCGCGCATGGCCGTATACCTCGCATTCGATCCGAACGGATTGCTCGGCCTGACGCTGAACGTGGCCGCGACGGTGGTGATCGCCTTCGTGTTCTTCGGGCAGTTGCTGCTGCATTCCGGAGGGGCGAACTTCTTCAACGACATCGCCACCGCCACGATGGGCCGCCGCCGCGGCGGCGCCGCCAAGATCTCCATCGTCGCCTCCGGCCTGTTCGGTTCGATCTCCGGCGTTGTCGTCTCGAATATCGTGGCGACCGGCGTGGTGACGATCCGCCTGATGGTCAACTCCGGCTTTCGGCGCACGACCGCCGCCGCGGTCGAAGCCGTCGCCTCCACCGGCGGGCAGATTGCACCGCCTGTCATGGGAGCGGTCGCCTTCCTGATGGCCGACATCCTGCAAAAGCCCTATTCGGAAATCGTGGTGGCGGCCATCGTGCCGGCCTTGCTCTATTACGTCTCGCTGTTTGCGCAGGCGGACCTGCAGGCGGCCAAGCAGAACATCAAACCGGTCGAGGGCGAGGACATCCCGCCGGTCTCGAAGGTGATGTCGCGCGGCTGGATTTTCATCATTCCCTTCGCGGCGATCGTTGTGGCGCTGTTCTGGTTCAACCAGCGCGCGGAAACGGCCGCGCTGTGGGGGGCGGTCGCTGCGTTGGCGATCGGCCTGACGGTCGGCTACGGCGAAGTGAAGATGACGCTGCGCCATTTGTGGGACTGCATTGTCGAAACGGGCGTGGCGATCACCGATATCGTCATGATCTCCGCTGCGGCGGGGTTCATCATCGGCGTGCTGAACGTCACCGGCCTCGGTTTCGCCGTCACTTATGCGCTCGTCGATCTGGGGCAGGGCAACCTGTTCATCCTGCTGCTGATCTCGGCTGCCGTCTGCCTTGTGCTCGGCATGGGCATGCCCACGGTTGGCGTTTATCTTCTGCTGGCGGTTCTGGTCGCGCCGTCCCTGGTCGAATCCGGCGTCGAGCCGATCGCGGCGCATCTCTTCATTTTCTATCTCGGCATGATGTCCATGGTGACGCCGCCGGTCGGCATCGGCGCGTTTTTTGCGGCGTCGATCGCCAAGGCTCCGCCCATGGCGACAGCCTTCGAGTCTATGCGCTTCGGATGGACCGCCTACATCATCCCGTTCCTGTTCGTATTTTCGCCGGCGTTGCTGCTGATCGGCAATCCGGTCGATAGCTTGATCGCGGTTGCGACCGCGGTGCTCGGCGTCTACGCCATTTCCGCCGCGTTTATCGGCTGGCTGCACGGTCCCGCGGGTCTTGTGCGGCGGACCGCGATAGCAGCCGCGGGCGTTGCGCTTTTGCTGCCGCCGGGCATCGGGGGCGAACTGACCCTGTGGGTCAACGGCGCCGGCCTGATTGTCCTTGCTATTCTGTGGACATTCGGACGCGGTGCATCGAAACACGAAATCGCGGAGGCCACCGGACAATGACACGGATGAGCCAGCCGCAACTCCAATCCTGAAGAGACCTCGAAAACAAGGATATACGAATGACCTATGTATTCCCACCGGCGCCGATCCCGACTGTTGCGGTTGACGGCAGCGAGGAACGCGTTCCGGTTCGCCGCATTTTCTGCGTGGGACGGAACTACGCGGCGCATGCACGCGAGATGGGCAAGGATCCGGACCGCGAACCGCCCTTCTTCTTCACCAAGCCGGCCGATGCCGTCGTCATGGACGGGGAGACGGTCGCCTATCCGCCGGAAACCGAGAACTTCCATTACGAGGCTGAACTGGTCGTCGTCATCGGCAAGGCGGGCCGCAACATCGCCGAAGCCGACTCGCTTTCGCACGTGTGGGGTTATGCAATCGGCAACGACCTGACGCGCCGCGACCTTCAACTGGCGGCCCGCGACAAGGGACGGCCCTGGGATTTCGGCAAGGCCTTCGACCGTTCGGCCGTTGTCGGCCCTGTTCATCCGGCCGAGAAGGTCGGGCACCCGGACAAGGGCTCGATCAAGCTGACGGTCAATGGCGAGGTCAAGCAGGACGCCGACTTGTCGGAACTCATCTGGTCGGTGCCGGAAGTTGTTTCGATCCTGTCGCACTCCATTGCGCTGCAGCCGGGCGATCTCATCATGACCGGCACGCCGGCTGGCGTCGGTCCGCTGGCGGTCGGGGACAAATGCACCGTCGCGATCGAAGGGCTGGGCGAGATCACGACGACGATCGGGCCGCGGGCGTGATTCAATGACGCTGACGCTGCACAACTTCTTCCGGTCCTCCACCTCGACGCGGTTGCGTGCCGCGTTGAACCTGAAGGGCTTGGATTACGACTATGTCGCCTATGTGCTGCGCAAGGGCGAGACGCGCACACCGCAATATCTCGCGCTCAACCCGCAGGGTCTCGTGCCGTCGCTAGAGCGCGAGGACGGCAAGGTCATGACGCAGTCGCTGGCGATCATCGAGTGGCTCGAGGAAATGCATCCCGAGCCGGCGCTGCTGCCGGCCGATCCGGACGGTCGGGCGCGCGTGCGCGCTCTCGCCTACATGATTGCCTGCGAGGTGCATCCGCTGAACAACCTGCGGGTTCTCGGCTATATCGCCGAGCGTTTCGGCGCCGACGAAGCCGGGCAGAAGGAATGGTTCACCCATTGGGTCGTCACCACCTTCGACGCGCTCGAAACAATGCTCGCCCGGGACGCCGATACCGGGGCGTTCTGCCATGGCGATACGCCGGGACTTGCCGACATCTGCCTCTACGCGCAGGTCTGGAACAACCGGCGCTTCGAGATCGACACGGCCAATTGGCCGACGATAGCCGGCATATTCGGTCGGCTCGACGCCATCGCGGCCTTCCGCGATGCCGCGCCACCCAACCAACCCGACGCGACCTGAAACGGCGCGCGGAAAAAGGAATGGAGGATTGTCATGAATGAAGCCGTAACGCATGAGAATGTCGCGCATGCCATGCAGCCCGAGGACACGCCGGAACTGCGCGAACTCTACAAGGGTTTCGAGGCGGAAAGCCTGATCCCGTTGTGGACGCAACTCGGCGACCTGATGCCGATCCATCCCAAGTCCAAGGCCGTGCCGCATGTCTGGAAATGGTCGAACCTGCTGCCGCTCGCGGAGAGGTCCGGCGAACTGGTGCCGGTGGGACGCGGCGGCGAGCGCCGCGCGATCGGGCTCGCCAATCCCGGCCTGGCCCCGAATGCCTATGTGTCCCCCACTCTGTGGGCCGCGATCCAGTATCTGTGCCCGGGCGAGACGGCGCCCGAACACCGCCACAGCCAGAACGCGTTCCGGTTCGTGGTCGAGGGCGAGGGCGTGTGGACCGTCGTCAATGGCGATCCGGTGCGCATGAGCCGCGGCGACCTTCTTCTGACGCCGGGCTGGAACTTCCATGGCCATCACAACGTCACCAACAGCCCGATGGCGTGGATCGACGGGCTCGATATCCCGTTCAGCCAGCAGATGGATGTGGGCTTCTTCGAATTCGGCGCGGACCGGCTGACCGACAATGCGACGCCGAATTACTCGCGCGGCGAGCGCCTGTGGTGCCACCCGGGCCTCCGGCCGCTGTCGCAATTGCAGGACACGGTTTCCACGCCGATCGGCGCCTATCGCTGGGAATTCACCGACCGCGCGCTGACCGAGCAATTGCTGCTCGAGGACGAGAGCCAGCCGGCAACCGTCGAGCAGGGGCATGCGGCCATCCGCTACGTCAATCCGACGACGGGCGGAGACGTGATGCCGACGATCCGCTGCGAGTTCCACCGCCTGAGGGCCGGGACGGAGACGTCGAGCCGTCAGGAAGTCGGGTCCACGGTGTTCCAGGTGTTCGAGGGTGAGGGAGCGGTTGTCCTTAACGGCGAAACGCGCAAGCTTGAAAAGGGCGACATGTTCGTGGTGCCGTCCTGGATCCCGTGGTCGCTTCAGGCCGAGACGCAGTTCGACCTGTTCCGCTTCTCCGATGCCCCGATCATGGAACGGCTGCACTTCATGCGCACGAAGGTCGCCGGGCAGGACTGATGTCCCTGACCGAAACGGACCGGTCCGCCCGCGAAGCCTTGCGGGCGCGGCAGGGGGCGGGCGCGCGTTACGATGCGCCCAACGCCCCCGCCGGGGATCTGCTTCTGGCTCGCCGCGGAGCGGCCTTCTTCGCCCGCAAGCTCAACGAGCTTTCGGATGCGGATTTCGACGGTCCCTCGCTTCGCGGCGGCTGGTCGCGGCGGCATCTGATCGCCGATGTCAGCTATCGGGCGCGCGCCATGGCGATTGCGCTGAAAAGCCTGCGCGAGGATCTGACGGACGAGGAAGCGGAATGGAGGCCGGATGTCGCGCTGGCCGCGACGCTCCCGGTCCGCGCGCTGCGTTATCTCTACGAACACAGCGACGTGCATCTCAACGTCGAGTTCCGCGATCTGTCGGATGAGGGGTGGGACGGCGAAGTGCGTATCGGGGAAGGCGCTCCGGTTGCCGTGAATACCCTGCCGCTTCTGCGCGCGAGGGAAATCTGGCGCGCCGCCGTCGATCTAGGCAACGGCGCGCGCATGGCGGACCTTCCGACAAGTCTTGCCTGATGCCCGAACCGGGCCGCATTCGGCCCGGAACGCCCGGCGATCCCGTTGCGGAGCGCAGGCGCCGCACGAGGCCAATCATTTCGCATGTTCCATGGCCGACGCTGCCCGGCCGCCCGTCCGGCAAGTTGACCGCGCTATGACTTGGAGGAGAGGTTTTCGATCAGCTTGTCCAGCGCCGAATAAAGCTGCAGAAGCTCTTCCTCCTCGAAATCCTCCAAGGCGAGATTGGCGACGGACCTGGCGCGGTTCATCGCATGATCGATCTTGCGCCGGCCGTCCCCGGTCAGGCTCACGATGATCATCCGCCTGTCCTTTTGGTGACGCTCCCGGGATATGAGGTTCTTCTGGGCAAGTTCGTCCAGCACGCGCGTCGACGACGCTTTCTCGATGCCCATCCGGGCGGAAAGCTCGGACTGGCTTACGGGGCCCTCTTCCTTGAGCGTTCTTAGGTGGACATATTGCGCCATGCTCAGTCCGGAGCCCGCCAGATGTCTCTGCAGCAGCTTGCCATAGAGATGATACACGAGCCGCAGCGACGCCCCGAGTCCCCTCCTTTTCGAAAGAGGGGTTGTTATGTCATTGTTTTCAAACATAATTTGATATTTTCAAGCCCTTGACGAAATCTATAGCATTCCATACAGTAAGACAATCATACCAATTTAAAATGGTAAGCATATCTTACTAAATAGGGAGGAGGTTTCATGTCCGAGAGACTGCTGTGCGCGTCATCTGAGCTCAGCGAGACGGTCGCGAAAATTTTCGAAATCGAGGGCGTCGAGATTGGCGTCATTCGCCACAAGGACGATGTCTTTGCCTATCTGAATATTTGCCCGCATCAGGGCGGCCCCGTTTGCGAGGGGCTCAAGATGCCGAAGGTCTGTATCGAGCTGGACGAACTGAAACGGCCGATCCGGCAGAATTTCGATACCGGCGAAATGCATCTCGTCTGTCCCTGGCATGGCTGGGAATTCAAGATCGAGACCGGTGAGGCCGCGGGAGACCCCAACATACGGCTTCGCCGGTTCAAGACCGTTGAACGCGATGAGAACGTCTATGTCGAAATTTGAGCAGGTCGCGGCCAAGGCGCAGCCGCTGAACGCATCATTCGAACATGTGATGAGCGCGCTCCGCGCGCCGGAGGAACACGGTCTGAGCGTCGGGCAGTTGCAGGCGCTGTTCGCCGAGATCGTGCGCAATTACGCCGAGCTTCGCGAACTCGAAAAGGAACTGCCTCCCTTCCCGGAAAACAACGACGTCTCGGCCACCGAGGTTGCGATCGCCGCCACCGGCATTCTCGAGGCTGCCGACATGGCGGTGTTCGAACTGGGCATGTGGCAAACGCTGAAACAATAGAGCGCGGGTGAGTGACACAAATGACAAATGCGAAGAAAGAATTTCTCTACGGCTCCAACGACGACCCCTCGATCCAGGAGTTCAACACGACGAAGCTTCTGAAAAACGCGAAGAAGCAGGCGCTCGACAGAAACTACAAGGACTTCTTTATCTGCGACGTGGATGCGCACCACTATGAAACCGAAGCGCTGCCGGAGATCCTGGAATATATGGACGACCCGGTCATGCGCCATCTCGGTCTGTCGGCCGGGAATGTCGGCCGGGCCGGTCTGATCCCGCAAACGATCGGAACGCAGGACATGGCTGGACGCGTGACGCGGTATCCCGGGCGCGCCAGGGAACTGGTACCCGAGACCCCGCACCGCGACATCACGCTGACGCGCCGCTGGATGGACGCGCTCGGCGTGGACATCGCCTGCCTGTTCCCGACCCCGATGCTCCTGCTGGCGACGCATCCGCAACCCGAAGTCGAAGTCGCCATGGCGCGTGCCTACAACAGGTGGCTCTGCGAACGGATCCTGGAGGAAGACGAACGGATTTGTTCGATGGTCTATCTCCCGGTCAACGAACCCCACGCGGCGGAGCAGATCATCGACGAGTTCGCGGATCGCAAGGGCGTCGTCGGCTTCCTGTCCACGGGCTATCTGAAACGCCCCGTCCACGACACGGAACTGATGCGCGTCTATGCCAAGCTGGAGGAGCGCGGAAAGCCGCTTGGCTTCCATGCCGTCTACAATTGGGGCGATTCGTCCCTGGCGCAGCTGAACAAGTTCATCTCCGTCCATGCGCTCGGATTCAGCTTCTGCAACATCATCCATATGACGAACTGGGTACTGAACGGGATGCCCGAACGGTTCCCCGGGCTGAATACGCTCTGGATCGAGAGCGGTCTGGCGTGGGTGCCGTTCCTGATGCAGCGCCTGGACAACGAATACATGATGCGCACCTCCGACGCTCCGCTTCTGAAAAAGAAGCCGAGCGACTACATGCGCGAAATGTTCTATTCGTCCCAGCCGATGGAGAAGGTGGACAACAGGGAAGCCCTGGAGGTCACGTTCAAGATGATGAACGCGGAATCCCAACTGCTCTACTCGTCGGACTACCCCCACTGGGACATGGATCTGCCCAGCACGATCTACGATCTTCCCTTCCTGGGAGAACAGGCAAAACGGAACATTCTGGGCGGCAACGCGCAGAAGTTCTTCAAGCTGGAGCCGACGCTCTCCGAGTGGAAGCTGGAGGCACGCAAGGGATAGCCCCTCAGCGCCGCGTAGTCTGCTCTAGTGGCCGGTCACGCGGCATTCGGACTTGTCCGGGCTTGTCGCCCGGGCCCGTGATCCACGGTCACAATCCTTCGAACCCGGCTCTTGCCGTCCAGTAGTCCCAGGCACGGGCGAGGGGCATGTCGCCGAGAAGCATCGCCGCTGTTTTCTCGATTTCACCGGGCGAAAGATATTTCGGCTGCCCGAGGGGCAGCGTGTTCAGGATCAGTTCCGCATTGTCTCGCATATAGATCGAGATCATGCAGATCGCCGCCAGATTCGGGGCGGCGCACACTGCGCCGTGCCCGCGCAGAAGAGCCGTGGCGTTTCCGCCGAGCGTGCAGGCGAGGGAGTGTCCCATCTCGAGCGTATCGACGAGCATGTTGGTGTCGCCGAACTCCGGCTGGCTGTCCCATACCGGCGTTTCGGCCCCGGCGACAGCACCCATGTGGAAGGCGGGCTTCAGCGGGATATCGGCCAGCGAGAACGGTATCACCGAGTGGGCGTGATGATGCGACACCGAGTTGATTTCCGGCCGCGCCATATAGATCGCGCCGTGGATATATCGTTCCGCGTAAGGGCGGCGCGGATCGTCGGACACGAGCGTGCCGTCAAGCTCGAACTCCATGATATCGCCGCGCGAGACGACCTCCGGGCTGCGCGACCTGGAAAGCAGGAAACGGTCGGGATTCGTCGGATGACGGACGCTCACATGGCCGAACCCGTCAATCACATTCTCACGCGCGAGAATCCGGTTGGCGATGACAAGATCCCGGATCGCATTGTCGCGCAGCTGGGCCTCACTCATTGTGTCCTCCTCCTCTGAAAAACTTTCGGGTCATGGTTTGACCGCCATCAGCAGGACGCCGGCGGTCGCGATGATCGTGGCGACGATGACGGTCTTGCCCGGCATCCGTTCGGTCCGGAATATGGCGACCGCGAGCAGCGCCGCGATGAAGACTTCGATCGAATTGATGAAGGCAACCCGGCCGACGCTCGTCAGCGCCAGCGCCCCGAACTGCATGATTTGTCCCGCGGACATCAGAAACGCCGCGAAGAGTTGCCATGGATTGGGCGTTTTCAAAGCGCTGGCGACGATCGACCGATACCGACCGCTGACTGTCGACATGCCCGCGTAGAAACAGAGCGCCGTCAAGGCGCCGATGAGCGCCCCGAAAAATGCGTTCGGGATTTCCACGAGACCGAATTTGCGCGCAACGAAACTCGATGCGTAGAGCGTTGCCGATCCGACGCCGAACGCCAGCCCGCGCGAGATGACGGCCCGCCGCTCCGGGTCGTCTGTCGAAATATGAACGCTTGCGCGATTGTCCCAGTAAAGCAGCAGGAAGCTGACCGCGATCAGCGCCATGCCGCCGCCGGCCAGGGGCGAAATCGTCTCTCCGATGACGAGCGCGGACAGCAGCAGCGATATGAAAGGCATCAGGCGGCGCGTCGTCGAGGCCCGGATCACGCCGGCGAACTCGATCGACTTGAACATGGTGATCCTGCCGCCGACCGTTGCCAGCAGCCCGGACGCGATGAACCAGCCGGTGGCCGTCCAGATGGCGCCCGTGCTCGATGCCGGCTCGCTCGCGCCCCCCGTGCCGCCGCCGAGCAGCATCCACGCCAAGCCGGCCAGCAGCCCCGTGACAATGGCGGAAAGGAAAACACCGCTTTCACCGCTGCTGGAGCTGGCGCCCTTCGCGATCGCGACGCTCGACATCGCATTCGCGAATGCGGCCCCAAGGGCGAGGAGTTCACCGGTCAAAGTTTCATCGTCACGACTGTTGTTCGCATCGTCTGGAACGGTGACCCGGCGACCTTGCGACCCATATAACTTAGAGAGCTAATTAAAATCGTATATCGCGTTTCGATTTGCGTGTCGAGTTGTGCGCTATGGCCGTTTCGTCGATTGACAAGCCGGTTTTCCGCGCCTTATGTTTGATAAGTTAGCAATCTAATGATTGCCATTTGGGAGGAAACCATGAAAAAACTGTTTGCGAGCGCCGTAACCGGCGTAGCAGCGCTGTTGCTCGTCGCATCCACCGGCGCGCAGGCGCAAACCTATAATCTGACTCTCTGCGGAGCGAGCCCCGGCGGTTTGTGGAGCCTTCTCGGCGCCGGCATCGATGCGGCCGTCAAGAAATCCTATCCGGGATCCACGGTGACATATCAGACATCCGGCGGCGGACTCGCCAATGTCGCCCTGCTCGATCAGGGCACCTGCGATCTCGCCATCATCCACGACGCCGAGGCGAAGCTGGCCTTGGGCGGCAAGCCGCCGTTCAAGGCTCCCATCGAGAGCATGGCGACCGTCGCGCAGCTTTACACCTGGGCGCCGATGCAGGCGATCGTGAGCGCCGACTTCGCCAAGGAGCACAACCTCGCGAAACTGGAAGACATCGCTGAGCAGAAACTGCCGATTCGCATCGCCCTCAACAAGCGCGGCAACATCGTCAGCTCCGTTGGCGAATCCATGTTGAACGCCATTGGCGCCAGCATCGACGACATCAAGTCATGGGGCGGCGACGTGCAGTTCGCGGCGTCCGGTGAACAGGGCGATCTGATGCGCGACCGCCGCGTCGACATGATCCTCAATTCGCTGTTCGTGAATCACAGCTCGATCCGCGAACTCGCATCCTCCATCGATGTCGATCTGTTGCCGATCACCGAGGAAACGGCTCAGAAGGTCATCGACGAGTGGGACATCAAGCCGTACACGATCAAGAACGATGCCTATGACTGGACCGACAGCGATGTGCTCACGGTAACCGTGTCGGCGCAGCTCTTCGTGCGTGCCGACGCCGACGAGGAAATGGTCCACAACATCTCCAAGGCGCTGGTGGACAATGTCGACCAACTGAATGGCGTTCACAAGGCGATGGCGCCGCTTGACGTCGAACTGATGGCCGGCGCCCGGACGGTGCCCTATCACCCTGCCGCGAAGAAGGTCTTCGAGGAAGCGGGTTACTGATCCGCTGAAGTTTGCGCCGGGGCGTCTTCACGCCCCGGCGCAGTGACGCCCACCAATCAAAAAATGGCACCAAGCCAATGCTCAGCATTTTCTTCGACACCGGGACACGCCGATCTCCGGGTGGCCTGACGGGTCATGCCGTAAAGGCATTCGCGGCCGCGACGGCCGTGTGGACTGTCTATGCGGCAGCGTTTTCGCGCGCCGACGCCCTCACGCTCATCATGACGTTCCTGTCGCTGATGCTGGTCCTGACATTCGTGCTGATCGGTCCGACGGCGCACTCCGACCGCGAGCGGATCCCGTTTTTCGACTGGGGGCTGGCGCTTCTTGCGGCCGCGACCGGGGTTTATTTCGTGTCGCAGGCCGACATCATCGCGCAACGCATCACGTTGCTCGATCCCTTGTCGACCTATGACGTCCTGTTCGCGTCGCTGATCCTGGCCCTGACGATCGAGGCCATGCGGCGCACGGTGGGGGTCGGGCTGACGCTCATCGTCCTCATATTCCTGGTGTACAATCTCTTCGGCGACCGGCTTGGCGGCGTGCTCGGTCATGGCCTCATCACCTACGAGCATTTTCTCGACATCACCATTTTCACGACGGACGGCCTTTTCGGCGTGCCGCTACGCGTCGCCGCGACCTACGCCTTCCTGTTCGTGCTGTTCGGAACGACGTTGTCCTATGCCGGCGGATCGGTGTTCTTCTTCAATATCGCCGCCTATCTGACCGGCCGCTCGCCGGGCGGTCCGGCAAAGATCGCGGTCATCTCGTCCGGACTTTACGGAACGATTTCGGGCAGTCCGACATCCGATGTCGTGACGACCGGCGCCATCACCATTCCGATGATGAAGAAGATGGGCTATCGCGCGACCTTTGCCGGCGCGGTCGAGGTGGCGGCATCCACGGGCGGCAGCCTGTTGCCGCCTGTGATGGGCGCCGCGGCCTTCATCATGTCGGAATATACCGGCATCGATTATGTCGACATCGCCTTCGCAGCCCTGATCCCGGCGCTGCTCTATTACATCCCGATCTATCTTCAGGTGCATCTGCGCGCCAAGCGAAACAATCTCGCCGGCGTCGACCGGTCGGAGATTCCGTCGCTGAAGGTGACGATGCGCGACGGCGGGCTGTTCATCATCCCGCTGATCGCGATCACCTGGGCGCTCGTCGAGGGCTACACGCCGACCTATGCGGCGGTTTACGGCGTCGCGGCGGTTCTCGTCGTCTCGATGGTCCGCAGCAACACACGGCTGTCTCCCGGAAAGATCTACGACATCCTGGCGGAAACCAGCCTACGCACCGTGCCCGTGGCCGGCGCATGCGCGGCCGCCGGGCTGGTGATCGGCGGGATCACCATGACCGGGCTGGCGTCGAAGTTCAGCGCGCTGGTGTTCCTGCTGTCGGGATCGGACCTGTTCTCCTCATTGACCATCGCCGCCTTGCTGACCACGCTGCTCGGCATGGGGATGCCGACCCCCAGCGCCTATATCCTCGCGGCGGTGCTGATTTCTCCGGTAATGCGGTCGCTCGGCATCGAAGACCTGCCGGGCCATCTGTTCCTGCTCTATTTCGCCGTCATGTCCGCACTGACCCCGCCCGTGGCGGTGGCGGCCTATGCGGCGAGCGCGATTGCCGACGAGAACCCGCTGAAAATCGCCGCGCAATCGGTGAAGATCGCCATCGGCGCGTTCCTGATCCCGTTCTGCTTCGTCTACAATCCGGCGTTGCTGCTGCAGGGAACCATTGTGGAAATCGTCTTCACGACTGTGTGCGCCATCAGCGGTCTCGTCATGATCGCGATTGCCGTCGAAGGGTACTGGGACCGGCGTCTGAGCGCCCTGTCGCGCATCGCCTTCACGGCCTCCGGTCTCCTGTTCCTGGCCGCGGGTTACACGACGGCGGCGATCGCGGTCGCGGCGCTGGTCTTGGGCGTTCTGATCGCGAAAATGTCGGGCAAGGAAGAGAGCATCACAACCGGGACGCGAGCCGGCGAATAGCCGATCGGGATTGCGGTATCCCTCCATGCGCAATAAAGGGCATAGAAGAAGGGATCGCCAAGATGGACGACAACAACGCCGACATGCAAACGGACGCCGCGGACCACACGGCGTTGCCTTTCGAGGAGAGCGTAGGCTATCAGGTCCGACAGACGCATCGCCTTCTTCAACGCTATCTCCAGCGCAAGATCGAGCCATACGGGGTAACGCCCGGAATGTGGTATTTCCTGCGGGCGCTCTGGGATCAGGACGGGATGACCCAGCGCGAATTGTCGATTGTTGTCGGAACGATGGAACCCACCACGCTTACGGCGATCAAGGCGATGGAGCGCAGCGGTCTTGTGCGGCGTATCAAGAACGCGGAGGACCGGCGGAAGATCAACATTTTCCTGACCCGGCGCGGGCAGGCGCTGCGCGCCGAACTCATGCCTTTGGCAAAAGAGGTCGTCGGCAATGCCGTCGCCGATTTCTCCGAGCAGGAAAAACAGGCGCTTCTCGGATATCTCAAGGCTGTCCAGGACAATGTGTCGGAGCGTATGGAAGCCGACACGGGGGCCGCGAAGTAGCGCCGCCCGGAAATGCTCGAGAGAGGCCGCGTGTCAGGCGAGCTTTTTCAGGAACGCATCCACGGACATGACCTCGCGCATCGGAAGGTCGGCTGAGTTCGCGTCGAGTTCGGCCACATAGCTGAGACCCTCGCCGTCCCACAGCCACCAATAGGCGATACCACCCTTCTTGTCGCGGATCGGCATTCTGAACGTCGGAAAGTCCTTGAGTTCCGCCGGGATCGCCGCCGTCCCGACCTTCGAGGCGTTTATCCGCTTGTTCTCGATAGCCCCGCCCAACGGCAGCATGGCGACAAAATCGCTTTTCGAGCGCGCCAGGATCCCGAAATCGTCGGGACGGCTCGCATGACGTCCCGGCAAGACCCGCACCACCTCGGGATAGGAGGCATGGTTGTGTGTGACCTGAACATAGGCGTTTCCGCCTTCGGTTTCGATTTCGACGATATCGCCCGGATTGAGTTTCATGACCTGCTCCTTTCCTTCCCGCAATCGTTCAAAGGCTGTACGCCTCTACGGTGGCGGGATGGAAAAGCTCCTCAACCTCGACCTTTCTCGGCGAGAGGCCCTGCGCGTTGTGGTAGGTCAGGAACTTCTCCAAAGTCTTGCGGTTGGCATCGAGGCCGTAGGGCCAGATGTCGGCGCCCATTAGCGCATGGGCCCGGGCGAGACTGTCTTCCACGAAAGGCATGGTGACCTTTGTCGCCGACGTGTCGGAGAGCGCTTTTTCCGCGGCCTGCTTGGCCTGCGTAAACGCCTTGAGCAGCGCGCCCGGCAACCATGGATGAGCGTCAGCGAGCGACCGGCGCACGCCGAGAACGTGCATGATCGGGAAGATCGCGGTCTTGCGATAGTAACTCTCGGCCTCCGCGATCGTATCCGCGAAGAGACGGCCGACATGCGGGTGGCGTTCGTCGAAACAGCGCGGCGCCCTCGGACCAACGAAACCGTCGATCTCGCCGTCGATGAGCATCTGGTTCAAAGTCGCGCCCTCCGGCGCGTTCGTCATTCTTATGTCGTCGGGTAGGTCCACCTTGATCTTCTCGGGCCGGCCAGGCGTATCCATGCCGCCGCGCACCCATTCGATTTCGGAGGGTTTGACGCCATATTCCTCTTCGAGAATCCCCCGGAACCAGACATTGGCGGACAGCTGGTATTCGGCGATGCCGATACGCCGTCCCCGCAGATCCGCAGGGCCGTCGATGCCACGGTCATTGCGTACATAGATCGAAGTGTGCCGGAATGCGCGCGACAGAAACACCGGGATCGCAATATAATGCGGATCACCACGCGCGACGGAGATCGAATAGGACGAGATCGAGAGCTCGCTGATATCGAAGGCCTGGTGACGGAACGCACGGAAGAACATCTCCTCCGGCGAAAGAAGCATGCAGGTCGGATCGACGCCGTCGATCTTCACCCGGCCATCGTAGATGGCGCGCGTCCGGTCGTAATCGCCCATTGCGATGGACAGCTTCAGATCGCTCATGATGTCGTGGTCTCCAATCCCGTTTGATGTTCCAGCGTTACCGGCATCCCGCTTTCGGCCGCCGAAAGGATCGCCCGGCAGATCTCGAGGCTGGCCAGCCCCCAGGCGCCGGTCTGGGCCGGCGGCTTTCTGTCGCGCACGGTGGCGACCACCGCATCGATGACCTCCTTGCGGGGGTAGAGGAGGTCCGGCGCTTGCCTGAATTCACGGTCGGTGTCGCCATAGACATGCACGCCCTCCGGCGTAAGGCGCAGGTCGGCCCGGTCGCAGGAAACGATAATCGGCCCGAAATGCTCGTACCGGCTCGCCGGTTTCGGCATGTCGCCGGACCCGTAGGTGCGCGCCGATTTCAGTTTGATCTCGTCTTCGGCAGAGGAAACCGATTTAAGTTTCCGGCGGGCGTCGCCATAGGCTTTCGGATCCTTTGCGTTTCCGAGTTCGCCCGTCCACCCCATCCATTCGTCGCTGTCAAAATGCGCGTAACCGGAATAGGTCAGCGAGGCGAAGACACCGCCGGCAAAGGAGATGAGGGCGGAGTAGGCGCCTTCGGTCGGCCGTGCGGGATCCCATTTTCCGGTCACGGCAAAGACCCTTTCCGCCATACCGCCCGCCAAGAGCCGCACGATGTCGATCTGGTGGACGCCCTGCGAGAATAGAACACCGCCGCCCTTTTCCGTATTCAACTCCTCCGGTCGTCGCGGACGGTATAGAAAATCGGTGTAGTTGAAGGCGTTGATCATGCGGACGCGGCCATAGCCGCCGCTGTCGATCAGTTGTCGCGCAAGGGCGACCGGCGCGTCGAAGCTGTGGCTTGGACCGACGATCAGCTGCACGCCGGCCTCGCGGCATGCCTCGATCATGCGCTTCGCGTCTTCGAGGCTGATCGCGATCGGCTTGTCGACGAAGACGTGCTTTCCGGCTTTTGCCGCGGCGATCACATGCTCGCAATGCAATTGGTGCGGCGTGGCGACATAGACGATCTCGACCTGCGGATCGGCGCAGAGACTGTCGACATCCGGATAGGCGTTTCCGCCGAATTCCGCACGGAAGGCCGCACGCGATTCCTCGCGCGGCGCACATGCGGCAACGAGACGGACGCGCTGATCCGCCCGGAAGGCGGGCAACATCAAGACAAAGCCACGGCCGAGCCCGATGACCCCGATGCCGACGGGAGAGGCGCTAGAGGTCAATGACGAGGTTCCCCGAGCGCGCCCGCGAGATACAGATCATGATGTAGTCGTCCTTCTCGTCGTCCATCAGCACCATGTCGCGATGATCGACATCGCCCGAGATCAGCCGTGTCTTGCATGTGCCGCAAGTGCCGCTTTCGCACGAACTGACCGTCGGGATACCGCTGTCCCGCACGGCTTCCAGGATCGAACGGTCGGCCGGAACGGTAACCGTCTTGCCGGATTTCGCCAGTTCGACGTCGAACTCGACATCGTCGGGGCGGATGACCTCGACCGGCTTGAAGTCCTCGAAATTCACGCGACCTTCCGGCCAGTGGCCCGAGATCGATTTGATCTCCTCCATCAGCGGCTTGGGGCCGCAACAATAGACATGGATATTCCGCGGTTCGGCGAAATGGTCCCAGAAGTCGTAGACCTTGGACGGGTCGCCACCGTCGTGGTGGACGATGACCGCGTTGCCGTAGGCTTGCTTCAAATCGTCGAGATAGGCGGCCTCCTCGGCGCTGCGCGTGCAATAGATGATCTTGAGCGGCTTGCCCTTCTCGGCCACGTAGCGGGCCATGGCGACGATGGGCGTTACGCCGATGCCGCCGGCGATCAGCAGGTATTTCGGAGCGTCTTTCAGCGGGAATTCGTTCTCGGGCGGCTCGACGAGAAGCTCGGTTCCCTCCAGCGCCTCGTCATGCATCGATTGGGAGCCGCCGCGTGAATCGGGTTCTTTCTTGACGGCGATGATATAGTTTTCCGGATGCGTTCCCGGGCCGACCAGCGAGTATCGCCGCATCGCACCGGACGGTGTCTGAACTGTCACATGGGCGCCGGGGCCATAGTCGGGCAGTGTTACGCCCGCTTCCGGGACGAGCGTGAATTCGGCGATTGTCGGCGTCAGCATGCGCCGGCTCGCCACCGTCATTTTCATTGCTCCGCTGCTATCGCTCATGTCCCGTTATCGCCTTTCATTCCATAGGGTTTGCATACTTAGAAACCTAATTATTTTGTGTCAATGGCTGGACGAGGCACATCCCCTGTTGTAAATTGCTTAGTCATCTAATGAGATTTGATGAGAGAGGAAACCATGCTCACGCCCGAAGAGAATGATATTCTGACGCAAGTCGGCCCGGACAAGCCGATGGGCAAGCTGATGCGTCAGCATTGGACGCCGGTTTGCCTGTTGGAGGAGGTTGCGGAACCGGACGGCGATCCCTTGCTCGTCGAAGTGCTGGGAGAACGCTACGTCGCCTTCCGCGATTCCGACGGCAAGCTGGGCCTGCTCGATGAGCTTTGCCCCCATCGCCGCGCATCGCTTGTGCTTGGGCGTAACGAGGAATGCGGCCTGCGTTGCCTCTATCATGGCTGGAAATTCGACGTGGAGGGCAATGTCGTCGCGATGTCTTCGGAACCCGAAGGCAGCCCGCTGATGGACAAGGTCAAACAGCCCTCCTATCCGGTGAAGGAGTGGGGCGGCTTTGTCTGGGCCTGGTTCGGCGACAAGGAAAACGTGCCCGAGTTCGATCCGCCGGCCTTCGCGCCCACGGAGGATTCGCCGATCGCGATCCTGAAAATCCGCATTCCCTGCAACTGGGCGCAGATCCATGAGGGACAGATCGACAGCGCTCATTCGTCGAGCTTGCACTCGTCCGACATGGTGCCGGCGCGTGTCGAGCGGGCTTCCGCCGACGACAAGTCCTGGTATCGACCGTCGACCGACAAGTCGCCGCGCATGCAGACGCAGACAACCAGCTACGGTTTCCACTATGCGGCGATCCGGCGTCCGATCAAGAACGCGGATACGCAGAACTATCTGCGCATCACCGAATATGTGGCGCCCTATTATTCGCTGATCCCGCCGAACAACATGTACAATGTCGCCAGCGTCATCGTGCCGATCGACGACGTGACGACTGCCTTCCATTTCATCGCCTGGGGTACGCAGGACGTGCCTTCCACCGAGGAGTGGCGCAAATTCACCTATGCGCGCAAAGGCATCGATCTGAACGATCGCTGGGAGCCGGTCCGCACCAAGGAAAACAATTTCCTGCAGGACCGCCAGGCGATGAAGCTCGGCAATTTCACGGGCATCAAGGGCATCCCCAACCAGGATATCGCCATGTGGGTGACCCAGGGGCCGATCGCGGATCGGTCCGTCGATACGCTCGGAGCGTCCGATCTGGCGATTGTGGAGTTCCGGCGCCTGATGGTCGACGCGGCGCGCAAGGTCGCCGAAGGCGGCAAGGCGATTGGCACGGAAGAGCCTCGCGTCAAGCAGTCGACGATCAACTCGCGTGAAGGCGTCTTCCCGAAAACCGTCGATTGGCGCACGATCGGCGAGAACGGGGGGATCATGGCGGCCGAATAGACGGCACGCCTGATCTATTCCACCAATCGTTTGGTGTTTTGGCCATCCTGACATCCCGTCAGGATGGCTTTCTTTTTCACAGGTCGACCGGTTTCGACTTGTCGAAATGGAGATGGTCGCGGGAAATCTCGGCGATCTCCCGGCATCCGAGCAGGCGCATCGTCCGGCGGATTTCCTCACCGAGAATTCCGAAAGCCTGGGTCGAACCGGCTTCTCCGCTCGCAGCCAGGCCATAAAGCGGGGCGCGGCCGATGAGCACCGCGCGTGCGCCGAGCGCGAGCGCCTTGACGACATCAGTCCCGCGCCGAAAGCCGCTATCGACCAGGACGCTCATCTTGTCTCCGACCTCGTCGACGATCGAGGGGAGGGCTTCGATCGTGGAGATCGCGCCGTCGAGCTGACGGCCGCCGTGGTTCGAAACGACGACGCCGTCCACGCCGGTCTCGTGCGCGATCGCCGCGTCCTCCGCCGTGAGCACGCCCTTCACCAATAGCGGCCCCTTCCACTGATCTCGGATGCGCCTGATATCCGACCAGTCGAATGACGGATTGCGCTGGCTGCGGGTGAACTCCGCCATCTCTGCTGCCGTTGCTCCGGGTCTGAGCAATGGCGCGAGATTTTCGAGGCGCGGGGTGCCGAAGCGGAGCCAGACCGATGCCAGCCAGCGCGGATGGAGAAGGCCGTCGAACACGATGCGCGGCGACCACTGGATCTGGTGGGCAAAACCGTGACGCCGGTCGCGCTCCCTGTTGCCGGCGACAAGCGAATCGACCGTAACGATCACCGCCCCGTATCCCGCCGCCGCCGCGCGGTCGAGCAGATGCGCCGAGAAGTCCGGCCCGCCCCACGGATAGAGCTGGAACCACCGGGGAGCGCTATGGTGTCGGGCGATGTCTTCGAGCGAGGTGTTCGACGCCGTCGAAAGCGCGAAGCCGACATTCGCCCGCTCGGCGGCGCGGGCGAGGCAGACATCGCCCTCGGGCCAGAGAAGGCCGTTCAGGCCGGTGGGGGCGACGACCAGGGGCAGGGCGATTTTCTCGCCGAAGAGGGTCGTCGCGGTGTCGATCTCGCCGCCCGCCAGGATCCGCGGTCGGAAGGATATCCGCTCGAACGCCTCGCGGTTGCGCCGAAGCGTCGTCTCGTCCTCCGCGCCGCCATCCACATAGTCGAAGACGACCCTCGGCAGACGCCGGCGCGCCCTGCGGCGCAGGTCGTCTATGTTGACGGGCGTCGCCATGCCGTCGGCGCTTTCAGGCGACCGCGTCGAGACGCGACAGCCTTTCGCGCCAAGCCGGCTCGATCTCCGGGTTCTTCGGATAGAGCGGCAGTTCCCCGCGCATGATCCTTTCGGCATTCTCGATGACTGCGCGGGGCATCGCGTCGTAAAGATCATTGGTGTGACCGACCATATGCGGCGTCAGGATCACCCGGTCGATGCCGCGCAGCGGATGGTCCATTGCCGGTGGCTCGGGATCGAGCACGTCCAGCGCGACCCCGCCGAGCCGGCCCTCCTGCATGACGGTCGCGAGCGCGTCCTCATCGACGACCCCGCCGCGCGACGTATTTATCAGGATGGCCTCCTCCTTCATCTGCCGAAGTTCTTCGAGGCCGATCAGGTTCCGCGTCTCCGGGGATAACGGCACATGCAGACTGACGACGTCGCTGCGCCGCAGGAGTTCTTCCTTTTCGACAAACTCGATATCGGGGCCCGCACTGTCCCTCGCCACATAAGGGTCATTGACGATGATGGTGGCGCCCCATCCAATCAGTCTTTTGACCACGCCGCCGCCGATACGGCCCATCCCGATGATCCCGATCGTGCGGTTCTTCAGCATCCGTGCATGCATCCAGGCAGGCCGCGGCTGGTTTTCCCGCAGCAGCCTTTCGGTCCGCTTCAGCCCGTACAACAGGACCAGCATGAACATGATGGTGGATTCCGACATCGCCTCGAAATTCTCCGGGATGGGTCCGTGGCCGACGATGAGCGATCGCGCCGCGCACTCGCCGAGATCGACCGCATCCACCCCGATCGACGGGAAGACGATACCTTTCAGCCTCGGCGCGGCATCGAGGTCCTCGCCGGAGATCCGGCTGCGCGAACTGGTCACGATGATATCGGCTTCCCCAAGGAGTTGCGCGCGTTCGGAGGCGGAGAGGCGATAGGGGATTCCCGGCGTCGCCTTGGGTCCGTGGATGACTGTCCAGCCGGCCCTTTCAAAAGATGCGGTGGCGGATTTCAGGACTTCCACCAGATTGGGATCGTCGCAGATGTAAACGGTTCCGGGCATTGGATTAATCGCTCCGCGTGAGGCCTGCGGCCATGTTCGGGTTGTAGCCGGGGCGCACCCGGGCATCGACGACAACGCTTTTGCCCTGTTTGGCCATCGCGACCGCTTCGCGCACTGCGTCCGCAAGTTCGCCGACCGTGTGGACCGGGCCGATCCCCTCGAGCCCCTGCGCTCTGGCGACGCCGGCGAGGTCGATATCGGGGTCGGCGATGCGCTGGCCGATCCATTTATTTTCGACCGGGCGCTCGCGCATGACCGCCACACGTTCCTGGTGAACCTCGTCATTGAAGAAGGACTGGTTGTTCGCCACGACGGCAACGAAGGGGACGCGGTAATGCGCGCCGCTCCACAGAGCCGCGACGCCCATCATGAAGTCGCCATCGCCGAGGACGGCGACCGGCAGCCGGCCGGTGTCCTGCAAGGCCAGGGCTGCACCGACAAGCATCCCGGGGCCGGCTCCGATTCCGCCGCCGCCGTCGGTGCCCAGATAGTCCAGCGGATGGCGGAAATGCCAAGTCTCGCCAGCCCAGCCGAGCGGCAGGCGGATCAGCGAGACGCATTCCCCCTCGAGACCGGCGCCCAGCGCCCCGGACAGGCCCATGATGTCGATGGGGGTATCGGGAGCGGGGCAATCGACGGCGCATTTCGCAACGGCGTTTTCGGGACCCGTGCCGGGGCCGACGCCGAGTTCGTCGGCGATCAGATGCATCGCGATATCCGGGTCCGACGCCAGATGAAGATCGGTCGCCGGCAGCCCCTGATAATCCATGCTCCAGCCATTGTGGATTTGATGGTCCACGGAGATACTGACGATCTTCGCGGAAACCTCGCCTGCCTGCTTGCAGGCGCCCGCGAGGTCGAGCCAGTCGAGACTGAGTATCACGTCCGCGTTGCGGATCGCCTCGGTCGCGGCGTCGTCGAAGAAATGCGCCGGTTTGCTGCGATGAAGCGGATGGTCGGTCGGGAAGGCCGCGCCGATCTTGATGTCGGTCAGGACGCCGGCATCGAGCGCTTCGGCAAGCGCGACGCGACGGGCCCAGTCCTGCGGCTTGCGCGAGACGCGACCCGCCAGAATGAGCGGCGACTTGGCACCGCGCAGCAATTGCGCGACCTGCCTGACCCCGTCGCGCGGCGGCTCTGCCGGCAGGGGCGGGCGGTAGCGTTCGATATCCGGAAGCGCCGGCATCGCATCCAGCTTTTTCTCCTGTATCGAGACATCGAAATTGACATAGGTCGGCCCGCACGGCGCCGTGCGTGCAATGACATTGGCGCGCAGCATGGCCTCGATCGCCGCTTCGACAGAGGCCGGCTGGTCGTCCCATTTCGTGAAGTTGCGAACAAGCGCGCCCTGATCCCGCGCCGTGTGGATCCAGTCGATCCACGGACGCCGCCGCGCCGCGTCGACCGGCCCGGTCGCGCCGAAGACCAGCATCGGCACGCGATCGCACCAGGCGTTGAAGATGGCCATCGAGCCGTGCATCAGGCCGACATTGGAGTGCATGATCACGGCCATCGGCTCACCGGTCACTTTCGCATAGCCATGCGCGATCGCGGCGGCGTGCTCCTCATGCAGACAGAGCAGCATTTGCGGGCTCTCGTTTCCGAGCCGGTTGACGAGACTGTCGTGAAGGCCGCGGAAGCTGGCGCCCGGATTGAGCGCCACATACTTCATGCCCGTCAGCCGCAGCATCTCGGCAAAGACGTCGCTGCCCCAGGCATTTCCTTCCGCTGAAGGCACCGGCTTTTCGACTTCGGCACGTGCTGTCGGCGATGATTTCGGGTTCATTCCTGGTCCTCCACGCGTCCGGCCACAGAGCCTGTGTCCGGTTCCTCCTCCGGGGTGCTTTCCCGGCCAAGGCTCGGAAAAACAGATGCTTTGTATGCTAACTTAATTTTCAGGCCGTAACCCGCGGGCGGGATATTTTCAAGACATCCCTCCCGGCAAACCGGAGCGCCGGGAAACGAATTGACAAGACGGAATCGCCTCCATAGTTTGCTTAGCATCCTAATTTGTCTGGTCGCCAGACACGGGATGGGAGGAGAAATTTTCGGATGGTGCTAGATATCCGCGGGGTCGGAAAGTCATTTCGGGCGGCCAACGGCCATACAGTTCATGCCTTGTCCGACGTGTCGCTGACGCTGGACGAAGGCGAGTTCGTATCGATCATCGGGCCGAGCGGTTGCGGGAAGTCGACCCTGTTCAACATCGTCGGCGGCATGCTGACCGATTTTGACGGAAGTGTTGCTGTCGACGGCAAGGAGATACGCGGACCGCACCGCGAAATCGGCATGGTCTTCCAGGAAGAGTCGACCTATCCGTGGCGCACGGCCTCGAGGAATGTCGAACTTCCGCTGGAGATCGCCGGCGTGCCGGCAGGCGAACGGCGCGAGCGCGCCCACAAGCTGATCAAGCTCGTCGGCCTCGAAGGGTTCGAGGACCGCTATCCCGGCGAACTCTCCGGCGGCATGAAGCAACGTATCTCGATCGCCCGCACGCTGGCCTTCCAGCCACGCATCATGCTGATGGACGAACCGTTCGGCGCGCTCGACGAGCAGACGCGCCTGCTTCTCGGCGACAAGATCCTGCAGATCTGGCAGGAGATCCGCCAGACGACCATGCTGATCACGCACAACATCACCGAAGCCGTGCAGATGAGCGACCGCGTCGTCGTCATGTCGCACCGGCCCGGGCGGATCAAACGCATCATCGACATCGACCTGCCGCGGCCGCGGAGCTCCGAGAACATCGCGGATAAGGCCTTCGGCGACTATGTCGGGATGATCTGGAGCGACCTTCGAGAAGAGGCGTCCCAGTATATGAGCGAAAGCGAGGCCGAGAGCCGCGCCGTCGCGTGAACCGCCCGTATAGCCGGGCAAGATTAATTCATGGGAGGAATACATGAAGATCAGCAGACTAGCAGCAGCTGCGGCCCTGGCGGCGGCGACTGTACTTTCGGGAAGTGCATGGGCCGCCGATACCGTTCGCGTCGCCAACGCGCAGAAGGGTTTCTGGGACCAGACGATCATCATGTTCGGCGATGAGGCCGGCATCTTCGACAAGCATGACATCGACCTCGAAATTCTCTGGACCGACGGCGGCGCGGATGCGCAACAGGCAGTGATTTCGGGAAGCATGGACGTGGCGTTCGGCACCGGCATGCTCGGCGTGATCAGCGCATGGGCGAAGGGCGCTCCCGTCGAGATCATCTCGGCGTCGATGACCGGTTCGTCCGACCTCTACTGGTATGTGAAGAGCGACAGCGACATCCAGTCGATGGCCGATACCAGCGGCAAGACCGTCAGCTTCTCGCGCCCGGGTTCGTCGACGAACCTCGTCTCGGCCAAGCTTGTCGCCGCTGCCGGCACCGATGCCGAACTGGTCCCGACCGGCGGGCCCGCCGCCACCATGACGCAGGTCATGTCCGGCCAGATCGATGTCGGCTGGTCCGCGGTGCCGATCGGCCTCGACCGCGAGGTGAGCGGCGATATCCGCATCATCGCAAGCGGCAATGACGCGCCGGGCGTCGCCCAGCAAACTGTCCGCGTCCAGATCGCCAATCGGAACTTCCTCGAGAAAAACGAGGATGCGGTGAAGCGCTTCACCGAGGCCTATCAGGAGGTTCTCGACTGGGCCTACAGCGGAGACGAGGCGCTCCAGAAGTGGGCCGAGATGAACAATCTGACACTGGAGGACGCAAGGTCCGCGCGCGATCGCGGCTATCCCAAGGAAGCACTGCAGCTCTACCCGCTTCAAGGCATGGATGCGAACGTCCAGGAGGCCGTGGACAATGGCCGGCTCGACGAGCCTTTGAGCGAGGAGCAGATCGCCGAGATGACGGCGACGGCGAAAAAGCTCCACGGCGACATGTGAAGATCATTTCGGACGAACCGTGACCATTGTTCAATTCTATAGATGGGGGCCGGTTATCGCCGGCCTTCTCTTGCTTTTTCTCATCGGTCTCGCGCTGCAATATGCGACGACCTCCGGGGTGATTTCGCCCTTCGTGGTGCCGCCGCCGGCCGATATCCTGCAATCGATCCCGAAGCTCTTCATCAAGGAAGGGCTGATCGGCTACTTCTTCGTGACCGTCGGCATCACGCTGTCGGCGACCCTGATCTCGATCGTCATCGGCTTGCCGATAGGATGGGTGTTGTTCCGCAGCCCGGATTTCGGAAAAGCCTATGAGAGCTGGCTCGGCGCGATATTCTCGGCGCCGATCATCCTTCTTTATCCGCTGTTTCTCGTGGTCCTCGGCCGGGGCGTGACGACCATTATCGTCATGAGCGTGGTGGTCGGCATCACACCGATCATCCTCAGCACCTATACGGGCCTCAAAGGCGTTCCGCCGGTCTATCTGCGCGTCGCCAGAAGCTTCAACATGGCGAGCCGCGACATCTTCTGGAAAGTCTACGCGCCGGCCGCCATCCCGGCGATCTTCACCGGGGTCCGCCTTGCGCTAATCTACGTCATGATCAACGCGGTGGCGATGGAGTTTCTGATCAGCATCGGCGGGCTCGGCTATCTGGTTGGCGACCTTTACGATCGCTACAACCTGCCGGAGATGTACGCCGCCGTCATCTTCGTCGTCGTCGCGAGCATCATCTTCTTCACCATCATCGACAGGACGGAAAAATGGCTGAGACGGCGATGAAAATGCGCGAGGAGCGGCGGCCGCATCTCGACCGGATCACCGTCATCCGCATTGCCACGGTCTTCGTCGTCTGGGCGATCTACGAGACGGCGGCGCAGTCCGGCCTGTTCTTCGAGGGCGTCGTCCCCTCGTCGGTCCTGGTCGTGCGTGCGCTCTTCGCGACCCTGGCCGATCCCGGCTTCTACCCGCATCTCTTCCGCACGGCGCAGGAGGTCGTCAGCGGCTTTGTCCTGGGTGTCTTTGGCGGTATCGCGATCGGCATCATCTTCGGATCTTCGCTCTTCATCGCGCGGATGCTCAACCCGTGGGTCTATTTCATCTCGCCGGCGCCAAAGATCATCTTCCTGCCGATCATCTTTCTGGTTTTCGGCGTTGGTATCGGCTCGAAGATTGCGATGGCGGGCTTTTCGGCGTTCTTTCCCGTGGTCATCGCCACCTATGCCGCGATGCGCGAGATCCCCGGCATTTATATCCGCGTCGGCAACGCGTTCAATGCGAGTTGGTGGCAGATGGTGACGAAGGTCTATATCCCGTCGCTCGTCGCGCCGGTGATCACGAGCCTGCGGCTGGCGCTCGGGGTGGCGATCATCGGAACGCTGCTCGCCGAGATCAAGCTGTCGAATCTCGGGCTGGGCCATCTGATCATCCAGCATTACAACTTCCTGCGGATACCCCAGATGTACGCGGTTCTCCTTCTCACTTTTGCAATCGCGGTGTCCGCGAACGGCTTCATGGGCTGGCTGGCGAACCGTGTCGAACACGACCGCAAATAGGCCATTCAACGGAATCCTGAACCGCATACGAACCGGAGACTTCGATGAATATGACGGCAAACACATCTTCCAGCGGCGTCTGGGAGCCTGCCTTGCCTGTAAACAGGGACCTTTACTACGCGGGCGCCTGGCACGGGCCGGTCAAGGGCGGAACCTCCGAAACCTTCGATCCCGGCAGGGGTATATCGCTTGGCCATGTCGCGGATGCGTCAAAGGAGGACGTCGACAAGGCCGTCGCCGCCGCGCGGGAGGGGTTTCTCGTCTGGCGCGACGTGGCGCCGCTTGAGCGCGCAAAGATACTCAAGGAGATCGCGCGTATCCTGCGTGACAATCACCGGGAACTGGCGACGATCGACGCGGCGAACTGCGGCAATCCCGTTGCAGAGATGATGGGCGACGCCAATGTCGCCGCCGCGCAGCTCGACTTCTTCGCCGGCCTCGTCACGGAGATGAAGGGCGCGTCGATACCCATGGGTCCGAATGCGGTGAACTTCTCGGTTCGCCAGCCTCTCGGCGTCGTGGCGCGAATCCTGGCCTATAATCACCCGTTCATGTTCTGCGGCGGCAAGATGGCGGCGCCGCTTGCGGCCGGCAATGCTGTCATCATGAAGCCGCCGGCCCAGGCCCCGCTTTCGTCCCTGCGCCTTGCCGAACTGATCGACGGTCTCATGCCCGCCGGTGTGTTCAATGTCCTGCCGGGCGGCGTCGAGGCGGGCGCGGCGCTGGCGAGCCATCCGGATGTCGCCAAGGTCACGCTGATCGGGAGTGTGGCCGCGGGCAGGGCCGTGATGCGAGCGGCAAGCGACACGATCAAACCGGTCCTGCTCGAACTCGGCGGCAAGAACGCCCTGATCGCCTTTGGCGATTCCGATCCGGGAGCCGTGGCGCGCGCGATCGTCGGCGGCATGAATTTCACCTGGTGCGGCCAGTCTTGCGGTTCGACCAGCCGGGCCTTCCTGCATGAGGACATCCACGATGCCGTGATAGACCGCGTCCGGCAGGCGGTCAGCAACTTCAAGCCGGGCGTCCCGACAGATCCCGAAACGACGATGGGCGCGCTTGTCAGCAAGGCACAGCACGAGCGGGTCATGGGATATATCCAGTCTGCAAAGGACGAGGGCGCCACGACCGTGTGCGGCGGCGCAGTCCCGGATGACGAGAGCCTGAAGAACGGCTTCTACATCGAGCCAACCATCTTCGCTGGCGTAACGCGCGACATGAGGATCGCGCGCGAGGAAATCTTCGGACCGGTCCTGTCAGTGTCCAAATGGGCGGACGAAAAGCAGATGCTTGCCGACGTCAACGCGCTTGAATACGGACTGACATGCTCGATCTGGACGCGCGACGTGACCCGAGCGCATCGGACGGCGATGGCGGTGGAAGCGGGGTTCGTTTGGATCAACGAGGTCTCCAAGCACTTCCTGGGCGCGCCCTTCGGCGGAGTGAAGCAGTCAGGCATCGGGCGCGAGGAATGCCTCGACGAGCTCCTGAGCTTCACGCACGAAAAGAACATTCATCTCAGCCTCGTTGGGCAATAATCCGGTGGGCGAGGCTGTCGCTTGACCAGGGTCACGCAAACTTCCGCGGCCTCCTGGAAAGGAGCCCGCGGAGAAGCTGGCTATTCCGTCCCCGACAGGAACGGGATCAGCGCCTCGGCGAGGAGCGGCGGGTTGCCCAATTGCGGCGCATGGCCCGTCGGAAGCGATTTGACGACGGCGCCGGGAACCAGTTCCTGCATCCGCCGCTGTGCCAGCAGGACAACGGAGCGGTCGTCGGTCGCCTCGATATAGAGACGCGGCAGGGTTCCGAACCGCGCTTCTGTCAGTTCCGGGAGAATGGCCCGCGCGCCTTCCGCCTGCGGCGTCAGCTTCATGGCCGCCTCCATGGCGACATCGCGCGGACAGTCGTTGAAGAAGATCGCTGCCGCTTCCTCCGGCGGAACGGTGCTGCTCTGCCGGTCTTCGGAATAGACGATGCGATCGCTGATCCCCTGCGAAAAGCCGTCCCGACCCTCCAGTTCTTTCTGCAGGTCGCCGAAGGTCATGCCGGACGGCAGCATCATGCCGGCGACATAGGCGATCCGGTTGACCCGATCGCGAAACCGTTCGCCGGCGGCGCTGGCGATCACGCCGCCGCCGGAGTGGCCGACCAGGGAGACTGGCCGGCCGGTCTCCGCGAGGACGCCATCGAGATAGTCGAGGCAGGTTTCGAGCGTGATTTCGCTCGCCGGCACGGTTTCCGTGCCGCTGCCCGGAAGATCGACCGCACGGCATTCCAGCCCGGCGGCTTCGAGCAGCGGGATCAGATGCGCCCAGCCCCAGCTGCCCTGCCACGCGCCATGGATCAGGATGACGGGATCAGCCATAGGACTGCTTGTACATCTTCATCAGATGCCCCTCGACGGTGATCGGAGCGTATTTCGGCTCCTCGCAGGGTTTCAGGCACGTCGGAATGCAGGTCACCTCGTAGTCGGCGTCGCCCTCGTAGAAATAGGGGATCGAATAGCGTTCGCGCCCGGAGGAATTGACCACGCGGTGCCGGGTCGACTTGTAGAGGTCGTTGGTCCAGTGAGCCAGGCTGTCGCCCAGATTGACCACGAAGCTTCCGGCAATCGGGTCGGCGTGGATCCACCCGTCGGTCGCGTGGTCGTAGACCTGCAACCCGCCGACCTGGTCCTGGAGAAGCAATGTCAGCGCGCCCCAGTCGGTATGGGCGCCGGCCCCTTTCTCGTTGGGTTCGGCATTCTCGCGTTGCGGCGGATAATGCAGGAGCCGCAGCGTGGCGATCGGGTCGCGCTTGTAGATCTCGAAATAGTCCTCGGAAAGGTCGAGCGACAGGGCGATCCCGTTCATCAGCAGTTCGCTGAGACTGCGCATGGCCGCGTAATAGGCGCTCATGGTCGGACGAAAGCCGGGAAGATCGGTCGGCCAGACATTGGGGCCGCGATTGAAGCGGCCATCCACGACCCGCGGATCGTCTTCCGGCAATTCGAGGCCGATATAATAGCCTTCCTTCCTGTCGGGCGGCGCGCCGGCTTCCAGAACCTGTCCGCCGAGGACCTCGTAACCGCGATTGCACTTTGAAACCCGGGACTTCTCGTAGCGCATTTTCATGTCGACGGGCTGGTCGAAAAACCGCTTTGTTTCCGCGAACACGGCATCGATCAATCCTTGCGGAACGCCGTGGCCGACGCAGTAGAAAAAGCCCGTGTCGAGACAGGCGGCCCGAAGCGCCGCGCCGACGGCTTTGCGTTGTTCGGGATCGGAGGAGGAAAGGCCGGAGACGTCGACCACCGGCAAGGCTTCGCCGGCGACGCGTTTGGCATCGAGAGACGTGTTCATAGGAACGGCTCCTTGATTATTTACGGGTCGCAAGGGAGGCGGCCCCGTCGGGGCCGCCGTTTCGTCTTGCGCCGGGTTCCTAGAGGGAGTTGGCGGCGATGCGTTGCAGCAGGTAGTCCTGCGCTGTGATCGGGTCGTATTTCTTGCCCGGCCCCTGGATGATCACGTCCTTGTTGGCCTGGCAGAAGAAGGGCAGCGAATAGCGCGGACCCAGATACTCGTCCTGTCGGGGCATGCGGACCCGGTGTAGCGTCGACTGAAGCTGGTCGTCGCTCCAGCGCATCAGCATATCGCCGATATTGCAGGTCACCACGCCCGGCAGCGGCGGCACGTCTGTCCATTCGAGCTCGCCGCCGGTCGCTTCCTTGCCGGGGCACAGCTGCAATCCGCCCTGTCCGGTGCGTTGGTGCAGCAGCGTCAGGCAGTCGAAATCGGTATGCGCGCCGGCGCGCCAGCCGGTGAAATCTTCCGGCTTGGCGTTCTCCATCGGCAGGTAATGGATCATGCGCAGCGTGCTCTGATATTCCGGCGACATCGGGTCATGCGCTTCGGTGAAGAAGTCCTCCGAAAAACCGAGCTTCATCGCGAAACAGGAAAGCACCTTCATGCCGAGCGCCCAGTTGGCGCGCTCGAAGGCCAGCATGATGGCCTTGAAGCCCGGCGCTTCCTCGCCGGTCGGCCACAACTTGCCCATGCGCGGCAGGGTGATCTGGTAGGATTCCTTGTTGTCCGCCGTTCCGGTGGAAGGGCGCACCTGCGCCTTGTATTCCCAGCCGGAATTCGTGCCTTTCTCGAGCGGGTATTTCGCTTTCACGTCCATCGGCATGTCGAAGAACTTCTCGCAATAGAGAAAGGCTTCGTCGATCTGCGCCTGCGGGATGCCGTGATTGATGAGCTGGAAGAAGCCGATCTCGGTCGAGGCCGCCCAAAGCTGGTCGGCGATCTCGGCCTTGCGGTTTGCAAAATCCGAGAGGTCGATCTGCGGAACCTCGCGCACCTTCTCGCGTCCCATGCCGCCGAAGGTCGCTTCCTTGTTCAGTTCTGCGAGGGAATAGTCCTGTTTCTTTGCTGTCGTTTCCATTGTTCAACTCCAATTCGTGAATGCGGCCGAAGCCGCGATCGTGAAGGAGCAATGACCCGCGCCGGACGGCGTTGACTGCTTCTACTCCTGTTCGCCGGGACGGGCGGTCCCTGAACTGATGACCCTGTTGTCTCCTGTCTGTTCGTTGTGTTTCCGCGGGCGGATTGTCCTCACTTGTCCTTGGGCAGGCTCCACGGAAACCAGATGCGTTGCACGGCGACGACGGTCTGGAACAGCACCAGGGACATGAGCACGAGGATAAGGAGGCCGGCCCAGGCTTGCTGCACCTTGAACATGGAGGTGGAGAACTGGATGAAATAACCGAGACCCTTTTCGGCGGCGACGAATTCGGCGACGACCGCTCCGATGACGGACAGCGTGACCGATATCTTCAGCGCCGAGAAGATATAGGGGATCGCATAGGGCAGACGGATCTGGCTGATCTCGCGAAACACCGGAGCCCGCAGGCTGCGCGACAATTCGATCAGTTCCGGCGGCGTCGCCATCAGGCCTGTCGTGGTCGAGACTACCAGCGGGAAAAAGGTAATCAGGCAGGTGATGACCACGCGGGGCAGGTCGCCCGAGCCGAGCGCGACGATGATGATCGGCGCGATGGCGACGACCGGGGTCGACTGCACGATGACGAGGATCGGATAGATCGCGCGAGACAGGACCTTCGAGCGGGCCAGAGCGATGGCGATCGGAATGGCGACGGCGATCGACACGAAATAGCCGATCATCGCGACCCGCAGCGTGCCCCAGACATGTTCGAGCCAGCGCAGGACGTCGATCGATCCGAAGCCGCCCATGATGCGGCTCGGCGCCGGAAGGACGAAGGACGGGATCGCGAAGAGATGGCAGGAAATCTCCCACACCGCGATGATCGCCACGAAGGTGCCGACAGGCAGAAGCGCCGGCGTCGCCATGACACGCTCCACGAGGGACGGTGACGCGGAAGCGGTGCCCGGCTCAGGCGGCGCGCTTGAGGAGGAGACTGCGGAGGTGTCCGACATAGTCATGCATCATCTGGTTGTTGCTCGTCTCCATGTCGCGGGGACGAGGAATGTCTATCTTCAAATTCTCGACGATGGAGCCCGGCCGCTCGCCCATGACCAGGACGCGGTCTGCAAGCAGGACCGCCTCGCTGATCGAATGGGTGATGAACATCACCGTCTTCGGCTGGTCTTCCCAGATCCGCAGCAATTCGAAGCCCATTTCCTCGCGGGTGAGGGCGTCGAGCGCGGAAAAGGGCTCGTCCATCAGCAGGATGTCCGGGTTCATGAACAACGCCCGGGCAATGCCGACGCGCTGCTGCATGCCGCCCGACAATTCATCGGGAAGGCGTTTCTCGAAGCCCTTGAGCCCGACCTTCTCGAGCAGGGCCTGCGCCTGCTTCCGGTCGTCGGGACCGACGGAACCCGTCTTGTGGCGCATGGGGAAGACCACATTGTCCTCGATCGTCGCCCAGGGCAGCAGCGTCGGGCGCTGGAACACGATGCCGATATCGTCGCGCGGCTCGGTGATCTTCATGCCGAAGACCTCGACCGTGCCGCGCGTCGGCATGAGCAGTCCCGAGGTCAGACGCAGCAAGGTGGACTTGCCGCAGCCGGACGGGCCAAGGACCGCCACGAACTCGTGGCGGTCTATGGTCATGTCGACGCCGCGGAGCGCCTCGAGCGCGCCGGACGCGGTCTGGAAGACCTGTCCGACGCCCGCAAAGCGGATCGCTGCTGGCGTTTCCGTCATCGTGGTCACATTTCCGGCAGGAAGGAGCGATCGACGATGGTCTCGGGATCGAGCGCGGCCTTGTCGAGCCCCTGCGCCGCGGAGACGCGGTCCCAGCTTGCCGCAAGACGGCCGGATTCGAACACGCCGAGACCGTCCTTTTCGGTCACGTCGTTGAATTCGAGAACCATCGTATCCTTGATCGAGCCTTCGATATCGGCAGCGGAGAGTTCCGGGATCTGCGCGACCATGGCCTCGGCGGCCTCGGCCGGGTTGTCCTTGACGAATTCAAGCGACTTGACGAACGCCTTGACGAAGCGCTTGGCGACGTCCGGACGCTCGGTGAGGAACGCGTCGGAGGCGAGCAGCGATGCCGAATAGAGTTCGAGGCCGGCGGCATCCCACGGCAAGGGCGTGATTTCCTTGCCGGCTTCCTTGGCCTGGTTGGTGAAAATCGCGACGTTGGTCATCCAGGCGATGACGACATCGGCGGCGCCGGTCATCAGCATCGGGCCCAGCGCGCCCGGGTCGGCTTTCGTCAGCTTGATGTCCTCCTCGCTCATTCCGACATCCTTCAGGACCAGCGGCAGGAACACGTTGGAGGAGGTAAAGGGCGACGTGGCGACTTCCTTGCCCTTGATGCCCGAGATGTCCTCGATGCCGCTGTCCTTGAGCACGAAGAAGGCATGCGGCCCCTTGTTGAAGATCGACATGACGGCGGTGATCGGGACATCTTCAGTAACCTTGGCGGCCATCAGTGCGCCGATATCGGCCGATCCGATGTCGGATACGCCGGTCGCCAGCTTGGTGATCGCTTCGGAAGAACCGCGGCCCGGCTCGACCTTGACCTCGATGCCTTCTTCCGCGCAGAAGCCCTTTTCGATGCAGACATAGACCGGCGCCTTGTCGCCGCCCGGCAGCCAGTCGAGCTGGAACGTGACCGTGTCGGCGGCTTGTGCCGCTGCGACGGAGCCGATGGCAGCGACTGTACCGGCTGCAAGCGTCTTGAGTATTTTCATTGCCATGATCGCATAACCTCACTGTTTTGGTTTTTTCGGTCCGCAAACGGATCGGACCGCCGCTGGCGCGGCGGTATCGAAATCGAAGTCGATCTTGCGGACATATGAGCAGGCGGCACGGGCCGTTCTCCGAATGAGCCTTCGTTTGCCGAGCAATGTCCCGGACGCCTTGTCCTGACCGCTTCTACTCGCGAAATACCTTGCACGAGGCGTGCCAAACCGAATTCCCGGGGCTTGCGCCGTTTCAAGGGGTTTCCCGGGATAATTTGCCTTGCAGAACAGCACGGTATGTCCCTGTCTGCATAAAAAATATGCAGCGGAGTTTGCTGCTTTCGGAATGCGCAAAAGCCTGTTGCGCGGCCGCGCCGGTGGCCTTAGGTGGAACGATTGCCACTACGGAGAACCTCAGATGACCATCAGCCCCGAACGCGATCTCGAACTGCTGCGCCGCACCATCGAACTGGCGCGCATCTCCCGCGAGCGCGGCGACCATCCGTTCGGTGCGCTGCTCGCCGACAGCGACGGCGCGATCCTCCTGGAGGCCATGAACACCTGCGGCACCAAGGGCGACCGCACGGGCCATGCCGAACGCAATCTGATGACAGAAGCCTCGATGAAATACGATGCCGACTTCCTGTCGAAATGCACCATGTACACCAGCGCCGAACCCTGCGTTATGTGCACCGGTTCGGTCTACTGGGCGGGTGTCGGGCGCATCGTGCACGGCATGAGCGAGAAGGAACTTAAGGACCTGATCGGTCCGGATCCGGAAAACCTCACGATGGACCTGCCCTGTACCCAGGTCGTTGCGGCCGGTCAGCGCAAGGTCGAGGTGGTCGGACCGCTTCTGTCTGAGGAGTCCGCCGTCGTGCACGAAGGCTTCTGGGTTTCCTCGTAAACGCGATCCGCGCGGTCAAATGACCGCGCAGACGGTCTTCGTTTCGAGATAGTTTTCCAGTCCCTGCGCGCCGTTCTCATAGCCCCAGCCGCTTTCCTTGTGTCCGCCCTTCGGCAGTTCCGGCGAGAAATAGGAATGGCAATTGATCCAGACAGTGCCCGACCGGATACCGCCGGCAAGCCGGTGCGCGGCTGACAGGTTTTCGGTCCAGACGCTCGCGGCAAGGCCGTAATCCGTATCGTTCGCATAGGCGAGCGCTTCTTCCGGCTCGTCGAAGGGCGTGACCGTGATGACCGGCCCGAAGATTTCTTCGCGCATCATCCGCATGTCCGGCCGCGCCCCGGTCACGACGGTCGGCGTATAGAAGGCCCCGGCATCGCCGACGCGTTCGCCGCCAGTCGCAACACCCGCGCCGTCGGCCCTGCCTTCCTCGATGAAGGACGCAACGCGCTCCGCCTGCGCCGCGCTGACGAGAGGTCCGAGATCGGTTTCGCGGTCGAGCCCGTGGCCCAGCCGCAGCTTCGCGGCTTCCTTGATCAGCCCGTCGACGAAGGCATCATGGATGCTGCGGTGGACATAGGCGCGCGAGCCGGCCACGCAAACCTGGCCGGAATTGGCGAAGATGCCGCGCGCGACGCCGGGCAAGGCGAGGTCGAAATCGGCGTCAGGCATGACGATGGCCGGGGACTTGCCACCCAGTTCGAGAGTCAGTTTCTTCAGATTGCCCTGGGCGGCGCCAACGATCATGCGGCCGACCTCGGTCGAGCCGGTGAAAGCGACCTTGTCGACATCGCGATGCGCGGTCAGATGCGCCCCGACCGCCGCACCGAAGCCGGTGACGATATTGACGACGCCGACGGGCAAGCCAGCCTCGATCAGGAGCTCGCCGAGGCGGAGAGCCGTCAGCGACGTCTCCTCGGCCGGCTTCAGCACGACGGTGCAACCGGCGCACAGCGCAGGCGCCAGTTTCATTGCCGCCATCAAGAGCGGCGAGTTCCAGGGGGTAATCGCGGCGACGACGCCGACGGGTTCGCGCGTCGTATAGGCGAAGATTTTCTTTCCGGGCGGGTGATAGCTGATGGAGGTCGGGATCGTCTGGCCGAGGATCTTGTTGGCAAATCCCGCATAGTAGCGGAACTGTTCGGCGGAGGCGGGGATCTCGGCGAAGCGCGATGTCGCCCAGGATTTGCCCTGATCGAGCGTTTCCAGTTCGGCCAGCTCGTCGGCATGGGCCTCGATCAAATCCGCGATTGCCCACAGAAGCTTGCCGCGCGCCGACGGCTTCATGTCGCGCCATGCCGGATCGGAAAGCGCGGCGCGCGCGGCGGCGACCGCCGCGTCGGCATCGGCCGGAACGCCCTCCGCGATTTCGCAAAGCAGCGCGCCGGAAGCCGGATCATGAGTCGCGAATGTGCCGCCGCCCTCGGCGTCGCGCCATTCATTGGCGATCAGGAGCTTCTTGGCCCCGCTGTCGAGAAAGGCCTGTGCGCCGGGGGTCGCAGGCCGGTGCGGAGGAATGTGGAGGGTCATTGCATGTCCAGTGTCTTGCCGGCGATCCGCGAGGCGGCAAGCGTCGCTCCGCGCAAGATCGAGTGATAGCCTGTGCAGCGGCAGATATTGCCTTCGAGCGCCGTCATGATGTCGTCGCGCGTCGCATGCGGATTGCCGGTCAGGAGCGCGACCAGCGAGATCACGAAACCGGGTGCGCAATAGCCGCATTGGAACGCGGACTCCTCGGCTAGCGCCTCGCGCACGACCGCAGTAACCGGCAGGGCGTCGAGACCGGCGCCTGTCACGATCTCAGCGCCGTCCGCCTGCCAGGCCATGACCAGGCAGGAATTGGCGGCTTGGCCGTTCATCAGCACCATGCATGCGCCGCAGCGCCCGGCCTCGCAGCCGATCTTGGTCTCGGTCGCGGAGAGCGTGTCGCGCAGCACGCGTGTCAGTGATGTTCCGGCGGCCGCGGTCGTCTGGACCGGTTCGCCGTTCAAACGGAAACGCAGGGCAATCGGCTCATCCGCCATGATGTCGGTCATTCGGCTGCCTCGCAGAAATCGAGAATGTCCTCAGGCCGGAACGGCGTGACCGCTGGCCAGTGTCCGAGCGCGTCGGCCACCGCATTGGCGATTGCGGGCGTGATCGAGTTGATGCTGATTTCGCCTGCGCCGCGCGGACCGAAGGGATCGCCGGCATCGAGATCTTCAAGAGCGAAACTCGTCATGCGCTCGGGCGTGTCGCGGACGGTCGGCATGTAGTAGTTGTCGTAGTTGGTCGTGAGGAAACGGCCGTCCTCGATCAGCACGTCTTCCGTCAGCGTGAAGCCGAGGCCCTGGACGAGACCGCCTTCCATCTGGCCGAGATAGGCCGCAAGATCGATCACCGGACCGGCGGCGGTATGTAGCTCGATGTCGAGCACCCGGACCTCGCCGGTGGCGCGATCGACCGACACGCGCGCAAGCGTCACGCCGAAGGCGAAGATGAAGCGGGCATTGCCCTTGGTGTAATCCGATTTCGGAAAGGCGAAGTCGGCTTCCTCGGACAGGACCTCTCCGGTTGCCAGACTTTCGGCAAGCTCCGCGAAGCCCAGCAGGGGAACCCGGCTGTTGGTGGCCGCATCGGCGATGCCGCCCGGAATGATCCTGAGCGTTTCGGGTTGGCGGCCGAGGAGCCCCGCCGCCTTGGCGAGCAGCTTGTCCGTAAAGCCCGGGGCCATGAGCTCCGTGCCCTTCCAGACGACATAGCCGCCGCGCGACGCCGTGGTCGATCCGGAATCCGGTGTGGAGGCGGTGTCGCCGATGACCGCACGCACATCCTCGCGCGCGCACCCGAGCCGGTCGGCGATGGTGGCATGAATGGAGGGGATGAGCCCCTGGCCCATCTCGTCCAGTCCGAACTGCGCCTCGATCCTGCCGTCGGCCGCAAGCGTGATCCGCGTTATCGCCTCGTCATGCGGGATCGTGCCGAGGCCGTTGCCCTGGTAGATCAGCCCCATGCCGGTGCCGATTGCCTTTCCGGGTGGCGCATCTGCCGGCTCGCGCCACATCGGGCTCGCCGCGGCCGCATCCAGCATCTCCGTCAGGCGCTCGGACGGGGCGACGAGCTGGCCGAGAAAGCCGGGCATGCCGGGCGTGCGAAGATTGCGCCGGCGGATCTCGACAGGGTCGAGTCCGCACAGCGCCGCCAGCTGGTCCATCTGGCATTCGATTGCAAAGGTCATCTGGTTCGCGCCGAAGCCGCGAAACGCGCCGCAGGTGCCATTGTTCGTATAGGCGAGGCGGCCCTGCGTCCTCACATTCGGCGAGATGTAGGGCCCGCAGGCGTGTTCGTTGGCGGTCTCCAGGACGCCGGGGCTCAGCGAGGCATAGGCGCCGCTGTCGGCGATGAAATCGACCTCCTGGGCAAGCAACATACCCTCGGCGTCGCAGGCGGTGCGCATGCGGATGCGGAACGGATTGCGTTTCGTCCCGGCCAGCACGGATTCAGCCCGCGTCCACTGCATGCGAACCGGCGCGTTGGCTTTGAGCGCCAGCAAAGCGAGGACGGGCTGGACGGTCAGTTCGTCCTTGCCGCCGAAGCCGCCGCCCGTCGGGCTGGTGACGACGCGGATCTTCTCTTCCGGCAGGGCGAGGATGCGGGCGAGCGCTTGCCGGTCGCGGACGCCATATTGTCCGCCGGCGAACATCGCCAGTCCGCCGTCGGGCGTCGGCTCGGCATAACCGCCCTCGGTCTCCATGAAGCCGTGCATCTGGCGCGGCGTGACATAGGTCTCCTCGACGATATGGATCGCCGCCGCGAAGCCGGCGTCGATATCGCCGCGCTCCAACTCGACCGAGCTGGTCAGATTGCCGTCGGCATGAACAGGCTCGGCGCCGTCATCGAGAGCGGCGAGCGGGTCGCCGACAGGCGGAAGCGCCTCGTAGTCGACCTCGATCAGCGCCAGCGCCTGCAGCGCCGTTTCGCGATCGACGGCAGCGACCCCGGCCACCGGATCGCCGAGATAGCGGACCTTGTCTGAACAGAGCGCCGGCTGGTCCGGGAAGACGATCCCGAAGGAGTTTTCACCTTTGATGTCGCGATGCGTGACGACCGCCTTCACGCCGGGCAGGGCCTCCGCTGCGCTCGTGTCGATCGACAGGATACGGGCATGCGGCACGTCTAGGCGCAGCGTTGCGCCGACCAGCATGTCGTCGCGCCGCGCATCGGTCAGGTAAGGCATTTGCGCCGCGATCTTGCCCGGCAGGTCGGGCCGGACATGCCAGCGATTGCCGCCGGTCTCACGCGACAGGTGGAATTCGTCCGGCGTACTGGCCGGTTCGGGGCGGATCGTGCGCCCGCCGCGGATATCTCCCGGCAACGCACCCGACAGGACCTCAACCAGCGCGTTCGCACCGGCCCGCTTGCGGTAGCTTGCGCTGCGAAATGCGTCGTCGGGGGCGGAAATCTTGGTCGCAATGATCTCTCGGAGCGCCGACCAGTCAATCGACGAGATTTCCCGCCCGATCAATCCGGTCTCCGTCTCGATGAGCCGCGTCGCAGGCACCGGCCCGCCGCCGACCGCAAGTCGCGCAGACGTCACTTTCCCGCCACTGGCGAACAACGCGCCGGCGACCGCGATAATGCTGGGCGTGAAGGCTGCGCGCATCCCGATCTTGCGGAACCCGTAACGGCCTTCGGCCTCCTGGCGGGGAATCAGAATGGCGGTGATCAGCGACGGTTCGGCGGGCGTTGCAAGCCAGTCGGCGAGGGGAACGGTGCGCGGCCCTTCGTGCGTCAGCACCTCCAATCGGGCGTCGAGCGTCAGCAGGGCGGGCAGCAGGCAGCCGGTACGCCAGCCGATATTGCCGCCAAGCGTCGCCCTGTTGCGGATCGCCGTCGCGCCGACGCGGCGCGCTGCCTCCGCCAGAAGCGGGCAGTGCTCGGCAATGGCTGCGGAGCCGATGATCGCGGAGAGCGTTTCCCCCGCGCCGATCCGCAATGCGGTATCCGCCACGGAAAACCCGGAGAAGTCATCGAGGCAGGAAATATCGATCAGCGCCGAGGGGCGCGGCTTTCCAAGCGACCATTCCGCCTGCAAGGCCGTGGAGCCGGCGGACAACCGTGCATCCGGGCCGGCTTCGGCCAGCATCGTCACGGCTTGCGACGGCGTATCGGGTTTCAGGATCCGCATCGCGTCGGTCCTACTGCGTCGCCAGGGTCGTGCCGAAACGCAGACCCTTTTCCTTCAGCCAGCGCCGGTAGGCGACGGAGGACGAGTCGGCGCGCGTCGGGATCTCGGCGCGCGGCTCCAGCGGCATGAGCAGCGGACGCTGGTTCTCGACGATGATGCGGTCCTGCAGGAAAATGACCTGTTCGAAGCGGCGCAATTGCGTCAGCGAAGCCTCGTCATCGAGCAGATACATGACCGGCGTCGCCCGGCACAGATCCTCCTCCATCGGCTGGATGAACAGGGCGATGGCGTCGAGCCGGTCGGGCTGCGACGGGCAGACCCGGTAGAGCATGACGATGAAAGGCGAGGGCACGCGATAGGTCAGATGGGTGAATTCACCCTCCGGCCGCGAAGCCGTCATCTGCGGCTGGAAGAAGGTGCAGTTGGTCGCCCATACCTCGTCGACGTCGCGGCGGAGTTCCGACTTATATTGCGGCACTTCGGTATGCGGCTCGGAACCCAGAATGTCGGTATGCACGAAGGGAAAATGCGCCATGTCGAGGAAGTTCTCGACCACGCGCAGCCCGGAGGCGCGCATCTTCACCCAGCCGCAGGGCACATAGCGGCGATCCGGCTCGAAGGCCTCGGCGATGTGGACGATATCGCGCTCCGGTTCGCCGAGCGTCGTCCAGAGGCAACCGTATTTCTCCTGAACGGGCAGGGCAGGCCCGCGGGCGCCGTCGTCGAGGATTTCACGGACGAGGAAACCGTCTTCCGCCGCCCGCCTGATCTCGATGTCCTGGCCGAGCAGCCGGGTGACGATCGGCCTGTCGGCGATGTCGGCCACCGTCTCGACGGCGTACCACTGGTTGAGGGCGACCGGGTCTGTCGTCTTCGTCATGCATGTCCCTCCGTGCCCCATTGCACCGACTCGTTTTCGGCGAGCCAGGCGGCGCGACGTTCGAAAAGCGGCGGCGCAACGGTGTGGATTTCATCGATGATCGCCGCGAGATCGGCGGTCTGCAAGACGCCGTCCTCGACCACGATCTTGCCATCGATCATCGTCATCGCGACGTCGGAACCGCGCACCGCGTGAACGAGATTGTGCTGCAGGTTGAACCACGGTCCGGACCCGAACAACGGCGTCATGCGCGGCGTATCGGCGCGCACCGCGATGATGTCCGCCCGCTTGCCGGTTTCGATTGAGCCAATCTCGTGATCGAGGCCGACCGCCTTCGCGCCGCCGATGGTCGCCATGCGTAGCACGTCCCAGCTATCCATCGCGGCGGCGTCGCGGTCCTTCAGCTTGCCGAGCAGCGAGGCGACCTTCATCTCCTCGAACATGTCGAAATTGTTGTTTTCCTTTTCGCCGTCCGTGCCGATACCGACGGGAACGCCGGCGGCAAGCATGTCGGCGATGGGGGCGATGCCGCTCGCCAGCTTCATGTTTGAGACCGGATTGTGCGCGACCGATACAGGATATCCGGCGATCAGTTCGATTTCCGCCGGTTCGAGCCAGACGGCATGCGCGATCATCGCGCGGGGCGTCTCGAAAAAGCCGAGTTCCTCGAGCGCGAACATCGGCCGCTTGCCATAGCGCTTCACGAACTCGGCCACCTCGATCTCGGCTTCCGAGCAATGGGTGTGAAAGCCGGTGCCGTGCTTCTTCGCCATGTCGATGGCGCGCTGCTGGCCGGCCTCGTCGGCGTAGAACAGATGTTCGAGCCCGACCCAGACATTGACGCGGCCATCGGCCTTGCGGTGCCAGTCCTCGATCAGACGCTCGTTCATGTCGAGCGTGTCGAAATAGTCGTAATCCGGATGCTCGCCGACATAGGGAACGGCGACGAGGCGGTTGCCGATCGTCGTGGCGGCCTCGGCGCTGCCGTCCATGTAGCGCCACATGTCGACGACCGTCGTCGTACCGCCGAGCACGGATTCCGCGTAGCACAGCATCGAGGCGGCCTTGGCCTCATGTGGCTGCAGCATCCGGTGCATCGGGTTGATGTGGAGCGTCAGCCAGTCCCAGACCGGCAGGTGTTCGGCCGTGCCGCGCAGGAAACCGGAATGCGCGTGGGCGTTGACCAGCCCCGGCATCAGCACGGTGTCCGGCAGGTCCATCACCGCGACGCCGGGAAAGCGGCGGGTGAGGTCATCGCGGGTGCCGACTGCGACAATCGCGCCGCCCTCAATGGCGACGGCCCCGCCGACGATCACCGAATTGTCGGCATCCATCGTCAGGAGATGGCCGCCGGCCAGAATGAGATCCGGGTCGCTCATGCGTCCTCCATCAGGAAATCGGCCGCGCGCTCGCCGATCATGGTCACGGGCGCATGGGTGTTGCAGGTCGGGATGATCGGGATGACCGAGGCGTCGGCGATGCGCAGCCCGTCGATGCCGCGCACACGCAGCCGCGGGTCGGTCACGGCCATCTCGTCCGTCCCCATCTTGCAGGTGCCGCAAGTGTGGAAGAAGGTCGAGCAGCCGTCACGGATGAACTCGATCACTTCGCTTTCGGTCAGCACCCGGTTCGGCACGACCGGGCCGGCAACGAGATCGCGAAACGCATCGGTTCCCGCGAGATCCATGATCGTGTGATAGGCCGAAACGAGGGCTTCGAGATCGGACGGTTCGTCCAGATAGTTTGGCTGAAGCTTTAGCGGCCCGAGCGGTTCGGCCGTCAGCATTTTCATATGGCCGACGCTTTTCGAATGCATCAGCCCGAATCCCAGTGAGAACAGTTCGCCGGTCGTCTCGAAACGGTCGCGCAGCGTCTGCTCCGCGCTGTTGCCCTGCACCGGAAAGGCATGGACATCCGCCTGGGCGAGATCGGGGCGCGACTTCCAGTTGAGCATCGTGCCGCCGCCATTGTCGGTCTTCGGCCCGAGCGGCTGCGCGGCGCGGAAGACACAGGCCTGCACCAGCGGGTGGTCCTGAAGGTTCTGCCCGACGCCCGGCAGATCGGCGGCAACCGGGATGCCGAGGCGGCCGAGTTCCTCCGCATCGCCGATGCCAGACAGCATCAGAAGGCGCGGCGTATCGATCGCGCCGAGCGCCAGAACGACCTCGCAAGTCGCCCTCGTTTCGACCGTCCGGTCTCCGACGACATGGCGGACGCCGGTGCATCGGCCGTTTTCGATAACGAGACCGGTGGCCAGCGATCCGGTGAGGATTGTCAGGCGGTCCGCGTCGAGGATCGGGTAGAGGTAGCCGGTCGCCGAGCTCCAGCGTTTCCCGTCAGCGATATTGAAATTCGATGGCGTCGCGCCCTCGTTCGTCTCGCCGTTCGGATCGTCGATGACCGGGATGCCAAGCTCGGCGGCGCCGTCCATCATGGCTTTCGCGATCGGGTGAAGGTGCTTGCTGGTGGTGATCTTCAGCGGCCCGCCGGAGCCGCGCCAAGCCGTCTCGCCGCCCTCCCAGTCCTCGCTGCGCTTGAAATAGGGCAGCACGTCCTCGAAGCGCCAGCCGGTTGCGCCGGCATCGTCCCAGGCGTCGTAATCGAGCGGATGGCCGCGATACCACATCAAGGCGTTGATCGCGCTCGACCCGCCGAGCACCTGGCCGCGCGGGATGCCGATCGTCCGGCCGTTCACATGCGGGGAGGGCGTGTAATTGTAGCCCCAGTCGTAGCGGCTGCGGCCAAGCGGCACCCATTCGCCGGGATCGTCGATCTCGGCAACGCCGATCCCGGCTTCGCCCGCCTCGATCAGCAGCACCGTCGCATCCGTCCCGTCGATCAGCCGGCGAACCACCGGGCAGCCGCCGGAACCGGCCCCGATGACGATATAGTCATAGGCCTTATCGAGCGGCTTCTGCGGGATGCTGGGAGCGGCGGTCATGGCGTCAATTGTGCTCGCTCGGACCCATGATGACGATACCCTCGGTCTCCTCGACATGGCGCACGAAGATGTACTTGTCCTCGCGCCCGTCGGAATGCTTGCGCTTGATGTCCGGCTGGACCGTGCCGGCGACCTTGGCGACGACGATATAGGGCTCTTCCGCGGCAAGTCCGGCGGCGCAATGGTTTTCGAATTCCTCCAGCGTGCGGACGGTGAAGGCCTTCTCGACGCCCGCGCCCCGCGCGATCGCGGCAATGTCGACGCGTCCCGATGCCGTATGTGTCGGCGGCCCGCCGATCGACTGGTAGCATTCATTGTCCCAGACGACGACGAAGAGGTTCTTCGGCTGCTCGTTGCCGAGCGTGGCGAGGATGCCGAGATTGAACATCATGCCGCCATCTGTATCGAGCGAGACGATGCGGCGGTGCGGCAGGCCGGCGGCGAGCCCGAAGGCCTGCGGCGTGACGCAGCCCAATTGCTGCTGGAAAAGGCTCGCCTCGCGCATATGCGGGGCGGCGTTGTACCATTCGTCGACGCTGGCGCCGAGCGACAGGATCACCAATTCGTCCTTCAGGTGCTTTGCGAGAGCGGCCATGCAATCGTAGCGTTTCATCGGACGATACTCCCGGAAAGGGCGACCGCCGTGTGGTAGTAGCTGGAATAGGCAAGCTCGTAGGCATCGACGATGGCCTGTTCGATCCGCTGTTCCTCTCGCTCCACCGCATAGGGGATGCGCAGCGCCTGGAGGACGGGTTCCATCGTGATGCCGTGCGGCACCGCCCACCAGTTGTTCTCGCCCATGTCGCCGCGATAGCTCATCAGCATGATGACGGGGATGCCGGCGCCGAGGCCCATGCGCGCGAGCGGCTCGACCGAGGCGCGCAGGCCGGAATTCTCCATAACCAGCGCGGCGCGCTTGCCGGAGAGAAACACCCCGCCGCAGATCGCCGCGCCTTCGCCCTCGTTGGTCACCCGGATGGTGCGAATATCGGGGTCCGCATCCAGCGCCGGATAAAGCTCCTTGAACAGGGAGTCGGGCAGATAGCAGACGATGGACACGCCGGCCCGCTTCAGCCCCCTGATCACCGCGTCGACCGCGCCTTGCTTCATGGTAGTGTGTCTCCGGTCATCGTGTGCGGCGGCCTTGTCCCGAGAGGGGTGATCGCGTTTTCTTCAACGAACGCAGCGGTTTGCGTCGTCCGGCACCGCCCGGTGCGGCGCCAGTGTCGCAAGCCGAACTTGTTTCGAATAGGCGGTAATTTTCGAAGAAGCTGTTGCGCTGGGAGCATCATCTTCGCTTCTCCGCCCGTCACTTCAACTGCTCGAAACGCTGGGCGAGGCTCGTCGCGAAGGCCGACGCCGCATCGGATATCTCGGCTTTCGCGCGCGACATCAGCATCAGGCGGCGCGGCTGTAGTTTCGGGTCGCGCAGCGGGATGAATATCAGCTCGCCGCTCCCGATCTCCCGTTCGACGCCGACCCGCGTCTGCATGATGTTGCCCAGCCCGCGTCTGGCGAGGTCGATCATCAGGCCGATCGAATTGGTGCGGGTGCGGCGCGAGAACTCCACCATGGAGCCGGAGAAGAGCTCTTCCACCGACATCGAAAGGGAAAGGCTGGTGTCCGACAGGATGATGCGCTCGCCGGAGATGTCGAAGGCGCGCAGCTCGTCGCGGGCGGCGAGATGGCTGTCGGGCGGCACGATCAGGCCGAGCGGCAACTGCACGGCCGCCAGCTTGCGCGCATTGCGCGGAACCCGCACGTCGAAGGCGATCGCCAGGTCGCAACTGCCGTCGCTGATCGCGGTCGCGGTTTCCTGCGAAGTCGTCACCCGGACGTCGACGGTGATTTCGGGATGCCGTTTCCAGAATTCCTCCAACGCCTCGGGCAGGATCCCGCGCGCGACGCTCTCGATCACGGCCACGGTTACCGTTCCGCGGCGCAGCCCGCTCAGATCATTGATCTCCGTGACCGCGCGGTTCAGGTCCACATAGCTTTCGCGCACATGGTAGAGCAGCAATTCGCCGGCGCTGGTCAGGCGAAGGCGCTGGCGCACCCGCTCGAAAAGCGGCGTGTCCAGTTCCTCTTCCAGTTGCTTGATGACGCGACTGATCGAGGAAGGCGCGACGTTGAGCGCCTTGGAGGCCTGCCGGATCGAGCCCAGCCGCGCCACCAACTGGAAATAATGCGTCCGGGTCGCGATCAGCCCGAGACGGTACGGGTCCATCAGGCGGTCTCGAGCAGGGGAACGGTTTCCATTTCCGGCACCAGAACGAGGCCCTTGTCGGTAATCCGGATTTCCGGGATCACCGAGAGCGGGATCAGGTTGAAACCCATATAGGGAATGGTGCAGCCGGCCTTCTCCCATTCGACCTTCAGCGCCTTGACCTCTTCGGCCACCTCATGGACGCGCTTGTCGGAAAGCAGCCCGGCGATTGGAAGCGGGACCATGGCCGTGACCTTCCCGTCCATGACGACGCAGACGCCGCCCTGGCATTCCGCGATGGCGTCCAGCGCGACCTGCATATCGGTCTCGTCGGTGCCGGCGATGATGATGTTGTGGCTGTCATGCCCCACCGACGAGGCGACGGCGCCCTTCTTCAGGTTGAAATTGGAGAGGAGCCCATGGGCGACATTGCCGTCCGACTTGCCGTGCCGCTCGACGACGGTGACGAAGCACAGTCCGTGCCGGTCAAAATGGTCCTGCCAGTCATTGGCGGGTTCGAGCACGATCCTCTCATGCGGCAGGGTGATGCCGGGAAGCTCGGTGCGGATGGCGTGAGCCACCATCTTCTGGGCCGGCAGCTCCGGAACCAGCTTCACCGACTTGGGAAGTTTCACCGTCGAATAGGCCGCCTGCGGGTAGCGATAGGGCTCGGACAACGCTGCATCGAGAACCGGCGTGATCTTGCGGTCCTCGACCATCAACTCGCCGCCATACCAGGTGTTGACCGGCTTCAATTCGTCGTCGAGCAGCACGAGGTCGGCGCGGCGTCCGCCGCCAAGGCCGCCGATTTCGTCGCCCATGCCGAAACGCGTCGCGCCGTGCAGCGACCCCATCGACCAGGCCTGCTCCGGTTTCATGCCGGCCCGGATCGCCTCGCGCGCCACCCAGTCCATGCCGAACACCAGGAGGTCGTCGGCATCCCGGTCGTCCGTGCAGACGGCGATGCGCTTGTGCGAGGCGCCGAGCTCGGTGATCGTCTTGATCGCCTCCGGCAGGCTGTGCCACGGCGTGGTCGGCGGCCCGCCGCGCAGGAACAGCCAGATGCCGGATTCCAGCAGGTCGTCGGCGATCTCCCGGTCGATCGCTTCATGCGTGTCGGTCACGCCGGAAGCGGCATAGGCGGCGACGAATTCGCGGCCATAGACATGGCCCGAAACCGGGCGGCCACGTTCCAGCGCCGCGGCGATGATAGCGTGGCTGCGCGCGTCGCCCATCGCGACCGGCACGAAATCCATCTTTTCGCCGAGCGCCACGGCTTCGGGCCACTTGTCGAAGAGGGCAGCGATCTTTTCCGGCGTCAGGTCACCGCCGGCCGTTTCGAGTTCCGGTGACGTGGCGGGGACGGTGCTCGGCACGGTCAGGAAAATGGAGAGCGGCGCTTGCCGGGCATCCTCCAGCATCGCCTCGACGCCCGCCACGTCCATGACGTTGCCGATCTCGTGGCTGTCGCAGAAGATCGTCGTCGTCCCGTTGAGCAGCGCCGCCTCGGCATAGGCGCAGGCCGTGATCATCGAGGATTCGATATGGATATGCGGGTCGACGAGGCCCGGTGCGAGGATTGCGCCGCCGGCATCGTAGCGTTGCGCCGCGCCGCCCTTGTAGGTGCCCGCCGGCTTCATCGCGGCGATGCGGCCCCCGGCAATCCAGAGTTCCTTGTCGTCGAGAATGCGCTCCGAATAGGTCGAGAGCGCACGCGCGCCGGTGATCACGAGCTCCGGCTCCGCCCGCCCGGAGGCCACGTCGGCGAGCCTCCGCGTCATGGTGGAGAGGGGAGCAACGGAAAAGCGGGTGATCTTGCGCATCGGAGAGTCTTTCTCAGTGATACTCGGGAATGCCGGGCATGGTGATGAACCCGTCGATCTTGCGCACCGCCCGCGCCCAGCGCCTGAGTGCCGGGAAGGCGTCATGGTCGACATTGTAGTCGCGGCTGAGCGCGAAGGACGGGAAGAGCGCGATGTCGGCGATCGTCGGTTCCGCGCCCGCGAAATACTCGAAGCCGTCGAAATGCTGCCGGGTCATGTGATCGTCCATGGCGCGCAACGCCTCGCGGGCGGCCATGCGCAGCGCGTCGATGTCGCCGGGAGCATCCATCATCGCCGTCGAACGCGCCTGAACGGCGGCGTCGAGTTCGCGTGCGGAAAAGGCGAGCCACATCATGACGCGGCCGAACGCGTCCGGATCCTTGGGCAGGAAGCCGCCCTTTGGATCGCGCGTCTCCGCCAGCCAGGCAAGGATAGCTTCGGCTTCGTAGAGGACGAGATCGTCGTGCCTGACGACCGGCAGGGCGCCGAACGGGCTCATCGCGAGGATCGCGGGCGACAGGTTCTCCTTGCCGGGCATCACGTCGACCGCGACCTGGTCCGCTTCGACGCCGAGACAGGACAGAAGGAGCCTGACCTTGTAGCAGTTTTCGTCGAGGTCGTAATTGTACAGCGTCAGCGCGCTCATGCCGCGATCTCCCCGATCTTCTCGTTGGCCGCTGCTTCTTCGGCGTCGCGGCGCAATTGCTCCGCCCAAAACGCGAGGCGTTTCATCTGGTCGTTGGACGGATTGCCCGCTGCGACGATGTGCAATGCCGCCTCCCGCTCCGCGACGGGCTGAATGCCGGCAATCAGCGTGACGTCGCCGAGACGGATCTCGATAATGCGCCCTTCGGTCGCCTTCACCTCCGGGGCGATCCCGTCCAGCGGGGTGAACGGTACGCGCTCGACGAGCAGCGCCGCGGGGCAATCGGCGAAAACCGTCCGCAGCGGCGTAATGTCGCCGGGCAGGTCCGGATGAGGCGCCGCGTCTTCGCCCTCGGCGTCGAAATTTCCCCACACCATTCCGCCCGCCTCGGCGACGCCGAAGGTCGGAACCTTGATCGTCTTGGGTACGTCCAAGTCCGGATGGGCCGGGATGTAGCGGCACTGGCCGGCGGTATCGTACTGCCAGCCATGATAGAGGCAGGCGATGTGATCGCCGCGCACGAAGCCGAAGCTCATTTTCATGCCCCGGTGCGGGCAGCGGTCTTCCCACACATGCGCCGCGCCCTTGTCGTCGCGCCAGGCGACGATTTCCTTGCCTTCGACACGCGTGCCCGCCGACGTGCCGGGCGCGATGTCCCGCGCAAGTACAAGCGGGTACCAGCCTTGCAGACTCATTGTCCCATCCTCTCGTTTCTGGATTCGAAGATTGCCGGAGACGCCGGTGCGCGTTCGACGTCGAGCACGATGCAGTCATGCGGCCCGAGGCTGCATGCCATGTCGAACGCGTCGACCAGGTCGGCTTGGCCGTCGACGGCGACCGCGACGGAATTGTCGTCGCTTGCGAGCAGGGCGAGCGGCAGATCCAGCCGCGCCGCCCGATGACGTGCGAAAGCGATGAAGCTGTCGGGAACGATCTTTCCCGTGAATGTGAAAATGACGCTCTCGCGTTTCACCCGCCGACCTTTTCCCAAACCGTGCCGCCCGTTTTGCAGGCGACTGCACAAAAAATATACAGCGCCTGAAAACTAAGCAACTTTGCAGCGCAGCAGTTGATAGGGCGGTTCTTTTCAGGGTGTCAAGTGTTGTGTTCAGGGCATCATCGTCATCGAGAAATTCGCACTATTCAGAACAACTCCTTTTTGGAACGGTTCTGCCGATGGCTGGTGTCAGGTTGGAAAAAAGCGGAAATAAGCCCGGTTTTCCGGCATTTCTCGCTCTTTCTCGGATCGTCCCTGGGGGAGGCTCGCGAGCTCTGAGTGCGAATGTTGGTGCGCTGCAGCAGGAATTTGCCGTCGCGTCCCGGGCCGCCTGCCGTGAATCCGTCAATTGGCATGGATCATGCTCCATCTGATCCGGCGGTCATCCGGCCCAGATGCCGACAGAACCAAAGTCCGCTGCCCTCACGGGCGCATCTTCGACGAAAAGGGAAACAAACATGTATAGCATTCGGAATCTCTCGCGGCGCGGGTTCCTCAACATGAGCGCTGCTGCCGGCTCTTCGTTGCTGCTGCCGACAGGGCTGGCCTCGCAGGCGCGCGCTGCGGAACCGCTTCCGGCCATTCCGGAAGAAGAACTGGTGATCGGGTTCGGTCACGTCGGTCCGATCACGGATGAAGGCTGGACATGGTCGCATCACCAGGGCCTCCTCGCCATCCAGGAAGCATTCCCGAAGATCCCCAAGATCCTCGAAGTCGAAAACGTTCCCTATTCGGCCGACGCGACGCGCACCTATCGCCAGTTCGTTTCGGAAGGCGCGAAGATGATCTTCGACACGTCGTCGACGGGCGACTTCCTGCACCAGGTCGTCAAGCGGGCTCCGGACGTCGCATTCATGGAATGCAACGGCCATGCCCTGATGGACAACCTCGCATGGTACTATGTGGCGCACTGGTATCCGACCTATGTGATCGGCGTCGCCGCCGGCCATCTCTCGAAGACCGGCAAGCTCGGCTATGTCGCATCCTTCCCGGTCGCTTCGGTCTACGCCTCGACCAACGCCTTCCTGATGGGCGCCCGTACGGTCAATCCGGAAGCGACGCTGCAGACCATCGTCATCAACTCGTGGTTCGACCCGCAGGCGGCCACGCAGGCGGGCACCGCTCTGATCGACAATGGCTGTGACTTCCTGTTCGGCATCATGGATGAGGCCGGCTATTTGCAGGTCGCCGAAAAGCGTGGTGTCTGGGCAGCCATGTGGAATACCGACATCCGCCGCTACGGACCGAATTCCTACGTCTCCTCGGTCATTCTCGACTGGAAGGCTTTCTACGTCGATCAGGTCAAGAAGCGCATCGAGGGCACCTGGGGATCGGGCGAACACCTTCTGCCGATGGCCGGTGGCATTGACCGCGATACGTGGGGCCAGAACGTTCCGGCCGAGGTTGGCGCAGCGGCTGACGAGGTGCGCGAGAAAATCCTCGGCGGCTGGTCGCCCTTTACGGGCGAACTCAAGGACAAGGACGGCAACGTCCGCGTCGAGGCAGGTCAGAAGATGACCGAACTGGAACTCTACAACTGGGATTGGTCCGTCGAGGGCGTGACCGGCCTGGACGGCTGACCAAAACCACAACCCGACCGGGCGGCCGAACGCGCCGCCCGGTCGATATCCTTCCCTCCCGAATTACACCTGTGTCAGCTCCCTGCCGATGAACGAAACCGAAAACAGGTTCACGCCTCCTTCCGGAACCCCGCCGATCGTCCAGCTGAAGGGCATCGCGAAATATTTTCCCGGCGTCATCGCCAATGAAGACGTCGATCTCGAAGTTATGCCGGGCGAAATCCATGCCCTGCTCGGCGAGAACGGCGCTGGCAAGTCGACGCTTATGAATATCCTCACGGGGATCTACCAGGCGGATAAGGGCGAGATCATCATCGACGGCTACGATCGCGAATTCGCGACGCCTCTGCAGGCCATCGCCGCCGGGATCGGCATGGTCCACCAGCACTTCAAGCTGGTGCAGGCCTTCACCGTCGCCGAGAACATTCATCTTGGCTGGGACCAGACACCGAAGCGCGCCTCCCGACAGGTGCTCGAGGCGCGGACCGCCGAACTGGCGAAGAAATTCAATCTCGAGACGCGCCCTGGCGCGACGGTCAGCGACCTGTCGACCGGCGAACAGCAGCGCGTGGAAATCCTGCGTGTGCTGGCGAGACAGGCCCGGCTCCTGATCCTCGACGAACCGACGGCGGTTTTGACGCCGGCCGAGGCGCGCGAATTGTTCCGCGCATTGCGCGAGTTCGTCTCCGGCGGCAACGCCGTGATCTTCATCAGCCACAAGCTCGACGAGGTGATGGAGATCTCCGACCGGATCTCGATCCTGCGCGGCGGCCGCAAGATTGCCACCAGGGAAACCAGCGAGTGCAACCCGCACATGCTCGCCAATCTCATGGTCGGCCGGGAGATCGTGCTGGCCGACATGCGCGGGCGGGGCCCGGATGCGGCGCCCGTTTCCGAAAAGCCGATCCTCGTGCTGGACAAGGTGTCCGCAGCCGACGAGACCGGCGCTCCCGCGCTGGAAGATATCAGCCTCCAGGTCCATGCGGGCGAGATCCTCGGCATTGCCGGCGTCGCGGGCAATGGCCAGCGCGAACTGAGCCAGGTGTTGACCGGCGTGCGCCCGGTCACGTCCGGCCAGGTTTTCGTCGACGGCAAGCCGATGAAGGGCGCCAACGCGGCGGCCTTCGCCGCCTTCGGCATCGGCCATATTCCCGAAGACAGGCTGCATAGCGGGTTGGCGCCCGCGCTCAGCATCACGACCAATGCGGTCATGCGCGAATATGGCAAGCCGCCGGTGTCGTCCGGCGGCGTCTACAATCCGCGCAGCGCGTTGACGCTGGCGAAGGACATCGCCGCGGCCGCCGATGTCGCGATCCCCGATTTCGGCATGCCGGTCCGCAATTTGTCGGGCGGCAACCAGCAGCGCCTCGTTGCTCGCCGTGAAATGCGCATCGCCGACAGGGTGCTCGTCGCCGCCTATCCGAGCCGGGGACTGGATGTCGGCGCCATCAACACGATGCTGCGCTACATTGTCGAACTGCGCGACGCCGGCGCCGGCATCATCCTGATTTCCGAGGAACTGGAGGAGCTTCTCAACCTCTCCGACCGCATCGCGGTCCTTTATGAAGGCAAGGTGATGGGCGTCGTCGAAAACGACAATCTCGACATCGAGGAAATCGGACTGCTGATGGGCGGCCGCACGAAGGCGAAGGAGGCGGCTTGATGTTCGGCTCCCTCCGCTTGCAGCGCCTGCCGTCCGCACATCCCGGTATTGCCCTGGCGGCGCGCGCGGCGGCGATCTTCATCGCGCTTTTCGTCGCCGGCATCGCCATTGCGATCGCCGGCATGAACCCGATCGAGCTCGGCGGCCGCGTCATCAGCGCGTCTTTCGGCTCCGCCTTCGGCATGGAGGATCTCGGCGTCCTCGTCATCCCGCTCATCCTGACCGGGCTCGCGGTGGCGGTCGGCCAGCAGATCGGTGCGTGGAACATCGGCGCGGAAGGCCAGTTCTACGCCGGCGCCTTCGCCGCCTCCGCAGTCGGCCTGTTCGTGCCGGGGCCGCAATGGATGATCCTTATATTGATGTTCATCGCCGGCACTGTGGGCGGCGCGGTCTGGATCCTGGTGCCGACGCTGGCGCGCGCCTATGCGAATGTCAACGAGCTGATCACCACGCTGCTCCTGAACTTCGTCGCCACCCTGCTCGTCTACTACGTCTCGACCGGACCTTGGCGCGATCGTTCCGGCATGGCGAATTCGGCCACGCCGCCGCTCTCCGCCGATGTCCCGTATTTCTGGGGGATCGTCCATTGGGGCTTCCCGATCGCCATCGGTCTGGCCGTGGTGGTCGCGCTCGCCCTGTCGTTCTCGAAATGGGGCTATGAGGTCCGTCTGGTCGGCTCCAACCCGTCCGCGGCGAAATATGCCGGCATCCCGGTGCGCAAGCACCTGATCACCGTCATGCTGCTGTCGGGCGCCATCGCCGGCCTCGCCGGCATGCTGGAGATCGCCGGCACGGTGCATCGCTTGCAGGGCGGCATCTCCAACAATTTCGGCTATCTCGGCATCATGGTCGCGGTGCTGGCGCGCGGCTCGCCGCTCGGCGTCATCTTCTCGGGCGCGCTAATGGCCTTCATTCTCAATTCCGGCATCATCCTGCAGACGCAAGGCCTGACGACCTCGGTCGTCCTGGCGATCACCGGTTTCATCCTGTTCCTGACCGCGATCGGCGATGAATTGTCCTACTACCGCATAACACGCGAAAAAGCGTGAGGAAGCTTGAGCCATGGATATTCTGACGGGGCTTCTGACAACCGCATTCCTGGCCGGCGGCGTGCTTGCGCTGGCGGCGCTCGGCGAGGTGCTTGCCGAACGGGTGGGCGTGGTCAATCTCGGCGTCGAGGGCCTGATGGCGATGGGCGCGATCACCGGCATCGCCACCGTCACCTCGGTGCCGTCGCCCATGCTGGGCTTCCTCGCGGCGCTGGTCGTCGGCGCGCTGTTCGGCATGCTCTTTGCGTCAGCGACGGTCCTGCTGCGCGCAAACCAGGTGCTGTGCGGCCTGGCGCTGACCTTGATGGGCACCGGGCTCGCATCGACCATCGGCCGCAATTATTCCGGCATGCCCGCGCCGGTGACGTTCGAGCCGGTGCAAATTCCGCTGCTCAGCCAGATCCCGGTTCTCGGACCGGCCTTCTTTTCGCAGAATATCCTTGTCTACCTGATCTACCTCGTCCTGCCGATCTTCTTCAGTTACCTGATGTTCTCGACCCGGCACGGCCTCAACATGCGCGCCGTCGGCGAGAACCCGGCAGCCGCCGACGCCGCCGGTATTCCGGTCAACCTGATGCGGTTTTCCTATGTCACCATCGGCTCGGCGCTGGCCGCCGGCGCGGGGGCCTATCTGACGCTCGCCTTCGTGCCGTCCTGGTCCGACGGTGTCGTCGCCGGACGCGGCTGGATCGCCGTCGCGCTGGTGATCTTCGCCGGTTACCGGCCGATCATGGCGGCGCTGTCCGGATTGCTGTTCGGCCTGATTACCGCGCTCGGCTTCATCGGACAGGCGCGCGGCTGGCCCGTCGCGCCGGCCTTCCTGTCGATGCTGCCTTATTTGGGGACCGTCGCCTTCATCATCGTGCCGGTGCTGGCATGGCAGAAGATGCGCCGGGCAATGGCCGCGCCCGCCGCGCTCGCGGTGCCGTATTTCCGGGACATGCGCTGACGTCATGGCCACGCTGCTCGTCAAGAACATAGCCCATCTCGCGACTTTCGACGACGAAAGCCGCGAGATCGCCGACGGCGCCATTCTGGTGCGCGACAATGTCATCGAGGCGGTGGGCACGACCGAGGAACTGGGCGGCAGCGAGGCCGACCGGGTGCTCGACCTCGACCATCACGTGGTGATGCCGGGGCTCGTGAACACCCATCATCACATGTACCAGAACCTGACCCGGGTGATGGTGCAGGACGACGAGCTATTCGTCTGGCTGAAGACGCTCTATCCGATCTGGGGCCGGCTCGACGACGACGCGATCGGCGTGTCGGCGCGCGTGTCGATGGCCGAACTGATGATGTCGGGCTGCACGACCAGTTCGGACCACCTCTACATCCTGCCGACCAATGCCCGGCTCGACACCACGATCGAGGCGGCGCGCGAGATCGGGCTGCGGTTCCACGCCTCGCGCGGCGCCATGTCGCGCGGCGAGAGCAAGGGCGGCCTGCCGCCCGACAATTGCGTCGAGGACGAGGAGTTCATCCTCAAGGACGCCGAGCGGCTGATCGGCGCCTATCACGACATGAGCCGACACTCGATGAGCCGGATCGTGCTTGCGCCTTGCTCGCCCTTCTCCGTGACGCCCGAACTGATGCGTGACGCGGCCGCGCTGGCGCGAAGCCACGAGGGCGTGCGCTTGCATTCGCACATCGCCGAGGTGCTGGACGAGGAAGTCTACTGCAACGAGATCTACGGCATGCGGTCGGTCGGGTTCGCGGAATCCGTCGGATGGCTCGGCGACGATGTCTGGTTCGCCCATGCGATCTTCCTCAACGATGACGAGATCAAACTGTTCGCCGAGAGCGGCACCGGCGCGACCTATTGCCCGTCGGCGCATATGCGCTGCGGCCTCGGCATCATGCGGGTCCGCGAAATGCTGGACGCCGGCGTCAATGTCGGCCTCGGCGTCGACGGATCAGCGTCCAACGACACGTCGAACCTGTTCCTCGAGGCCCGGCTCGGCCAACTGCTCCAGCGCGTCGCGCCGGCGCGCTATCTGTCGGAGACACCCGGAGGGCGCGGCGGCTTCGGCGGCACGCCGACGGCGCTTTCTGCGCGCGAGACGCTGACCATGGCGACGCGCGGCGGCGCGAAGCTGCTCGGACGCGACGACATCGGCTGTCTCGCGCCGTGCATGAGCGCGGATTTCATCGCCATGGACATGCATCAGCTCGGCCTGTCCGGCGCCGAACGCGATCCGCTCGCCGCCCTGATCATGTGCGGACCGTTCAAGGTCGATCACTCCTTCATCAACGGCGTCCAGGTGATCGCCGATGGAGCCTTCACGTCCTTCGACGTCGAGGCGGCGCTTGCAGATCACCGGGCAACCATGAAGCGCATCCACGATGCCTGAGAACCGAAACCGCGAGAGGTGGAAACCATGAGCAAGACTGTTGAAAAAGCCGCACTCGACAACTGGTATTGCCTCGGCTCTGTGGCCGACATGCCGCTGGGCGATGCCGGAACACGCCTGCTGGGATCGGATCTGGTCATCACCAAGTCGGGCGCCGACACGGTGTCTGTGCGGTTGAAGGACGGCGGCGCGGTGAAGTCGAAGATCCGCTTCCATTATCTTTGGGCGACGCTGGGCGAGCCGGAGCGTGACGTGGTGCCGATCCCGGAGGCCGACGAGACCGACCGCCGCTTCGTCGCCTGCGGTTCCGTGGTCGTGAAGGCGTCCGGCCTGCGCATTGTCGAGAACTTCCTCGACATGGCGCATTTCCCCTTCGTCCATACCGATATCCTCGGCTCCGAGCCGCATACCGAGGTGGAGCATTACGATTGCGAGATCCGCCGCGATGTCGACGAGGTGTGGGCGACCAACTGCAAGTTCCTCCAGCCCAAGGCCGCCTTGTCGGCGGAAGGGGCGATCGTGACGGACTACATGTATCGCGTCGCGACGCCCTTCGTGACGGTCCTCTACAAGACCTGCCCGAACGCCGAGGACCGCTGGGACGTGATCTGCCTTTTCGTCCAGCCGATGGACGAGGATCTGTGCCGGGCGCATCCGCTGATGCTGCTGATCGACGACGTGACGCCGCTCCAGGATCTGATCGCCTTCCAGCTCGATATTTTCCTGCAGGATCGCATCATTCTTGAAAACCAGCGGCCGCGTCTTCTGCCGCTCGAGCCGCGCGCGGAGATTCCCACCCGCGCCGACGCCTCTTCCATCGCCTATCGGCGCTGGCTGAAGGAAAAAGGGCTGGTCTACGGTACGACGCTCACGGCGGCCTAGCTGATGATGCAGTCTGCCCGGGGCAAACTCGTTTGCGCCAACGGCTTTCATGCGCCGGTTTGCGGCGAGGTCGAATGCCTGTCCGATGTGTTGATCGCGGTTGGCGCGGACGGGGTGATTATCGATCTCGCCCGCCCGGACGAAAGCCGCTACGGCGACATGCTGGCCGCAGCGAAGGCCGCCGGCACGCTCGTCGAGATGCCCGAAGGCACTTGGCTATTGCCCGGCTTCGTCGACCTCCACATCCATGCGCCGCAATATCCGCAGCTTGGCAGCGCGCTCGACGTGCCGTTGGAAGTCTGGCTGCAGAAATATACCTTCCCGATCGAGGCGCGCTACGCCGACATTGCCTTTGCCCGCCGCGCCTATGCGATGCTGGTCGACGATCTCCTCGCCTGCGGCACAACGACCGCCGTTTATTACGGCACCATTCATGACGAAGCGAACCGGCTGCTCGCGGATATCTGCGTGGCGAAGGGCCAGCGCGCGCTCATCGGCAAGGTGGCGATGGACAATGCCGACGAGTGCCCGGACTATTACAGGGACGAAAGCGTCGCGGACGCGGTCGCCGGAACGGTGGGCCTGATCGAGCACATCCGCAACCATCCCGACAATGGCGAAAACCGGGTGTTGCCCGTCGTCACGCCGCGCTTCATCCCGTCCTGTACCGACGATCTGCTGACGGAACTCGGCGCGATCGCGGGCGCGCATGACTGCCATGTCCAGACCCATTGCTCCGAGAGCGACTGGGAACATGGCTATGTGAAGGCGCGCCATGGCGTCAGCGACACCGAAAGCCTCGACCGATTCGGGCTGCTGCGCCGGGGCAGCGTGCTTGGCCACGCCAATTTCATTTCCGCGTCGGACATGGAGAAGATCCGGCTGCGCGAGGCGGCGGTCGCCCATTGCCCGCTCTCCAACGCCTATTTCGCCGGCGCGGTCTTTCCGCTGAAGACGGCGCTCGAAAAGGGCGTCCATGTCGGGCTTGGGACCGACATTTCCGGCGGCCCGGCCGGCACCATGCTCGAAAGCGCACGCAGCGCGATCATGGCCTCGCGCATGCTGGAATCCGGAACCGATCCGGACCTTCCGGCAGAAGAACGCTCGACCCGGGGCGATGTCCGCATCGATTTCCGGACGGCCTTTCACTTGGCGACGGCCGGCGGCGGCGCAGCGCTCGGCCTGCCGGTCGGCCAATTCGCGCCGGGCTGTCATTTCGACGCCGTGCTGATCGACCCTGACGCACCCCTCGGGTCGATCCGGCTTTGGCCAGAACTGCACCAGGGCGACGAGATCCTGCAGAAAATCATCTACACGGCGAGCCGGCCCAATATCGCGCGGGTGTGGGTCGGCGGCACAGAAACCGCGGCCGAGGCGGCCTGAAGAGGAGACGGACGATGGAAACCGGCGAACTGATCCGAAAACTGCCGAAGGCCGAAATCCATATTCATCTGGAGGGCGCGATCCTGCCCGGGACAGCGCTGGAACTGGCGAAGAAGAACGGCGTTTCGCTGCCGGATTGCGAGAAGGTCGAAGACCTCTATTCCTACGCCAACCTGATGGAGTTCCTCGCCGTCTACGGCGCCATCGCCGACAGCATCGTCACCGTCGACGATTTTCGCCGCATCACCTATGAGATGCTGGAATCGGCTTCGCGAAACGGTTGCCGCTATATGGAGTTCTTCATCAGCCCGCATGCCCATTCCGGCGTGCCGTTTGCCCTGCAGTTCGAGGGCATCCGCGAGGGCATGGCCGACGCGCAGACCGATTTCGGCATCGTATCGCGCATTATCCCCGGCATGAACCGCGAACTGGGCCCCGCCGCCGGAGAGGAGTATCTCGACGAGATCCTCGCCAATCGCGGCGACGACCTGATCGGCCTCGGCCTCGACTACAACGAGGCGCCTTTTCCGCCCGAACCGTTCGCCGACGTGTTTGCACGCGCGGCGAGGAACGGCTTGCGCCTGACCGCCCATGCCGGCGAATCCGGCCCGGCCGAGTACATTGCCGGCTCGCTCGACGCGCTGAAGGTCGAGCGGATCGACCATGGCTACAACATCGTCAACGATCCCGCGCTGGTCGCCCGTTGCCGGGACGAGGGGATCGCGTTCACCTGCTGTCCGTCGACGACGAAATACACGACCAGCTGGCGCGATCTCGCCGCGCCGAAGCACCCGATCCGCCGCATGAAGGACGCGGGGCTAGCCGTCACGATCAACTCCGACGATCCGCCGATGTTCACGACGGATCTGGGGCTTGAGTTCGAGCTTGCGCACGCGGATCTCGGCTTCTCCATGTCCGACCTCAAGAACGCGATCGTGACCAGCCTTGAAGCGTCCTGGCTGGACGAGGCGACGAAGCGGCAGTGGATCGGCGAGTGGTCGCGGGAAATCGACGAGGCGTTTGCCGCACATGCGGCGTGAGCGGGCCGTGTGTCCGCGCAGCGCCCGTCAGTTCAACACGCGGCGCAACCCGTCCTGCACCTTGAGTAGGGCCGGCAGGTAGAGGCGCACGATTTCATCGGCGTCCTGCTGCACCGCCGCGACGCCCGTATTCAGGGCCGCCACCGTCTGTCCGCGCGAATTGATCACCGGCACGGCGAGCGAGCGCAGGCCGAGTTCGACTTCCTGGTCGACGGTGGCATGGCCTGCCGACCGCGCCTTGGCGATGGCCGCCATGATCTCCTCCGGGTCGGTCAGCGAATGTGGCGTGCGCGGGGTCAGGTCGGAGGATTCGATTACGCTGCGCGCCTCGTCTTCGGGCAAGGCGGCGAGCAGCACGCGCCCCATCGAGGTGCAATGGGCCGGCAGCCGCGATCCCGGCATCAGCCCGATCGACATGACCCGGCGCTGCGCCGCCCGCGCGACATAGACGATCTCGGTTTCGTCGAGGATCGAGACGGAGACCGATTGGCCGATCTGCTCGGACAGATGGTCGAGCCAGGGCTGCACGATCTGCGGCAGCGGTAGGGCGGCCAGCGCGCCCATGCCGAGCCGCAGCACCCGCGGCGTCAGGCTGAAGAACTTGCCGTCATAGTCCGCATAGCCGAATTCATGCAGCGTCAACAGGCATCGGCGCGCCGTGGCGCGATCGAGGCCCGTGGCATCCGCCACATCCGCAATGGCGAGGCGCGGCCGCTCGGCGCCGAAGCACTCCAGAACGCGAAGTCCCTTGCCGAGCGAGGCGATGATATCCGTCTTGTTCAACATCCGCACAAGATTTCACGAGATTTGAACAAATATCAAGATGCGCACAAAAGCCGTTGCCTTCACGAGCGGCGGGTGGAAGAGACGAAGCTCATTATCCTCGGGAGGAGACCTCGGTGGACAAGGTAATCGCTTCTCCGGCGGCCGCCGTGGCCGGTATCGGCGATGGCGCGACGGTGATGATCGGCGGATTCGGCGGCTCCGGCGCGCCTATCGAACTGATCCATGCTCTGATCGACGCTGGCCCGAAGGACCTAACGGTCATCAACAACAATGCCGGCAATGGCCATGTCGGTCTTGCCGCCCTGATCGAACAGGGCCAGGTCGCCCGGCTGATCTGTTCGTTTCCGCGCTCGGCCGATCCGAAAGTCTTCACCGATCTCTATCTTGCCGGAAGGATCGAACTGGAGATCGTCCCGCAGGGCACGCTCGCCGAACGCATCCGCGCCGGCGGAGCGGGCATCCCGGCCTTCTACACGCCGACGAGCTACGGCACCGAACTCGCCGAGGGAAAGCCGGTCGCCGAATTCGACGGCCGATCTTATGTGCAGGAGCGCTGGCTGAAGGCCGATTTCGCGCTGATCAAGGCGGAACTCGGTGATCCGCTCGGCAACCTCACCTACCGGATGGCGGCGCGCAACTTCAATCCGCTGATGGCGATGGCCGCCGCCACGACCATCGCCCAGGCGAGCCGCATCGTGCCCACCGGCGGGATCAATCCGGAGCACGTGGTCACGCCGGGCATTTTTGTCGATCGCGTAGTCGAAATCCCTGAGCCGAAACAGGAAGAGGCGCTCAATCGCGAGGAGGCGATCTACCCATGAGCCCACCACTCGACGCCATCAAGCTGTCCAACGCGCAGATCGCCTGGCGCGCGGCGCAGGACATCGAGGACGGCGCCTACGTCAATCTGGGCATCGGCTTTCCGGAGATGATCGCCAGGTTCCAGCCCGAGGGCAGGGACGTGATCTACCACACCGAAAATGGCGTTCTCGGTTTCGGCGAGGCCCCGGCCGAGGGCGAGGAGGACTGGGACCTGATCAACGCCGGCAAGAAGGCGATCACGCTGAAGCCGGGCGCGGCCTTTTTCCACCATGCCGACAGCTTCGCGATGGTGCGTGGCGGCCATCTCGATCTCGCCGTGCTCGGCGCCTATCAGGTCGCCGAGAATGGGGATCTGGCCAATTGGTCGACAGGCAAGGGCGGTGTGCCGGCGGTGGGCGGCGCGATGGATCTCGTCCATGGCGCCAAACGCGTCGCCGTCGTGACCGACCATATCACCCGGAAGGGGGAGCCGAAGCTTGTCGAGCGCTGCACCATGCCGCTGACCGGCCTTGGCTGCGTCACCCGGGTCTATACCTCGCTCGCGGTTGTCGATATCGAGGGCGGCCATTTCGTTCTGCGCGAGAAAATTCCGCAGATTTCATTCGACGACCTTCAGGCGGTGACCGGTGCGGAACTGAAGGTGACGGGCGATATCGCCGATCTTTCCGCGCCGGAATTTTGAGGACTTTTCCATGATCGACGCCTTCATCTGCGACTATATCCGCACCCCCATCGGCCGCTTCGGCGGCGCGCTTTCCGCCGTCCGCGCCGATGACCTTGGCGCAATTCCGATCCGGGAACTGATGAAGCGCAATAACGGCGTCGACTGGGAAGCCGTCGACGAGGTCTATTACGGCTGCGCCAACCAGGCGGGCGAGGACAACCGCAATGTCGCGCGTATGAGCCTGCTCCTGGCTGGCATGCCGGTCAATGTTCCGGGCACGACGATCAACCGGCTGTGCGGCTCCGGCATGGACGCCGTCACCGTGGCGGCGCGGGCGATCAAGGCGGGCGAGATCGAACTGGCGATCGCCGGCGGCGTGGAATCGATGAGCCGTGCGCCCTTCGTCATGCCCAAGGCGGACACGGCCTTCTCGCGCCATGCCGAAATCCACGACACCACGATCGGCTGGCGTTTCGTCAATCCGGTCCTCAAGAAGCAATACGGCATCGATTCCATGCCGGAGACAGGCGAGAACGTCGCCGAGGAGTTCGGGGTTACCCGCGACGATCAGGACGCGTTTGCCTTGCGGTCGCAGGCCAAGGCCGCCGCGGCGCAGAAGAACGGACGGCTGGCGAAGGAAATCGTTCCCGTCTCTATTCCGCAGCGCAAGGGCGATCCGCTGATCGTCGATGCCGACGAACATCCGCGCGAAACCTCGATGGAGGCGCTGGCCAAACTGCGCACGCCCTTCCGCGAGAACGGCAGTGTCACCGCGGGCAATGCCTCGGGCGTCAATGACGGCGCGGCGGCGCTGATCGTCGCCTCGGCGGAAGCCGCGAAAAAATATGGCCTGACCCCCATCGCGCGCATCGTCGGCGGCTCGACGGCGGGCGTCCCGCCGCGCATCATGGGCATCGGCCCGGCGCCGGCGACGAAGAAGCTCTGCGCCCGGATCGGCCTGACCCCGCAGGATTTCGATGTCATCGAGTTGAACGAGGCCTTCGCCAGCCAAGGGATCGCCGTGCTGCGCGACCTCGGCATCGCCGAGGATGCCGCGCACGTCAATCCGAACGGTGGCGCGATCGCGCTCGGTCACCCGCTCGGCATGTCGGGCGCGCGTATCACCGGGACGGCGGCACTGGAGATGCAGATGCGCGGAGCAAAGCGCGCACTGGCGACCATGTGCATCGGCGTCGGCCAGGGCATCGCCATCGCGCTGGAAGCCGTTTGACTCGTAACGCCTGGCCTAGAACTCGACTTCCAGTTCGACGATCTCGTCGGGTTCGGCCAGCGCGCTTTCTTCCCACTCGCTCATCAGCGGCCAGTTGAAGACCGTCTCGCAATAGGCGGCCAGCGCCGGTTCGAGCTCGACCGCATAGGTGCGGAACCGCGTGCAGACCGGCGCATACATCGCGTCGGCGACGGTCGGATGCTCGCCGAACAGATACGGCCCGCCATAGGTGTTGAGGCATTCGCGCCAGATCGCCTTGATGCGTTCCACGTCCGGCCGCGCGCCGGAGAAGATCTTGAACGTCTTGTGGCGGGCTTTCAGGTTCATCGGCAGCGCCGAGCGCAGATTGGCGAAGCCGGAATGCATCTCGCCTGACACGGCGCGGCAATGCGCGCGCGCCACCATCTCTTCCGGCCAGAGACCTGCCTTGGGCCGGATCTCGGCGAGATATTCGGCGATCGCCAGCGTGTCCCATACGGTCACGCCCTCATTGGTCAGCCGCGGAACGAGCACCGAGGGCGACAGGAGCAGCAATTCCTGCCGCATTTCCGGGCTGTCGAGATCGGCCTGGGCCTCGTCGAATTCAAGCCCGGCCATCTTGCACAGGAGCCAGCCGCGCAGCGACCACGAGGAATAGTTCTTGGAGGATATGGTCAGGACTGCACCGCTCATCGCGCCGCTCGCTCCGCTGCTTCATATTTTCGTTTCCGCACAATCTTCTCGCATCGCACATAAATTTGCACTAGCTTTTTTGCAGTGCACATTTACGGCGGTTCCTAAGGCGCGCGAATGCTCTACCAGACCTACCAGTTCCAGGACGATCTGCTGACGCCGCTGCGCGATCTCGCGCAATTCATGAACAGCGGATTGCAGCGCTTCTCGCCGTTGCCGGCCAACCACCCGTTCCGTCGTTTCGCGGCGGCCTGGGAACTGATCTCGCGCTACAAGCTCTCGCATGAGCGCCCGGATTTCGCCATCGACACCGTCCGCGTCGGCAATCGCGACGTGCCGATCACCGAGGACGTGGCGCTCGATCTGCCGTTCGGAAAGCTGCTGAAATTCTCCAAGGACGTAGACACCCGCCAGCCGCGCGTTCTGGTCGTCGCTCCACTCTCGGGCCATTTCGCGACGCTGTTGCGCGGCACCGTCGCCACGCTGCTGCAGGACCACGAGGTCTATGTCACCGACTGGACAAATGCCCGCGACGTGCCGCTCGAGGCCGGGTCGTTCGGCGTCGAGGACTATGTCGAATACATTATCCGCTTTCTCGAGGAGATCGGTCCCGGCGCCCATATCCTCGCCGTCTGTCAGCCCTGCGTGCAGGCGCTGGTCGCCGTCGCCGTGATGTCCGAGGACAAGCACCCGGCCACGCCGCATTCCATGACGCTGATGGCCGGGCCGATCGATCCGCGCGAGAGCCCGACCGAAGTCAACGAATTCGCGGTCTCCAAGTCGCTGCAGTGGTTCCAGACCTCGGTCATCTCCACGGTCCCTGCGCGCTATCCCGGCGGCGGGCGGACGGTCTATCCGGGTTTTCTCCAGCTTTTCGCCTTCATGGCGATGAACATCGATCGCCACAGCACCGCGCATCGCAAGCTCTACGACCACCTCGCGGCCGGCGAGACCGAGGCGGCGGAGAAGATCAAGACCTTCTATGACGAGTATTTCGCCGTCCTCGACATGACCGAGGAATTCTACATCGAGACGATCGACCGCATCTTCCACAAGGCCGAACTCGCCACCGGCGACTTCACCTATCGCGGCCGCAAGGTCGATCCGGGCGCCATTCGCCACACCGCGCTTCTCACCGTCGAGGGCGGACGTGACGACATCTGCTCATTGGGCCAGACCTCGGCCGCCCACGACCTATGCAACACGCTGCGCCCGCATCTCAAACGCCATCACCTGCAGGCCAATGTCGGCCATTACGGCGTCTTTAACGGCAAACGCTGGGAACGCGAGATCTATCCGGTCGTCCGCAACATGATCCTGGCGACAGACTGAGCGCCGCACCGCCATTCTCCCGCCACACCATAGCGTGATAGCGCGTGATCGAAGCCACATGGCTTTTCGCGCCGTTTGCTTTAACTATCGGAATCACCGCATTCCCCCACACTGAGGACCAACTCCGTGTTCCAATCCTTTTTCCCCAAACCGAAACTGTTTTTCCTGTCGGTCATCCTGTGGACCGCCGTCGCGATGATCATATGGTATGCGGGCGGCCATCAGTTGGGGCAGTATCTGGGCCTCGGCGTCCCGTCTCCGGAAGACGAAACGATTGTCGGCATCCATTATTTCTGGTCGCCATCGTTCCTCTGGCTATACGTGTATTACGTAATTGCTGTCGCCGCCTTCGCCGCCTTCTGGTTCCGTTTCTCGCCTCATCCCTGGCAGTGGTGGTCCATCGTCGGCTCGTCGGTGATCCTTTTTACCACCTATTTCGGCGTTCAGATTTCCGTCGCACTCAACAATTGGCGCCGGCCCTTCTTCGATCTCGTCCAGAACGCCTTCGAGGCGGACTCGACCGTCACGGCGGATCAGCTCTACAATCTGATCGGGGTGTTCGCCGCCATCGCCTTCATGGCGATCTTCGTTTTCGTCGCGACGCGCTTTCTCGTCAGCCACTGGATCTTCCGTTGGCGCACCGCGATGAACGATTATTACATGGCCCGCTGGAAGCAGCTGCGCCACATCGAGGGCGCGTCTCAGCGCGTGCAGGAAGACACGATGCGCTTTGCCGGGATCATGGAGGGGCTCGGCGTCTCGATGATCGATTCGGTGATGACGCTGATCGCCTTCCTGCCACTGCTCTGGTCGCTGTCGAGCTACATTACCGAACTGCCAATTGTCGGCGACATTCCAGCGCCACTCTTCATCGCAGTGATCTTCTGGTCGACTTTCGGTACGGCTCTCCTCGCGATCGTCGGTATCAAGCTGCCGGGGCTGGAGTTCCGAAATCAGAGAGTCGAGGCCGCCTACCGTAAGGAATTGGTCTATGGCGAGGACGACTATAACCGTGCCCAACCGGCGACGGTGCGCGAGCTGTTCGACCATGTCCGGCAGAATTATTTCCGCCTCTATTTCCACTACATGTATTTCAACGTGTTCCGCTCGCTCTACCTGCAGGCCGACAACATTTTCGCCTATTTCCTGCTGATCCCGACCATTGTCGCGGCAGGAACGGTCGGCTTCACTTTCGGTATCATGCAGCAGGTGCTGACCGCCTTCAGCCAGGTCTCGAACTCGTTCCAGTATCTGGTCAATTCCTGGACGACGATTGTCGAGCTCTTGTCGATCTACAAGCGCCTCAAGGCCTTCGAGTCGGCGATCAGCGGCGAAGATTTGCCGGATATCGACAAGGAATGGCTGGAAATCCATGGGGCTCCGGATGGCGACGGCGCGGAGCCGGTCGGCCCCGGCGTCTGACCGCCACCGACACCAGGGCCCCGGCTGTCAGCCGGGGCGTCTCTCGCCTTGCCCGTTCCTGACCGCTTGCTCGGCGGTTTCTATGGCTATCCTGGCTTCATCCAGCGTTTCGGCCGCGTTCGCCACGGCCTCTCTCTTATATCCCTTGGCGTCCGGTCCCGTCGCGAGAGCGCCGGGCTCCGTCTTCGCATGCGCTTCCATCTCGGAATCGATCTCCGCGCCGAGCAGGATGATGAAGGCCGAGAGCCACAGCCACATCAGCAGGATGACGACGCCGCCGAGCGAGCCGAAGGTTTCGTTGTAGCTGGCGAAATGGCGCACATAGAGCGCAAACAGCATCGATCCGCCGATCCAGAGAAGGCAGGCGACGACCGCGCCCGGCGTGATCCACCTCCAGCGCGGCTTCGGGCGCGCGGGCCCGTAGCGATAGATCAGCGACAGGCCGAAAATCGCGGAGCCTGCGAGGATCGGCCAGCGCAGCAGGGAGACGATCCGTTCCGTCTGTCCGGGGAAAGGCAGCACCGCAAAAACAGCCGGAAGGACGACCGTCGAGGCGATAGCGACCAGGAGCCCGACGATCAGCAGGAAGGTCATCAGAAAGGTCAGCGCATATTGCACAATGAAGTTGCGCCGTTCCTTGACGTCGAACGCGATGTTCAGACCGGTAATCATGCTGCGGATGCCCTTGGAGGACGAGTAGATCGCGATCAGCACGCCGGCCAGCGCGGCAAGCCCGAGGCCGCCCTCGCGCGAACCCGCGACTTCGGTCGCCTGCCCGATGATGATTTCCGCCGCCTGCTGCGGCAGCAATTGTCCGTAGCGCTCCAATTGATCGACGATCATGGACGGTTCGGTGACCAGACCTGCGATCGCCATGCAGGCAGCGATGCCGGGAAACACCGCCAGGAGCCCGTAGAAAGCGATCCCGGCCGCGATCAGGCTGACATTGTCCTCGCCGATCTTTGCGAAGACGCTTTTCCCGATATCGAACCAGCCCCGGGCCGGAATGTGCAGGGGCGTGCGCGCGCCGTGCCCGTATTTGTTCATGAGAAGGAAAGCCGTTCGGCGCGCGAAGGTTCCCTTTGTCCTAACGCGCGCACTTCACGCAATGTGTTGCCATCGGGTCGATGGCGAGCCTGCCGTCGGGGATTTCCTCGTCGCATTCCTCGCAGAAGCCGTAATCGCCCGACGCGATACGGCGCTCGGCCATCTCGATGCGCACCAGATCGCGCTGGCGGGCGCGTTCGCTCGCCTCGGCCATCGCCTGCTGTTGCATCGCGTCCATCCGCGACAGCCGGCCGACCGCGACCTGGTCGAGTTCGACCGTCGCGCGCGCCTCGGCGCTCATCGCGGAATGCGCCTCGATCTCCGCGCGCTTTTCGGCAAGCCGCCGCTTTGCCTTTTCCGGATCGACTGTCATATAGGCAGGCTATCGACGGATGCCGGAACCGACAAGGAGCGATGTCATGACCTGGTTGATCCTTGGATTGATCGTCTTTCTGGGCGTCCATTCCGTTCGCGCTGTCGCGCCGACCTGGCGCGACGCCATGGTTGCCCGGCTGGGCGAGGGGCCCTGGAAGGGGCTTTACTCGCTGATCTCTCTTGTCGGCCTCGTCCTGCTGATCTGGGGATATGGCCAGGCCCGCCCGGACGCTCCCGTCTTCTATGAGCCGCCGATATGGATGCGCCATATCGTGATCCTGCTGATGTGGATCGCGATGATCTTGCTGGTCGCGACCTATGTCCCCGCCGGGCACATCAAGAAGCGCATCAAGCATCCGATGATCACCGCCGTGAAGATCTGGGCGCTGGCGCATCTTCTCGCCAATGGCGATCTCGCGACGATCATACTGTGCCTCGCCTTTCTGGGCTGGGCCGTTTTCGTGCGCATCGCCGAGAAGCGCCGGGGCAATCCCGTCTTCGAAAGCGTCTCGGTAACGGGCGACGTCATCGCCGTCGTTGCGGGCACCGCGGTGACGCTCTGGTTCGTCTTCCAGCTCCACACATTGCTGATCGGTGTTTCGCCGCTCTGATTTGAAGGGCGGGCCGCCCGCGCCCCCTTTCTTTTACCGCCAAAACCCGTAAAAGCGGCCAGCACAGAGACTATAATGACGGGACATCATGTCTGACGACAGCTTTATCCGTGAGGTCGAGGAGGAACTGCGCTCCGACCGCCTGAAGAAGGTCTGGGACCGGTTCGGCGCATTCATCATCGGCGCGGCCATCCTGATCGTGGTCGGCACCGCGGCCTGGCGCGGCTGGGAATACTATTCGGAACGCCAGGCCTCGGCCTCGGGCGACCGTTTCCTTGCCGCCCTGAACCTGGCCAACGAAGGCAAGTCCGACGAGGCGCTCGCCGCCTTGCAGGCGCTGGAAGACGACGGCTATGGCGCCTATCCGGTTCTCGCACGCATGCGCGCCGCCACCGTGCTCGAAGAGCAGGGCGATGCGGCCGGCGCCGTCGCCGCCTTCGATGCCGTCGCCGCCGACGGGTCCGCACCGGATGCGGTGCGCGACATGGCGCGCATCCGCGCCGCCTATATCCTCGTCGACACCGGCAGCGCCGACGATGTCGCCCAGCGCGCCGAACCGCTTTCCGCCGATACGAGCCCGCTGCGGCATGCCGCCCGCGAGGCGCTCGGTCTGGCCGCCTGGAAGGAGGGCCGTCTCGGCGACGCGAAGGTTCTGTTCCAGCAGATCGTCGATGATCTGAACGCCCCCCGCAACGCCAAGCAGCGCGCCGCCATCATGCTCGACCTGATCAAGGCCTCCGGCGAGGTCCAGGAAGGGTGAGCTTCACCGTCGCCATTGTCGGGCGGCCGAATGTCGGCAAGTCGACACTGTTCAACCGGCTTGTCGGACGCAAGATCGCGATTGTCGACGACACGCCGGGCGTGACGCGAGACCGCCGCCTGCATGCGGCGTCGCTCTACGATCTTTCCTTCGACGTCATCGATACGGCCGGCCTGGAGGTCGGAGCGGCTGAGAGCCTGCAGGGCCGCATGCGCGCCCAGACGCTGCGCGCCATAGAAGACGCCGATGTCGTGCTCTTCATGCTCGACGCCAAGTCGGGCCTGACGCCGGACGACACCACTTTTGCCGATATCCTGCGCAAATCCGGCAAGCCGGTCGTCCTCGTCGCCAACAAGGCCGAGGCGCGTGGCGCCGAAGCCGGCACCTACGAGGCCTATGCGCTGGGGCTCGGCGAGCCGGTCGGCATTTCCGCGGAACACGGCCTTGGCCTTGCCGATCTGCGCGACGCCGTCGTCTCAGCCGTCGGCGAGGAGCGCGCGCTGGCCGAAGACGAGGATGACGAGGAAGAGTTGGCGATCGGCGAGGATGTCGGCGAGGACGTCCATGACGAGACCGACGACGATATCCCCGACTATGACGACACCAAGCCGCTCAGGATCGCCATTGTCGGGCGGCCGAACGCCGGCAAGTCGACGCTGATCAACAAGCTGGTCGGCCAGGACCGGCTGCTGACAGGTCCAGAGGCCGGGATCACCCGCGATTCCATCTCCGTCGACTGGGAGTGGAAGGGCCGCAAGATCAGGCTCTTCGACACGGCCGGCCTGCGCCGCAAGGCGCGTGTGCAGGAAAAGCTCGAGAAGCTCTCCGTCGGCGACGCGCTGCGCGCCATCCGTTTCGCCGAGGTCGTCGTCGTCGTTCTCGATGCGCAGATCCCCTTCGAGAAGCAGGACCTGCAGATCGCCGACCTGATCATTCGCGAGGGCAGGGCGCCCGTCATCGCCTTCAACAAGTGGGACATGATCGAGGACCGCCAGCAGGCGCTCGCCGATCTGCGCGAGAAGACCGAAAGGCTGCTGCCCCAGGTGCGCGGCATCCGCGCCGTGCCGATCTCGGGCCAGACCGGCTCCGGCCTCGACAAGCTGATGACGGAGATCGTCAACACGCACAGGGTTTGGAACCGCCGCATTTCCACCGGGCGGCTCAACCGCTGGCTCGACGGCGTCGTTCAGCATCATCCGCCGCCCGCGGTCGCCGGCCGGCGCCTGAAGCTGAAATACATCACGCAGGTGAAGATGCGGCCCCCGTCCTTCGTCCTGTCCTGCTCGCGGCCCGAGGCCCTGCCGGCCTCCTATCTGCGCTACCTGACCAATGCGCTGCGCCAGGACTTCGACCTGCCGGGTGTGCCCATCCGCATGATGACGCGCACCAGCGACAACCCTTTCGCGGGCCGCGCCAAAAAGAAGCGCTGACCGGCGCTGTTCCGTTTCCGGACGCTTTTTCCCGTCATTAACCGGCTATCAAGGTTAATCGATCATTGTGATCTCCGATTACGGGTTGCGTGCGTCAGTTACGGAGTAGTGCAGTGGGTAGAGCGAAGTCCCGGACGATTCGTCATCTGACGGCGAGAATGTCCGCTCCGGCCGTTCTTGCGGCGGCGTTTTTCATCTCCAATCCGACCACGATCGCCTTGCAGGACATTTCCGGCCTGCTGATCGGCGAGGACGCCAAGCAGCCGCGCTGGAACACGTTTCTGACCGCCTCCGGCCCCGGCTCGATCCACCAGGCCGAAGCCCGTTTCAACATCGATCCGACCGTCACCGGCTCCATCGCATCAACGGCCATCGACACGCCGGGCATCGGCCGGGTGGTCGTCACGCCCGCCAAGGCGGAAGTGGCCGCGACGCCGGACGAGGCGCGCATCAACCGCGCCGAGAAGACCGGTCGCATCGTCTCGGTCGCCCCGGCCGCGCCGCCGCGGGACTTTTCCGCCGGCTCCGTGCTCGAACGCCAGAGCCGCCTCACGCAGCCCGCTTTCGATCATGAGAGCCTGATGGCCTTCGCCCGCACGAAGATCGGCGGCAAGGAAATCCAGATCGCCACTGCGTTCCACAAGCACTCGAAACCGGCGGACGATCCGCAGGTTCCGGTGATGCTGGCGAGCCTGGTGACCAACAACCACGCCGATTCGCTGGCGACCGCCTATGCGCCGGCCGAACCCGATTTCGCGCGGCAGTCTCCCTTTCGCAGCCTGCTGAAGGAACCGGAGCCCGAAAAACTGGGCCGCTTCATTCCGCCGGTGCCGAAAAACGATCACCCCTGGGCGCGCCAGCCGCTGCCGCCGGTCGTCTTCACGGCCAAGGAACAGAAATGCCTCGCCGAAGGCATCTACTTCGAGGCGCGTGGCGAGAAGCTCGAGGGCCAGGCCGCCGTCGCTCAGGTCATCCTCAACCGCGTGCGCAATCCTACCTTCCCGAACACGATCTGCGGCGTCGTCTACCAGAACGTCACCTGGCGCAATCGCTGCCAGTTCTCCTTTGCCTGCGACGGCAAGAAGGAGCGCATCAATTCGCCGAGCCACTGGAAGACCGCGCAGGACATCGCCATGGCGGTGACCGCCGGCAAGATCTGGCTCGACGACGTCGGTTCCTCGACCCATTACCATGCTGTTTACGTTCGTCCCCGCTGGGCGCGTTCCATGCAGCGCAAGACCCGGATCGGCCTGCATATCTTCTACCGTACCTATGGCGGCGGCTGGAGCTGAGAGGGGGAGTCGGCGCGATATCGCCGGCCGTTCTCCGCAAAGAGACTGCGACCATTTGCTATGTTGCGTCTAACCATCTGATTTCAAAGAGTTAATTACCTCTGTTCGCATGTGCAAACGCGCCTTGACTAGCCAAGGTGGCGAAACTATGTTGCGCCCGACTTGACCGGGGGTACCCGATTTTCAGATGTCCGAACCCATGAAGGCCGAAGGGACGCGATATGGCGCCTGACACGCCGCAGGGAAAGGACGCTGAGAAAGCGGAAGGTAAGACCGGAGAAGTCGGCGATCTGGAGACCCGGCGCAAGGCGCTCGACATGGCGCTCTCGGCAAAGAACGACGCTGAGGGACGAGGGGAAACGGATCGCAGGACGGGCGGCGGAGCAGGTTTCGCCAGTGCCTTGAAGCTGTCGAGCGAGTTCATCGGCGGCATTCTCGTGGGTGCTGGTATCGGCTATCTGATCGACCGTCTGGTCGGCACTTCGCCGTGGGGCATGATCGTTTTCCTGCTCCTCGGTTTCGTCGCCGGTATATTGAATGTACTCAGGTCCGCCGGTCTTGTGGCGGATCCCGAGAAAAGAACACGGTCCGGCGACAAACCGGGCGGGTAACAGGGACCAGCCGCGCTGAAGCGCGACAACCGAGGGGTTTGCGGTGGCAAACGATCCGATCCATCAGTTCCACATCAACAAGATCATTCCGATCGAGAATGTCGGGGGACTGGATCTTTCCTTCACCAACGTGTCGCTGTTCATGGTCGTGACGGTCGCGGCGGCTTCGCTGTTCCTTTACATCACGACGGCCAATCGCGGCCTCGTTCCGGGACGGCTGCAGTCGATTTCGGAGATGTCCTACGAGTTCGTGGCTTCGATGTTGCGAGACGCGGCGGGAACGCAGGGCATGCGCTTCTTCCCCTTCGTGTTCTCGCTCTTCATGTTCGTCCTGGTCGCCAACCTGTTCGGCATGTTCCCCTATTTCTTCACGGTGACCTCTTCGATCATCGTCACATTCGCCCTCGCGATGCTCGTGATCGGCACCGTCGTCGTCTACGGCTTCATGAAGCACGGCCTGAAATTCCTCGGCCTCTTCGTGCCTGAAGGCGTTCCGGGCCTGCTGGTGCCGCTGGTCGTGATGATCGAGGTCATCTCATTCCTGTCGCGCCCGATCAGCCTCTCCGTGCGTCTTTTCGCCAACATGCTGGCCGGACACATCACGCTGAAGGTCTTCGCCGGCTTCGTCACGTCGCTGACCGCGATGGGCGCGCTCGGTATCGGCGGCGCTCTCCTGCCGCTGCTCATGACTATCGCGCTGACCGGCCTGGAATTCCTCGTGGCCTTCCTTCAGGCCTATGTCTTCGCAGTGCTCACCTGCATGTATCTCAACGACGCATTGCACCCGAGCCACTGACCCCTTAACCGGCGGCACGCCGTCAAGTTCATCCGCAAATTCTCATCCAAAGGAGTTCATCATGGAAGCGGAAGCAGCAAAGTTCATCGGCGCAGGTATCGCATGCCTTGGCATGGGCGGAGCCGGCATCGGTCTCGGCACCATCTTCGGCAACTACCTTTCCGGCGCTCTGCGCAACCCGTCGGCAGCCGACGGCCAGTTCGGCCGCCTGATCTTCGGCTTCGCCGTGACGGAAGCTCTGGGCATCTTCTCGCTGCTCGTCGCGCTCCTGCTGCTCTTCGCGGTCTGATCGCACTTGCATCGATGCCGGCCGGTTCGTCCGGCCGGATCGCTCCGAGGATAAAGCGCGGCTGAAACGCCGCGCCATTCTCCGTTAAGGGACGCCCATGTTCGTAACCAAAGCATTTGCCCAGGAAGCGGCTCACGAAGCCGTCGAGGCGGCCCATGGAGCAGCCGAGGCCGCTCATGGCGCCGAGGGTGCGTTTCCGCCCTTCGACGCGTCGACCTATCCGTCGCAGCTGTTCTGGCTCGCCCTGACCTTCGGCTTCCTGTTCTGGTTCATGTCGAAGATCATCGTGCCGCGCATCGGCGGCATTCTCGAAATGCGTCAGGATCGCATCGCCCAGGACCTGGACAAGGCGCATGAGCTGAAGTCCGAGGCCGACGAGGCGATCGCCGCCTATGAACAGGAACTGGCGGACGCCAAGGCCTCGGCCAACGAGATCGGCAACAAGGCCCGTGACGGCGCCAAGGCCGCCGCGGAAGCCGAACGCCAGAAGATCGAAAAGAAGCTGGGCGAACAGCTCGCCGAAGCCGAGAAACGCATCGCCGATATCCGCGACAAGGCCATGGCCGATCTCGGCGAGATCGCCACGGAAACCACCCAGGCTGTTGTGTCGCAGCTGATCGGCGGATCCGTCACCAAGGCCGAGGTCACAAAGGCGCTGAAAGCGTCGGAAGGCCAGGAGAAGTCCAATGGGTGACGCAACATTCTGGGCGCTCGTCGCGCTGATCATCTTCCTTGCCGTTGTTGTCTACCTGAAAGTGCCGGGCATGATCGGCAAGTCGCTGGACGACCGCGCCGAGAAGATCCGCAACGAACTGGAAGAAGCCCGCAAGCTGCGCGAGGAAGCGCAGGCGCTGCTGGCCGAATACCAGAAGAAGCGCAAGGAAGCCGAGAAGGAAGCCGGCGACATCGTCGACGCCGCCAAGCGCGAAGCGGAGATGATCACGACCGAAGCCAAGCAGAAGACGGAAGAATACGTCGCCCGCCGCACGGCGCTTGCCGAGCAGAAGATCGCCCAGGCGGAAGCCGACGCGATGGAGGAGGTGCGCGGTTCCGCCGTCGACATGGCGCTCGCCGCCGCGACGAAGATCATCGGCGACAAGGTCACGGGCGACACCGCAACCGACCTGTTCAAGAAGTCGCTGGACGAGGTCAAGACGCGGATGAACTGATCCGCTTCGGATAACCGATATCGGGCCGGGCCGCCGCGAGGCGCCCGGCCTTTTCATGTCAGGCCCGCGGTTTCAGTGGAGAGAAGCTGAAGCGGTGGACCCGGCGCACCCCGCCATGCAGCCCGATCGCGTCGCGATGCGCCTTAGAGCCGTAGCCCATGTGCCGTTCTATCCCGTATTGCGGATGGCATATGCCGAGACGCTGCATCATCCGGTCGCGCGTCACCTTGGCGATCACGGACGCCGCGGCGATCGACAGCGACCGGCCGTCTCCCTTGATCACCGCTTTCGGGGGCTCGGGAAAGGTCAGGCCGGCGGGGACGTCGCGGCCATCGAAAAGCGCGCTGTCGGGTGCGGCTGCGAGGCCGGTCACCGCCAGCCGCATCGCGGTCAGGCTGGCGCGCAGGATGTCAGAGGCATCGATCGATTCGGCGCACAGGCCGGTGACGCTGACCGCAAGCG